>Ga0157375_10000036_pt1 | contig 177008 bp, 154 predicted proteins | sample M35metaG_FD_115311 | JGI IMG/M metagenome (GOLD analysis project Ga0157375, IMG submission 115311) | Miscanthus rhizosphere microbial communities from Kellogg Biological Station, Michigan, USA - M3-5 metaG | ecosystem: Host-associated > Plants > Roots > Rhizosphere > Soil | place: USA... | reverse complement strand
TTCAGTTCTTTGCTCATGTTCATCTACACCGATCCCCGGTGTCTTTTTTCCATGAGTCAACGACCCTTTCTTGCCTCCCCTCAACTTCTCCTCCCGGTGTCTTTTAATTTGAGTCAACTCGTGTGGACGATGTCCCGCAGGATATTAGCTGAAGATTCGGTGTGAAAAATTTATACTCGTTATGCCTCTGATTAAGTCGATCGCCGAACGATTCATCGATTTGCCAGGTTTTCCTTATTCACCACGTTTCTTCAAGCTCGACGAGGCGCACGTTCATTACATCGACGAAGGCGCAGGCGAAATCATTCTTTGTCTTCATGGCGAGCCAACCTGGTCTTTTCTCTATCGGAAAATGATCCCGTTTTTTGTGGGAGAAGGAAAACGTGCTCTTGCGCCGGATTTAATCGGATTCGGCCGCTCGGATAAGTTCACGGAAATTGAGGAGTACAGTTTCAAATTGCATTACCAGACTATCGAGTCGTTCATTCAGAAACTCGATCTGCAGAACATCACTCTTGTATGCCAGGATTGGGGCGGTTTGATCGGCTTAACAGTTGCCGCGCAGCATCCCGAGCGCTTTTCACGCCTCGTCATTATGAACACGGGGTTGCCGACAGGGGAAGAAAAGATGTCCGAAGGCTTTATGGCCTGGCGGGCATTCGCTCTGCGCACTCCCGACCTGGTTGCCAGTCTCATTCTTCGCAGCGCATGCGCAACGGGCGCGCAGCTTTCAACCCAAATACTGGCTGCTTACGATGCACCCTTCCCAAATTTGCAACATAAAGCCGGCATGCACGCGTTTCCCCGGCTTGTCCCTATTTCGACTGACATGGCTGGCGCGAGGGAAATGAAAGAGGCGCGACAGCGTTTGATGACCTGGAGAAAACCTGCGTTGGTGCTCTTCTCGGATGGCGATCCTGTCACACGTGGGGGCGATCGTTTTTTCCGGCGGCTCATCCCGTCTGCCAAAGAACAGCCAGAAATTACGATTCACGGTGCAGGCCACTTTCTGCAAGAGGATAAAGGGGAGGAAATCGCGCAGCATATTTTGGTTTTTATGGCGCGAACACCAATCTCAAAGCATCCAGCATAATCTGTATTGCTGCATGCAAAATCCATTTCATTTCGAGCTCGAGTGGAAAAGGATTGTCTCATCGTCGAAAATTGCGGATAAACGTTCGGTGAAAAGAAAATCGGCTTGCCCTCGGCTGTGGCCTGTACGCGCCCCACTCCTTCTTCTGTTGTTTTTGACAAATATGGCAATCTCATCCTTGTTCGCTACAGAGCTCAAAGCAGCCGCTGGCCGAAGCGACATTACACCCCCACTCGGGCTGCCTCTTTGGGGCTATTCTGACCGCAAAGGTGGCGCGGCAAGCGTGCTCGATCCGCTTTGGGCGCGGATTCTTGTGCTGGATGACGGCAGCAACCGCTTGGCTTTGGTTACGTTGGACTTGGGACGGTCATTTGGACCTCCCTTCATGGATGCACTGCGTCAACGAGTAAAGAATTCCGCTGCAATCCAACAAGTCTTCTTCATGGCTTCCCACACCCATTCCGGGCCGGTGATTGATGACCAATATCCAGGAAAACTTCCACCCTGGGAAATAGAGGCCCAGGATAAAATTGCAAAAGCCATTGAAGAAACCAGCCAACGCCTCGTGCCAGCGCGAATTGGAACGGGTTACGGGCAAACACTCATCGGTCATAATCGCCGATTCATTCAACCGGATGGAAAAGTTAAAATGCTTTGGCGTAATGAAACCAAACTATCCACCCATCCAGTTGATTCCACAGTCGGAATCATCCGCATAGATGATGCATCGGGCAAACCGCTGGCAATCTTGGTCAATCACGCATGTCATCCGGTAGTCTTCGGGCCTGATAATTTGCGATACTCCGCCGATTATCCCGGTGCGATGGCTAGTTACGTTGAAGAACAGTTCGACAAAACACCGGTTTGCTTTTTCCTTCAAGGCGGAGCGGGGGACATCAATCCGTATTTCGATAAAACCCCGTTAAAGGAGGATGCGGATCGTCTGATGAAAGAAACCGGGGTGCAACTCGGCAAGGAAGCTGCCCGGATTGCTCGTGAAATCACCACCCGAGTTCCTGCGAAACCGTCTCTGAAATTCTCACTGGACACGATAAACTTCGACTTGCGTTGGGACGCTGAGAAGGTCATGGCTGTGGTTGAAACTCGAGTCGATGCAGCCACTGCCGGTTACTACCGGCGATCATTGGTTTCACCCATTCCCTGTCCGGTCATGACGCTGCTCATTAACGAAGAAATCGCCTTAATGGGTATGCCAGGTGAACCGTTCGTGGAATTCGGCATCGATTTCCGGGCGCGGTCGCCCGTGCCGGATGCCTTCTTTGTTGGGTATGCAAATGGTTACTATGCTTATTTCCCCACCATCCGAGCGGCGGTGGAAGGAGGTTACGGAGCCAACAGCCTGACCACCCGGGCGGAAGTCGGGGCGGGCGAAGCCATGTTGAATCACTCTCTCGTAGAACTCTATCGGATGCTCGGCAAACTGAAAACCGTCCCGGGCGGAGATTAAATGAAATCCGAATCCCTAGTTCCCAAATTGAAATCCTGCGAAAAAATCATCCAATGAAAGCCCCAACTCTAGTACTAACTGTTCTAATGCTTTCCCTCGCCGCAAAAGCTGAGCCGGTCGAGCGGCTGGAGAATTACACCAATAAAACTGTGATGATTTTTACGCCGCACCCGGACGACGATACCTTCGCGGTGGGCGGCACGATGGCGTTGTTGGCCAAAAACAAAAATCGAGTCTTTGTGGTCATTTACACGAACGACAACAAAGGGAGCTACGATCAGGACATGACCTCCGAACGATTAGCCCGCATTCGAAAGGCAGAGGAAGAAGCTTCCTGCGCGGTGTTGGGCATCCCCAAAGAAAACGTCATTTGGCTGGGACATGATGATGGCGAATTGGAGTACGTTCCACCCAAAATGCTATGTGGCCAAGCCACGAAAATCATCCGGCAGTACCGTCCCGATGCGGTTTTGGCCGTCGATCCAGGGGAATGGTACGAACGCTGGCATAAAACCGACCACCGCATGGCCGCCTTTAATACCATCGACGCGGTGCGCGCGGCGGAATTTCATCTCTATTACCCGGAACACCTTCTCGTGGATAAGCTGCAGCCATATATAGTACCTAATCTCTATTTCTTCTACACCACGACAAATGAAGCCAATTATTACGTCAATATTGACGCGACGTTTGAACTGAAATTGGAGTCGATTTCCAAACAAGTCAGCCAATTTGAGCCGGCGATGACCAAATACCGCTCGGACTGGGAGCCGGAAAACCTGAAGCGCTTAAAGCAATATTATCATCTATCACATGAGAAAAAGGATGGGCATTATGTGGAATCCTTCCGTTTTGCTACTGGATTCAACCAAAAATGAGGTGAAAATTACCACTTGCTATTCTGTTGAAAAGCGTCAAAATTGGTCCGTCTCTAGATAACTTGTCAATCCCCACGGCATGGAAATTGTCAGGTGAACTCGGTTCACTGATGATTGAAACCCGATACCCGGGAACAGCTCGGAGAGTCAGAAACAAGCTAGGACAACACAGAAAGTAGATTAGATGAGTACGAAATTGTTTGTCGGGAATCTTTCCTTCGACATCACTGAAAACGACTTGCAGGATGCCTTTGCGGCACACGGCACAGTCGTTGAAGCCAACCTGATGATGGACCGGGCAACCGGCCGGCCTCGTGGGTTTGGCTTTGTTACCATGGGTTCGCCTGAAGAGGCTCAGAAGGCCATCGATGGTCTGAACGGCAAGGAGTTGGGTGGTCGCGCCCTTACTGTTAATGTTGCGCGTCCTCGCGAGGAGCGTTCCGGCGGTGGCGGCGGTGGCGGTGGCGGTCGCCGTGGTGGTTATGGCGGCGGCGGCGGTGGCGGCGGCGGTGGCGGTGGTGGTCGTGGCCGATATTAACGTGGGAGTTTCAATTCGTTCGGGGCCCGGGTATTACGGGCCTCGTTTTTTTGGGTAGTTTTCGGCCCAGTTCATACGATTCAATTTGCAAAAAGTTGGCCCTGGTGAGTGAGTGCATGAAAGAGGATCATATTGAAGTCGAGGGTAACGTCCAAACCGTCCTTCCTGGAACAATGTTCCGGGTGGAATTGGATAATAAACATCTGGTGCTGGCCACCATCTCAGGGAAAATGCGCAAACGTTGGGTGCGTTTGACGGTAGGGGATCGGGTTAGAATGCAGATGTCACCCTATGATTTAGACAAAGCCCGCATCGTTTGGAGGTTAAAGTAACGGGGCTCAGCCGTTGCCTTGCCGTTTCTTTTCCCAAATCAATTTATTGAATAAGCCGCACGATATACCAGGGTTGCGGCCCCTCCGAAACGCGCACTGTCGCGTTTGCCGTTTTAACTAATTCAACTCCGGTCTGCTGCTTCCACCCCTCAAAGGTCGCCCCGTTCAATCCGAAATTGATTTCTCCAGCGACAATGTATTCGATCCCCCGACGGCGTATCTCTACAGCCGAATCAGTGACGAGCAGGTGTTCTACTCGCCTCTGACCGAAGGGCCGCCAAAGTGAGATGTCCGGGTCGTCCCCCCGGCCCATGAAACCTACCACCCGAATATCATGTGGCAGACACGAACGGATGGAGGCAAGAGGATCCGCGCGTTTGCCATAAATCGAGTAAACGTTCAGAGCGCGAGTGATCAGGCGTTGATTCGGGTACCGCTGGTGAAAGTGTGACAGGATCGTATTTGCAGGCCATAAGGGCCGGCCGGGCGTCAGCACTACCACAGGAATCGCGAGGCCAATCACAATCCAACAAGCGATTCGCCACCAGCGCGTGCGGATGACTTTGCCTTGTTTGGCGCCGGCCAGGAGCAGCGGGAAGAGAAATGGGTAATACGGAGAGATTAGCCGCGCGCCTGTGGACATGCCCGATTTTACGCAATATGCCAGCAACGCCGCCCATCCGGCAATCATGACCGTTCGTCGCAATCGGAATGGCAGGGCGTCCTGCCTAACGCACGCAGCCGACCCCGCGGTGCGCGTGAGCAAAGCTCCACAAAGGGCAAGGATTATCAACCAACTGAGTCCAAAACCAATTCCCACCCAATCCTCAGTTGGCAGCTCTCCCAGCCAATGAAAACTGGACTCGAAATTCGCAACCATAGGTCTCACGATTGCCTGGGGCAAAATCGAAAGTGCATTCTGATTCCACCAACCCGCTCCGGGAAGAAATGGCGGTACCAGGTTATCCAAAAGAAAGAGAAAGGTGTTGCCCCAAATTCCTACCAGTGGATTTTTCATTTCCATGCCGGTTCGTTCCAATGCCAAACCGGACCAATCCCCGCAATACCGCACGTTTAGCAGTGCGGTTGGCACGAACGAAACCAGCACTGCCAGGGCCAACATCAGCACAGCCGTGACCTTTCGTCCTTGAAGGATCGAAAGCTGGTTCTTAAAGCCGCTCTCCTCAAACAGGAGTTGAATTTTCGTGCGAATCAACAACGGAAAAATTACAACGAACCAGGGTAGCAACAGTGGAAGATTACTGGCCTTTGCGCCAGTCAACAGTGCGGCTGCGAGTAATGAGTGCCACAAATCCGATTGCCGTCGCGTGTTCCAGGCTCGAGAAGCAAACTCCACGGCGGCCAGCGCATAGGCAGTTGCGAAAGTATCGTTCGCAGTGCTGCCGGCTTGAAGCAGGAAAGTGTAACCCGTTGGCAGCAACCACATCCACATCCAGGCAACTCTCCCGCGCACTCCCAGACGGGAAAACAAACTGAACAGCAGGCCAGGCAACAGCAAAAATGGAAAAAAATTAAGTAGAAATAAGCTCCGATCCGAATGGGTGAACAACAATAGCGGCGCGCTCAACCATTCAATCCCGCAAGCGCGGTCATTCATCCGATAATTTGAAGTATGAATCCAAAACCAATGTCCTTGGGCCAGCCATTGCAGCACGCGCGGGGTCCGATAGGTCAACGCAGTATGATTGCTCGGTGGGTAAAGAACGCCTCCCAGCAAAATTAAAAGAGCCAGAAAAATAAAAGCGAGCGGCAATGCCCGTCTAAACCGGAGCTGAAGTCGACGCCGGCAGAAAACCTGCTTTCCCCATTCCGGAGCCCAGGCTTTGCGACCAAACCAGATAGCGCTTCCTCCAAGGCAAAAAAACAGGCCGTATCCGATTCGATTCAGTTGTCCCAAAACGGAAAGCGTCCAGCCCGCGACAGTCGCGAAAACAGAAATCCAAATCCAAAGTCTAACCAGCGGAAGAAAAGACATGCATTAACCGGAACAAACCGTAAAGAGACGAGAAGCCTCAGTCAAGGTAATGTCAAAGTGAATGGCGTTGCGTTTGGACTGCCTCCGTACTCGGCCGGTTTTCATTCTAACTTCTTCTCCGCCTGCCTTCAAAAATACAGTCGTCGTCCACCAGAATTCACTGCACCAGCTTGTAACCGACTCCATGGACTGTCACCAAATGCTTCCCTTCGCTTCCATTATCCCCGAGCTTTTTGCGTAGTTGCACTATGACCTGGTCGAGGGTGCGGGTGGTCCCGAAATAATTATATCCCCAAACATCGTTGAGCAAACGATCGCGCGAGAGCACTTCACCAGCATGGGAAGCAAACAGTTGGAGAACTTTCAACTCCTTTGCCGTTAATTCTTCCACTACCCGGCCGCGTTTTAATTGGAATGTCTTGGGATTGATTAGCGCAGACCCAATCCGAAAAGGTGTCTCGTTTGGAACCTCGGTCCCCTCGGTCCTCGTGCTACTCCGACGCAGCAGCGCATGAATACGAGCCAATAACTCGCGTACACCAAAAGGCTTGGTTACGTAATCATCTGCCCCCAGGTCCAACCCAACAACCTTGTCCAGTTCCTGTCCTTTTGCGGTGAGCATCAGGATGGGCATGCTGATTTTCCTGGCACGGATCTCTTTGCAAATGTCATATCCACTCAAGCCCGGTAGCATCACATCGAGCACCAGCATCGCAGGCCGATGACGAGTCACTGCATCCAGGGCGTGATCGCCCCGGTTGCAAACGGTTACATCGAATCCATCGCTCTTGAGCACTTCCTCAAGCCCGAGCAGAATGTGCGCGTCGTCTTCCACAATCAGAATTTTAGTTTTCATAGTGTTCTTCAACGGCGCAGATGATGTCTGGATTGATTTCACACCTTCGATTTCGTCATTCGTCATGCAGGGTTTGAGATCGGCAACCGTAGACAAAAGCAACTTCCGCCCCCGGAACGAGGCTCGTACACGACCTCGCCCCCATGCGCGCGCGCCACCTGCCGCGCGAGGGTCAAGCCCAGGCCCGAGCCTTGAATACCGCTGTTTAGAGAATCGTGGGCGCGATAAAATTGTTCAAAGATCTTCTGCTCGGAACCCTTCGGCACCCCCAGGCCGCGATCTTTCACCTTCAATTCTGCATAAGGCAGCGGGCTGGTTAGTTGGCGCAATTCCAAATCAATTTCCTTTCGGCTATCGGCATATTTTTCGGCGTTGGACAGCAAATTGACAATGACCTGTGCAAGGCTATCCCGATCACCTTTCACCCAAACCGGAGAACTGGGAAGTTCGCTGGAAAAGTGAAACCCGCTCGCTTCCAGTTGCGGTTGATAAGTCGCGACCGTTTCCCGAACAACCCCAACCAGATCGCAATTCTCAAATTGGTATTTTTTCTCTCCGCGATCAATACGGGCAAAATCGAGCACGTTATTGATCAGCCGCGTCAGGCGTGCCGCTTCCGCGGTAATGATGCTCAGGTAAGAACGCTGACGCTCCGGGTCCGCAACCCGTCCCTCGGCCAACAATTCAGAAAACATGCGAATCGAAGTGAGCGGCGTTTTCAGCTCATGCGAGACATTGCTGACGAAATCCGTCTTTTGTCGCGCGAGATGCAACTGCCGGTTCAGGTCCGAAACGATGAGCCAGCTCCCGGACCCAATCGCCACGATTAACACAACGATGAGCAGACCCAGTGTCAGCTTGATCGTCTGCGCGGAGCGAGCAAGCGCAGTAGGGTTCAGCAAATACACTGCGGCTTCCCAATGTGGCAGCTCTTCCCCGATTTCAGTCGCCACAAATGGCCGTTTCCAATTCGCTTTAAGAGCTGGGTTGGACTTTGCTACCGGCCTTGCCTTGTCATCCAGAATGGCGAGACAAATTTGGTTTTGCGGCGCCGGTTCTAACTGTTCAATGCGCTGCTGCAGTCCGGCGCTGAGGCGCGGCAGGGCGAGTTGTGCTCCGAAAACCAATTGCGAGGCGCTCGCAGCCCGACACCAAAAAAGGACATTCAGCTTGTCGTCCACAAACCGCGCCAGCGTGCCTTGGTTGGCTTCCCCAATCAGTTGACGGAATTCGGTTTCGGAGGGAGCAACTTTGGAAAAGTTTCCAGCTTCCTCAGCCACCTGTTTTTGGTTGGCGCTGGATTTTGTCGGCGCAGCATCAAGGTTCTGAAGCGCTTGTTGCGGAACCACCGCGCGCGCCTGCAATTTATTATTCAGAGAATTCAAGGAAGAGTTTTTAAGCGAATCATACAGGCCTGAGCTGGTCGCAGGCTCGCTCTTGTCCAAATAGCCGGTACCTTGCACTTTCTTCAGCTCGGACGGGGCATTTAAGGGGGCGCCTTTCTGATTCCAATACACCTCAGCGCTTTCGCGGTTCGCCAGAAAACGGCTGTTGCACGAAAAAAATGTTCGGGCTTCCGGTGTGCTTGAAGGTGAGGGAGAAAGGATGTTTCCGGCAAGTGTCACAACAAATCCGACCTGTGCCATCGGCCACTCTTTGCGCAGGACCTCATCGAACGTTTTCGATAATTCCTGCGGGTTCTGATCCCGCAACAGCGCCATGGTTGCGGCCGTAAAACTTCGCTGGTACTCTGCCAAAAGCTCCTGCGCGTCTCTTGCCAGAGAATCTGCCTGCCCCTGATAAAGCAGCGATTGCTGCTTTTCCAGGAGAAACTGTTGGTCGCGCAAGGAACGCACAGCCAGCCAGGCCAAAACCAGGCTTGGCACAAATACCGCCAGAACAAAAACCAACGCGACTTTCTTCATTCCGTTCCCCGCGAAATAGCTTGCCATGATTTTTATTTCTGGCGAGAAGGTTCGTAACCGGTCCAGAGACGAAATTGAGTAGCGGACACACTTTTTCCGGCGAAATGAGAGTTGCGATTCGAAAAGGTGCTGTCCACTCCAATCGCTGCATGCATTGTCCTCAGAACGCTTTGGCTGCTGGGGCGGGTTTTGCAGGCGGGTAAAGCAGCCCCCAGGCGGTTTGGGAGACTTCGTTTCCAGCGCCCCTGGTTGCAAGCCGTACCGCAGGTTCACTGAACCGCCCAAGTCTCTTCAACTCTCGTCCCGCATCCAGTCGGGCTTGGATATCGCCACGAGAGGCCTTCGTAAAGGCCTCGCTGAGTTGTTGCTGAACCGAGGCCGGAATGATTTCGGCCCGTCCGACCATCACGCGCACCAACTCGCGCGGTGCTGGGCCTAGTTTGAGCGGTAACGTGCGATCGGTCCATGCCCTCGGCAGTGCATACAGCACGCGAATACCATCTTCCTGAAACCATGAATCGGACCAGGTCTTTACCATGGCGGCAGCTTCCCGCGGATACAAACCCGCTTTCACTAGCGATTCTTCCATCCTGGCCCCTAGTTGGCGCGAGAGCTTAGCCACCGGCACGTTGCCATTTTCAGGAGCCAGCACAACCTTTCGCTGGACGCCCGGCGGAAGCTGATCCAGATAGATGAAACCTCCAGCCTGGTTATGCAGTTGAAGCACGAACAAATGTTCGAGCGCTTCTTTGCCTGTGTTTGTCAGCAATGCCTCCTGTTCTGAGGTCATGGTAACCCGCAGCGGCGTGGCAAACTTGCCGACACCTCGATAGAAAATGAATTTCTCGTGCTCGATTGAGGAGTTTGTTGCCGAGATCGAACTCGTCCGCAAATATTCAGCGTCGGTATTGCGGGCGGCAAAATAATGAGGCCCCGAATCACTGCGAGGGAGTAAAGCCGCTACAGAAGGGTTTAGCTTCTGCGGCAAAATTTCAACTTGCGCCCAGCTTGCCCGGCTTTCTTTCGTCGAAGGATCGCGTGAGGCCACGCCGTCGGTTCTGACCAGGGTGGACACGAGCTTATCCGAACAGTCAGTAACATTGGAAATGACCTGAGGGACCACAGCCATGGAGGGACCAATCTGTGTGGCTTGGGGATACCATTCGGTTATGAGACCCTGAGGGAATTGGACCGAGACGTCCACGAATTGCCGCTCAGCGGAATAGAAATAAATCACCGGAGTTTCCATTCGTTGCCCGGCGATCACAACAGATTTCGATCCGAATACGTTCGGCCGCAGATTCAATCCGGGATTGGTCCAGTCGTGAACAAACTTTGGCAGGTGAGATGTTTCCAATGGCCTCCAATCCAGCAGCACTCCGTCACTGCCCTGGACTGAAGTAAAGGTCCCCCATTCGTGAGCAACGTAACCTTTGGTTTGCCTTCCTCCAAACACAACAGCGGTTGCGCCGGCAGCCAGGGCGAAGCTGGCCAAAACAACTATTTTCTTTTGCAAATATGATTTCAAAAGTTTCATACACTTTCCTCATTTTGAATTGCGTGTGTTCCATGACTCGCTTTGGAGCGATTTTCGGGTTTCGGCGCCATATTGATTTTTTCGGAGTTGGTCAGAACGAAAGCGGAGGTTTTCAATTTCCTCGCGGAGCGCCCCTTGCATCGGTGCTGGGGCGTTTTGAATTTGCAGATCAAGCGCGTAGGCCTGCTTATCAAGCTTCTTCGCAGCCTCTTGGTAATGTCCCTGATCTGCATCAAACAAAGCTGCATCCTTGGCGATGGCGGTGGCCAAAAGCTCTTTTTTTGCAACCACGCCTGATTGCACCGAAGCTGCGGCTTGCTTTGGATCCGAAGTATAACGGACGGTGGCAGTCTCACTTAAAATCTGTTCCGACCCTCCGTTAATTTCATCCATATAACGCACCTTCACGCGCGCAATTTCCGGTTTGCCGTTCTCCACCTGGCAACGCAGAAAAAGGCAGCGGTTCTGCGCTGTGGTAAATTGGTTCAACTGCACCGTCGCTCTTTGGTCCTTGAATGATTCTGGGCGACCGATGAAACCAAGCGGCGTGACACCGTCTGGACAAAAACTTTCGATTCGAATTCGCCGCGCCGCCACGGTTAATAATTCGCCTAACTCACGCGCGAAGATCTCCGGCAGTTTCTCGGTATCTTTTACGTAATAGTAATTGGCATCGCTGGCTTCCGCCAAACCCGCCATCAAATCTTCGTTGTAATCGTCTCCTACTCCAATGGTGGTCACGGAAATACCCCGCTCAGAAAGTTCCCCGCCCAGCCGTCGCAAATCCCGTGGTGAGCTTGGTCCAATGTTGGCCAGGCCGTCGGAGAGCAGGATTACTCGATTGATTCGACGGCCAGTCAAATGCTTTTGGACCTGTTGGGCGCCGAGATGCACTCCCGCATAAAGAGCCGTGCTGCCTCCGGGTTGAATGCGAGAAATCCGGGCTTTGAGCGCCTCCTTGTTCTCAACCTCCTGTGCTGAAAAAACAATTTCGGCATTGTCGCTATAGGTGATGAAGGAGAAAATATCGTCGGGCGCGAGGCGATCCACCAACCCCATCGCTGCTTGTCTGGCCTTTTCAATTTTTGCGCCAGTCATTGAACCCGATCGATCCAGGACGACTGCCAGATTCAATGGTATGCGCCTGGTGTTTTTCTTTTGCTCGATGGCCGTGAGATCTATCTTTACAACTACCTCCTGAGGGGAACCGGCCAATATATACTCATGGTCGGGCTGGAGATGTAGACGCAAAGTTTCTCCGGCAAAAAGGGTTGACGCCAAACCTGTCGCCAGACCGATAGAAAGTGCATGCAATTTCATGCCGTCACTTTCGCGGAAAGCCAAGCAACGATTGTCAGACGCGAGTCAATCGTTTGTAAAAGTTTTGTGAAGGAAAGAAGCCTGACAAACTATCATCCCCCCGACTGGATAAGCCGCGGCTTTACCGCGGGATAAAGCCCGGCGGCAAAGTGCGTTCGAGCATTTGCTGAATTTGCTGATCGGATTCGCGAGTCCGTATCTTGCTAGGAAAATCCTTCCAGACGTCATATGCTTCCTGCGCTTTCGCGGCGCGCATTTTGTCCTGCATCTTCACTTCGTACTCGTGCAGAGTCCGCCGGACCACCTCCTGATGCCGGCTGATGATGCTGTCCATCGTCTCTTCCACTTCCTTTTCTTGGGCAGTGCCGCGCGCTTTGGTTGAGACCTGGCGATACCGATCGATAATATCGCGAAAATTCTCCGGGTGCTTTTCCGCGTAATCATTGGCCTGTGCCAGCATCGTCGCGATCGGGGCATCCTCCAGCGCGGTGAAATTGGGATGCGGCAAACGGTCCAATGGGAAACGAAAGCGACCCTCGCCACCATTGCGCGAATCCGGACCTCGTCGATCATCGAAATCTCCATCTCGTGACTGCAGGCCATGCTCAAGCTCATCTGGTGGTGGCCCGCGGAACCTTCCAGCAGGTTCGCGTTCTGAGAGCGTTTCGTTCGGGTGCGATAAAGGGCTCCCTGGTTTCGCCAGAGCGGCTTTTTGGGCGCGGCTCCCGAAGAAAGCTGCTATCGCAATCAAAACTAAAAGGATGGATGTTGCAGCCAGGGTTGTGGTCCGGTTAAAAAGTTTTCTCTGAGGCGCCGGTGCCAATTCGAATATGGGAGCATAGCCCGCTTTCACGCGACGTAAATCCTGGATCAGTAAATCGTAATTGCCATAGCGGTCATTTGGATTTTTTGCCGCCATCCGTTGGATTAGAGTCTCCAATTCGACCGGAAGATCAGTCCCAAGCTCGATTCCACGAGGCAAGGGTTTATTCACATGGGCCAGTACAATTGAAAACGGAGTGTTGCCATCATATGGCCTTTTTCCTGTCAGGAGGAAAAGCAACGTCAATCCCAAAGCATAGATATCAGCGCGATGGTCCACGTCACGCGCGTCGTTGGCTTGTTCAGGGGCCATGAAATAGGGAGAACCCATCCCGATTCCGCTGAGGGTCAGGTCGGACACTTCGGTCAGGATTTTAGCCAGGCCCAGGTCGGAGATTTTTACCCGCCCATCTCGAGTCAACATCAGGTTGGAAGGCTTGATGTCACGATGGATGATTGATTTTTCGCCCGCGGCTTTCAACGCTTGCGCCGCTTGCTCAACAATATCGAGCGCGGCGAGGATCGAGAGTTTTCCGTTGGCGTCTGCGTAATCCGAAAGGTCCTGCCCATCGACGTACTCCATGATCAGGTAGCACCACCCCTGCGTTTTTCCAAAATCATGCACCTGGACGATGTTGGGATGATTCAGTGCTGCGGCGGCTTTTGCCTCACGTTCGAAACGTTGCACAAACTCCGATCGTGCAGCCAGCTCTTCATTCAATATTTTTAACGCCACCTTCCGCGAAAGATTCAATTGGATGGCTTCGTATACCACCCCCATTCCACCTTCGGCGATTTTCCGAACCAGTTGATAACCGCCTAAAGTCGTTCCCGAAAAATCTTTGCTGGCGGTCGAGGAGCTTGGCGCAGGTGTCTGGTTTTCCGAGATTGGCGTTGTCCCGGTATTCTCATCCGGAAGATCAATTCGCGTTTTTTCGTTCATACCCAGTGAGCTCTCAACGTCTATTTGGGCCAAGCAACTGTTCCTTTATGAGCATTTTCAAGTCCGCTGGTTGATCCGTTCCGGTTTGCGGGGCTAAATAATGTAAAACACCGGGAGTGAGGGACATTCTTCCCTTCACTCCTGTGGACGACTGCTATCGGTTTGGATCAAATGGCGGTTGCGGGCGGTCCCCATTATCCCCACTGTCCGGTTCGTGTCCAGGTTCGGGACAGCGCGGACACAGCTCGTCGCGAGTTAATTGCCCATCCCCATTTTTGTCCAGCTTCAATAACGCCGCGCTGGCATTGGCAATTTCATTTGCATCCAGAATGCCATCATGGTTTACATCCAGGGCAAGCAGAATCAAAGGCGGTGGAGGTCGATGATGCCTCGGAGGCTGGTCCTGGGGTTGCTGGGATTGTTCCTGGGCAAAAACTATTCCCCCTGCCAGGATGCCGAGACCAAGTAATGTTAGATATGTCTTTTCATGTTGTTTCGTTTACAGCAGCACTCGCCTGGCCTGAAGTGCGGTTCTGCAGCTTGATTGTTTTGTTGTGGCCAGTCGGCACAAAGAAAATACTCATTGCGCGCAGTAATTCCTTTTTCCGTCTTCACGCGAAGACCCTACGGCACCCCACCTTAAGAAGAGGTTAAGTCAGAAAAATAAGTAAAAATGCTCAGGCACTAACAACACGGGCTCACCCAAACGATGATGGGCCAGATTTGAAAGCTTACTTTCGGTACAAGCAAAACTCAGAGACAAACACATCCAGAGCCGCGCCGCAAAAAATATTATCTTGCATTGAAAAATGATCCGCGCCTGCCATTCAGCGTTCGAAATTGGAAATAAAAGGATCGGTGCGATCAGGTACTTTCCCTTTGCGAATAGATTCCTGCCTTGCTGCGTCGCGTTCGGCTCGTTTTCTGGCAGCTACTTCGCTGGCGTTTGCTTCACCTTTTGCAATGCTAAAAAACGTTTTGCTCAGTTTGATTTTCGCGCTGCTCTTGGCGTTGTTATCCGATTTCATAGCTTTCTAGCTTTCCACTAGCAATTATTCTGCCAAATAAAGGCAAGCCGCACTTCCCCAAATATCAACTGGCGACACCATTACGCAGCCGTACCAGTGCCGGGCGCACCAGCCTTCCTTGAAACGTGTAACCGGCAGCGATCGTTTCCGCAACGGTCGCCCCATCTTCTGGTTTCGATTCGTTGTCAGTTAGCTGGTGCCGCTGCCGATCAAATAATTCAGCGTCTCCAGCCACGAACGGCGCCAACCCGACTCGGCGCGCGGTCTCCCGACAGGCATTCTGAAAATTACCAACCTGGTCAATCAAAGCGGGCTGACTGGAACGAATCGCTCCGACATGCAGAGCGTACACATGGTCAAGCATTCGTATGAGCACATGGAGCCATTCGGTTTCGGCGCGGCGCAGTTTTTCGGCCTCGATCCGCAGCGTGGCTTTCTCACGGTCGTTGACACGATCCATAAACTCGGCAAAGCCCTTCATCTCGGCAGTCATGCGTTCGGCGATCTCGCGGCTTAATGTCGCCGTCTTTTCTGCATTTTGCTGCGCCTCCTGCCAATGGCCGGTGGCGCTGCCGATTTGCCCGGAAATGATTTCCAAGTTTTGAATGGTTGAGACAGCGGCGTTCAGGCCATTTGATTCCGCCAGTTTCAACCGTGCCCTGTATTCCAAAATAAAAGGAGCAACTCCCAAGGCTGCGCCGATAGTCAGGCACAACGCAGCAATCAATAACTGCAGTAGCCCGGCCCCAGTTCGCAAACCGATAAACCCGGCCGCAGCCAGCAACGCAGCGTCTCCCACAAAGAACGGCCACTTAGTCAATCTCAGGTCATTCTGGTCGTGCATAGCACGAGGTTTAGAGTATCGCTTCGATAACTTCAAGAGCGTAAAGCATCCTCGACGTAATCGTAATGGGTAAGTGTCGCGGATAGAGCACTACGGGACGGAGCGCGGCACAATTCCGCTGAATCGCAGCTTGTTGGCGGGCATCGTTTCGGCTTCAATGCGGTTGATGCGAAATCCGATTATTGTGGCACTGGACGTGCCCTCGACCGAGGAGGCGCTTAAATTGGCCGAACAACTCGCGCCCGTTGCGGGAGGCTTCAAAATCGGTGCGGAACTCTTCACCAGCGCAGGGCCTGAGATTGTCCGGCGCATCCGTGGTTTGGGAGCGCCGGTCTTTCTCGACCTTAAATTCCATGACATTCCGAACACGGTGGCAAAAGCGGTCGCCGCAGCGGTCAGACTAGACGTGCAGATGTTGACGATTCACATCAGTGGTGGCCGGGATATGATTAAAGCGGCTGAGCAAGCGGCTCAGGAAAGCGCGTGGCGTCTCGGACATACTCCCCCCCTGGTGCTTGGAGTGACGGTTCTCACCAGCCTCGATACGAATGCTCTGAGTGAGCTTGGATTTGATCCCAACGTGACAAGACAAGTACGCCGCCTGGCGAATATGGCCAACAAAGCAGGTTTGCGTGGACTGGTCTGTTCCCCTTTGGAGTTGATCGAACTGCGACAAATGGTGCCGCCGAGCATGCAGTTGGTTACGCCGGGTATCCGGCTGGATTCAGATAGTCCGGATGATCAAAAACGCAAATTGACACCGCGCGAAGCCGTCCATGCGGGCGCTAGCTGGCTTGTGATCGGGCGGCCGATTTACGCGTCCGAGAATCCCCGGATGGCGACCGAGAAAATTTTGCAGTCGCTCGGCTGATGCTCCGCCTGGTGCTATTCGATATTGATGGGACGCTGATTCGCACTGGCGGTGCAGGTGTCCAGGCGTTTGCCAAGGTTTTTGCTACTGAATTCCACGCAGTGGATGGGTTCGAGAAATTGAAATTTGCTGGACGCACAGACGTCAGCCTGGTGCGTGAATTTTTCGGTTTTCATGACATCCGGCCTACCGCCGAGAATTTCAAGCGATTCTTTGAACGATACGTTTTTTGGCTCGATCAAATTCTGCATCAGACTCAGGGAGCAATCTGTGCGGGCGTGCTTGAGTTCATCAAGGCTCTCGAACAGTTGCCTCAACCGCCTGTCCTGGGCCTGCTCACCGGAAATGTGCGACTCGGAGCTGAAATCAAACTTCGGCGGTTCGGCCTTTGGCAATTATTTCAAACTGGAGCGTTTGGTGATGACCATGAGGAGCGCGACCAAATTGCTGCCATCGCACGGGAACGCGGCAGCCGTCTGCTAAAACATGAATTGAAGGACGGCGAGGTGCTGGTTATTGGCGACACTCCGTTTGACGTCCGTTGCGCCCGCGCGATCCGCGCAAGGGTGGTCGCGGTGGCGACCGGTGGCCATGCACTGCCTGAGTTGAAAGCGCATGCGCCCGATTGGGCGGTTGAGAACCTATCTGAAATGTTCGCCGATGGACGTTTGGACCCCCGGTTGTGAGAAACCGATCGGCCCTTTAATGAGAATGCGGCCGGCCTGTCCCACACATCCCACATGACTTCGGAACTCCAGTGCACGTCGCAGATTCCTGACCACCAGCGCCAGATGATGCAAAAACAGAAAACTTCTTCGACAGCCTGGTTGAGCCGCATCGTGGGCACTTAGTCCCTTTCCAGTCGTTGGTACGAACCAGGATCTCGCTATCCTGCTCGCACTTTTCGCAATGAAATTCGTAAATTGGCATGGAAGATTTTAATCGTTAAGCCCAAACTCTCAAGATTTGCCTTTTGATTTCTTCACCTGATGTTCGAAAACAAAGACTCCTTTCTTATTTCCGACAACAACATCTGGATACTTTTTGTTGCTGATGAATCCAGATATCACCTGGGTGCCAATGCCGGAGTTAGTGTCGATGAGTTGCGGGACAAAATCAGCCTGGCCTTTCGCCGGTCGAACCAGCTTAAACCAGTAAAGAACTGCTGGCGCATTCGGCTCCGCATCCCCGCTTGGCCCATGCGCCCAAAACCGTTTGCCGGTGACGATGTCTTTCAACCTATCCCCATCCATATCGATCAGATCCAGTGAATGGCCCTGAGAAAACTGGATGCCATAACGGTTCGGGGTTGCGTCTTTGTTTAATATGATGTGTTCACGAAAACTAATCTGGCCGTTCTCCCGCACTTGTTCAAACCAGGCCAGCCCATATAAATGGGCGGCCAGACTCGTAATCACGTCGTTCAAACCATCCCCATTGACATCATAAACCACCATTTGTGCGCCGCCCGTGCCGAAATTAAAAGCGTGCTTCACCCAAACCGCATCATTCGCAAGTGATGCCGGTTGTTCCCACCATCCGTCTTTTTCGAGAATATCAACTCGTCCGTCGCCATTGACATCACCGCTTCCCAAGCCGTGCGTAAATCGTTGCCATTCTCCTTTCGGAGTTATTGCATGGAAAGTCCATGGTGAACCGGGATGTTTCCAATCAGCTTGAGCGTACCCTATGTAGCCCTTCGAACAGCACAGAATCTCTGGCTTACCATCCCCCGTAATGTCAGTGAAACCCGGGGATTCATTATCGAGAATGTCGAAAATGACATGTCGTTGCCAATGTCCATCCCGCCCCTTTGGGTTCTCATACCATGCAACTTCCTTTCCCGGAAAGCCATAAATCAGAATGTCAGTCCAACCGTCCGCGTCAAAATCGTAGGTAAAAGTCAAAAAACATTCCGAGTAGGCATTGTTGGTTCCTAAACCACCTTCAAAGCCTGGAATCATTTCTTCGGTACCGTCAGCCCGCTTTTTCTTGAATGAGACATTGGCTGGCGCGAATTCGTGGCGCTTTTTAAAGTCTGGCCCTTCATACCAAAAGGGACCCGAGACCACGTCCATTTTTTTGTCGTTATTGAAATCCCCAAAGTTAGCACCCTCCGCCCAAAACTGATCAGTGAGTTGGACCTTATTAAAGGTATGGACTATGTCTTTGGCGAGCGCTCCGAATGCCGTTGAAAATATCAATAATCCTGAAAACGTTAGTATCCTGAACATAAAGATGATGCTGTGCAGCGAGGCGACCGACGTCAAGCGCCATTTGGAAGCAAAAGATTTAATGTTTCTAGATTTAATCCGCATTGGCGTCCAACTGTTCGCTCGGAGTCGGCTCCTCCACTGATGAGGACGGATTGGTCCCGGCCATTCTTTTGAGCCACACCATCAGAATGGAAACATCAGCGGGAGACACTCCAGAAATCCTCGAAGCTTGCCCCAACGTGCGTGGCCTGATTTTTGTAAGCTTCTGCCGTGCCTCATTCCTTAAACTAGGAACTAACGTGTAGTTGAATTGAGTAGGTATTGTCTTGTCCTCCAACGACTTAAGTGTATTTATGTCGATCTGCTGCCTGTTGATATATCCCGCATATTTTACTAATATTTCGATCTCCTGTTTAACTTCAGTGCTTAACAAAGAGTTTGGAGCTGGCAGATTATCATAACCGATCTCTGGACGACGCAGCAGTTCCAGCAAAGTATCAGGTCCTACCCGCACGGACTGGAGGCGTTCCATCTCTTTATCTATGGCCGCCTGCTTACCACAATATCGAAGATAGTTACGTTCTGGTAAAAGACCTATTTCCCAGCCAATCCTCGACAACCTTGCGTCCGCGTTATCCTGACGTAACAGCAATCGATACTCCGCGCGGGAAGTAAACATTCGGTAAGGTTCGACGGTTCCTTTGGTGACCAAATCATCGATTAGAACCCCGATATAAGCCTGGTCCCGACGAAGCACAATCGGGCCGAGGCCACGCACACGTCGTGCGGCATTAACGCCGGCCATTAGACCCTGAGCGGCCGCCTCCTCGTAGCCGGATGTACCATTGATTTGTCCGGCCAGGTAAAGGTTCCTACAAACTTTAGTTTCCAGCGACGCATGGAGCTGCGTCGGGAATGCGAAATCATATTCCACCGCGTAAGCCGGTCGAAGTATTTCGGCTCTCTCGCATCCGATGATCGTTTTGATCATTTCGAGCTGAACCTCGAAAGGCAGCGAGGTTGAAAAGCCATTAACATAAATCTCGTCAGTGGCTAGCCCTTCAGGTTCGAGGAAGATTTGATGACGCTCCTTTTCCGGGAACTTAACAATTTTATCCTCAATCGATGGGCAATAACGTGGGCCCACTCCCTGGATCATGCCAGAATAAAGAGGGGATTTATCCAGGTTAGCACGTATCACTTTCGCAGTGTCTTCCGTGGTATATGTGATGTGACACGGAAGTTGCCCGTTACATTGTTCCAGAATAGACCCAGGTGGATACTTTTTATGAGTTTTTGCGCTTTGAGATCGCTCGAGCAACTCGGGATGTTCCACGTGGAACATCCTTCTTCCATCTGCCGATTCATTCTCCAATTGTTCCACGTGGAACAAATCCTCTTTCCAGTGGGAAAAATATGGAACAGGCTCCTCTCCAGGTTGAATTTCTATTTTAGAGAAATCGATCGACCTACGAAGTAGTCTAGGCGGAGTGCCTGTCTTGAGTCGTCCAAGTTCAAGCCCGAGCTCAAGCAGAGAAGTCGATAAACCCATCGCGGCAGCTTCCCCGGCTCGCCCACCGGATTGTTGATTTGCCCCAATATGCATTAACCCCTTCAAAAATGTTCCCGTCGTAACAACTACGGTGTGCGCAAGGTACTGCACTTCTAAAGTGGTCTGAACACCGTACACCTCTCGGTCTGAATATAATAATTTAGCGCTTTGGCCCTGCCGAAGATCAAGATTTGGTTCTCGTTCACAAACCCATTTCATGCGAAATTGGTATGCTTTTTTATCGCATTGAGCGCGAGGTGCCCAAACGGCCGGTCCTTTTTTCGTGTTGAGCATCCGGAATTGAAGACCGGTCATGTCCGTGCATTTTCCCATCTCACCGCCGAGCGCATCAATTTCCCGAGCCAAATGACCTTTGGCCAAACCCCCAATCGCAGGGTTGCAGGACATCTGCCCAACTGTATCCACGTTAATGGTGAGCAGAAGAGTTTGACATCCGGTCCTGGCTGCTGCGAGAGCCGCTTCTATGCCGGCGTGACCGGCACCCAAAACGATCACGTCATACTTTTTTGGATAAACGAACATGAACTAAATCATCCACTGCAATCCAAGACGACCATTCCCGCAAACTAATCGATCTAAAGTAAACCGACGGTAGATCGTAATAAAAGATGAGCATATCTCAGTCATTATTCGTTATTTTGAATTACGTTATCGTTATCGATATATGAACCACTGAAATCCAATCTAAGTGTACCATTTATGCGCAGACAAGACTCGGTCGAAGCACACTGACAACCTATTGTCATATGCTTAAAGTTCGCAAAGGAACATTTTGGAAATTCACTCGACTTGCAATCCAGCTTGAGCCCGAGGCTGAGTGGATTACTAATCTCTTCAAGCGAGTGAACTTTCATTTTTAGATTGAACCATAAACGTGGGGGAAACGGTAACACATAGGCCGCCAGTTGCCGAGAAGCCTTTTTCTTTTCAGTTGCAAATCACGCCAAACAGGAGGAGAGAGAACGACGAAGGATTCAAAGGCTTCGTCTCCACACGCCACAAAAGGCTTTTTCCTCTTTCGCCTTGGCATTGGCTAAACGATGCTAGGAACATGTATAACCGTTTCGGAATGAAGGGATGGGCCAGTCTGCTCTTTGCTGTACAGATCGGATGCCTGGCTGATGAAACGAATGCATTTAAAGAACCCACGCCTAAGCCGGTCATTCCGACGTCCAATTTCCGTGATTCCTTTCGAATCAACAAAGGTTTTCGAATTGAATTAGCTACATTGGAATCAATGGTGTCCTCGCCCGCTGCGATGGCGTTTGATGAGAAGGGACGTTTGTTCGTTGCCGAGATGCGGGACTACCCAGACCGGCGCCAGCAAATCCCTCACGTCGGCCGGATCAGTCTTTTTGAGGATGCGGATGGCGATGGCGTGTTTGATTCCAGTCACATCTACGCGGACAATCTCCCTTGGCCCTCAGCCATCGCCTGCTACGATGGCGGCATTTTCGTCGCCGCCACGCCGGATATCTTTTACTTCAAAGATACCAGCGGCAACGGATTGGCGGATTTGCGCAAGGTTGTCTTCACTGGATTCGGGACCGTCCCCAATAATCCAGATCAGGACGCGCTGATTAACAGTTTTGTTTGGGGTCTCGACAATCGGATTCACGGAGGCTCAGCGGGGATTGGTGGAGTCGTCACCGTGGTAGGCGCACCTGGAAACCCTCCAATCACCCTCGGCCATAATGATTTTGCGTTCGACCCAAAGACGCTCGCAATCTCAGTGGAAGGCGGGCCAGCCCGCACCGGTTTGTGTTTTGATTCGCGCGGCCGCAAGTACGTCACCGGTCCGACGCATCCACTCCAAACCACAATGTTCGATCCACGCTATTTCGCGCGAAGCCCTTTTGTGCCGAAACCCCTACAGCTCGTTGACGTCCTAAACCCAGGCACAAAAGTCTTCCGGTTTGTCCCTGAACAACCCGGCGGGTTGAGGACTTCAAATCGCTCAAATGCTCCTGCATGGATGACCAAAGCTCGCGGCTGCCTGGTTTATCAAGGGAATGCGTTCCCATCGAATTTTCTAGGTAATATATTCATCTGCGACCCCGACCTGCACGTGATTCATCGGAGCGTCCTGATTGAAGATAGAATTGGAGCAGTAGCTCAGCGCCCGAAAGACGAGCAGGCCTCAGAGTTTTTAGTGTCGAAAGATGCGGACTTTCATCCAACACAGCTCGTCACCGGCCCGGATGGCGCCATTTATGTTGCAGACATGCAAAACGGAGGTCAAAGCGGCCGAATCCTCAGGATCGTTCCTGAAGATTTCAAACCTCCAAAACCACCGCAGCTTAGCACAGCAAAAACATACGATTTGGTCGCCACGTTGGCACATCCTAATGAGTGGAACCGCGAGACCGCATCGCGCCTGTTGTATCAGCGCCATGATCCAGCGTCAGCATCGTTGCTCACGAATGTGATCAATAATTCGAAGCTCCCGCTCGCGAGGCTCCATGCTTTGCACGCGCTGGATGCTGTAACCGGTTTGAATGAAGCGGTGTTGATCAAAGCGTTACGTGATCCAGACGAAAGGGTGCGGGAACACGCCGTCGCACTTTGCGAGCGGCTGATTCATCAGGGCCAAATATCGGACACAGCCTGGGGCCGGCTTGCGACGCTGTCGGTCGACCCCTCGGTTCGGGTGCAATATCAACTGGCCTTCACCCTCGGGGAAATTGAACGGCCGGAAAGAACCAGGACAATGGCCGAAGTCCTTCAACGGAACTTCAACAATATTTGGTTTCAGAGCGCGATTCTGAGCTCTGCGGGCCGGGCCGGGGCTGACTTCCTGGTGGGGCTGGCTTCAGAGCCCCGCTGGAAAAATGATCCGGCCGGTCTTGCTTTCTTGAGCGAGCTCGCGCTGACCATTGGCGTGAAAGGACAATTGAATGAGGTCGCTCAGGTTATAAACTTCCTCAACGGGACCTCCTTGGATCAGCGAATCGCTTTTACCCTGCTTTACTCGCTGGGCGAGGGCCTTCATCGGATTGGCAGTTCGCTTACCCTGGTAGATCCGCAAGGCGGGCTGCAGCATCTCTATGATCGGGCTCTTCAGGTGATCCTTGACGATACCCTCGCGGATACTGTTCGTATTCCAGCGTTGCACCTGTGGGGCGTCAGTTATTATACAGCCACTACTCCGGCAGACGTCCTGCACTTGCTCTTCGGTACCGGACAATCCGAAGCGGTCCAGGCCGCCGCGCTAACGGCACTCAGTCGATATGAAAACCCGATGATCGCGACCAATATGATCTCGCGCTGGCCGGAGTTGCCTCGGGGGGTGCGGCGGCAAGCAGTCAGCGCATTACTCCTTAGAACGGATCGGGCCGAGCCAGTTTTGACGGCATTAGAAAATCGCAGCATTTCACCAGCGGATTTCTCTTCGGCCCAGGCGAATTTCCTGAGGACCCATCGAGACCCGGCCATCGGTCAGCGGGCGGTGCGCATTTTTGGACCAATAACTACTGCCAGGCCAGCGGTGATAGCGCAATTCAAACCTTCGCTAACGTTGTCTGGCGCGTCCGCACGGGGACGGGAAATATTTCTCTCGCGTTGTGCTTCCTGCCACCGTCTTGGAGGTGAAGGCTACCAACTCGGCCCGGATTTGGCCGCCGTAAAGCTCAGGGGAAAGGAAAAACTTTTGGCGGCGATCATCGAGCCGAACCGCGAGCTGGCGCCAGGGTATGCGACCTCTGTGATTGAAACTCGGCGTCACGAGAACTTAATCGGAATCGTGACGGATGAAACTGGCGGCACAATCACTTTGCGCCAGCCTTCGGGTGTAGCCTCCGTTTGGTCCCGCAGCAATATTCAAACGGTGGAATTACCTGCCTGGTCACTAATGCCCGATTCTTTGGAACAAGGGCTCAATGCGCAGACGATGGCAGATTTACTTGAATACCTGATGAATGCGCCGAATTAGGCTGGTGGAGCTCGGCAAAACCGAGTTGGAATCCCGGCCGTCTGCCGCGGGCTACTATCTTCAGAAAACTCTTGACAAAAGAGATCCGCCTTCCTAGGGTCGTATCACCAAGAAAGGGACCGATGGAAAGGTGCAAAAGCTGTTGTGTTAAATATTCCCCTGCCTGCATTGCGCGCAGACCACTCGGAATGCGATTTGCATTGGGCTTGATGATTCTTTTTTTTGGGCTTGTCACATTGCGCGCGCATCAGAGTCCGGCAAATTGCGGAGGATCCGGACTCCAGATGTTTCTTAGCGAGTCCCGCCTCGATGGAAAAACAGCAAACACTATTACGAATGGACAACAGGTGGTCTATACTATTGAACTCGCAAATGACGCCGCCCTGCTCACCCCCAGGGAAACGGTCCCCGTCTGTGATGTGGGATGTGCGAATGTATTTTTTCAGTGTCCAGATCTTGATGGAAACCCGGGCCTGATCTCCCTGGTGGCCAGCAACCTGAGCATTCCGTCGGGCACTTCTCGTTTTATTGCCAGCTCGGTAACGTGCATCGTTGCCACGGCATCAGGAGTTTACCTGGCCCGCGCCACTGCCCAGGTCAGAGGCGTCTTACACGATGTGGCAATACCGGATTGCGAGACACAAGCCGATTGCGGCATTACTGCATGTCATCCTGACGCTGCCTACGCCTCGATCACGTCTTCACTTCTGATCCGAAGGCCTCAACTCACAATCTTGAGCCGCTGCCTTGCTGCCGTGAATACAGGAGGTGTCATCTCCTTTGATGTAAGCGGGACGTTGACAAATTCCGGGGATGAGGATCTCGTTGGTGTTTCTATCGTGGATGAATATCCCATTTCCCAAACGATCCTGAAAAACATTACCATGTTTCACCCCGGAGATTCAGTTGATTTCAGCGCAAGTTTCACAAACAGCACTGGCCTATGTCCCGCGTTTTTAAACAAGATCACAGCCAGCGGCAAGGCCCTGGCAAATCTGGGTACCATTACGGACAGCGTCACTTGCTGGATTGTCGCGTTTTCGCCTTTCAGTTTTCGCGCTCCCACTCGGAATGAGGACGGGTCTGTGGAACTAACGATCGATGGGGCGCCCGGCACTTACCTGCTCCAGGCATCAACGAACCTGGTGGATTGGAGCACGATCAGCTCCAACACTGCGCCTTCCAATATCATCTCGTTCATAGATACAAATGCCATAAATTTTGAATCAAAGTTTTATCGTGCAGTGGCTGTCTGCCCAGATTCTCCAAATTAGTTATTTTAAACACAGAGGCAGAGCGCGGCGAAGCCGCAACCAAATGAAAACCACAGATTGGAGGGGAGTAACGGAACTCGCAAAGCATAGCATAAACCCACTCGAAGTTAGTTTCATTTCCCGCTTGAAATTTGGGCATGTTTTCTATCTCATAGAAAAGCTCCGATTGGCCGTCGGAGCAAAAATAATTATAGGCCGAAACCAAACAATAACTTATCGATTATGATACTCAGATTCGAGGTAGACCAGGCTGAGGCATTCCGCCAAGGCGTAAACGTTCCCAAATCAACAAACCACGTTGAGGTTGACCCATCCAAGCTGTCGCAAGAGGAAAGAAACCTGATTGCGGACAGGTTGGATGGAATAGATGTCATGGCCAAGGGCGTCGATATGGAAGTCATTCAGGGGTCGTCCCGGGAGGGAGACACCGTGCAATTTCATATCAAAGGACTCAAGAAATCGACGAACCGCGTCGTCAGCAAACTTCCCACTTTTACATCGTTGATGGAAGCAGTCCGGGAGGACGAGGCGAAGGCGCGAAACAAACTGGATGACTTTCGGGTGAAGTTCCGCGATGGGACAGAGCTTCCCAAGTAATTTTCTGCTCTTCATCAATGGCCCGCCTCTCATTGGCGGGCTTTTTCATTTCAGGTAGCCAGATTTGTCTCGCAAGTTGCAACCCAACGCCGCTCGGCTATGTTAAGCTGATTGGTTGATGGAGTCAGCGGCTCGGTTGAGCAATCTAGAAACACATAAAATATGAAATTCGCGCAGATAGCTAAAAGGATAACCCTTTTCGTTTTGGTGAACGTCCTGGTGATGTTCACGATAACGTTAGTTCTTGGACTCCTCCGCGCAGGCCGCTTTTTCCCCAGTGGTGGCCTCGCGGGTCTGGCGGTGATTTGCCTCGTTTGGGGTTTTTCCGGCGCTTTCATATCGCTCGCGCTCTCTCGGCTCATGGCCAAGTGGTTCATGGGCGTGCGGGTAATCCCGCCAGATACCAACGATCCGGAACTGAGGCAGCTTGTGGATACAGTTTACGGATTGACTCAGCAGGCGGGGCTTCCAAGACCCGAGGTTGGGATCTATGAGTCGCCGGAGGTCAATGCCTTTGCTACGGGCCCAAGCCGATCTCGCGCGTTGGTGGCGGTGTCAACGGGCCTGCTCCAAAAAACGGGGCCGCGTGAATTGGAAGGAGTTCTCGGCCACGAAGTTACTCACATCGCGAATGGCGATATGGTGACCATGACCCTCATCCAGGGCGTGATTAATTCTTTTGTATTGTTCTTGTCGCAAGTGCTGGCCTTTGTGGTCAGCCAGGCAATGAGGTCCCGGGATGACCGCGATAATGGTGGGGGATGGATGCAATTCCTCCTGGCGCAGTTATTTCAAGTGGTGTTTTCCATTTTGGGATTGATCGTAGTGTGTTGGTTCTCGCGCGCTCGAGAATTCCGGGCGGATGCCGGTGGTGCCCGTCTGGCGGGCCGCCAGAATATGATCAGCGCATTACGCGCCCTGGCCCGGCTGAATCATCCGGAACTCGCCGCGGCTGAGGCACAACGCTCACAAGCTTTTCAGTCGTTGAAAATTTCTGGTCGTCCCGGCGGCTTCATGGCTTTGCTCTCCACCCATCCGCCCATTGAAGAACGGATCGCCCGGCTCGAGAACAACACGAGTTTTAACTCATGAACCAAGCCGGTTACCGGGAGGCGCTGGTAGATTACATCCGAGAACAAGCCAGGCCGCCCGATAAATTCAGCCATCAAACCCGTCTCTATCGCCTGGCGGTGGAATTGGCGGAGGGACAGCCCTTCGATGATGATGTGCTTTATGCCGCCGCGTGGTTGCACGACCTTGGAGTTTTTATCGGACACCGCCCGGAAGACCTCGCCGCACTGGCGAAATGGGACAACGTCGCCTATGCGATCAAGGAAACGCCGGCAATCCTGGAGCGGTTTGGTTTTCCAAATGATAAGATTTCCGCAGTAATCGAGACTATTCGAACACACCTGCCCTCGGCCAAACCGACTTCCTTCGAGGGCACTCTGTTGCGGGACGCGGACATTCTCGAGCAACTTGGGGCGATCAGCATTCTACGGACTGTGAGCAAGATTGGCCGGGATACTCGGTTCGTGCGTTTCGCAGACGCACTTGCCGTTTTACAGCGCAATCTTGATCATTTGCCAAACCAATTGATACTCGACTCGGCCAAACGCCGCGCAGAACCGCGGGTTACAGCTTTGAAAACTTTTTTGAAAGCTGCCGGCACGGAGGTGAAACTTCCCCTATCATCAGGTCAAGGTTTCGACTTCGCGTCCGTAAGTCAGACCTTGTTATAAACTTCCGCGCCTTGTTCGACGAACTCGCGGGCCTTCTCGGCCATACCCTGCTTGAGAGCTTCCTCTTCTGCCACGCCTTGCTCGGCAGCATATTTGCGTACGTCTTCCGTGATTTTCATCGAGCAAAAATGAGGACCGCACATGCTGCAAAAGTGAGCAAGCTTGGCCCCGTCCTGAGGAAGCGTTTCGTCGTGAAACTCGCGGGCGGTGACCGGATCGAGACCCAGGTTAAATTGATCCTCCCACCGGAACTCAAATCGGGCTTTGCTTAATGCATCATCGCGGTAGCGCGCGGCCGGATGGCCTTTGGCTAGATCAGCGGCATGGGCGGCGATCTTGTACGCGATGACGCCATCCTTGACATCTTTTTTGTTAGGCAGGCCCAGGTGCTCCTTTGGCGTTACGTAGCAGAGCATCGCGCATCCATACCAGCCGATCATCGCCGCGCCAATTGCGCTGGTGATATGATCATAGCCCGGCGCAATATCAGTTGTTAATGGGCCAAGCGTGTAGAAGGGGGCTTCCCCGCACCACTCAAGTTGTTTCTCCATGTTCTCCTTGATTAGGTGCATCGGGATATGACCCGGGCCTTCGTTCATGACCTGGCAACCGCGTTCCCAGGCAATGTTCGTCAGTTCGCCTTGCGTCCTTAATTCGGCGAACTGCGCCTCGTCGTTTGCATCCGCGATCGAACCGGGCCGCAGGCCATCGCCCAAACTGAAGCTCACATCGTACGCGGCCATAATTTCGCAGATTTCGCGGAACCTCGTATAAAGGAAACTTTCTTTGTGATGGGCCAAACACCACTTGGCCATAATCGAACCGCCACGGGAGACGATGCCGGTGACACGATTTGCCGTGAGTGGCACGTACCGAAGCAATACCCCAGCATGCACCGTGAAATAATCCACTCCCTGCTCACATTGCTCGATCAAGGTATCGCGATAAACTTCCCACGTTAGCTCCTCTGCTTTACCCCCAACTTTTTCGAGTGCCTGGTAAATGGGGACGGTTCCAATCGGCACCGGGGAATTGCGAATGATCCATTCGCGGGTCTCAATGTTTCGGCCGGTGGAAAGATCCATGACCGTATCAGCGCCCCACTTCACCGCCCAGCGCATTTTCTCGACTTCTTCTTCGATGCTGGAAGCCACGGCACTGTTGCCAATGTTTGCATTAATCTTTACCAGAAAATTGCGTCCGATGATCATCGGCTCGCTCTCCGGATGGTTGATATTCGCCGGAATAATCGCGCGACCCCGCGCAATTTCCGAACGCACAAATTCCGGAGTGATCTGCTCCGGTATGCTTGCGCCGAAAGATTCTCCACCCAGAGGACGCATGCGCTCCTTCTTGCCGGTGGCTCCATTTTCCCGGGTTACGCACCCGGCAGCCTCGCGACCAAGATTTTCGCGAATGGCAATAAACTCCATTTCCGGTGTGATGATACCCTGCCGGGCATATTGAAGTTGCGTCACAACTTTACCAGGCTTAGCCCGCAGCGGTTTGCGCTGCAACAACGTCGGAATCTCCGCATCGCTGCGGCCCGCAATTGGTTTGTAAGAAGCTGCTGTTTCTTCGACATCGCCTCGGCTCAGGACCCAGCCACGGCGCAGAACGGGCAGGCCTTCCTTCACGTCACCATGAAAGCTTGGATCGCCCCAAGGTCCTGAGCAGTCGTAAACCTGCACCGGTTCATTTGTTTCGATTTGGCCAGTATATGCTTTCGTCGGGTTGAGTTTGATCTCACGGAACGGAACACGCACGTCAGCATGGATTGTGCCCGAGACATACACCTTGCTGGAATTGGGCAAAGGTTCAGTGCTGTGCGGTTCGAAGGAACTTTTGGTTGCGATCATAAGCTTGATGGGATCCTGATGGTTGGATTCGGCTTGCAGAGCAGAGGGCGCTTGCCGTCGATCCGGTTTTCGAAATAATAAATATCGCGCTAGCTCCGATAGACCCCAGAAAATGCAGGGAAGAAATGATACTTCCCTTCGCCAGCATTATCTGGAGCAGGTTCAACGGGTCTGCCGCGCTCCCGCACAGCACTCTCAGCCTTTGCCTCAGACATCAGTCTTGGGCCGGTTGGCTCCCCATGTGTCACTGGCAAACTATGTCAAACGAGTGCTTGCGTCAAGGAGCGCAAGATTCTTTGAATTTCTTTGTAGCTTTACAAATGTGTTTTAACCAAAGTGTGCGTGTTACCCATATGTGGAATCTTCTAAGAGATCTTTTCATTGGCTTCTGGCCGTACATTTTGCTCGCCGCTATGGTAGCCTTTTTCTTTCTAACCATTCTCGTGGTTGGTTGCCTTGAAAAGCAGCGCATCCATGATTTTGAACCAACGGAAGCGGATGTTGAGAAAGTTCCCTCGCCGTACTTTCAAGCCATGAACGAGGCGGCGCGCAGGATGGGATTTCAGTTAGAGGGAGTCTTTGCCCAGGCGCGCCAGAGCAAGACTTATCAGTGCTGTCTGGCTTTTTGGTTGCCCGAAGATCGAAAGACCCTGCTTTGCGTAGGAGGCGGGAAACTGGCTCGCATGAATTATCGCAAGACCCTGTTGATCTCCCGACTGGGTGAAAAGGTCCTGGTTACGATGGATGAGTTTGGCAGCACGGATCTGAGCGGCACACGTGAGATCGAAGTGCTGATGAATGCAGACCTGCCCGAGTTGAACACGCGCCACTTGCAGCGGCTGGCATTATCAAACGAGGTTCCCGCTTCGTTTTCAACGGGAAATCCACTTCAACAATTCGAGGATTTAAATCGACAACAGGTCGAAAGGTTGGTTCATCTCGGCCTTGCAAAGTACGTGAACGCGAGTAATAGCCTCTGGAGTTACACGATTAAAGGCGCCTGGACCTACGCGATTCGCGGATATTTGAAGGGGTTCAAGGGCGCCCAGGCTCAAGCTGCTCGTTCGAAAATAAAAAGACCTGGAGCTTGATTGTTCCTCAGCCTCGACTTCGAGCAGGACCCTGAAGCAAGCCGGTTAACGGCGCTGTTGGTGAGGAAATTGTCGATCAGGGATCTCCCCATTTCCACATGTCCGTCAGACCGCTGGTCCCGACACCATCCCTTGCCTCGGATGCAGACCGTAGCGAACCAGTTTTTCTCGCATTGTGGGCCGTGAAAGACCCAGCCATTTGCCGGCCCTGGATTGATCGCCGCCGGCTAGTTTGATGACCTGAGCAAAGAGCTCATGCTCCGTCGCCGCGATCACTCGGGCGTGAGCATCTTCCATCTCGCCGCTGACCACTCTCCCCAGAAGCTCCGAAACATAAGCGGCCAACGGTTGATTGCCTGCCGGGAGCAACGCTGCCGATTTCACCATGGTATCTTGCGCGATCGCCTCCTGCACATCACTCAAACTAATGATCCCATGTGAGGAAACCAGCGCGCGACGAACCACGTTCTCCAATTCGCGCACGTTGCCCGGCCATGACATTTCCTGAAGACAATCCAGAGCGTCGGCGTGGATCTGAGGCTCCGAGTTGCCCGCCAGTTCTTTGCCATATCGCTGCATAAAATACTCAACCAGGCTGGGAATATCTTCCCGGCGCTCGCGCAGCGGGGGTGAATAAATCACAGCCACATTCAGCCGGTAATAAAGATCTTCGCGAAATTCCTTTTCCAATATGGCCAGCTTGAGATCACGATGGGTGGCAGCAATCACGCGAACATCTACCGTGATCGTTTCTTTTCCTCCGAGCCGCTGGAAAGTTTTCTGTTGCAAAACCCGGAGGAGTTTTGCCTGAAGATTGATGCTCATGTCGCCGATCTCATCGAGGAAAATCGTGCCCCCATGGGCCATCTCGAAACGTCCGATCCGCCGAACTTTGGCGTCGGTAAACGCGCCGGCTTCGTGGCCGAAGAGTTCGCTTTCCAGCAGTTGTTCGGAGATGGCCGCGCAATTAACAATGACGAACGGCTTGGCGTGGCGGGACCCATGGCGATGAAGAGCTGTGGCCACGAGTTCTTTTCCCGTCCCGGTTTCACCACGAATCAGCACGGCTACCGTCTTTGGCGCGAGCCGGCCGATCTGCTTGTACATGGCATGCATCACGGCACTGTTCCCGATAATTGCATCGGGCTCGGCCAGCGGCACTGGCACTTTTGGCATCTCAAGCTGGAAGCGGGTATCTTCGACGGCCTGGTGGATTAGGGTTGTGAAGGCGTTGGAATCGATCTGGCCTTTAATGATTGAATCGTAAGCGCCCAGTTTCATCGCTTCAATCGTGGTTTGCGTGGTTGGCGTCGCCGTCATCAGAACCACGGAGAGAAAAGGTTTCGCCGCTTGCAACGCGCTAATGATATGCAGCCCTTCTTTATGCATCTCGTCAACGCCCGACAAGTGGAGGCCAGTCAAAACCACATCAAAGTTTTCTCGTTTGGCGCGCAACAGTCCGGCCTCGGCGGTTTCTTCCGTTTTGACGTTATATCCTTCTGCCCTAAGAAGCCGTTCGAACTCCTCGCCGTCCGCTTTTTTGTCGTCGATGATGAGGATATTGCCGGGGGCGTTCATATTCAAGGTTACCAGTATTCAATCAGGCCATGCAAGGTATCGCGGAGGAAATAGAAAATCAGGGCTGATGGTTGGATAGAAAGCCCGCGCTCCGATGCCCTCACCCTTGATCCCTCTCCCATGCGATGCATGCGATGGGAGAGGGAAACTTGGAGAGGAAGGATCGTTGCCAGTCTGTTTTCGAGGGTGCGATTCAGGTTCATGGGCAGAGAACTGGAGACGGTGGCTTCCTCTTATTTTTTTAGCCTATAGAACTGATTGCCGTTCGCAATTGTGTTGGTGACAAAATTCCGACCATAGCTGATGGATGGGGCCGGCGAGACGGGCAACCAGGAATTTGGAAGGAGAAGATCGGGGGTGCTTTCGAGGGTGAAACCGGCAGCATTGGTCAGCCAGTTGATGACCACTTGAGGACCGAAGCGAACGATCTCGAGAGTCAGCGGAGATCGGATGATTAATTTCCCCGGAGCATATAAATAACGTGTGTGGGCGCCGTAAGTGATTTGCGCATAAATATAATATTGGCTGGGTGCAATGTTGCTGCCATTAACGGAGAACTGCCGCTGCACAACATTGGTTCCGGCTCCGGGTTCGATAGTGGCGAAGATTTGGCCCAGGTTGCCGTTGTAAGGATTGGCGTCATTATCGAGAAATACCCGGACGTTGGCACTCTCCGTTGTGGCCTGGCTCAATTCAAAAGAGTAACTGATGAAAATATTATCGCCCTGGATGACAGGGTTGGCGTTCAAGACGTTGAATTTGATTAGGCTCGGCCACGTGCCGTTTGAGGTTAAGTGAGCCCGGTTAGCTGAAATTCCAGCGCCAAAGTCCCAGACTTGATTATAGCCGTCGCGTATGCGGCCGGTGCCCGCGCCCGCAGGCTCGTCAGCACTGAGTCGATTTCCCCCGCCGATTAGGCTGTAGTAGAAGCCAGCGATATGGCCTTGTGATTCGTAACCCGTCCACCAGGTGGCGCGCTCCGAGCTGGTAATCGTGCCGTCGGTATCGGTGGCCGGGGTGTGGGACCAATCAATGGTGCCATGGTACCAAAGGTGAGTATCGCTATGATCACAGGAGTAACCGTTTGGAAGGGTGGTCAGAAACCGATCGTATGTTCCCGCGAGGGCCTGGCCATTCGGACAGGAAGAATCCGAGTTCATCTGCCAATAACTATCCGCGAATAGCACATTCAGGTAGGTATGGACGTCCGCGTCGCCATACCCTGAGATGGGGGCGGGATCGAGCGTCGTTTGGTGATCGACCCAGACTCCTTGTTGGCCGAGAAGTCTTGCCATTTCCGTAACCACGGAGCCGCCTCGGCTGTGCCCGATCAAATGAATTGGAAATTCAGATAACGCCCGGCCGCCAAGTTCGGAAATGAAATTCGTAGCTAGAAGTTTTGGAACGACATGGTCAGCGATATCGCTCGTTGAATACGTAGGATTAACAGCCAGCGACGACCAATCGAGCTTGATGAGGATTTCACCGGAGTCGGAGTTGGTCGGATTGACACCGCCGATTCTGGATTGTGTTACGGAGAAGTTATGAAAGAAGTCGGCGTCGACAGTGATTTGATAGCAGCTATAAGCGGAGCCTGGAAAGGTGTCATAAGCCGGTATCTGCTGTGACATGGGGATGATCCAATCGGTCACGTTACCGTTGAGACCGTGAGTGATAATAGTGACCCCTGCGCCACGCGTGAGTGGAAGCGGGGACAGGAGCAAGGTGGAACCGAGAAGAATGGCTGGAAGTTTCATTTCATTGGAGACTCTTTCTTATCTGCCTTCGTACAAGTTCCAGCAATTCCGCCCCCATGAGTAGATGGAGGCCCCGGCCGCCGGCAGCCCGCTGTTATACTTATAATCATCGAAAGCTTCTTTGGCCTGGGCCTTGTTCGCAGCCTGCGCGAGGATGCCCAGGACGGGCGAATAAACCAGGAAGGGCTGAGTGCGTGGAGGACGAGTTACCGGGAAATCGAGTTGCTCGACAAAGAGGACCAGTTTGTCGCGGCTCCAATTAACCAGCAGGTCATTGAATGCTTCAGGATCGATGAATTGACCAAGCCGGAACAACTCGGATTGCGCTATCGTTTTTGGCGAACAATCCGACGCCAAACCAAAGAGGCGGCAGAATTTGCTTATTTCATCGGGATCCTTCGGCAAAACCAGAAGGAAGTTCGATCCGACCTCGATACAGTTCCTCACCGCATCCATCCAACCCTCCGTGGCCGCGTAAATGATACCCAGCTTTCGGTGGGCTTGGATCTCCATTGGGGCTGCAAGAATTTTTTTCATTGCGCAGCCCCAAAGAAGGAGATCATTGAATCATGGCAGGAATTGGAAGCGGAGGAACGACGCGACGACGAGAGTATTTGAGAGCAATTTTTCATGTTTTTGTTTTTGGAATCCTGGCTTGAGGCCTGTGGAGACGACTGAGATTAGGCCAGAGCGCATGGGAGAGATATGGGGCGTTCAGCGCAGTGCTCAATCCCCAGGATTTCGGAGAAAGCCTCTCTAACTTTAACTCACTGTTTTTCTCGACCCGCGGACAAGTAAACCTCACTTGGGCTCCCTTTGAACCAAAACAGACTGGAGCGTTACTTTTTCTCGTTTCGGTGTAGAGTGTTAGACCATGGAAGACAAAGATGACATTGCGGAGTCCGTGCCGGACAAAGCCGGAGCCGGGCCAGTCGCGGTTACGGATGATAACATCGAGTTGACGCCTAAAGAGGAGGCGGCAGCAGCCAACACTGTCCGCCCGGACGAACATGTGGCGAAGATTGAAAAAAAATTGGAGCACGATGCGCAGGCAGCAAACCGGCTGCCCCAAACCGAACAATTAGCGAAGTTTGAAAAAAAACTGGAGCATGATGACAGCGGCAACCAACCGAGTTGAAGGCGGGACTCAATGATTGCCAATGTTCTGTGCCCGTGTGGCCGCAGCTTTTAAACCTCCCAAACGCAACCAGGGACGTTGCGCAGCCTTGCGGCTTACTGCCGATTCGGGAAGCTAATCCCCATTTGATTTTCGTCGAAGACGCTGGCCTCTCTCGAATAGTTGGGCCGTGGCCAGAATGATTTCGTGCATTTGATACGCGAGCTCTCCGCTATGGAAATAATCGCCGTGGGCCTCCGCGCGAATAGCCATCCGGCTAATTTTGGCCAGTTTTTTTGAGACATCCAAAATCTGTTCCTCAGTCGGCCACTCGGTCAGGCTCTCGTTGGTCGCCTCCGGAGGAGCGTTTGGATTGTCGAAACGTGGCTGACTCCGCGGCGCACAGTTGTTACGCGCGCGGGCTCTTATTGTTGTGGGCATCGGTTTCATGAATATCTAATGGCGGTTTGAACTCTTAGTTTGTGATCTGGTTTTTCGGTATTCCACGCGCCCTGAGTGCCAACAAGACGTTCTCATTCCAACCCGATCTTTTTGCGCTTGCGGTACAGAGTGGCTTGATCGATTCCCAGGACTTCGGCGGCTTCGGCGAGGTTGGCGGTGCGACTCAAAACTTTGCGCAGGTGCGCTTCTTCCAGTTTCTCCATGGAAACCAGGGAACCGATCTCGATCGGATCTCCATTGCCATTGGCCTGGGGAGTGCCCGAAAGTTCGATGGGCAAATCCTCCACGGCTATCCTCTTACCTTTGACCATAATGACAGCGCGCTCGACGGTGTTGCGCAATTCACGAAGGTTGCCTGGCCATGGATAGGCACGGATACGTGCGAGGGCCTCGTCGGAAAACCCATCGATCCGGCGGCTACAGGAGGCGGAAAAATGCTCGAGATAGTGCTGTGCGAAGCGAACCACGTCCGCGGATCTCTCGCGAAGTGCAGGCATCTCAACCGTGATGACGTTCAGCCGGAAATAAAGATCTTCACGGAAGGTGCCATCGGCGACCCGTTTCTTGAGGTCTCGGCTGGTGGCAGCGATAATGCGTACCTCCGTTTTGCGAGTGACATTTTCACCGAGCCGCTCGTATTCGCGTTCCTGGAGCAGCCGGAGCAACTTGGGTTGGATCTCGATGGGAAGATCGCCGATTTCATCAAGGAAAAGCGTGCCGCCGGCGGCGACCTTGACTTTGCCCCAATGGTCACGCACCGCGCCGGTGAAGGCGCCTTTGACATGCCCAAAGAGGTCGCTCTCCAGCAACTCTTTCGAAAGGCTGGGACAACTCACGGTCACGAATGGTTTATCAGCGAGATGGCTTTGCCGGTGAACCGTCCGGGCGATAACGCTCTTGCCGGTGCCACTTTCGCCCATAATCAATATCGAAGCCGGTGTTTTTGCAGCTCGTAGCAAGGTGTCCATTACCTCGGTCATGAGTGGCGTGGTGGAGTCAAGCAAGAGATCCGGGCTTTGGGCATTGCTTTCTCTTACCTCGAGTTCCAGCCGCTCGATATTCTTGCTCAATTCGTGGAAACGCCGCACGCGGGCCAAAACAAGATGGAACTGTTCGCGTGAGAACGGTTTTTCCAGGAAGTCCACCGCGCCGCGGCGCATCGCCTCGACCGCGTTTTTGACGCTGCCCTGCGCCGTGAAAATGATCACCGGCAGAGTGGGGCGGCACTTGAGGATTTGATCGAGAACGTCGAGGCCTTTTTCCGCACCAAGATTCAAATCCAGAAGGGCGGTGTCGAATTTTTCTTCTTTCAAAAGCATGAGACCCAGCTCTCCGGAAGCGGCCGACTCTGCATAATGGCCCTCGCCATCGATAAGCAGGCAAGTGGCGTCCCGGAAAGTTTTGTCGTCGTCTATGACTAGAAAATCCATAAGTTAAGATTCAAAAACCGAACACTCAGATCCACGAAAGCTCCAAATCTTACAATGCAGGAGGTGCCGTGGGTTTTCACCTTGGTAGTTCATTAGCACGTCTTATGGTGGGGGGGGGGTATGAGGCGCTCGCGGCAGACGGAAAGCGAAGGTTGCGCCGCTTCCCGCCGCGCTTACGCATGCCAGTTCACCATTCATGGCCAGCACTAACTTTTTAACGATGCTCAAACCCAAACCGGTCGAAGGTTCGCCGCCCGTGGGGCGGGCGGAAAGGCGGCTGTAACGGCGGAACATCTTTATTTTGTCCGCGTCAGTGAAACCAGGTCCTTCATCCTGCACCTGGCACTCGACAAAACGTGCGCCGGGCTCGCGAACAGTGACGCGAATCTGTTTGCCGGGCGGGGAGAACTTGATAGCGTTCGACACCAGGTTATCCAACACTTGTTCGAGCGCAGCGGCGTCAGCCTGAACGAGAGCGCCGTTACCTTCCAGAACGGTTTGAAATTCCAATTGCTTGCGCTTGGCTGCCTCCAGGTGTTCCTGAACCGCGCGCGAGGCAGCCTCCTTGAGACTGATCGGTTCTGTTTTAAGATTCAGGCCGTGATCCGCTGAAGCATTGGCCAGGAACTCGTTGACAAATGAGAGCATTTGGCTGCTGGAATTGGAAATATTCTCAGCCATCAGGCGCAGTTTCGGATTATCCAGCGAGGCTGTGCAATCATGGAGTATCTGAGCGCTCATGTCCATTCCGCCCAGATGGCTTTTCAGATCGTGGGTGAGGACACCGAGGAGTTCGTCTTTGTCCTCGGCAAGCTGCTTCAACTCGTCACGAGCCGCCTTTAGCGCCACATGGGTCCGGACGCGCGAGATCAGTTCCGCATGATTGAAGGGCTTGGTAATGTAGTCCACACCGCCGCTTTCAAAGGCCCGAACGATAAGCTCCTTGTCATCGGCGGAAGAAACAAAAATGATCGGAATCTCCGCCCACTGGGGGTTCTGACGAATCTGGCGGCAAAGTTCAAAGCCGTCCATGTCGGGCATCAAAAGATCAAGCAGGATCAGATCGGGGCGGCGGCTGGATAATCGCTTCAAGGCCTGGGGTCCGCTGGTGGCGGGGAGAATCTCAAAGCCGAGCTTCCCCAGGACCGCGCCCACGACCTGGATGTTGACCTCCTGGTCATCGATGACGAGCAGGCAGCCATTATTTTTTTCAGTGGTTGAGGTGTGCATGGTTTCAGTTTCTCATGTTGTCATTGCTGGTTGCCGAGCAGAAAGCTCGATCGATTCGATGAGCTTGGGAAACTCAGCGAGAGAACGTTCCAAACTCTTAATGGAGTAAGATTCACAAAGCCTGGCCAGCCTTGCGGCATAGATAACCAGTGCATCGCAATGCGCCGCCTCGCCCAGGGTGTGGAGCTTTCGCGCAAAAGCGCTGGTCTCATTAATTGCCATACTGTCGCGCAATGACGGCCAGTCGGTTTCGAGCAGATTACGCAACTCCAAGGCCATAGCGTGCCACTCTGCGGCTTGCTCGCCAGGTGGGGTTGGGATAGGCAAGTCGGATGCCGGAACACGGTGGAGCACCTGGGCGAGTTCCTGGTACAAGGTATGCCGTGAGAAAGGCTTGCGAACGTAGCCGGTGAATTGGGTCCGCAGCTTCGTCTCTTCTGAAGCCTGGCTCGAAGCGGTGACGGCAATCACGGGCATCAGATCGAGGGCGGGTTGCTTGCGAATCTCGGCCAGAGCCATACGCCCGTCCATGATTGGCATCCGGATATCGAGCAAGACCAGGTCAGCTTTGACCTTCTGGAGGGATTCTAGCGCCTCTTTTCCGTTACAGGCAAAACGGAGCTGGTGATGGGTCTTCTCGAACATGCCAGCCATGAGATTGCGATTGGTTTCGTTGTCATCCACGACCAGCATGATGGATGGCACGAAGTCATTAAAGTCCACCGCGCCACCCGCTTCGGCATGATCCCCTGAGGCCAATCGCATCGAGATGGGAACCTTCGGCAAGCGGAGGTGAACAATGGTGCCCTTTCCCACCATGCTTTCCATGGTGAGAGTTCCTTCCATCATAGCGACCAGACGTTTAACGATGGTCAGTCCAAGTCCGGTGCCTTGTTTTTCAGCATCCCGCCGGGGGTCTGCCTGAACGAAAGACTTGAATAATTCCTGAAGCCTGTCGGGGGCGATTCCCATGCCGGTATCCTCGACATCGATTAGAAGCGTTCCGCTGCTGGCGCTAACCGTCGTCTCCCACGAAATGCGCGTGAGCACGGAACCGCGTTCCGTGAATTTAATGGCGTTGCCCAGAAGATTGACAAGGACCTGGCGCAGGCGGACCCGATCGAGCAACAAGGCGTGCGGCAGATTGGGTGCCAGCTCGAACTTAAGCTGCAACGACTTCTTCGCGGCCTGCTGTCCGAAAACGGTGCGGAGAAATTCACACGAATCCCGCATATCGGTCGGTTCGGGATGGAGTTCGAGTCTGCCTGCTTCAAGCTTGGACAGATCGAGGATATCGTTGATGAGTTGGAGCAGTGAGGCACCGCTATCACGAATAGCACGAACGTACTCGGATTGCTTTGGGGTAAGGCCTTCCGGTTCGAGCAACTCAGTGAAGCCGAGAATTGCGTTCATGGGCGTGCGAATCTCGTGGCTCATGTTCGCCAGGAATGCGCTCTTCTCCACCACGGCTTGCTCCGCTTGCAGTTTCTCCTCCAGCAACTCGCGCTGCGCACGCTCCTGGAGAAAATCAATCCGATAGAAGTATAACGCGAACAAACCGGTGCCGATGCTCAGAAGCCCGCCGAGCAAAGTGGTGAGGTGCACCAGCCTCATCTGGCGCCGCGTGGTTTCGGCCCGGGCCGAAAGCGGGTTGCTGTCTATCTTTGTAATGAGACCATGAAGGTGTTCAAGCGTGACCTTGCCTTGCTCTGGGTTGACGAGCGTGACTGCAGAATCGAAACCCTTTTCGCGCCTGCGCGCAATGCCCTGGCGAAGTTCCGCCATTTTGACTTCGATCAGTCCTCGCAGTTCGAGCATCTCTTTTCTACGCGCCGGATCGGGTAGGACAAATTCAGCAAGCTGATCGAATTTCTTAGGAAATATATTTTCCGCGTTGGTGAAAGTGTCGAGATAACGTTCCTGGCCAGTCAGGAGAAAATTCCGCTGGCTGACCTCTGCGTTCTGCAAAGCCGAGACGATTTGATTCATGGAATGCCGAAACTCTTCGGTTTGGACGTCAGCATCGATATTCGAGGAGAAGCGGCTCCAGGCCACTGCTCCGATCACCACGCTTACCACTGTGATGGTCAACCACACCATAGCCAATGGCCCGATAAACTTGTGGCGAAATAGATCGATCATGAGATCGCTTGCGCTGAGCTGGCCGAGAATGCATCCAGCCTAGGAAGGAAGTTTAAATGTATCATGCAAAATGCACGATGTATAGGAGAATCTGGGTGGTGGTAGGGCGCGTCACTCCGTGCGCGCCGTTTCAGAGCAGCCGGCTGCGGCGCGCACGGAGTGACGCGCCCTACCTGCAGTGACTCATTAATAATCGTCAGCATGCGTTCAAAAGGGCAAGGGAGTCACTTCGCTCAACAACAATCGAACCTTCTCAAGCAACACATCGAAGCTTGAGGATTTTTCCAACATTGCAAACCGATCAAGGGTTTCAATGCTGTGCTGAATCGGCGGCAACGAGTTTGAAACCATGAGCACAGGGGCTCTCGGATGAAGGGCGCGGAATTGCCTCGTAAGCTCAAAGCCATCCGTTCCCGGCATATTGAGATCGGTCAGCAATAGATGAAGATTAGCCGTGGTTCCAGCCAGGCGCAGGGCCTCAGCGGCACAGTCGGCTTCCAGCACCTTGTAACCTTGTTTGCAGAGCGCCCTGGCTTCTAATTGGCGAAACACAGAGTCGTCATCTACGATCAGCACAGTTTGGGGATCAATGGATGCCGTCGCAGCCTCCAAAGGCAGGATGCGTTGCTGGTGACCGCAGTTGCAATACGATGGGTCCTGAGGGAATGCGCTCATCTTAATCAGTCTTCATGATCTTTCTTTTTAGCTAATGGGGGGCCAATCTCCATCCACCAATTCTAAAGTCTTCAATGAGAGCGGATTAGCTGTTTAGCAAAGGCTGCGATTGGTGTGGTGAATGAATAAAATCGTGCAAATTGCACTGATACAGGGGAATACGCCATGCAGCTTGCATGATTGGCGGAACCAAAGAAACCTTGGGGACTACCGAACTAACTTGTGGTCCATCGCATACCGCATCAGTTGGGCGTTATTCTTCATCTTCATTTTTTCAAGAATTCGCGCTCGGTACGTGCTGATGGTTTTGACGTTCAAGCAAAGTTCCCTGGCGATTTGGCTGACCGTTTTGCCCGAGCCAATCAAACACAAGACATGATGCTCTCTATCCGACAGTAATTCCTGCGGGGACTTTCGAGTATGCGACGAAAGCCGGGCCGCCAGAGTCTGTGCCAGGGCCGGGCTGACATAACGGCCACCCGCCAGGACTTTCTTGAGGGCACCGACCAGTTCTTCTGGCGCGCTGTCTTTTGTGATATATCCGGAAGCGCCGTGCTTGAGGACGCGCACAGCAAACTGGCTTTCGGAATGCATGCTCAACACCAACACGGGCAATTTCGGGTATGATTTTTTAATCTCGCGCAGCACCTCCAGGCCACTCCTGCCTGGCATCGAGATATCGAGAATGACCACATGCCAGTTTTCCTTCCAAATCAGCATAAGAGCTTCCTGGGTGTTACGAGCTTCGCCGAAAACGGCACGTTCAAGCCCCTGCGCAAGAATCTCCTTCAAGCCTGAGCGCACGACGGAATGATCATCGGCTAGAAGGATTTTCAAATCCCCACACGGCATAAATGAACGTCCAGGGAAGCGCGCAAATCAATCAAGCGCCCCTGTCAGTCAGAAGGCCCGATTCAATAATGCCGTTGAAAGCAGCATAGCTGGTGAGTTCCGCAATTTTGTGCAGTTTCAATCGGTCCATGAGGCTTTGGCGATGCTTTTCCACCGTCTTGATGCTCACGGACAGCATCGGAGCTATCTGTTTGCTCATATAGCCCTCGGCGATCAATTGCAGGACTTCCGACTGCCGTGAAGTCAAGGCGTTGACGCTTTGACGAGGTTGATCGCAATTGAATGTCGCTCTCCATTTGGTCAATAGGCGCCGAGAAATAGAAGGGCTCATAAAGGCGTTACCTTGGGCGACCTCACGGATCGCCCGCAATAAATCACTCGAGCAGGTGCTTTTCAACAGGTACCCGCTGACACCGGCCTGAATCGCTTGCAGCACATGCTGGTCATCCGAGTAACCTGAGAGCACCAGCACTTTGGTCAAAGGAGAGTGTTTGACGATCTGCGTGGCAGCCTCAACGCCATTCATCAGCGGCATGCCCAGGTCCATGAGTGCGACACGGGGCCGGAGCCTTGCGGCTTCCGCCACGGCCTGCTGGCCGTTTGTCGCCTCTCCGACCACAATGATATCCCCGGCTGCTTCCAGTAGAACGCGAAGGGCCGCTCTCACGATTGTATGGTCATCGGAAATTAAAACTGTGATTTGGTTCATCATGGAAAGCTTTCAGCTTACCGAGGGCCAACCATTGATCAAATGTGTAAGATGTTCGAGTGAAGCAATTTAGGCCTTTTGTCCCGAGATGCCTTGCGCCGGAAGGCATTTGAAATCTTGCAACTTGCATTCAAAGCTGACGTAGGGGCATGCATTATGCAAAACCACTCAAGACTCTGTGGCTTAAGCCCGCTGGAAGCTGCTTGCAAACAGAGAACTGGTTTGCTGCGATGAACCGAGCCATTTCAATGACCCTGGTATGCACCGGTAATCTCGAAGCCAAGCGTGGCTCATCGAGGATGAGTGGGCGTTGAGTCCCGCATTTTCTCAGGAGAGAGCGCGTTTCAGAGTTGCTGCGTCCGAGGAGGGATGCATTCCTCTTAGAAAAGTGCGAGTTCGCCCATTTTAGAGAGCATTCAGCTTCGAAAGTCTCGGAAGCGGTTTCGTTGTTCGCTCGCTTTGGCGAACCTTAGTTCGCGTTTGATACCACGCCAGTGAAAGTAAGCACGGGCGCGTTTTGAAGGTTTATTCAGCAGGTAGCACAACCCCAGGCAACTGGAATGAAGCAAGAGCCGGCCAGATGAATTATTTGTCAGTTTGAAAAGCATTCTCATGTCTCTATCTGCTCCCGTTTTTTATAGAATAGTTAACACCAATGGTCGAAAGGAGCTTTGGGGCACGGAGGCTCCATGTTACGAGCCCGCTGGAAACAGCATAGCGGGTCAAAATCGCAACATTGTGAATGTCTAACTTTTTCATTAACGCCTGCCGGTGTTTCTCGACCGTTTTCGTGCTGATGTGCAGGAATTCGGCAATATTCCTTGTCGAATACCCATCCGCAATGAATCGAATGATTTCTCTTTGGCGCCCGGTTAGCGTCGCCGCGCTTCTATTGTTTCCAAAGTGAAGGCATGGGACCTCTTTGCGCCTCTTGCCGGTGGTTTGCAGAACCCCGCTGTCACCGGTTTGGTTGCGCACGTAGCGGCTAATGCTGGCCTCGAAATCCTGGGACTCTTGCCGGCTGTCACTGTGATTATTGATTTTATTCATGAAGGGTTTTCGTTCTGTTGGGGGATGTTGGCTGAATCGCTGGCAAGCCGCCCCAAGCTTTGGCGCGGTGCAGAAATTGTATCCACGGAGTTAGCTGTTCCGAGGAAAACAGTCGGTGGAAGGCTTCTGATTCCGCCGCCGACTGTATGCCTGATTTCAACCGCCGTGCCGTTTCCGACTTGGAACCGTCCGACGATCTCTCCTGCCGTGAGTCCCTCCGCCAGCCAATGTAGTGCCATTTTCTCCCGCTCGGTCAGCATTTTTGAAAAAGAGCAGAGGATCCGCCGCGCATTCAGGCGAACATTGTCATGAGGTTCCAGTATTTTCTGGGATGGGATGGAACCGCGAGTTTCAGAATCGAATTTTACAGGTATTTTGATTTTGGGTTTCATGCGGCTTTGAGCGGATTGTTCGCGGTGAGGACACAACATCGGCGTGGAACATCGCTAGTTTGCTGTTGCATGCTTTTTTCTAAAAGCTAAAGCCTGGCCAAACCTCTTCTTGAAGCTGTAAGCAATTCCACTAAAGCAAATTGGAAGTTTTTCTGTTGAATCTACCGGGGGTGTTGGATTTCGAAATCGTTGCAACTTGCACGAAAAGAAGAATGAGATGCTTGCATCTTGCAATGTTCACGGGATAGCGAGCCGTGAAGGAAGAAACTGCGCAAACTGCACTGCCTTTCCGGTTCTTCCGTGCAACCTGCAAAGCCACCAAAGCATGAAGCGGCTTAATGATCGGTTGATTCGATTTAGCTCTCACTCAACCGCGTGGAAAATCAGCATTTCATATGCTGTTGGGACCAAGGTGATTGCGACTTCTCTGTTCGAAACACCTGACCGCTGAATGGCCGAACGTGTCCGGAAAAACCTGCGTGGCACAAAAGAGGCTATAGAACACTAAGTCGCAATAAACTATCCTATGCCGTCTCTCCGTCGAACATCCATTAGGTTCCTTGAGTCCCACAAGAAAAATGTGAGGAGCACCGTTAAACTTGTCAACGGACGCGCACGGAGGCCGTCTGGAATTTCAGCTTCCGATTACACCAACTCTAAGGAAGCGCTTGGCCGCGCGCACAACTATGCCGAGGCGATCGTGGAGGCCGTCCCTCCGTTGCTCGTCCTCGATCCGCAGTTGTGCGTTGTGACGGCAAACCGTTCCTTCTGCAAAGCTTTTAAAATTGCATCGCGCCAGACACTGAACCGGCGGGTTTATGAATTGGGCAATGGCCAATGGAACATTCCCAGGCTGCGCACCTTGCTTGAGGAAATATTGCCTCAAAAGAACTTTTTTAAAGATTTCGAAGTCACTCAGACATTTGAAGGTATCGGCTGCCGCACGCTGCTATTGAGCGGCAGCCAGGTGGATCATCTTCAGAGAATCCTGTTGTCCATCGAGGACATTACCGAGCGGCGCCAGGCCCAGGCCGAGATTCGAGTTTCAGAAATTCGTTATCGGCGCCTTTTTGAGGCGGCCCGAGATGGAATATTAATCATCGACCCGAGCACCCGAAAAATCACGGATGCAAATCCGTTCATGTCCGAATTATTAGGCTACCGGCACAAAGAATTGCTCGGCAAAGAACTTTGGGAAATCGGCTTGCTCAAGGACGAAAAAGCCAGCCGATCAGCTTTTCGCGAGTTGCGAAAAAAGCATTTTATTCGATACGAAAACCTCCCACTCCAGAACAAGGCCTGTCAACTTCGTGAAGTCGAGTTCGTCAGCAATCTATACGAAGAAGACGGACGACAGGTCATTCAGTGCAATATCCGCGACATTACCAAGCGCAAAGGAGCGGAGGAATCTCTCCGTAAAAGTGAGGAACGATTTCACGCTATTTTCAACCAGGCCACGGCTGGCATTGCGCAAACGGATCTGCAAGGCCGCTTTACGCTGATAAATAAACGATACTGCGATATTACCGGGCGGACGGCCAAAGAGTTGCTTGGCCTGAAGATGCAGGACATTACCCATCCGGACGACATCGGCGCCAACATGAACATGCTGAGAAAGCTAAAAAAAGATGGCCGCGATTTTGTAATCGAAAAGCGTTACTTGCGCCAAAATGGAGAAATCGTTTGGGTGCGCAACAGTGTTTCTTGTGTCCACCACAGTTCGGGAAAGGAAAAATACTTTCTTGCTGTGACGCAGGACATTACCAAAAGGCATCGCGCCGAGGAAGCGTTGTTGAGCGCCAAGAATGAAATTGGGATGCACGCCCTGGAATTGGAGCGTGTGGTGAAGGAAAAGACCGCTGCGCTTCAAGTAACAATCCGTGAGCTGGAAGGATTCTCATACAGCGTCTCACATGATATGCGCGCGCCGCTTCGCGCCATGCAAAGTTTTGCATCCTTCCTGGTGGACGAATACTCCCACAAACTGGATGAACAAGGAGTCAATTATCTTCAGCAAATCATGCGGTCAGCGCTGCGGCTCGATCGGCTGATTCAGGATGTCTTGAGCTATACTAGAATTCTCCATGTTCAACTCCCGAGGGAGCAGGTGAATATGGATCGCCTGGTCCGGGACATTATTGAAACGTTTCCGAACGGCCAGCCCATCAAAGCGGAGATTCAAATCGCAGGAACGCTGCCACAGGTCATCGGCAACCAGGCGCTTCTAGGCCAGTGTGTGTCGAACCTGCTGAGCAATGGCGCTAAATTTGTTTCGCCCGGCACCATCCCTCGAATTGAAATCTCGGCCGAAACCCACGCTGATTCTGTTCGCATTTTCTTTAAAGATAATGGCATCGGTATTGCCCCCAAAAATCAGGACCGAATTTTTCGTTTGTTCGAGCGGATTCACTCAGCCGAGGAATACGAGGGTACCGGCATCGGCTTGACTATTGTGCGCAAAGCTATCGAACGCATGGGCGCGCAGGTTGGCTTCGACTCAGAGCCAGGTAAAGGCAGTCAGTTTTGGATTCAACTAAGAAAAGGGTAAATCGATGAAAACAATTCTTCAGGTCGAAGATGATCCGAACGATGTCTTCCTCCTCCAGCATGCCATGACCAAAATGGGAATGGTCAACCCCATTCAGGTCGCCTGTGACGGACAGGAAGCGATTGACTATTTGCAAGGGACCGGCAAATTCGCCAACCGCGAAGCATTTCCCTTTCCTTGCCTGGTATTGCTGGATTTGAAATTGCCTTATGTAATGGGTTTGGACGTGCTTAAATGGATTCGAAAACAGGTGGGGTTCGCTCTACCGGTCTTGATGCTGACAGCATCAGGAGAATACGAAGATATTGCTGCCGCGTACCGCCTGGGCGCAAACGCGTTTCTAACCAAACCATCCGAAGCAGTCAAACTCCAGGATATGGTTCGGTCCATCAAGGATTTCTGGGTGACACACAACACTGTCCCGCAGGAAATCTTTAAAGAACGAGTCCCGCCGAGCTCGAGCCGGCCGGTGGCAAACTCTTCTCGCATGAATGGCACCCGCCGTGAAGTCTGGCCCCACGATGCCAAAGCAAGCCCGTGATAAGGGGAAGCAGACGGGGAATGAATGGCGCGCGGAAATGTTCATGGCAGGAGGAGCCATGAAAACAGAAACATAGGGGCAGAAACCTGGATTCCTTCTTATCTTTCCGCCCCCATTTTCTGCCACACTTCATTTCCTCATCGCTTTTGGAAGAGGCGATATGTCGGTCAGGAGCGCGCGAACCTTGTTAATCAGATCGCTGATCTCGAATGGCTTTTGTAGAATCCAAAAGCGCTCAAGGTCTTCGGATCGTTTTTCCAGTCCCTCCAATGAGCCTGAGACCATCAGCACGGGCGCCTGTGGATAAACAACACGAAACCGGCGACTGAGTTCCAGGCCATCCGTTCCGGGCATCGAAAAATCAGTCAGTAAAAGATGAATGTTGGCAGCAGCCGCCAACCGCATGGCCTCCGCAGCGCCTTCGGCTTGGATTACGGTGTAACCTTCCGTGCAGAGGATCAGCGCCATCAATTCCCGGACCGCAGCTTCATCGTCAACGACCAGCAAGGTCTTCCGTCCTTCCTCAGACGAATCCCTAAATTCCGGCGGATCAGTGATGAGAGGCTCCGAGCTAAAATCGCGCAGTGGTACATGTGTCTCCATAGCCTTATTCTTAGCGATAACAGGGCCAAGTTAAGGCTAATACTCCTGACTTGCTTAGGTAAAGGCACTTACGAATTAGAGCTGCATATTGTCATCGTCAATAAAGAAGCAAAGAGCCTGCATTTTGCATCATCGCGAAACGTAGAACCGTGCGTACTGCTGACCCAACAAGAACCGCGAGAGATCTGCGCGCTGTCGGTTGGTCCATCGCTCCAAACTTCCATTACTCCAGGTTCTCCAAATCGGGCAACTTGCACTGACACAATCAAACGTCCATGCAATCTGCCCGGGCCACGGGCCAGGTCGAACATCCGATATATCATGCTGGCTCTTGATGTTTCCGGATTCACTAACTCGAACTTTCCATGTGGGTTGTTGCTGGCGGGGCGGTTGCGAGTTTTTTTGATGCACCCGGTTCACGCGGTCGAGCCTGGCTTAGCAGCTCTGGCACAGCATCCGCTAAGGAGTGGCGAACCAATCGCATCACGAATGAAACCAATTATGAAGCACAAGACACTCGCCATTGCCTTCCTCACCGCGGCCGGATTTTCGGTTGGCTGCAAACAAGAAGACACCACCTCGCAGCAGATCGATAAGGTCCAGGCGAAAACAGCAGAGGCCGCGCAGGAGATGAAGGACTACACCTTCGCGCAAAAAGCTGAGTTCACTGAAAAAATGCAAGGGCAGCTAAGCGCGCTCAATCGCGATTTGGATCAGCTCGGTGCTCGTATCGAAAAATCCAGCGACACCGTCAAAGCCGAAGCCAAACCAAAATTCGAGGCTTTACGCGGTCAAACCGCTGGTTTGAACAAGCAGCTTGAAGAGGTAAAGAACGCCACCGAGTCCACTTGGGACAGCGTCAAAAACGGATTTAAGAAAGCCTTTGAGTCATCGAAGGATGGCTTTCAGCAGGCTCGCGGATGGGTAAGCGACAAAATAGCGCCTTGAGAACGCGTATCAGAAAGCAAACCACAAAAATTGTGACAAACACAAATCTAAGTCTAGGCAGGATTTCAAGGGTCGGCGCGACGCTCCTCAGCCTAACGCTGGCTGGAATGTTGGCCGGCAATGACGCCGCGGCGGCCCAAACAATGGTACCACTCGGGTCGGCGGCCAAGTTCGGGGTTTTAGCTGCGACAACCGTGACTAGCAGCGGAGCCACTATCAACGGAAACCTGGGGATCAGCCCGGGCAATACAGTGACCGGCTCGCCAACCGTGAACGGGGGGACGCATTTGGGGGATCCTGTAGCAGCCCTGGCTCAAGGCGATTTACTTGTTGCGTATAGCAACCTTGTCGCACGCACCGGAGGGGCCGCTGTGTCAGGAAACCTCGGAGGTCTCACACTGATTCCCGGCCTCTACACATCCACATCATTTCTTGAGATCACCTCAGGTGATCTGATTCTCGACGCTCAGGGCGACCCTAACGCCGTCTTCATTTTTCAGATCCCATCCACATTCATCACGACAGTTGGTCGCAAGGTGATCCTGAGCGGTGGCGCGACGGCTTGTCACATCTTCTGGCAAGTCGGCAGTTCAGTAACCTTGGGTGGCGACTCGATCATCAAGGGAAACATCCTGGCTTATACCTCGATTACGATAAATTCCGGAGCAACGTTGGAAGGCCGGGCATTGGCTCAAAATGGAGAGGTGACCTTAGCCAACAGCACGATTACCGCAGTTCCAAACGTCACTCCGCCTTCGCCGAGCTTTGGCCCCATCTCGCGTACACCGGCCGGTTTGGTAGCCCTGCTTATCACTAACACAACATGCTTGACTTTGACATTAAAAGTCAGCGCTGACATCACAAGCTGGGCGACTCTCGCGATCTTGACACCGGGGAATAGCCCTTACGCCTTCACTGATACCACTGCATCCGGCGAAGCCAAACGGTTTTACCGTGCAGTCTATGAGTAGAGAAAAGTCCGAGTGTGTAAGCACAAACATTAATCTTTTTCCCAAACAAATTTTAAACAAAACGAAAAAATGAAAGATGCCATGAATAGAACAAAATGCTCAAAGATTGGATTCCTATCTTGCGCAGTCTTCGCGAGCGCCCTGACAGGATGCGTCGGCTACGTGGACAGTCGGCCTCACGCGAGAGTCTATGCCCCACACCCAGCGGTCTATGCGGAACCTGCCCGAGTGTATGCGCCGCCCCCTCCTGTTTATGTACAACCGACGGTCGTGGTGCAAGAGGATTACGTGTACTATCCTAGCTACCAGGTCTATTACAGTGGCCGCTCACGCCAGTACGTTTATCTGGAAGGCCGTTCCTGGGTGACGCGTCCAGAACCCCCGCGTGTCTCTGCCAGTGTGCTGTTTGCCTCGCCGTCCGTGAGGCTCGATTTCCACGACTCTCCGTCGTTTCATCACACTAAAATCGTTCAACAATATCCCAAACACTGGGCGCCTCCTGGTCAAAGTCGCGGTCGCAAACAGGGCCACTATGAAGAGCATGATGGCAATAAGAAGGGTAATAATGGCCGCGATTAGCCACGGACAATCCACCCCTTTCAACACAACCAAATCGGGCAAGGCCAGAAATACAGAAAGAAAGCAATGAAGAACACCAGGCGCCTTCGCGCAAAAATCGGAATCATGATGTGCGGCGCAATGTTAGCCTATACAACCTATGGGCAACCGTCGGTATCGGTCGGAGTAAGTGTGCCGCTTCCGGGCGTGGAGATTCGCGTTGAAAGCGATTTTTATGAACCACTCGCCCCGCAGGGTGAATGGGTCGTTATCGGATCTTACGGACGCTGCTGGAGGCCGGGCCATGTTGCTCGCGATTGGCGTCCTTATTGCAACGGCAACTGGCAGAGAACCGAGGCCGGTTGGTACTGGGTCAGCGACGAGCCGTGGGGTTGGGCTACCTATCACTATGGACGGTGGGATTTCAATGATCAGTATGGGTGGTATTGGGTGCCTCAAACCCAATGGGCGCCAGCGTGGGTTTCCTGGCACGAAGGTGGCGGTTACGTGGGCTGGGCGCCTCTGCAACCGTCAGTCACAATTTCGGTAAGTGGTTACGCAGGATTCAATCAGGCGCGTATCGCGCCGCGCGCATTCGTCTTTGTTGAACAACGCCGCTTCCTGGAACCGATCCGTCCCACAACCGTGGTCGTCAATAATACGACTATCATCAATAAAACAGTCGTCATTAACAACACCCGGGTGGTGAACAACACAGTGATCAACGAAGGCCCAAAAACCCAGGTTATGGAACAGGTCAGCGGGCGAAAGATTCAAGAGGTTCCGGTTCGCGACCTTCGTCGCAAACAGGAAGCGCCTGTTGTCGCCGCCAGAACTCAAACCGCTCCATCGAATATTGCGACCAAACAGCAGAGCATTCAGCCGCCAGTTCCCGCCGTGGTTGAACCACAATTAAAAAAAGGCGCTAACCCTTCTGTGCAATCTCAAATTGAAAAATCGGGAGTAGCCGCGAACGCGCCTGCACCGCTTAACCCAGCCGTGCGCGTCAGAGAAGGCGAGACGGCTACCCCCATTCCCGCTCAAACGGAGCCCAGGGCACAACAACCTGCAACGGTTAAGGAATCAGCGTCTCCAAAAGATACACGATATGCTGAACCCGCCGAAAAACCCCCAAAGAAATCTGAGAAGAAAGTTCCAAGCAAACCGTTACGCCCAGCCCGTGAAAAACCGGTTGCTGGCGAGAACAACGGAAAAGCCGCTGCCGAACAAAAACAAAATCAGAAGGCCGAGGAGCGTGAGACGCCGCGTGAAAAACCCGCTGTGCCTCCGTCACCCTCTCCCTAGTGACAGGAAGAAAGTCGCACTCGAATGAGCGCGCAAGGAAACGCGCCGGGAAGTTTCCGGAGCCAATCCAAAGACTCTAAACTAAAACACAAATAGAAATGGAAAGTAAAATGAGAAGTATGCACCCAACACCCCGAAAAATAACAGTGACAAAACCAAACAAAAATACGGATAACCCGTCGGCGAACATTTCTCGCCCCCATGCGCCTGGCGGGTTGAAACGAGTCCTCCTGGGCCTCGCCCTTGCGGTTGGCCTGGTATCGTTAGGCCATGAAGCTTCGGCCGGAACGAGCGTTTTGCACGTATTGTTTAAGGCCACGATGGTCAATTCCGGTGTCGATACAAATGCGCAGGGCCAGATCGACGGGTCATTGAACCGCCAGGGCAATACCAGCAACCAGCGCCTTAAGATCGCTCTGTCCAATCTTGATCCTACCACCGATTACCAATTGCTCGCCTTCATAGGCGACGAAGGTACCCCACGCAGCGCCACTACTTTCACTACCGACGCCAATGGCGCTTTTACAATCACCTATGCGCAAAAGTGCCCAGGGAAAAGTAATGCAGGCGGCCAACCGCTTCCCAGTGCGCTCGATCCCATCAGCCACATCCATCAACTGGATGTCGTCAAGGACGGCAACGTCTTATTAACAGGAATCATCGGAAGCGACATCCAGTCGGACTGCAGTGCACCCACTGTGGCTTTTACTGTTCCCGCCAATTCCGCCACCGATGTTGCCGTCAACCAGGCCATTGCCGCCACCTTCAGTGAAGAGATGACCCCCTCAACGATCTCGAAGAGCACCTTTACTCTAAAAAAAGGGAAAACCTCTGTAAGCGGGGCTGTGACTTACGCGGGCTCAACGGCGACCTTTACACCTGCAAGCGCGCTCACATCGAACACCGTATATACCGCAACGATTACAACTCGAGCCAAAGATCTGTCAGGTAATGGATTGACGACTAACTTTGTCTGGAGCTTTACCACTAGCGCCGCTACAGACACCACCGCCCCCACCGTCGGTTCCACCGTCCCCTTCAATTCGGCCACTGGTGTGCCTCTCAGCCAGACTCTCACCGCCAGCTTCAGCGAGGCGATGGACCATTCCACGATCAATGCTTCAACCTTTACGCTGGTAGGAACTAACGGAGCTCCGGTCGCTGGAACCGTCGCGTATGACATCGTCAGTCACATTGCGACTTTTGCACCCTCAAGCGCTCTGACCCCAAGTACCTTCTATTCCGCCGCCATCACAACTGGTGCCAAGGATCTTGCCGGCAATTCGCTGGCAAACGAGTATGATTGGAGCTTCACCACTGCCGCTACAACGACCGGGCAAGCAGGAATCGTTCTTGGAACAGCCGGCAATTTCGCTGTGCTGGCGGGCTCGACCGTTACCAGCACCGGCGCTACCACAGTCAATGGAGATCTTGGTGTAAGTCCCGGCACGGCAGTCACTGGCTTTCCGCCGGGAATAGTCAACGGCGCCATTCACGCGGGCGATTCTGCCGCAGCTCAGGCGGAGCTCGATTTAACAACGGCCTACAATGAAGCCGCTGGACGAACCGTCGGTGCTGTGACCGTGGCTGGAAATCTCGGTGGACTGACTCTCACCCCCGGCCTTTATAAATCCACGTCATCGTTGGAGATATCTTCTGGGGATCTGACGCTCGACGCCCAGGGGAACGCGAATGCTGTCTTCATCTTTCAGATCGCTTCCACGTTAACAACGACAGCAGGCCGCCAGGTCATCTTAAGCGGCGGCGCCAAGGCGGCAAACATCATCTGGCAAGTTGGCAGTTCAGCGACTTTGGGGACGACCTCGGTCTTCAAGGGAACCATCATGGCGGACCAATCCATAACCCTGGCCACCGGCGCAACTCTCGACGGCAGAGCACTGGCACGCATCGCAGCAGTCGCGCTTGACTCCAATGTCGTGACTGCGCCCTAAGGCTTCACTTAGCAAACATCCAACAAAGGAAACTCATATGGCAAAAAAAAGCAGAGGTGGACGAATGGCTGCGGCGAAAAAGCGCGCAGCGAAAGGTCCCGGCGGCAAAGGCATGGTTAAGAATCGTCCCGCAGGACGAAAGATCATGAGCACTTAATAACAATGATTTGCTGCCGGCTGGCGCGCCAAATGCAAAGGCCGGCAGTGAATCGAAACCGAAAGAAAAATATATGTTGTGGACTATCTGTGTAATTCTGTTGATCCTCTGGGTGCTCGGGCTGGTAACAAGCACGACCATGGGAGGGTTAATTCATATCCTGCTGGTAATCGCCATTGTAATGGTGCTGGTCAATTTGATTTCGGGCCGCAAATGAAAGGTTTGGAGAAGAAACGCGACTCAATAATTTAAATCAACAACTCTCCAAAAATCTATTATGAACAAAATGGTTTCTCTCGCTTTGCTCGTGGGTGGCATTGTTCTCATCGTCGTGGGTATGAACGCCACAAACTCTTTCAGCTCGGACATTTCTCGATTCTTTACCGGCTCTCCGACTGATAAGGCTGTCTGGATGCTCCTCGGGGGCTTTGCTGCCAGCATTATTGGCTTGGTCGGCGTCGTTCGGGGATCCAAAGCGTGATATAAGAATCGAACTTTGGCCTAAGTTTCATGAGCACTCCGAACGCTCCCTTAACCCAGGACTCCCGACGACAAAACAGCAATTAAACAACAAGAAAAATGAACAAACAAAGACAAGCTGGTAATGACATAACGACACTCGCCGAAGATGCGCGCGCCTTAATGGCCGCCACGGCTGATGTGGCCGGCGAAAAAGTCGCCGAAGCTCGCAACCGTCTGGCCCTGGCTCTCGAAAGCGGCAAAGAAATTTATAGCCAGGTACGAGACAAGGCCGCCGATGGAGTGAGGGTCGCCGATCAGGCTGTGCGCGAGAATCCCTATCAAGCCATTGGCATTGCTCTCGGAGTTGGCGCCGTCATTGGCTATGTCGTCGCTGGCCGTTGCGCCCACAATTGCGATTGATCTCAGCCAGGCATTACTTGGTCCTGGTGAATCGGACACGAAAACGAAGAATTTATGTTACGCAGCATTAAACAATTGTACGGAGACAAACTCGGCGCCGTAGATGGTGAAATCGGCCATGTGAAAGATTTTTATTTTGACGATCAGAACTGGGCCATTCGGTATCTCATTGCAGACACAGGCTCCTGGTTGCCAGGGCGCCAGGTGCTCCTCTCCCCGTATTCGGTTCTCCACATCGACCGCGGCGAAAAAACTCTGCGTGTAAATCTGACTCGGAAACAGATCGAGGAGAGCCCGTCGATTGAATCCCATAAGACGGTGTCGCGACAATACGAAGAGGTGTATTACCGATATTATGGCTGGCCTTATTACTGGCAGGGAAGCGGGCTGTGGGGCATGAGCGGCTTTCCAATTTTGGACCTGCCGGCGGAGCCTCTCCCGAACGAACCAGCCGCCGCGAGCGGCCCGCATCCTGAACGCGCCGATGCGCATCTGCGAAGCACGCAAGCCGTGGCTGGTTATCATCTCCAGGCGAGTGATGGAATGCTCGGCCATGTCTGCGATTTCATGATCGACGCCCAGAGCTGGGCGATTGGCCAGTTGGTGATAAAAATCGGGCACCGCTTTTCCGGCAAAGAGGTACAGATACCGACGAAAACGGTCGATCGGATCAGTTATGAGGAATCAACTGTGTTTGTGAATTTGACCCGCAAAGCGGTCGAACTGGGTTCCCCACATGACTTGGTTCCGGCCGGCACGGTCGATTGATTTGGTATTTTTCCATATATGAAACAAAGTAACATTGCCAATACCCCCATCATTGCGAGGGACCTGGCCAAACAACCTCCGCAAAGCCCGCGCAACCGCATCGCCGGATTCGTGATCGCCAGCCGCGCAGTCGATAAGTGCCGCGCCAGCCTGGCCGGAACGCCGGGCGAGTATCATTACGATTGTCCGATGGATAAGATGCTCTTCAATTTCAAAGGCATCACTGGTGAGCAGTTCAAAAACGCGGTGCAGGCTGCAACCCATTATGAAGATGTCGGCGCCTGGCTGGAAGTCAACGGCACGAAGAAATCACCGGCTGAAATCAAGGCTTGGTCGGATCAAATGGAAGCCGGCAGTCTCATGAAGGATCCAGAAAAGAGCGCCTATTTCATCGAAGATTGCACCAGGCTGGGCTTGAATCCGCAAATGAACACCACGTTCGACTGGCTGGAAGCGGACGATCGGGAGAGTTTCCGGCGCAAATCTGCTTAGCTTGTAAGAAAGGATTGACCATCATTCCCTCTGTAGTACCTGAGAACGCAAAAACGCAGACCAACGCGCTGCCCGGAGATTTACCGATCGAGGAGGCGTCTCATGCAAAGACCCAGGCGATTGAACCATCCTCGCCTTCTGAACTACCCCCTCCAGCGCTTGCCAGGACGACGCCTGTGCAGATCGTGATCGTTCTGCTTGGCGTGGTCGCGTTTCTTTTCTTTGCTCGTCCGGTGGTTCTCCCTGTCTTTCTGGCCTGTGTAGCGGGAATGACCATGAAACCAATTATTCGGTGGCTCTCTGACTTGCACATCCCCCCACCTCTTTCCGCCGCTGTTATACTTTGCCTTTTGGCGTCCGGCGTGGGATTCGGATTTTTTCAACTGGGCCGGCCAGCCATGAACTGGCTCAATGAAGGACCGCAGCACATGACCGAACTGAGGCAGCGGGTTCAGAAGATTGTTCCTAGATTCGGTCGTTTCAGCGAGGCAGCGGCGGCGGTGAGCAACCTGGGAGTCGCGGACAACGAAACGGACAAGCCCCGGATGGTTGAGGTCAAAACAAGCCGGGTTCCCGGCACACTCATCAATTGGACGGGCACCTTTCTGGCAGGGATCGGAGAGACTTTGGTTTTGCTTTACCTGCTGCTGGCGTCGGGTGATTTATTCTTGCAGAAGCTGGTGCGGGTGATGCCGACCATGCGCGATAAAAAGCGCGCCGTGGACATCAGCCACGAGATTCAGCAAAACATTTCCAATTACCTGTTTTCAGTATCACTCATTAACTTGGGACTGGGCCTGGTCGTAAGCGGAGGTCTGTATTTTATGGGAGTCCCTAACGCGGCCATGTGGGGAGTCATCGTCGCCGTGCTGAATTTTGTGCCTTACTTTGGCCCGGTCGCTGGCGTGCTTGTTCTGGCAGCCGTAGGCCTGCTCACTTTCGATGTGCTGTGGAAAGGCCTTTTGCCGCCCGCGTGGTATTTGCTGCTTCACCTGTTGGAAGCAAACTTCATTACTCCAGTGTTGCTCGGACGCCGATTCACGCTCAATCCAGTGGTCATATTTGTCTCATTAATCTTCTGGACCTGGCTCTGGGGTGTGCCGGGCGCTTTATTATCAGTGCCGATCCTGGTTTCAGTCAAAGTCGTTTGTGACCGAGTCCCCTCCATGTCCTCCGTCAGCGAACTGCTCACCAGCGAATCAAATAGCATCTTTGAAAATATAAATCTGCTGCGACTCAAAAAAATGGTCGCTCCCAAAGCGCCCGACCCAATAACCTAATAAATCAAGGAGTAACTTGCGGGGCGATAAGCCCTGCAATCGCCTCGTGCTACGATTGCAGGGCAGTTGTTTTATTATCGCGACTCTGAACGGGCGCGATTACGCCTGCTGCCGCCGTTGCGCGGCAGATGGGTTTCTCTTTTGTTTGCCGGCAGTTCCGGGTGGCTTGGGTCGGATTCGCCCATGGCTTCATCGTTGCTGCTGGCTCTGGCCAATTCGGTGAGCGAAGCATTAGCGGTCTTTTCCTCGTCGAGGATTTCCTGCAAGAGGTCGGCGGCCTCCTGATTATCGAGCAGACCAGCCCATTCGTGCAGGCAGCCGTACGAGGCCATCTCATAATGCTCGACCTTTTGCGCGGCCGAGATCAATGCCGCATTGATGGCCGGCGACCCTTTAAATTCGGCCGCGATTTCGTCGCCCTCTTCCAGCAATCCCACGGTGGCCTCGCACTTTTTCCCTTTGGCCTTTTCGTCGAAGCATTGGAAGACCTGTTCGAGTTTTGTGACATGGCCTTCAGTTTCCCTTAAATGGAACTGGAACGCCGCCTTCAGGTCATCGCAGGTGGCGGCGTTCGCCATCTTCGGCAACGCCTTGACGATACGATGCTCGGCGTCATACATATCCGCCAATTCATCAAGAAATAAGTCTCTTAGTGTTTTCATTTTCGTTTCTCGGGAAATGATTATTAGGTTACCGGCTTGACACGGTATGACCTGGCATTGCCCTGGTCTCTTTGCTGTCCTTGGGAGTGCTGGCCTCTGACGAGGTGCAAATATCTTGCGCGCCAGCCTGCTTGAAAATGTCCTTGGCCCGCGAGATTTCATCGGAATTCTCAGTATGAACTGAAATGAGAATGTTGCCTTGCTTGATCTTGCCTTCGTAGCGTTTTGCTTCCAGTTCGGGGATGCCCAGGCCAATAAGCCCGCCGGCAACGCCTCCAGCGGTTGCTCCGATCGCGGCACCGCTCAGGGCGGCCATAATCGGACCGGCCGCGATGAAAGGTCCGACTCCTGGGATGGCAAGAGCGCCAATCCCGACAAGCCAGCCCAGTGCGCCGCCCAAAACTCCGCCGGTGCCAGCGCCGGTCGCGGCCCCTTCCGGTGCCTTGGTGTTCTTCTCGTGCGCGAAGTCACGGTTCGTTTCCTTGTCAGGGAAAAGCACTGAGATGTCGTTGTGCGAGAAGTTTGCTGTTTTTAACTGATCAACAATTTGCTCGGCTTGGGTGCGGGAGGTCGCGAGGCAGAATACTGATTTTTTTGACATAAATATTAATTTCTTTCTTTTTTTTGTTTCTATGGTGAAACCAATCAATTGCGTCCGGTCGGGGTGAGCTTTACTTCCAATTGATTGTCCACATTTGCCGGCTGGGCGATTTTCGAAGCAATATCTCCAATGAGCTGTTTTTCCTGCTCTGTCTGTACCGGACCGCGAAGAGTAACCCGGCCATTGACAGTCATGATCTTAACGTTCCGAGCGCTCACAGACATATCTTTGGAGGAGGTGATCTCGCGGCGAATTCGCCTGGTAGTATCGAAGTCGGGGGCGCTGCTGCCCTGATCCCCTGGAGTCACTGTCTGGTCATTGCGGTCCCGCGCGTTGAGCGCCGAATTGTTCACGTCAGCAACGGCGTTCGTGCCATAATTAACATTGCGGCTCGGTACCCTGGTTCGGTCCGCGCTTAAAGTTTGGTGGTTACCGGCCGGGGCCAAAGAATAAGGTTGCTGACCATAGTAGGAATAGACCTTGTTCACGTTATCGGACTGAGAATATTCGTCCCACTTCTCTGATTCAAATCTGGGCGCTGCCTTCAATTTTTCTTTGTCGGCGTCGAGATGGACCACCTTCGTGGCTGCGTCGTAATGCAAGGCTCCCGGCGGGACGGCCACGAGCGTATCCCCGATACCAAGGAAACCACCGACTGAAAGGACTACCTGGACGATTCTGCCCGATTGCAAATCAATGGCCAAATCATCGACCTTCCCGAGTTTTTCATTTTGGTAATTCTTGACCTCCATCCCGATGATTTTGCTGCCTTTGCCAATGGATGCAAGCTGGCCGGTCCCGGCTGAGTTGGTTCCCGTCTGCAATGAATCTGCCCGAGTGACGGCCGGATTTTGGCTTTCCTGGGCGAGGGTGGTGAAAACCAGCAAGGACGCAGCGGCGCCGCTGGTAAGTATTCGGAAGTAGTTTCTCATTTTAATTTTTGGAATTTGTAATTGTTTAACTCCTCAGCGTTATGCCGAGGTATATCCTTTAAGCCACCCGCAACCCCGGTGCTATGGGGTCTAATTGCTCCAATCTCACATCCGTGCAGAACGCATGAAGGACTGTCAAAAACGTGCAAGTTACATGATTCAAAAAGTGAACCGGCTCGCTCAAAATTCCTAACCTGCACATTGTCAATGACCCGAGCGACCGCATCGCGCGGCACGTTGTTAGCTATAAAGAATGGATTGCACCTGGCGAGGATTTCTCGGAGGAAATCACAATCACAAGAAATTATGAAACACATCCTTCTCTTAATAAGCGTTGTCACCTTGGTCGCGAGTAGCGGCTGCATTTTCCCTGGCCATCGAGGTGGCGGCGGGGACTTTCATGAACGAGGCGAATATCGCGGCGGTCACCGGCAATATTACGGTGGTGGGGACTATCGAGAACAATATCCTGAGCCTGGAGTGGTAGTCCGGATTCGTCCGTAGCAGCAACCCATTGGAGCCGGAAACGATGAATAGCTTGTTCACAGCCGAAGTGATTTCAAAGGGCGGACGTTCCGGAAGCATTCAGTCACCCAACGGACTGCAGAATGTCACCTGGGTAACAGGTCGTGTTGTTTTCGGCGGGGATTAACTACGTCGAATGGCAATTTATGAAGAAATACTATTCTACCATTCTTGTGGTGGACGATGACCCGAACGACCTGATCCTGATTGAGAAATCATTTAGAGACATCGGTGTGAAAGATCCCATTCACACGATCAACGGCGGCATCGAGGCAATTGCCTACATCATGGGAGAAGGAAAGTATTCAGATCGTCAGTTGTATGCGTATCCCACTTTCATCACCACCGATTTGAAAATGCCGGGAGCGGATGGCTTTGCCGTGCTGGAACATCTCAAGAACAATCCCGAGTGGGCCGTCATTCCAACCGTCGTTCTCACTGCCTCTCGCGATCTGGATGATATCAAGAAGGCCTACATGCTGGGAGCGAGTTCCTATCACGTGAAGCCCGGTTCCCTCGATGGCCTGCGCCACCAGTTGAAGGTCCTGCACGACTACTGGCTCACCTGCGAGGTTCCCGAGGTGGACAGCACCGGGCGCCAATTGCGAACCGATAGCGAAGGCAAGTTAGGTGAGAGGTTTCCGCAACCTTAGCCTCTTGACGTTCTTCTGAAGATCTGGCTCACCGCTCATGGTGTTACAGTACAGACAGACAATTTTTCCAAACTCCAAACGTGGTGCGACGCCCGATTCCATCGCTGGCATGACACGAAAGCTGGGATTCTATAAGCAAGGCTCTTTCCTTGCCTCTCGGCATCGGTAAGGAGAGCCAGACAGATTCAGGCAAAGTGCATAGTAACTCGGTCGGAAGTCGTGCAACTTGCAATGTGCCTGGCTTTCCATTCAAGCCCACAAGCCTCTGAACACCTTAATTGCCTGCATTTGGAGTATATAACCCGGGGTTGTCGATTGGCCTCGTTTTAGCTAAACAACGAAGTGACGCGCATCATCCAATCTCGCGCGAATCGACCCACCATTTTAAAACCTTATGAATGAAACCGATCCACCCCGGCAACCAAAGCCTTCCATCCCTGAAAAAGCAGACAATGCCAGGGGCTCACTCACCGACACAGCCATGATCGAGTTCGCTTCCGTTCTGGACGATTACATGGATGAAGAAGTGGTGGATAAAGAAGGCAGGCCCATCGGCACACTCGCCTGCTATTGGCAATCAGTCAGCGGACATCTCGTCTTCCTGGGTATAAAGGTCAAAGGACAGAATGTGGTCCGCGTCGTCCCGGGTCATCGCTCCCAAGTGGACGACCGTCAAGCGTGCATCCGGTTAGGATTCGACCTTGAGGACATCGAGTCCGCTCCACAGCTCGAGTGTGCTACTGAGCTGGATGCCTCTCTGGAGCGCGCCGTGTACAAACATTTCGAGGTTGAGGAGACCCAGTCGCATAGTGGTCTCCGCTACTTCGCTACCGGTTTATGAAGCGCTTTAAAATAAGCGGAGCCCAGAGAGAGCTTAGCCAACCTCTTGCCGGCAGATTGCCATGGCTGGCAAGGATGTGTGATGTATCTCATAAAGATTGCGCAGATTGTGCCCTCTGTTCTCCGTGAAGCGCTCATTCGTGCGCATTTCTAATGAATCGAGCTACTCCACCGATGCGGGATTTGGCCGAAAGGCTAATTGCTTATGAGGCGAAGGGAGAACCTTCTCCCCAGAGACCAGGCTCGTCGCGTTTTCCCGTCTGTGACAGGTTGGGGCCCCATCTAATGACCCTCATGGGCACAGCCGGTTTCCGGGCTCTACTTTCCCGTGCGCTTGCGCTCGCTTGCGAACAAGCCGCCTGGCTGCGCGCGGTGCATGTGAAATCAGACGGATCTATGGAAGGAGTGGATGAACTTCACGCCCAACTCGGCGCCGACGAATTTATGGAGGGCCGAAGAGTTCTGGTCGCCCAGTTGCTCGGATTGCTCGTCGCCTTCATCGGCGAAAACCTGACATTGCGCCTCGTTCGAGAGATTTGGCCCGAAATATCGTTGAACAATTTGAATTTCATCACAGGAGATAAAAGTGAAAAAGCACAATAAAACCGCCACACCCAATCCGCCCAAAGAAACTATGAGCAAACCCTCCAAAGTCAAAATCCACAAGCTGCCCACCGGTGTGCGCGGGTTCGACGATATCGTGGGCGGCGGTATTCCCGAATTCTCTTTCAACATTATTGGCGGCACCCCCGGCTGCGGCAAAACCACGCTGGCGCATCAAATCGCTTTCGCCAATGCGACACCCGAAAAACCGGCTCTCTATTTCACCGTTCTCGGCGAACCCGCTCTGAAGATGCTGCGTTATCAGCAACAGTATTCTTTCTTCGATGAATCCAGGTTGGGCAAAGAGATCCGTTTCCACAATCTGGCCGACCGGGTGTTGGAAAAGGATTTGAATGGCGTGCTCGAGGAAATTATCAAGGAGGTCACTGCGGCCAAGCCGGGCATCGTGATAGTTGATTCCTTTCGAACGGTGGTCCGCACGACTCTCGATGTCGGCGAAGTCGAGATGCAATCCTTCATTCATCGCCTCGCCCAGTTTCTCACCAGTTGGGAAGCCACCACGTTTCTGCTTGGTGAATACGCCGAGCAAGAGATGAGCGACAATCCGCTGTTCACGATGGCGGATGGCATTTTCTGGCTGTCCCAGGTCACCGAGAGGAATTCCGTGGTGCGCAAATTACAAATCATCAAGTTGCGCGGCCAGGCCTCGGTCCCCGGATTGCACACCATCCGCATCAGCGATTCCGGCTTGCAAGCCTTCTCGCGTACGCTGGGCCTGGTCGCCAAAAAGGGCAAACAAGTGCCGCGCCGGCTCCTTTCCATTGGCATCCCTGAGTTGGACAAGATGATGGGCGGCGGCATTTACGAAGGCGACAGCCTCCTGGTTGCCGGACCTTCCGGCACCGGCAAATCAGCCCTGGCCACGCAATTCATCGCCGAAGGGCTGCGCAACGGCGAAACTGCGATTATGGCCGTCTTCGAAGAACGGCCCGAAGGCTACACCAGCCGCGCGGACAGTTTTGGCTTGGACTTAACAACGGCTCAGGAAAAGGGAAAACTCGAAATCCTTTACCTTCGCCCTCTAGATTTATCAGTCGATGAAACCATGCAAGAGATTCTCGATGCCATCAAAAGGCTCGGCGCCACACGCCTGGTGATCGATTCACTTGTCGGCTTCGAGATGGCCCTGGCGCCCGGTTTCCGCGCTGACTTTCGCGAGTCCCTCTACCGGATGATCGGCGCATTGACCGGAGCCGGAGTCACGATTCTCAGCACCGTTGAAGTAGAAGACTCCTTTACCGAGATGTCGTTTAGTCATTACACCATCTCTTTCCTCACCGACGATATTGTCCGGCTGCGTTATGTGGAAATTGATGGGCAACTGCGCAAGGTGCTGGTGGTGATCAAAATGCGCGGTGGCAATCATAGCAAAGACATCCGCGAATATGTTATCACCGATAAAGGCGTGGTGGTCATCCACCCTCGGCGCACGGACTACTACGGCTTGACCACCGGAATCCCCCAGCGAACCGGGCCGCGCAAGGAACAGGAAACCGAACCCGCGCCCGAACCAAAGGCCATGCACTAGAGGGAACGTTGTGGGCGAATATCACATCAAAAAGGTAGGGCGCGTCACTCCGTGCGCGCCTGCCATTATTCACCATCGGCCCGCACGCAGCATGCGTTCCCCACACCAGGAACTCTGACCCAATGAGCGCAAAACCTTTATCCTCGACACGTCAGCCCCCTGACTTATCGAGCCTCTGCCTCGCCGCTACCGAACACGCACCGTTGCCGATGGCCACGGTCGAAGGAGCCACGCGCATCGTGCGCTATGTCAACCCTGCCTTTTGCCGGCTGATGGCAAAAACAACTGAACAACTTGTCGGAAAGCCGCTCTCCGAACTGCTTCCCGAGAAGGACAAATGTGTGGCCTTGGTTGACCGCGTTTTTCGCCGGGGAAAACCTGAGAGCTACACCGAGCAGGAAAATTCCAAAACCCATCCTGTTTTCTGGTCCTATACGGTCTGGCCGGTGCTGGCCGACGAACACCTCGTGGGAGTCATGATCCAGGTGACCGAGGCCGCTGAGGCTCATGGAACGACGGTGGCAATGAACGAGGCTTTGGTGCTCGGCTCGGTGCGCCAGCATGAACTCACCGAAGCCGCCGAAAAGCTGAACTCTCAACTGCGCCTGGAAATAGCCGAGCGTAAACAGGCCCAGGAAGCGTTGCGCCAGGCACAAGCCCTCTTGACGGACCGGGCCAGTCAACTCGTCGGACTGGTTAGTGAACGTACCAGGGAACTGACCTCGACGAACAAACAATTGGAAGCCTTCGTCTATTCCATCGCACACGACTTGCGCGCGCCACTTCGAGCCATGCAGGCTTTTTCTACTTTGCTGGTCGAGGAGGCAGGCACCGCCTTGAACGATGCCGCTAGAGAACATGCCGATCACATCAAAAAATCGGCGAGATTTATGGACGCTTTGCTGACGGACTTGCTCGCCTTCAGTCGTGTCAGCCAGCAGCGCGTCGAATTAATTCCTGTAAACCTTAAAGGTGTTGTCGAGTCCGTGCTTTACGATTTGCAAAAAGATGCTGAGGAGAAACACGCGCTAATCGAAACCTCCGGCGTGTGGCCAGTCGTGCTGGCTCACGAGGCCACCCTCGCCCAGGTCCTGGTCAATCTCGTGAGCAACGCTTTGAAATTTGTTAACCCGGGCGTGCCGCCGCGAATTCGTCTTCGCATCGAGCTGATAGAGACGTCAGGCCATGCCAGCGTGAGAACGTCAGAGCGTGAACAGGCCGCACCCGCTCCCCTCTCTTCCACCGTCCGCGTTTGGGTGGAAGACAATGGCCCTGGCATCGACCCCCGTTATCACGCCCAGATCTTCGGGCTTTTCACCCGCCTCGACGGTAATAAGTATGAGGGCACCGGCATCGGCCTGGCCATCGTCCAAAAAGGAATTGAACGCATGCACGGACGGGTCGGCGTCGAATCCGCCCTGGGCCAGGGCAGCCGCTTCTGGGTTGAATTGAAGACCGCGGGTATAGAAGCACAGAAATGAAATCTCACGGCAGCAAACAAAGAAAACTAAGAGCCACGAAGCAAGAACCTTTCGTTCGACTTCGTTTCCTTCTTTAAAAAGACCCGAACTTGATGAACGATAGACAAACAATCCTTTTGGTCGATGACAGCGAGAATGATCTTTTCCTGATGCGCGTAGCTTTTAAAAAAGCTGCGTTCAACAGCCCTATTCAAGAGGTCCACAACGGAGAACAAGCGATTGCCTATCTCAAAGGTGAAAGCATTTATAGCGACCGAAAACAGTACCCCTTGCCGTCGGTCATGTTATTGGACCTTAACATGCCTATGAAAAACGGTTTTGACGTCCTGGCCTGGGTTCGGAAGCAACCACTGTTCAAACACCTTTCGGTTATCATCCTGACCGCCTCGGTTCGTAACGAGGATGTCGAACGCGCTTTCGACCTGGGAGCAACTTCTTATCTTCTCAAACCGAGCGCTTTGGAGGACCTTATCGCCATGATCGGTTGTCTCCGCGACTGGCTGCAAATCAACCATTTTCCCCCGCTCAATCACTATGTCAGGAAATGATGAAAAAACCAACTCTGACGACCTGAATGTAAATAAATGACACCATTCCTTGAAAAAATACTCGGACGTGGCCGTGCCATTGCAACGGCCCTGACACGATTCCGGAAAAGAGTTGGCCAGGCTCTCCTTTCCAAAGATGAAAATGCCATGCGCGCACCTGCAAGCCTTTCCGCGCGCGCTCAGAAAGCGAAAGAAGCCGAGCGCCTGGACCGTCTGAGAAACCCACGCAACTATCAGGGACGGTAATCTTTCAATGCGAGCTATCAGCAGTTTAGGTGAGAAAGTTTGGTCCCAATGGGATGAGGTGCGTCACGCCGCGGCGGTAGTCGGCACAGTCCTGGGACTCTCCGTGCAACCGCGATACTGGGGGCGCAGGGTGTTCAAGCTCTTTGCGCGACAAGTTTTAACGGTCGGAATCGAACCGCTCAGCTTTGTCTGCGTTATCGCCGCGTTTGTCGGGGTGTCCGTTGTGGTGCAACTCGCGTTCTGGACTGGCAAAGCAGGTCAGTCTCAACTGCTGGGCCCACTGCTCGTAGCCGTGGTGGCGCGGGAACTCGGCCCGCTCCTGACCAATATCGTAGTGATCGTTCGCAGCAGCAGTGCCATGGCAACTGAACTCGGAGTGTTGAAAATCAACGGAGATGTTCAATTACTCGAGGCCCAGAAAAACGATCCCTTCCTGTACCTCGTGTTGCCGCGCGTACTGGGCGTGGCTCTTTCTACGTTTTGCCTGACCATCGCCTTTGTGCTGGTGGCGCTTGCGAGCGGTTATTTCTTCGGAGCGTGGCTTGGCACGGGCAGTCGCGATATGTGGTTTTTTGCCAATACAGTGCTCAACTCTCTCCGTCCACAGGATATGGCAAGCATCCTGGCGAAGAGCATCCTGCCCGCCCTCTTTACCAGCGCATCCTGTTGTATTGGCGGCCTGGGTGTAGGCGCTGTCACAGACATCCCTCACGCGACCCAACGTGCGCTGACCCGTTCCGTCGCGGGGCTATTCGTGATTTCAGCCGTCGTTTCTCTTCTGACGTATCTATAGTTATGATCCATTCATCCTCCTCCTCGTCCTCGTCCTCGTCCTCGTCCTCCGGACCGAAGCTGCGCTCCTCTCTCTTCATTCTTTCCCATACCAGGACGAGCACGAGCATGAAAATTTCATAATCCAAATGGAACAACGCTTTAAATTCCCTCACGTGCATGCAATCACCGGCACCTTCGTCTTGATGGTGCTCGCTGTAATCGTAATTGCTCTGGTGTTTGCCGGTCGCAGCCAGCGCTGGTTCATCGGTAATGTCACGCTTCGGATTGTGTTGCCGGAAGACGGTGCGGCGGGCATTCGGCAAGGCTCGGATGTTTACTTCCTGGGGACACTCGTGGGAAGCGTCTCCGATGTCCGAGTTGATCCGACCGCGCACATGGTGGCACACGCGCACATCCGCAGCGATTTCTTCGTGTTCGTTCGCGCGGATTCAACGGCCATTATCAAAAAGAAATTTGGTGTGGCGGGCGATTCGTTCTTTGAAATCTCCCGCGGCCAGGGCGCGCCATTGACCGAAAAGAACGCTTCGATCATCTGCAAGGAGCAGCTTCAAAGTGCGTTGGAAGCTGCGGTCGATGAGATCCGCCGCGAGACTTTGCTAGTCTTGAAGAAAACGACCGCCGGTTTGGACACGTGGACTACGCTCGGTTCGAACCTGATCACTTCTCGAGAGATGCTGGATCAAATCTTAGTTCGCGCCGACGGCATCGCTGCCGGAGTTCAGGAGGGCAAAGGAACCATCGGAAAACTGCTTAACGATTCCTCGACTGCCGATGGCTTGCAGACCCTGGTTTCCAATGCGAACCATTCGGTGGATGAACTGCAAGTGACGTTGAAAAATCTGGCGTCGGCCAGTGACAACATCCAACAAGCCAGCACCAATCTGCCCAGTATCAGTGCCGTCCTTGATCAAGATGCGAAACAAATTCCGGCGCTTATTCTGCAAACCCAAACTTCAATGGTCGAACTGCAGCGAGTCATCGAAGCAATGCAACGGCACTGGCTCCTGAGAAAGTACGTGAACCAGACAAACCCGGCTTCTCTGCGTCTAATTCCCCCCGGTGAGGAGCCGGCCTGGAAACCACCAGGAGCGCCTCTTCCGCCAGGAAATTCTGCAAAGAGAAATGCGAAGTAAAAAAAACAGCGCCGGCAAAAAAACGGGCGCAAACCACCATGCACCGGCGCAAGCGATCGGAGCGCAAACCCCGGCCAGCCGATCCGCCAGAGCGAGTTGAGGCTGGTTGAATTATGGCACTTTGGTTTCGCTGCATGGCGGGGCTGTGCTGAACTCTCGGGAATCCCGTTATATCCTTTGGTCCGTAGTCAGTGGTCTTTGGTCTTGATTTCTGCTTTCAACTTTTTGCTTTCAGTTTTTCACCAAAATAATCAAATTGCTCATCCACATGCACTCTCGTTTCTTAACTTATATCGCCGCGTTGACGATCTCCGCGCAACACGCCCTTTTCGCAGCCAGCTTTGATTGGCCACAATGGCAGGGACCCGATCGGAATGCCATGTCCAGGGAAGGCGGTCTCCTTCAGCAATGGCCAAAAGACGGCCCGCCGCTCGCCTGGAGGATCAAGGGAATAGGCAGCGGCTACGGCGGGCTCTCCATTGCCGCCGGGCGGATCTACGGCATCAGTAATCGTGGCGACGACGAATTTGTTTGGTCCTTATCCGAGACAGACGGTAAGGAACTCTGGGCTACGCGTCTCGCCTCCGCGCTGACCCAGGGAATGTCACAGGGAAAAGAGGGAACCGGGTGCACACCGACGGTCGACGGAGAACGGCTCTACGTCCTCGGCTTGAGTGGCGACTTGGCATGTTTGCAGGGTAAAGACGGCAAGATCATCTGGCGACGCAGTCTGACAAACGATTTTGGCGGGCGTCTTCCAACCTGGCGATACAACGAATCTCCGCTCGTTGACGGCGACAAGGTGGTCTGCACTCCCGGTGGCAAGGATGCGACGATCGTTGCCCTGAACAAGTTGACCGGCGAGCTGATCTGGAAGACCGGGGTGCCTGACCCTTCCGGCGGCAATCCCGAGCGTCCAGGCGGGGGACGCCCCGGCTTCAGGGAATCGGGGGCGTCCTACGCCTCGGCCATCGCGATCGACTTCGAGGGGCAGCGCCAGTATGTGCAGTTCACCGCGAAGACACTGGTCGGGGTCGCGGCGTCCGACGGCAAATTGCTCTGGCGATATGACCGGCCTGCCAACAAGTCCAGCATCAACTGTTCTACGCCGCTCTATCACGACGGTATGGTGTTCGCCGCCTCGGCCTACGGGGCCGGTGGTGGGTTAGTCAAGCTAGGCAAGGATGGGAACGGCGGCGTCAAAGCCGACGAAGTATGGTTTTCCAAAAACATGGAAAATCACCATGGTGGAATGTTGATCATCGATGGCGCCCTTTACGGCTCCAACGGCGGCAATAGCGGCGGCTATCTGGCTTGTCTGGACTTCAAGACCGGCGACGTCCTCTGGAACGAACGTGATTCGGACAAACGCCGGGTCAGCAAAGGTTCTGTCGTCTTCGGTGATGGCCGGATTTACTACCGTACCGAGGCCGGCACGATACTGCTCATTGAACCTAACCGTAAGGAATACCTTGAGCGCGGTCGTTTCGATCAGCCCGACCGCACGAAACAACCTGCCTGGACACACCCGGTCCTCGCCAATGGCAAACTGTATATCCGCGACCAGGACGTGCTGTTCTGCTACGACGTGAAGGCTAAATAGCTCCGCTCCCCCATTCCCCGCTTTCCCTTGCTGGAATCAGGTTACTGGGGCGCAGTATCAAACGAGGGTCGAGGGTGGAAATGTAATAATAAGGATTGCCACACCCCACTTAAGATTCTACAACAAGCTCAGCGGCCTGAGGTGCACGGGAACCGTAAGAGTTCAGAGGATTATTCGTCTGCAGCAGAGCCTATGCATGAGGGCAATTCTTTGGTTCCACCAGGCCTCATACAGGGGTCATCAAACAAAATGACGACTGAAACGGAGATAATATCCTCCTTCGATGTCACGCGGGTCATTCATTTGATCCGCGATCGACGCGTGATCATTGACGCCGACCTGGCCAGGATCTTTGAAGTCGCGACTAAGCGGCTCAACGAGCAGCTCAGGCGAAATCTTGATCGCTTTCCTGACGACTTCGCATTTCAGCTTACAGAGCAAGAATGGGCTTCTTTAAGGTCGCAAACTGCGACCTTAAACAGTGGCAGGGGAGCGCACAGGAAATACCTCCCCTACGTTTTTAGCGAACACGGAGCGCTCATGGCGGCCAATATTCTCAACAGCCCGCGGGCCATTGCCATGAGCGTGTACGTCATTCGCGCTTTCGTTAAATTGCGCGAAGAAACAGCCGCCAATGCTGCTATTCTCAGACGGTTGGCCGAGATTGATAAAACACTGTTAATCCACGATACGGCCTTGCGAGATATTCTTCAGAAGCTCCGCCCACTGCTCGAACCACCGCCGCAACCACCCAAACCCGAAATCGGCTTTCATATCAAAGAAGATGCTCTCCCTTATAGCGTGAGAAAAAGAAGCCGCTCAGTTAATAGCCGCAGACAAGCCCCCAAAAACACCCGCACGATAGACTGACGTTATGGCTGACCACCGAATCTCGCAACTTCTCAATATCCAGCGCCGTTACCTCCGTGCAGATCACCTTCGAAGGCGCTTCCAGGACCCTCTGCATTCGACGGTTACATCGTCGCGCGCTCCGCTCAGGAAAAATCCAACCGTATTCCGTTCCCCTTACTCTTCTTTGCGAGCTTCTGTTTGAGAATCTGCGGTCTTATCCGCGGTCCGTTGTCCTGTAGTCGGTGGTCGCGTCGTCCCGCGGTTAGTATGGTCCCAACTCCCAGCATTTCCGGTACGCTGCGCGTCCAGCGGATCGCATAGGATTTCGCTGGTGCGCATTGGACCACGACATTATACGTCGTTACTCTTTCTTTTCCGGAGCCTCTGACACCAGGCACTCGGTTGTTAGAAGCAATCCTGCGATCGACGCGGCGTTTTGCAGGGCCGCGCGAGTGACTTTTTTAGGATCCACCACACCAGCCTTGACCAGGTCTTCGTATTCGCTGGTTGCGACGTTGTAACCCTCATTTCCTTTACGCTTCTTGACTTCCTGCACGACGACCGAGCCTTCCACGCCAGCGTTTTCGGCCAGAACCCGAATCGGCTCCTCAATGGCACGCTTCACGATGCTGACGCCAATTTGCTCATCTTCGTCCTTTAATTTCAGGGCTTCGAGAACGGGCAAGCAGCGGATCAACGCCACCCCGCCGCCCGGGACGATGCCTTCCTCAACGGCTGCGCGCGTCGCATGCAACGCATCTTCAACGCGGGCCTTCTTTTCCTTCATTTCAACCTCAGTCGCCGCGCCGACATTGATGATTGCCACACCGCCGGCGAGTTTCGCCAGCCGTTGCTGCAACTTTTCTTTGTCATAATCCGAGGTGGCTTCCTCGAGTTGATGGCGGATCTGTTTGACGCGCCCCTGGATCGCCGCGGCCTTCCCGCTTCCGGCCACAATGGTCGTGCTTTCTCCATCCACTACGATCGACTTGGCATGGCCGAGATCATCGAGACCGATTGACTCCAGCTTCAAACCAAGATCCTCGGTGATGCATTTGCCGCCTGTGAGGATTGCGATGTCTTCAATCATCGCTTTGCGGCTATCACCGAAACCCGGCGCCTTGACGGCGCAAACGTGAATGGTGCCGCGTAGCTTGTTCACAACTAGTGTCGAGAGCGCTTCACCTTCGATATCTTCAGCGATAATGAACAGCGGCTTGCCGGCCGCGGCCACTTTTTCGAGGACGGGAAACAGCTCCTTAAGCGTGCTGATCTTCTTCTCGTAATTGAGGACGTAAGCATCTTCAAGCTTGGCTTCCATGGTCTCGGCATCGGTTACGAAATAAGGCGACAGATAGCCTTTGTCGAATTGCATGCCTTCCACGACTTCCATTGTGGTTTCGATCGATTTGGCTTCTTCAACAGTAATGGTGCCGTCCTTGCCGACTTTATCCATGGCGTCGGCGATGATTCCGCCGATGCCCCTGTCCCAGTTGGCCGATACGGTCGCGACTTGTTTGATCTCCTCCTTGTCCCTGACCTTTTTGGTAATCTTATCGAGATGTTCCACAACCGCGGCCACGGCCTTTTGAATGCCGCGCTGAATGCCAATTGGGTTCGCGCCTGCGGCGACAAACTTCAATCCTTCCCGATAGATCGCTTCGGCCAGCAGTGTGGCCGTGGTGGTGCCATCGCCGGCGTCATCGCTCGTTTTGCTGGCGACTTCGCGAACCATCTGGGCGCCCATGTTTTCGCAGGCGTTTTCCAGTTCGATTTCTTTGGCGACCATCACCCCATCCTTGGTCACTGTCGGAGTTCCAAATTTTCTATCGAACACCACGTTGCGGCCCTTGGGACCGAGCGTGGCCTTCACTGCGCGACTAAGTTTTTGCACTCCGCGAAGGAGCGCCTGGCGCGCTGCTTCATCAAATATTAATTGTTTTGCTGCCATAAATTTTTCCGTTGTTGATTTTTTTGTTGTTCCCCAGGCATTCGAGCTGGAGAGTTGGAACTTAATTATCGACAATGGCCAGGACCTCATCACTGCTGAAGATCCTGTATTCCTTGCCGTGCAATTTGATTTCCGTGCCGCCGTATTTGCTCACGAGCACACGGTCGCCCTTTTTGACTTCGAGGAGTATTGTCTTTCCATCGTCTCCGGTCTTGCCGGGGCCAACTGCCACTACCATGCTTTCCATGGGTTTTTCCTTCGCACTATCCGGAATGATGATCCCACCCTTCTTGCCCTTCTGTTCTTTTTCTTCAACAGGCTCGACAAGGATTCGGTCGCCAACGGGTCTAACATTTAGTGTCATATTTTTTTGTTTGATTGTTTGATTAATTCACTTCAAGAGCTCTCCATCTCCTCTTCTCGCTTCGATTCCGGGCGCATCTTAAGCCGCTTTCGCATGAGTCTTTTGCCAGTTCTGTGGGGTTTTGCGGCCCCTTGCGGTCGGCCTGGTCAGAGCGATAAGTTCCGGCATCTCAAAGCTCATTTTGTCCTCGATGATTTCCATCAAGGCAATGTCCGCCGCGCCAAGATTGCCGACGTCGGCGATGAGTGGCCGGCTCGAGCCTCCTGCGCCAGTAGTTAATTGTCGGACCCGTCGTGAAACCATGTTGATCAGGACGTGAGGGTTAATGACTTTTTCGAGGGCTTGTTTGACTAGAAGTGCGTTCATGTGTTTTAAGTTAGTTTGAGGAAATAGCCTCGAAACCGGGATTATGTTTTGGCGCCATTTCGCCTTGCTTTCTTCTTTTGAGGGATGCCGAGGGCAAATGTGGCAGACATTCGCTCAACTCGCAGGAGTTTTGCTGCGCCGCGAGCGCTCAGTTTTGCGCGCATCGAAATATTTGCATTCAGCGAACGTGAGACCGGGCAATTTGCCTTCGCTCGCAACGCCGCATCAACAAAGTCGCATTGTGCCACTTCAGGGACCGTGGCAATCACATCCAGATGGATCTGTGTCATGGTCCAACCAGCAGCGATGTCTTCCATGCTAACGGTTGCCGTGGTGTCGATCTGTCGTGGCTTGTACCCAGCCGCGCCGAGCTCATCAGCAAGGGTCATCGAGAAGCTGCTAGCGTGGGCGACAGCAATCAGCTCCGGCGGGTTTGTGCCTCGCCGCTTAAAATGGTTGCCGGAAGCATAACGGGCTTTGATGAGGGCTGCACTAGCGGTCGTGACGGCTCCTTTACCATGCTGGTGGGAGCCAACCCAACTGACCGAGGCCGTGCGCGTATATGTCTTCAACTCGTAAAAGATCCTCCAGCCAGCGCATGTTGGCCAATACTTAGAAAGGAAAGTGGCGATACCTTTAAGCTATCGCGCTGTGTGCGGAACGGTCCAAGGCGAAACGCCACCTGCGGTTTTTGTTCGCGTTCAACTCACATGGCGTATTGATGAGGAGAACCTCGCAATTGATGAGGAACACAATTGATGCGTGGAAATATCCGTCCCGAAGGGACATGCGAAAATAGCCCAACGTTTCAACGTTGGGAAACGCATCAGAGCAGGCAACTGCAGTCCCGAAGGGACGACTGACGCCAATAGACTTTCCTCAACCGTCCCTTCGGGACTTCGGGTCGTTTTGGCCGCGTACCCAACCTTGAAACGTTGGGCTTTTGTCATCTCTTCGGGATGAAGACGCATTGCGGGTGACCTTGACCAAAAGTTCAGGAACCGCAGAAAAAGCTTCCGACGTGCGGGCGTGTTGCCCAAACACCGGAGCGCGGCCGTCCTCGGCCGCAGCAACGTTCGAAAATGCTGTTTCTCTCGAATTTCGACACAACTTTCGGGTCGACGATCTCCCTTTTCTTTCATCTTTGGCTTTGGGCAACACGCCCGTGTATGGCGCAATAAAGTCCAAACAACCGGTTCTTTCCCTTTTCTTTGATCGGGGTTGCGAATGCAGATGAAATTGGTAAGCTCCAGCTAGTATATGGAGTTGCGTCATCTCCGCTATTTCGTTGCTGTGGCGGAAGATTTGAATTTCACCAAAGCCGCCGCGAAACTGCGTCTAGCTCAACCCTCACTCACGCGGCAGATCCATAATTTGGAGGATGAGATCGGTGTCCGCCTGTTAAACCGTTCCAAAAACCAGGTAACACTGACGGAAGAAGGCCGGTCTTTCCTGGTTGATGCCAGGCGCATTCTCGCGCTTGCGACCGAAAGCGTCCAGGCGGTGCAGCGTCTTAGCCGGGGCGAAACCGGTCAGTTGAACATCGCCTATTTATCCAATTCTGATTTCGAACTGCTTCCCAAAACGCTGGCCGCCTTTCGCCAAAGGTTCACGCACATCGCGCTGAACCTCTTCGACATGGCTCCAGCGGAACAGTTTCGCGCACTGGAGGCGCGTAAAATTGATTTGGGGTTTGTGGGGCTGCCTCCACCGGCCGTCACGAAGGGCCTGCAATGGGAAAGCATCGCGCGCCACAGGACGGTCGTAGTCCTGCCGGCAAAACATCCGCTGGCCAGGAAACGCCTGGTAAAACTCGGTGAGCTGAAAACGATGTTTTTTGTGGGTATGTCCGAGAAAACCCACCCGGGGTTTCGCGACTGGCTTAGCAGAACCTGCCAGCAGGCGGGATTCATGCCGAGAGTTTTGCAAGACGCCGAATTGGAACCCGCCCTTATGAATTTCGTTGCCGAAGGTTTAGGCGTCTCGCTCGCGCGGGAGCACATCAAAAAATTGCCCCATCCTGGAGTGGCTTTGCGGCCCCTGGCGCCACCGGTCAAGACCGACTACTGCATCGCTTGGAACCGCGATAACGATTCTCGAGCCTTGCAACAATATATTCAGATCGTCAAAAGCCTCGCCGCAAACTCGCGTTGAGCTGCCCCTCAGGCGGAGGAATCCTGATCGAGAAATCACCTAATTTTCCAATCAGTGCCTCGCGTGAGCCAACCCCGAAGAAACAAAGCGATGATACAACCCGCGAGCGCGTAGAGTCCCAATACCAGCCACATGGCGGCGGGTGTATGCCAATAAGGAAGCTGATGCTGGAGAAGCGCCTGCTGCAGTAGCATGGTTGCTCCATTCACCGACACTTTTTCAGGGCACCAGTATTCAAGCAAGTGTCCGGAAAATGCGCTCACCAGGGTCTTGGCCAGGAACCAGGGAAGCATTGAAAGGCCGAGGTAAATGCCCTCTTGCCCTTTCGGCGCAATCGCAGCCGTGTATTCATTCAGTTTTGGAGACCAGACCACCTCGCCGATCGTCACGATAATCATGCAGAAGATCGCCATTAAGTAATGAGCTCGCGCGATGTCATGGCTATAAAGATCCCACGGCAGCGCCAGCGGAAATAGCGCGAAGGCCGAGAACATTGCCCCATAGATCAGCATTTTGAAAACATTGAATCGATTCGTGATGGGAATGAAGAGGATGAGTCCAATCACGATGCCGATCGGATTGATTGTGTTCAGTGTGCCAATGTTTGCATCAGGGCCTATGGTCCGAAGCCAGTATTTTGGCATGAGCAAATACAGATAGGCGTAAACGGCACGAACTCCGAGGATAAGCGCGATAAGTACCAGGAGCCGCCACAGGGCGGGTTCGCGCACCACTTCGCGCAATGCCTGCATCGGGGGTTTGCTGCGGACCTTCATTTCCTCGCTCTGCACTTCAGGTTCTTCACCAGGGCTGACAAGCTGCTCCTCACGCTTTACCATTACCGCGCCGACGATCAGACACAACCCTGCGGTGACAACACCCATCGTGAAAATGTGGACATTAGGCAAATGAAGCAGCTTGCGGACAATATCAATGCTAAAACCGGCGGCCGCTGCGCCGACATTCATGAACAGGTACCAGAGATTAAACCCCGCGCTACGCGAACGTTTGGTTGTGAATCTTTGACAGGCGGACTGGAACACCGTTTGGATTCCGGCTATGAATGGGGCCATCAGGAAAAACAGCACGCTGACCAGCAATCCCCGATGCGGAAGGCTCGGCGTCAGCGCCACCACCACGACTGCAAGTCTCAACCCAAACATCGCCAGCATGGAAAAGTGCAACGATTTCTTGATCCCGAACCAATCGGTGTACATGCCCGAGATGAAAAGCATCAGCGAGGTGGCAGAGGTAAAGAGCGCGGTGGAATAACCGGCCTGCTTATCATCCAGTCCAAGATCCTGTGACAGGAAGACCGTAGCGATCGTCAACATCGCAAAATAGAAAGCGCAATCCAGGAAATTGATGATCTGAATCCCCCAGTACTCTTTCCGGGTTTCTTTGAGCACACTGAAATCCTTGAAATAGCCAATGATCATCTCGGTTGCGGATTTGGGGGCAGCCTGTGGTTGCATATCAAAGGATTTGCCTGTGCCTGATGACAGGCGATGGCCTTGGAGAATTCCTGAATTAAGGGTACGAGTCAATCTTCCCTCCGATGCGAAAAAGCTCAAAGCCGATATTGGAAAATGTCAGTTCGCCATCTAACCTTCGCCCATGAACATTCTCGAGGAACTGCGCTGGCGCGGGTTGGTGGCGGACTGCACCAACACGGAGGCTTTGGCAGCTCGCATAACCGAAAAGAAAATAACACTTTATTGCGGTTTTGATCCCACAGCGGACAGCCTCCATGTTGGCAGCATGGTGCCTTTGCTGGCGCTGCGCCGTTTTCAATTATTCGGGCATCATCCAATCGCCCTGGCCGGAGGAGCGACTGGGTCAATTGGTGATCCAAGCGGAAAGAGCCAGGAGCGCAATCTGCTCACGCGCGAGGTGCTGAACGCCAATATCGCAGGAGTTAAACCTCAACTCAAAAAGTTGCTCGATTTTGTTACCACCACTAATCCGGCCAGGTTGCTGGATAATATGTCCTGGACTGAGCCATTAAGTTATCTCGATTTCCTGCGCGATATTGGAAAGCACTTTTCCGTAAACCAAATGGTAGCCAAAGAAAGCGTGCGCGCGCGAATGGAGGACCGCGAGGCCGGCATCAGTTACACAGAGTTTAGCTATATGTTGCTTCAAGCGTTCGATTTTTATGTGCTCGCGCGCGACCTGGATTGTGAACTGCAAATCGGCGGAAGCGATCAATGGGGCAATATTACCGCTGGGACAGATCTGATCCGCAAAAAACTCGGACGGGCGGCCCACGGACTTACGCTTCCCTTGATTACCAAGGCCGATGGAACAAAGTTCGGAAAGACTGAGTCCGGCACAATCTGGTTGGATGCGCGCCGGACCAGTGTCTACAAATTCTATCAGTTTTGGATCCAAACCGACGATCGGGATGTCATCCGATACCTGAAATATTTCACGTTTCTCAGTCAGGACGAAATCAGCAGCCTGGAAAAACAGCACGCGGAAAACCCGGGAGCGCGCATTGCCCATCGAGCTTTGGCGGTGGCGGTTACAGATTTGGTGCATGGACCGGCGGCCACCGCCGAGGCGGTTCGCGCCAGCGAAATCCTGTTCGGTGGCGCGCTGGCCGGGATTGCTGAAAGTGTTTTCAGTGAAATTGTGGGCGAAGTCCCCACCAAAGAAATCGAGAAGGCGCAACTCGACGGAATGGGCAAGCCGCTGATCGAGGTGCTCGTCCACAGCGGATTGTGCCCTTCAAAAGGTCAAGCGCGCAAAGACATTGAAGGCGGTGGTGTATACGTAAACAATGTCCGCGAAGCGAGTTTCCAACGCGCGATCAAAACTGATGATTTACTCTTCCACAAACATCTGCTTTTGCGGAAAGGTAAAAGAAGTTACGTTGTGATTACAGCAAGGTAAAGGAGTTCATGGCACTCACTGGTATTGCCTCATGACAACCCAGACGGCAGCCCCCGCCTCTTACAGCATCACATATCCTCCCGGCTTCCGCGCGCGCCGCGGCTTGAATTGGGCCTTTCTTGGTTTGTTGTACACATCGTATTACATGTGCCGGTATAACTTCTCGATCGCCAACAAATCGATTAGTGCCGAGTTTGGGTTCAGCCGGGCTCAAATGGGGTCCATCATCACCACTTCACTCTTCGCTTATGCTTGTGGACAGATCATTAACGGTTTGATCACCGATCATATTGGAGGAAAACGCGCCATGTTAATCGGAGCCGCCGGCACCATCATCATGAACATCCTCTTTGGGGCTGCTTCCTTCGCAGGCATGCTCGGACTCTTCATCGCCATTCGTGGAGTCGATGGCTATTTGCAAGCCTACGGCGCCCCTGGCATGGTCAAAATTAATGCGGCCTGGTTTGGACCTCGTGAGCGGGGGCGCTTTTCGGGAATCTTTGGCTTCATGATCAATCTCGGCCGCGTTGGGATTTTTTCTCTCGGTCCCGCGCTCCTGGCCGGATTCACTATTCTTGGTCTGCTCACAATCCCACCGCTTCACTGGAGATGGCTCTTTTGGGCCCCTACGATTATTTGTGCAGTGATCGCCGTGTTGATGGCGTTCATCGTAAAGGAGACGCCGGAGAAAGCCGGGTTCCACGGCGTCATTGCTGATGATTCAGGACCTTCTGCCGCTGACCCGCGAGCGCAAATACATCTCGTCATCCGTACCATCGCCAGCAATCCAATCGTTTGGGTCACTGCTTGCGCTTATGCCTGCACCGGTGCGGTCCGACAAGCTGTCGATCAATGGTTCCCGCGATACATGCAAGAGCTGTATCATACGGATCTAAAATCTGCTCAGTTCAAATTTCTGGCATTTCTAATTCCGCTGGTGGCCTCCGCCGGCTCACTGCTGGCCGGACACGTATCGGATGGCCTTTTCCAGGGACGCCGCGCGCCAGTGGCCGCAGTATTGTATTTTGTCGAGACGTTGATGATTCTGCTCGCAGCCCAGTTTCATACCTCCAATGCAGCGATCCTGTTCCTGGTGCTGATTTCATTCACTGCTAATTCGACCCATTCGATTTTAGGCTCGGCCGCCCCTATGGATATTGGTGGCCGTCGGATGGCGGGCTTTGCGTTGGGTCTAATCGATTCTTTTCAATATTTTGGCGGCAGTTTGGCGGGGTACTTTTTGGGTCGCTTGCTCGATAAAAGTCTCGGGAATTATTTCTATTTCATGGCGCCTTTTGGCGTCATCGGCGGACTGCTGATGGTGGGCATTCTACGAAGGGAAAATAGTCCGAAAAGGTAGGCAGATTTAATTAACACCACGCCTAAGAAGAGCGACGAATGATGCCCTCGCAGTTAAATGCCTGTGTTCCCGGCACAGGTTGCTGATCAACTAATGCTGCTGCTGAAAGAAAAGCAGTGCCAGACCAAGCATGATGAGAAACAGGACGAGCACCAGCGCAATAAAACGATTTCGCGCCACCCGCTTCTCATATCGCAATGGCCTCAGGCCTTGGAGCCCCCCTGCAGCCAAATAGCTTACCAGCTTGGGGTTGCTGGTTGACGGACCTCGGAATTGATTCCTGATCCGGCGCAAGAGCGCCGGCAGATCATATTTTCGGACACCCAGTTCGTTATAATGTTCCGGAGTGTCAATCTCTTGCCCGCGCGCCTTGAGCCGCTCCTGATCCATATCCTCAAAAATGGGTTCGTGCGCGGACGAAGCTTTCGTCGGGGCCGAGGCCGGGGCGGGTGCCGCTGGCCGATTCAAAGCCGCGTCGTGAGGCAGGGCGGTGGACCTCAGGCGAGGTTGGGATTCATCGCGCTGTAAATTCGCATCCAGCTTTTTGATCTGAGATTCGAGTTTTGAAATCTCCTCGTTCAGCGCGCGAGCACGATCGGAAATCGGATCGGACTTTTTGCGAAACCATGCCATGAAAGCAGATCAGCGGCGCGAAAGCATCAGCAGCAAGGCGACCGCTAGAAGCGCCACCACTGCCGCCACGGGCCAGGTCAGAGCGAAACCAAGCCGGCACAGTTCTCCGAATTTCAGGGTGCCAAGCAGGGACGACTCAGGCGATGCCGCCGGTTTGCCGGCATTGTCGTCCTGAGGAGTTTCCGAGAGACGCGGATATTTCAGGCGCGCCGAGTTCCACTCCATGCGCGCGTTTTCCAAAGTGGTCAGCCCTCGGGTCAGTTCGACGGCAAAATTATCCCTGCTCCAGCTTTCCTCATGCAAAATTTCGACTTTGCCAAGCGCATCCCGCAAATCTGCGACGGTTTTGGCCATCTGCTCTGCGTCGCGTCGCGCGCTAAACTCGGCTTCCTCAAGCAAACCGAGTCCTCGAGTCAAATTTTGGATCATTTCGGTGCGACCGGTCTGAAACTCGATCTGGCGGCGGCGCGTTTCTTCCAGTGCCGCCCGTTCGCGCTCAATCTCTTCCTTTTCACGTTTCAGTTCGGCGAGCCGCTGGTGCGCGTCGGCTACTTTTGAATCCACCTCCTCGCGGGTCGGCGCCCGGGGCAAGGGCGCGGAGGGGTGCGACGATTGATGCGGTTGAAAATCGCCGTCCACAAACTCCGTCGCATCATAGTCCGAAGGCATAGATAAGGTTAAGTTGAGGCGTTCAAGGTGTAAAGTGCGCTGTTGGACACCAAACGGAGGTAAATGCTGAAACCGAAGCGCATTTCGCCCCAGCTTGCGAGCAGCCGCCTGGATTCTCAAATGGCTCAACGCTCTTTGTCATCTTTCAAAATCGTTAGAAATTGTTTCATGGCGGGCGAGAGCACTTTATTTTTCTTATAAATGGCTGCCAGGGGCCGAAAAAAGTCTCCATCCTCCAGAGTTAATTGCGCCAGGGTTTGCTTGGCTACTTCCTGGATTACCGTTCCCTGCGGCACAATCGCCACGCCGGCATCGATCTCCACCGCGCGTTTGACCGTTTCGATGTTATCAAATTCCATTACATGATTCACCTGGATCGAAGCCTCCTTTAAAAGCCGATCGATCGCTTTGCGCGTGGGGATGTCCGGTTCGAAACCGATGAACTTCTGTCCCGACAGGCTTTTGATCCGCACGGTCTTATTTTTGGCAAAGGGGTGTTGTGGATGGACAATCAGCACGAGGGGATCTTTGCGCAGTGGATAAAGCTCCAGCTTCGGATCGCGCTGAGGATAGGCCACGAGACCCAGGTCAACCACGTTGCCAATCACGTCCTCGTAGACCTGGTTGGCTCGGCGGTATTCCACGTGCACGTTCACAGTGGGATAACCTTTCAAGAACCGCTTCAGATAAGGTGGCAAGTCATGAAGACCGATGCTGTAAATCGTGGCCACACGGATCGTCCCCGAAATGATATCCTTGATTTCCTGGAGCTTGCTCTGCAGAGCTTCATAAGTGGCGATCATCTGCTTGCTGTAATCGTACAAAACCTGTCCTTCACGGGTCAGGCGGAACTTTTTTTTGCTGCGTTCGATGAGCAGCGATTTGAAGGTGCGCTCCAAGGAACTGATCTGCTGGCTCACAGCCGATTGAGTGACTTCGTTGATCTGGGCCGCCTTCGTAAAACTCTCCGTGTCAGCCAAATCACAGAAGACCTTCAGGCTTTCAATTTGCATAAGTATATTGAATATGAAGCTGAGAGCACACGGTCAACTTATGTTTTCCAAAACCCGCTTAAGTTTTCTAATTCAATTCTTCTGGAAGCTGATCGAGTACTTGCCCTCGGCATATTCCCGCGTCTTGATGATGAGCCGCTCGTGTTCTTTATCGAAGGACCAGGCTGTTCCTTCCGGCAAGCTCTTCCCGTCCAGGTTAATATTGGCCGGTCTTGCCTTTGCGAAAATCCGGAGAATGTGTGGCTCGTGCTTTCCTGAGAACTCGATTCGCAACGATTCAGCCGAGTCCACGCTCAACGTGGTTTGCTCCGGGTTGGGATGCGTTTCAGGATGGTACAATGTGAACTGATTCTTGCCACCTGGATAGATCATCCAGGTGGTGAAGTCGGCAGATTCTTTATCTCCGAACGCGGTATATGGGCGCTGAATCTTCATCGGCACAACCGCTCCTTCCCTTATGAACACCGGGAAGCCCTCAAGTGGGAAGTCGCGGGTAAGCCGCATGGGCCCTTGAAGCAGCTCATGATCGTCGAATAGATACCGCCATTTTCCCTGCGGCAGCTCAATCGTCCGGCTCAGCTTGTCCTCGTGAATCGGCGCGATCAGGAAATCATCGCCGAACAAGTACTGAAACTTTCCTTCCGCTAGCGGCCGCATCAGGGGCGCGCCCCCATTGTGACACGTCACGACATGCGAATACATGTAGGGAACCAGTTCCGTATGCAGCCAGGAAAACTTTCGAACAATCTCCAATTCGGGTTGCGTGCGTTTCCACAAGCGGCGTTCACCATGGCCTCCATTCAGGAAAAAGCCGCAAAACGCCGAAAACTCCGCCCAGCGAATGTAAATATTAGGTGCAATCTCTTCACGCCCAGCCCCGGTGCCAAACTCGGTGCTGGATGGACCTCCCGTCGTCGGTTTCCAGGACGACAACAGCGCAGCGGTCGCCGGCCCCGTATCATCCGGATTGCTTCGGCCATGGTAACCAGCGACGTCGCTCCCGATGACACAGTAACCCAGACGGGCGCTGCTCAAAATATCCGTCAGAGCTGCCTCGATGCCGCGATCCTTGTAATTCCACGTGTGCCGGTTGTCACCCACCCATGTGACAGTTGCGGCATCCAGCGGCGAAAATCCCTCCGGGTGGCTCCAGGGTTGATCCATTGCCCGCACCATAATGACAAACTCGGGGTTCTGGCTTTGGCCATAACGCAGTTCATCACGGGAGTAATGATCCATGTACTGGCGAGTTGTCATCCAACCCGAATGAACCTTGTTGAACGGGACTGGAATTTTTCCAATCTTACCCGAGAAGAATGTATCGCAACCGTCCAACTTCCAGCCATCAATTCCCCAATCGAGAACCTGTTGCTGGAGGCCATGCCACCACTTCATCGCTTGCGGGTTGCTGTAATCAATGAATCCACCTTTCCCTTTCCACCACTTCAATTGCGAGCCTTTCGCCGCCAGATAACCTTTCGAACGCGCTGCCTGAAAGAAATCCTGGGACTCCGTAATCTTGGTATCCTTGCTCTGGCTGTTGACCATGCAAGTCATCCACAGAACCACCCGGTAACCCTGGTCCTGCAAACCTCGAAAAAACTTGCCAGGTTCGGGATAACGATCCTCGTCCACTTTGAAATCGTTATACTGCCAGCTCCATGGGCTATCTATCAGAATGGTACGCACGGGAAAGTCATACTTGGCGTACCCCTCCAATAGTTCCTTCACATAAGCTTCGGTATTGACGTCATCTTCCCAAAGCCAGCATTCGAGTGCCCAGGGCGGAGTAAGAGGCACGCGCCCATGCCGCGATTTGTTGAAGGGCACGCCCCAAAAAGGCAAAACGTAAACGAGATAAACCAGAAGGGTAAGCAACAAGAGAACGAAGAAGAAGACACGCGCGGCACGGAAGGCCCAGCCGCGCTTCTTTGAACTGTTAGTTTGGCTGGCTTCATCACGCATGCGAAAGCCTATGAGAGAGCCAAAGTACTGTAAAACTTTAAGGCTTGAGGCATGACGACCAGCAGGCCTGCATCAAGCTCCGAGCTTTCTCCCTCTCCTCCATATGATGGAGGAGAGGGCTGGGGAGAGGAGGCGCGTTTTCATTGGGCAATTGAGCGACCTCTCCCGTCCCCACTCGTTCCTCCTCGGGAGCTTGGTGCAGCCTTGGCTGACCAGGAGTGCACTTTTTCCGCGAGCGCAAGCGCAGAAGGGTCGTTGTGGATCATTCCGAAATAGCAGAGGCCAAGCTCGACTTCGTGGTAGTTCACATTCTTCGGATGACCCATCATGGTTTCCTGGCCGAGCCCCGTGCGTGTGTTTCCCTGCACTTCTACCTCGCCGGTCGGTTTGATCCGGATTCGTTCCCACGCCATCGCTCGGACCATTGCGGCATCCAATTCCGGATCCGGCAGGTGCAACTCGAGCACCTGGCCCATGAGGAGAGAAACAGCATTGTAACTCGAATCGCGGCCGCCCTTCTCGATGAAAACGCCGTCTTCATCGCGACGCGCCATAGCCACTGCCACAAGTTTTCGTGACGAATGCTTGAGAGTTTCATCGTGGAGGACCTCTCCACAAAGACCAAAAGCTTTCGCGGCAATAAACATGCGGTTGGCGGTGTGCCCGGCCTTCACAATAATTCCATCATAGCCGGCTTGAATGAACGCGCATGCTCGACGCAGCTTCGGTTCGAGAGCGGCGATCCGGTCGTGGAAATGCCCTTCCATAGGTGAGGCTTGAACAACCAAAATTGCATGGCCGAGCTCCTGCAAATAAAAGAATGCCGTTTCCACCCGCTCCGGCAAGGTGGGCTCGTGGGTGTCACCCGGTTTGCGCACAGACAGGAACCCTCCATCCTCGATCTGATGGGCAAAAGTTGTCTCGATCGATTTCCAGGCGGCGTCGGCTCGTTTTTGGTCATGCGCCACAACCGCGCCGATCAAAATCCAGCAACCGCCGCGTTGCATCCCGGCTTCATACCAATGCCCGTCGCGCTGGTGGAATCCGATATAGCCCTGCGCGTCGGGCAAACTCGTGTTGGTCACGAGTCCGGCCACGTTGGCCGGTAATTGGCAGAGCAGTTCGTACTCGGAGCCGAAGGACTTGCGTTCGGCGCTCAGTACTGAATTCAAACCCGCCAACAAAATAATTAAGTGCAACAGGAGCTTCATAAAAATCGAACCTCTGGCCGATCAACTTGAACCCGCGGCAATCCTTAACTTCCAGAGTGCTGGCGATTACAGCCCAATGGGACTCAGTTTACAACAAGAGCTTTTAGGGGTGATTAAAAGTGGGTGGTTCACATTCTCAGACCTGCGTCTCATTAACACACCCATTCATGGGGGTGTACTGTGGCCTCGAGGATACTCAACCCTTTCAAGGGTTTCTCGCGGTCCATCCCACTTCTAATCACACCCGAGCTTTTGCCCTCGATAAATGTAATTTGGCTTATAGTAAAAGATGGATTAACTCATGTCTAATTGTATGCGAACACTCTGCGCCGTGCTTTTTCTCTTCGCCGGATTGTGCCTGGCCGGCCAGGGACGACTGCCTGATCTGCTGTTCCATGATCTCAACGGCATCCCACGCCATCCCCTTCACCAGAAAGAAAAGTTAGCCACAGTTTTGTTCTTCTATTGGCATGATTGCCCAATTTGCAACAGTTATGCCCCTGAAATCAGCCGCATCAGCGACAGTTACACAAATTTTGCTTTTTACATAATCCAGGTTGACCCCGACTTAACCGCCGAGGTGGCGAGAAAACACGCCACGGAGTACCAACTCCATGCACCCGTTTTACTTGATCCTCAGCATCGCCTCGTCGGACTGGCCAGGGCCACTGCTACCCCCCAGGCTGTTGTCCTGGGACGCAAAGGCGAAGTGTTATATACCGGGCGAATCGATGACCTCTACGCCGGGCTCGGCAAAAAACGCGCAATGCCAACACAACATGATTTGCGGGAAGCGCTCGACGCAATCAATGTCGGCAAATCAGTGAAAAAAAAGGACACCACGGTTGTCGGTTGCATGATACAGGGTACCTCTGCCAAAAAATGAATTTGCTGGCTCATAGTTCCTCCTTTTGGCCTACTCGTGAAATGCGAATACCCGCCGTTTTCCTCGTCCCGTTGCTGCTTGCCGCGCAACAGGCCACGGCCGGCGTTCCGATCACCTTCAACCATGATGTTGCGCCGATCATCTATCAGAATTGTTCTCCCTGCCATCGGCCCGGCGAAGCAGCTCCATTCGCGCTCTTGTCTTACCAGGACGTTGCAAAAAAGGGCAAGACCATTGCAAAAGTTTTGGCATCTCACGTCATGCCACCATGGAAGCCGGAGCCTGGCTCCTATCCTTTTCGGGATGAGCGACGGCTAACAGAAAAGCAAATCGCTCTCATTGGATCCTGGGTTAAAGACGGCATGCCGGAAGGAAACGCTTCCGAACGGCCTGAGCCGCCTAAATTTGTTTCGGGCTGGCGTTTGGGTGAGCCGGATTTAATCGTTGAAATGCCCGCTGCCTATCACGTGCCGGCGGAGGGCGCGGATATTTATCGCAATATTGCCGTTCCGCTGGGAATCAGTGAAGAAAAGTGGATCACCGCCATCGAGATGCATCCCTCAGCTCGCGCGGTCGTGCATCACGTGCTGTACTTTGCCGATCCAAATGGCCGTCTGCACGAAAGGCCGCAACAAGGCGTCGAGCCCGGCTTTGCTGGAATGCGTGCCGGAGGCGCCAGCATTCCGCTTGGTGGCTGGGCAGTCGGGGCGCAACCACACTTTTTTCCTGAGAACCTTGCTCTGCGTGTTCCGAAAGGTTCCGATCTCGTAGTGCAGTACCATTTTCATCCTATAGGAAAGGCGGTCGTGGAAAAATCCGTCATCGGACTGTACTTCGCCAAAAAAGCGCCCGAGCGGACCCTCGCTCGCATTCAAATGCCGCCGGTTTATTCGCTCTTTTCCGGTTTGGATATACCGCCAGGCGAAAAGGATTTTGTGATTCGTGATTCCTATACGCTGCCAGTTGGCGTAGACGCTGTAGGAGTCAGCGCCCATGCCCATTACCTCGGCAAGCAGATGAAGATGACCGCCGTTCTGCCCGGAGGTGAAGTCAAAACTTTGTTGTCCATTACAGACTGGGATTTCTCCTGGCAGGACAGTTATTTCTTTCAGCACCTGGCTCCGCTCCCGCGCGGGACACGTCTCGAAGTCGAAATCCATTGGGATAACTCCGCAGAGAACCCGCGAAACCCCTCGAACCCGCCAACTCGCATAAGCTGGGGAGAAGAATCAAAGGATGAGATGGGCAGCATCAGCTTAATGACTGTCCCGCAGCAGGAATCCGATCTCTCCACTTTGCAGGGCGATCTCACTCGTCGCCGAAGGGAACTCGCCCGCGAGCGAATGCGAGCTGATCCAAAACTGATGGGAAAACTGGCGCGGATTCTCTCGGAATAGATGGGGGCCGATTCAGTGATCCGGGTCGAGCATTCCCCGCCTGCCCCCAGGTTTGCAGTTTCGGCAGCCCTCTGGCGATAATTTCTTTGCGCAAAAATGAAAATCAAACTGCGCCATTCTGCTGAAACGCAGCAAGGCCGGCTCGCCTCCGCGCTGGAGAAAGCTTTTGAAACAGTACGCCTTTGGTTCTCAACAATCTCGCCTGCCAGGGTCCTGCTTTTTATTGGCTCACTTTTCCTTTCAATTGCGCTTGCCGAATTGGGGTTGAGACTTTTTATCGTGGATGAGTTCTCGCCGATGCAGCAAGAGCGCAGCCTCCTCTATGAATATCATCCTGTCTTAGGCTGGTTTCCAAAGAAGAATACGTCCCGGCGCTTTACTGCTTCCCGCACTACGACCGTCACTCACAACAGCCAGGGATTTCGCTCGCCTGAACCCGAAACAAACAACAAACCAGGCATTATTTTTCTGGGTGACTCGTTTGTATGGGGTTTCGATGTCGAAGCTCCCGAGCGTTTTACTGACAAACTCCAGGCGCGCCATCCTGAGTGGAACATCTCTAATCTTGGCGTCAGCGGCTACGGGACGGACCAGGAACTACTGCTGCTTGAATCGCACTTTGATGTCTACAAACCTCGCGCCGTGATCCTCGTCTTCTGCACGGATAACGATATTGAAGACAACGCAACCAATGTCAGGCAGGGGGGCTTTTACAAACCATATTGCACCGGGTTCGACTCTAACGGGATTATCATAAAAGGAATACCCGTTCCACGTTGCTACCGCGCGATGCTTGCGGATCATATGGAACTGTCCCACCTTTTCCTGACGCGCTTCATGGTGCGGGCGTATTGCAAGTTCCATAACCCGCCCACGTTTCATGCCAATCGGAACCCCACCGATTTACTTCTTCTCGCCATGCGCAGCTATGTCGTCAAAAAGGGGGCCTTCTTTGGTGTGGCGATGCAAGAGAACAATGAGGATTTCAAAAAACTCCTGACTGAATATCAAATCCCATGGGTCGCGTTGCGTACTAAGAAAAAATTCCCGGGCTTTGCTGGACACTGGACCCCGGAAGGTCATACCGAGGTATGCGATGACGTGGACAAATTCTTGATGAAGGCCGCCGAGAATTCTCTCCTCATGCAAAATCCCAAACCGTGAGGCAAGCTGTCGAATTTACATTCAGTTGAAATCGACTTCGGCTCTAGCGAGGGAAGAAAAAATCTTTGGCCGCGCTGAAAAAGTCACGATCAGTGATGATCAAAAGCTGGCGAAGCTTCCGCATTGCCTCGCTGCTGATCACTGTGTGCCGGCGCCAAGTTGCTGAAGGAGTTGCTGGGCTTCCCCGTAATTAGGATTTATCTCCAGGGCGCGGCTCGCCGCATCCGCCGCTGCCTTCCTGTCCCCCCTGCGCGCGAGGATGGTGGCACGTGCATACGGAATCCTCGCATCGCGCGGTTCGACAGTCTCGCCTCGAACGAGAGATTCAATGGCCGCGTCAATCTCGCCCAGGGCGTTTTGGGCCAGTCCGAGATTGTACCATGCCGAGGCGTGACGGGGGCTGAGTTGAACCGCTTTCTGCAGTTCCTGGCGGGCCTGGCCGAGGTCGCCTGTCTCATTCCACGCCAGGCCAAGCTGGTAATGCGATTCGGCATCGTTTGGACTCAATCGGCAGGCTTCCCGCAGCGTTTCAACCGCTTCACGCGGGCGGTTCAGCCTGCTCAAAGCCACGGCGGCTTGCTGGTGAAACGGCGGAGAATAGGGATCCCACTCCACAGCTTTTTTATAGTGGAGCAACGCGGCTTCCAGATCATTCCTGGCAAGATAATATTCTCCTTTCCGCATCTGGCCGCTGGGCTGGTCGGCAATTGAATCTAGAAAATGTCGTAATTCCACGCCCGCTTTCGAAGAGGGCTCGAGTGTCGCCCGCAAAGCCCAACCGGCGGCCAAGCGCGCGTTCCTGGCCGGATCATTGAAAATTTTTTGCAGGGCGTTGCTCACGCCAGGCGCTTCCAGCGCCGGTTCAAGTGCCCGGACCGTCGCAACGCGGACTAGTTCGTTGGTGTGACCCAGACTTCGCAGCATTGCCGCCGTGACCTCCGGTTGCGTGACCCACGAACCCAGCAAACCCAGCAGCGTCGCTTGCCAATACGGTGATTCCTCCCGTTTCAACATGTCCAACAGGCCATCGCGCGCCGCCGGATCGCCCTGTTGCGCGCGCGCAATCCATTCCGCGCGCGCGCGAGTCGGCCGGTTCATCTTCGCGCCATACCATTTTTCCGAATGTTCCAGGGCCCAATCCACGCTTTTGTCCTGATGGCAGCGGTTGCAGGCGTTGGGAATATTGAATTTTTTGGTCAATAACGGATCGGGAATGGTAAACCCATGATCGTGCCGGCGGTGACGTTGCATGTAGGTGGTCTGGGGCATATGGCAGTTCACACATTCGCCGCCGGTTTCCTTAATCTCTTTCGTTTTGTAACCCGTAAGGTCGTTATTCACCAGGACGCCATTGGTGTCGAAGCCGAACACCTTGTGAAAACTGTGCGTGACGGGATTGATGACCGGCGCATTCGTATCACTGCCGTTGTGGCAGCGAAGACACAGGAAATTGCCGGGCAACCGGGTTTTCGCCGAATGCGCCTCGTGGCAATCAAGACAAGTGACGCCCCGTTGGTGCATCCGGCTGCTGAGGAACGAGCCGTATTCATAATCCTCCTCTCGCACCTGCCCGTCGGCGTAGTAACGCTCGCTGTAATCCACAAGGTTCAGGTCGAAGTGGTCGGAGAACCGGTCGCCCGGTTTGAAATCGCCGGTGAGGTCCGTGCGCCGTGCGTGACAAGAGCCGCAATCCTCCAGAATTTGAGCGCGGGATGATTTCGTCACTGTCGGATCCTTTCGGCCGGATTTGCCGAATTCCTTCTGCCACTCATTGTGCTTTTTGAGCGGCCCGTGGCATGCTTCGCAGCCGACGCTCATTTCCGCCATCGTCGTGTGATATGTATCGCTGGCTTCATCGTAGTTTCTGCGCAGCCGGGTATTGTGGCATCCGGCGCACATGAAATTCCAGTTCATTCCGCGCCCCGTCCAATGTCCCCATTCGCCCGGTCGCCGGTCTTCGTTGCCGTAAACATTGAACCACGCGTTCGAGTGGGGATCGTAGGAGGCTTCGAGCGTTTGAAAGCGCCCGCCAGGAAACGGAACCAGGAATTGGCGCAACGGATCGTTGCCGATGACGCGCGCCACCGTATGTGCCTCCGGTTGCCCGGAAAGACCCGTGCTCGTCACTATCGCCGCGCCGTTCGTCCAGCGCGCGTCGGAAGTCTGGCTGCCGTGTTTGAACCCACGCGCCGGTTCGAACCCGGCGCGGTCGCGCTCAGGTTGCACCGGGCGTTCGGCCAGGGCGTGGTTCGATTTTCCCCACACTTGGAACGCCTCCTCGTGACAGCCCCGGCAACTCGCCGACCCGCCATATTGAGCGAAGACCGTCTGTTCGTCGGCCAACAGTAGCATCGGGGCCGGCGTCGCTTTCGCAGGTGCAGAATGGTTCTCCGCATCACGCCTTTGCCACCACCAACCCACGAGAAGCACCACGATTACCGTTCCCGCCAGGGCCAGCCAGAACACACCGCGGCGGGAATGATTTGAATTTCCACGCAAAGGCGGCGTTGAGTGCGAAGCTCGTTTGCGCGGTTTGGCCATGCCGCCTAATCGTAAAAGACCCGTTGTGGCCCGCAAAGCGGATATTGTCGCCTTGGCAAGCCGCAGTGGGATGACTGCCAAATTGGTTTCGACTGCTTCTTGCGTTTTTGCTCTAGACGAACCATTATTGCGTGGGGTTCCCTAATGGCAATTGTATCAAATTCTGTTGCCACTCAGACCACGTGGATATGTTCCAGGGGGCCGGGCTATTTGGCCCAGCCGTGCCCCCGTGGTCCTGGCTCGTTTACTTTGATCAAACTGCTTGTTGTTATTCCATCATCGGCCCCGAGCGCCCTGAACTCTGATTAAAACTATGAACCCCCCCCTCACGCTGCTGTCACTCATCACCACTGCCAGCCTGTTCCTAGCCGGCTGCGCCACCGGCCCAGCCGGCCGCCATGTCGATTTTTCGAACTATGACAAGCCTCTCGCTGAACAGGTCACTGACACGATCAAGGCCAGGGTCATGGCTCGCCTGGGTGAAGGCACAAACCTCCATGATCGCTACTTCATCGTCCCCTTTGCCTATGAGAACAAAGGCAACGATCCCGCCTTTTCTCACACGTTTCTGTCGGTCATCCGGGTCGTTGCCGATCGTAGCCAGCCCACGTTCGATCCCCGGCTGAAAAAGATTTCCTACAAAGGGCGTGAGTTCGAGGCTTTCACCATCAGTTGGCTGCCCTACGATTTTCCGGAGAATCCCAATCTTTGCGTTTTCGACGGAGTTGGGGCCGTGCTTGATCCCGCGCTGAATAAGTGTCCCTTGTCTGAGGGGAAGAGTTTTGACCTGCCCACCACCCTGAAGCTGGCTGTGCAAGAGAAAGGGGCCGTGGGAATGTGGGGACCTTACGAGATTTCCAAGGCGGGCTTTGACCTCGCAGTTCAGCGACTGCACCTGCTGGATAAAGGATCCATCAAGTATGTGGCCGATGACCGCCGCTATCGAAAGGACGTCGTGGCCATCAACTGCTTCCATGCCATCGCGGGTCTCCATGAACCTTTCCCCGATGGCGGCCTTTTCGGAACGGGGTTTAAAATGTGGGGGCTGAACGGGACCAGGCAAGTCCTGCTCCAATACACGACCGCGGACACCCATAAAGGACTTCTGCTCGAGCCCGTCGATATCAAAAAAGACCTCATCGGATTCGTTTACGCGCCGGAGCGGTCGGAGAAAGGAGTTTACGACCCCTTCAAGAACTCGGTCTCTGCCTATCATAAGTGACAAGAATGAGTGGAAGACTGAAAACATTGGCTCCACGATCACTCCACCACTCCAACACTCCAATACTCCAGTCATCAGTAATCTATGAGAATAGGCTTGGCGAAGGAGGGGGTGAGGGCGAACGTTCAAGTATTTTTCACACCTTCTGACCAGTAATCAGTTGAACGTAGCACGCAGAAAGCAGAGACTATGAAAAGACATGTTCCAATGTTCCATCGTTTCTGACTACTATTTACTGATAACTGATTACTGACCCCCTGAACCCCCGAGCCCTGAACCCTCTCCACGACCACCGACCACCGATTACCGATAACTGAACCCCGACCCCTGACCCATGAAAATCCCCCGCACCGCCCTCCCCGCACTCTCCCTCCTCACGAGTGCCCTGTTGCTCGTCGGAGGTTGCGCCAGCGGCCCGGCTGGGCGTCACGTCGATTTTTCGAACTACGACAAGCCGCTCACGGAACAGGTAACTGAGCAGATCGAGGCCAGGGTCGCGGCTCGGCTGGGCCAGGGCAGGAATCTCGATGATCGCTACTTCATCATCGCCTTTGCCTATGAAAACAAAGGGAACGATCCCGCCTATTCCCACTCGTTTCTCACAGTCTTCCGCTTCTTCGCCGATGACCGCCAGCCTGAGCTCGACCCCGGGCTGAAACAAATGGCCTGGAATGGGCGTGAGTTCGAGGCTTTCACCATTAGCTGGCTGCCCCACGATTTTCCGGAGAAGCCCTGTCTTTCCGTTTTCGAGGGATTTGGGGCCTTGCTGGTTCCCTCGATGAACAAGTGTCCCTTGTCTGAAGGGAAGAATTTTGACCTCCCCACCACCCTGGCCGCGCATGAGAAAAGGGCCGTGGGAATGTGGGGACCTTACGAAATTTCAAAGCCGGGTTTTGATCTCGCCGTCCAGCGACTGCTCCTGCTGCAAGAAGGAACCATCAAGTATGTGGCCGACGACCGCCGCTATCGAAAGGACCTCGTGGCCATCAACTGCTCCCATGCCATTGCGGTTCTTCATGAACTTTTCCCGGATGGCGGCATTTTCGGAACGGGGTTCAGAATGTGGGGGCTTAACGGCACCAGGAGAGTGCTGCGCGAATACACTGCGAGCGATACTCACAAAGGACTTCTGCTGGATCCGGTGGATATCAAAAAGGACCTCATCGGATTCGTTTACGCGCCGGACCCGACGGAAAAGGGAGTCTACGACCCGTTCACGACCTCGACGTTTGCGTATCATAAGTGAGAAGAATGGAATGATGGAAAATTGGAAGACTGGAACATTAGGCTCCACCATTCCATCGTTCCACAGTTCCATCCTTCCCATCGTTCCACCACTCCAACACTCCACGATTCCCGAACCCTGACACCGATTACTGAACCCCGAACTGACCAATGAAACCTCCCCACACACACTTTGAGCGATTCGCCCCCCTCCTCGTGCTCGCCATCTGGTTCGCCGCCAGCCCGGCGCAAGGCCAATGGCTGGGCCCATCTCACGAGCGCGACATCGAACAAGGCGCCGAAGTGGCCAAGCAGGTCGAACAACAAATTGGCCTCTACTCACTGCCCAGTGCCGATGCTTACCTCGGCGAACTGGGCGCTCGGCTCGTCGCCAGCGCAAACGACCCGCGCTGGAAGTTCGCGTTTCACATCGTGGACCAGCCCGAGCCCAACGCCTTTGCCATTCCGGGCGGCGGTATCTACGTGTCGCGTGGACTCCTTGCATTGGTTAACCGGGAGGATGAACTCGCCGGTGTCCTGGGACATGAAATGGCCCACGTCACACAACGCCACTCCGCCCGCGAGCAGCGCAAAGGTTTCCTGCCCGGACTGCTATCCGTGCCGGGCCGGGTCGTCGGTGGTGTGGTGAGTGAGGATCTGGGGGCCTTGATCAACGCCCCGATTGATACCGTGGGTGGCGCCTGGATGAGCCACTATAGCCGCGGACAAGAGAGCGAAGCAGACCGCATTGGCATCCGCACCGCCGCTCAAGCCGGCTACGCTCCCCTCGCCCTGGCCGACATCCTGAGCCGCCTCGAGCAGGACGCCGCCAGCCGGGCCGGCCAGGAGCGTGAATTCAGCATTTTTGACTCCCATCCCATGACCGAGACTCGAATGAAAGGAATCCGCAGCGGGGCGGCCAGCCTGAAGCCGGCGACCAAACCGCCAATCGCGCCCGACGCAGCCTCGGTCCTCGCCAGGTTCGATGGCCTTTGGTGGGGCGAGAATCCGGAAGCAGGTGTCTTCCAAAAGAATCAGTTCCTGCAACCGTCCATCGGTTTCACTATCATCTTTCCCGAGGGCTGGAAACACCAGAACACACCGCAGTATGTGATTGCGGCACACCCCAAAAAGGAAGCCATCGTGCTGCTGGGGATGGCAGGCGAAGCGTCGGATCCGGAAGCTGCCGGCACGAAATTGATCGAACGGATGCGCGTTAAGGCTCGCGTCGAACCGGTCTCGGCCCGCAAGGGATCGCTGGGCGAGTTCCCGTCGTTTGTCGTCATCTACCTCGATCGATCCGGCCGCACCCCGGCCTACCTGCACTTCGCCTGGGTAGCTATGCGCGGAAAGACCTACCAGTTAATTGGCCTCGCTCCCGAAAAGCACCGGGAGGCGCTCAGAAATGCGGCCCTCAGTCTGCGCCCACTAACGGAAGTCGAGCGCGGCGCGGTCACTGGTAAACGTTTGCGGTTCATCACCGCGCGCGCAGGCGAGGGCCTTGAAAACCTCTCCGCGCGCACCGGAAACACTTGGACACCCGCCTACACCGCCATCGCCAACGGCCTGAACGTCGAAGCTGTCCTGCATGAAGGCCAACTCATAAAAATCGCCCGAACCGAACCCGTGACCCACTGATAACTGATCACCTGATCACTTCCTCCTCACTGACCACTAGCCTCCCTGGACTCTGAACCCCGAACCCTGACCACCGATTACCGATAACTGATTACATTCCACCACTCCACCTCCATCGTTCCAATGTTCCAACGTTCCATCGCCCTGCCCCCTGATTACCTCGACAAAATTGTTTGATATTCCACGCGTTTCCTGCTATCATCCGCAATCAGCTCCTACTGCAACCCCTGACCCTGTATGAACTTGTCGCAGGCATATATTCTTCTCGCCGTTTGTTTCTCAACGCTCGCTCTGCGGCACAACGGCGTGGCTCAAGGCAGCCTCACGCCGCCGGGCGCACCGGCCCCTACTTTCAAAACCCTCTCGCAGGTGGAACCCCGATTTCCCATTTCGGATTTCCAGACGAACCTCACCATCCCTGGGTCGTATTATCTCACCACCAATCTCTTCGCCGGAACCAACACCAGCGACGGGATCAATATCAGGACTAACATGCGCAATATGACCATCGACCTGAATGGCTTCTCGATTTTCAGCACCAATCCTGCCTCTGGCAGCTCATCGCCGGCAGGGGTACGCATTTCGGAGGCGACTAACATAGTCATTCGCAACGGCCAGTTCTATGGTCTCGACCGCGGAGTTCGGGCCGAAGGGTTGTTTTACGGGATTGTTGTCGAGAATGTCCATGTCCACAACATGACCCGGGCAGGCATAGAAGCGGACGGCATAGCAGGCAATGCGCTTCAAACCATCACGATTCGCGATTGCATCATCGAAGATGTGAAGGGCACGGGCGAAGGCGCCAGCGTTTCCGTCGATGGCATCGTTCTGCTTAACTGTACCGGCGTGGTGAGGAATTGCGTCGTGCGTCACCTGACTCCCGTCGGCACCAGCTCCTCCAGTTGTATCAGCGCATTGAGCGCCACAAACACATTTATTGACAACAATTACCTTTCGCAGGCGCTCAACGGAATAAATATCACAGGCGGTGGAACGCGGGTTTATTACCGCAACAATCTTACCTCAGGCTGCACAACACCCTTTTCGAGCATCGGCGGGGTTGATCGCGGGGGCAATTTCTAATGAAGCGTAACGTCATGGCCCAGCCTCGCATCTCTCGAATTCCGCGAATCGCAAATGGATTGGTGCAATTCGTGGCGCTCTTAGCCCTTTGCGTTCAACCTTTAGCCTTCCTCCACGCCGCCACCAGTATCAACGCCAACAACAAATACGCGTACGGCGCAAATATCGGCTGGATGGATGCCCGCGGCAACATCAACGCCGGCGTAGTCGTCGGCGAGTTCATTTGCTCCGGCTACCTCTACTCCGCAAACATCGGTTGGATCAATCTAGGCAGCAACGCCCCCGCCAACGGCATTCAATACCAAAACAATTCCGCCATCGATTATGGCGTAAATCACGATGGCCAGGGAAACCTCCGCGGCTTCGCCTACTCAGCCAATGTCGGATGGATCAACTTTGAATCGAATGGCGCTCCCCGAGTCAATCTGCAGACGGGCAAACTCAGCGGTTCTATCTATTCCGCCAACTGCGGCTGGATCAGCCTCAGCAACTCTTCCGCTTTTGTCCAAACCGACACCATCCCCGCTGGCACCGACTCGAATGCCGACGGATTGCCCGATGCCTGGGAACGAACATATTTCGGTACCATCTCCATTAATCCCGATGACGACGCCGATGGTGATGGCATGTCCAACAAACTGGAGTACCTCGCCGGCACCAACCCAACCAACGCTTTCAATAAATTGGAGATCACCGCCTTCACCACCACCCCAGACGGCACCAATACTAGTCTGACCTGGAATAGTGTCCTCACTCGCAATTACTACATACAAAAAACGACCGACCTGGCTTCCCAAATCTGGACCGACAGCGGTCTTGGCGCAATTCCTCCGGCCGCATCTTCCATAACGCGCGCTTTCACCGACACCTCTGCCACGAATCGCTTCTATCGCGTCGAAGCCTCCCGTCCTCTGTCGCCATAATCCACCGTGGAGCGTATTCGCGAACTGAGGCCGAGCCTGCGCGATCTGGAGAGCGCGGGCAAAATTCAGATCACCGGCTGCGTCTACTATCTCGACACCGGCCGTGTGCGATTTCTGCAATGATAAAGAGCAGCCACGAAAAGAACCTCACCGCCGCTTGGGAAGGCCGGTCTGAACCGTGGCGGCGCGAATGGCCGCTCGCCCTCGCGGTTCTCACGTTGACCTTTGCCCTGGTCGGTAAAGCATGGATCGCCACCGCGCTCGATCAGCCCGTGATGTTGGTCGCCCTGCTGGCGGTCATTTGCGGTGTCATCCTTGCTGCCGCCGTCGCGATCGTCCGCCACGCCGACATCGTCGCTCACAGGCTCGGCGAACCGGCCGGCACGCTGCTGCTCACCCTCACTATCACCGGACTGGAGGTCGCGATGGTCGCGTTCGTCATGTCCACCGGCGCGGACAAACCGATGCTCGCGCGGGACACCATGTTCGCCGTCGTCATGCTCGTGCTCAATGGCTTTATGGGCCTGGCGTTGCTGCTCGGTGGCTTGCGCCACGGTGAGCAGCCCTACAATCTCCAAAGTGCGAACGCCTTCCTCGTAATGATCCTCCCGCTCACCGTCCTCGGCCTCGTCCTGCCAAATTACACCCGCTCGACTCCCGGCCCGACGCTCGCGCCCTTTCAGATGATCTTCCTTTCGCTGGTGTCCGTCGTCATCTACGGCGTGTTTTTGTTCGTGCAAAATCGGCGGCACCGCGGCTTCTTCATGCTGCCGGAGGAAGCGGCGGACGCAGCCGTAGCGGAGCAACATGACGGTTCGCCACGGTCCACGCTCTACCACGCGGTGATGCTCGCGCTCTACGGTGTCCCGCTCGTCCTTCTCGCCAAACAAATGGCCACCCCACTCGACGCCATGGTCCTTAAGCTCGGAGCGCCGCCCGCGCTGGGGGGATTCGTCATGGCCGTGCTCGTGCTCACGCCAGAGTCCATCGCCGCTATCCGCGCTGCCTTCGCCAATCGCCTCCAGCGTTCCGTAAATATTCTACTCGGTTCCGTGCTCGCATCCATCGGCCTCACCATCCCGCTCGTTATCGCCGTTTCCCTCTCCACGGGGCGTGGACTCGTGCTCGGCCTGGATGCGGTGGACACCGTGCTGCTCGTGCTCTCCCTCGTCACCAGCATTCTTACCTTCAGCCTTCCGCGTACGAACCTGCTCCTGGGTAGCGTCCATCTGCTTCTCTTCGCTTCGTATCTCATGCTCATGTTCGACCGCTGACGCGCAAAAGTTCACCCCACCAAAGCGACGCTGTCACCTGAAGAACAAACCATGAAAACCAAACTTAAACTAAACCTCCCTGCCGCGGGCTCGTTTGTGCGCCTGGCGCAGCAACGGCGACCATGACATCCGCTGTATCCCTGAACGACCCTCGCGCACGTCCGTGGTATCGCCGCTACCCGGTTGCGCTTTTTTTGTGCGCGCTGGGGTTGTCGCTGATCGTTTCACCGTTCGAGGAAGGATATCGCGGTGGCGACCTGTTTGAATCGGTGGGCTGGACCGTCATACTTTTAACAGGCTTGTCGGCTCTTGGCGGTCGCCGACGGACGGTGGGGTTGGGGCTTGCGCTCGTCACCCCGGCGCTGCTAGGAAAATGGGTCAATCACTGGCGTCCGGAACTCGTGCCTGACTGGCTTTTCCTCCTGCCTGCCGTGCTGTTCTGCGTGTTCCTCGTCCAGCATCTCCTGCGCTTCATCTTGCGCGCGTCCCGTGTCGATTCCGAGGTTTTGTGCGCGGGGCATCGCGGGATACCTGCTGGTTGGGGTCCTGTGGGCAACGGCGTACATCCTCGCGGCACATGTAATGGTCGCGCGTTTGGTCTCGCTTTATTACTCGCCTGGCTCTTACCCTGCGCCTCTGCAGAGCGACCCGCTGCGCGCCGGATCAGACTCCAACAGAGCAAAACAATAAAGCCAACAGGAACTATGAAAACGAACCAGGGACACCATCGTAAATCCGACGGCTCGATTACGGTTTTTACGCGTTGGTCGGCAAACAATACCGAAACGATCAGCATTCTGAACTGGCCACGCTGTGAGACGCCATGAGTCGGGGCTCGCGGTCCCTTTGCAATATGAAGCTGCGTCCTGGTAGGACCGCCCGGGATGTTTCGATCGCGCTGATTGCCCTCGCTTGTTCCATGGCCCCAGCCCGGGCCTGTGGCTCCGAGGCTTCGCAGCTTCCCGCACATTCAATCTCAAACACCATGTCACAAGCCGAGCAGGGCCCGAAACGATTGAAGCAACAAGTGCGGGTGACGGTCGAAACCAATACTCCTGCGTCAGGCGGGTCGAGCAACGCCGTGACGCCCACAAAGAAATCCTTTGAATGGAAATTCGGCTGGCATGACTGGGACGGGCTCCAGTACGACTTGTCTCAAAAGACCTCAATGACGAATGCCTGGGCTGGAGTTCGCGAGAAGATCGGAGGTACCAACGCCTATCGGGTTTTCCATCTTGAAGAGCTTAAAATGAGTGGAAAAATCGGGGCCAAGCTCGCGATTGACGCCGCGGGTTATATCAAGGGCAGTCAGTTTCAGGGCTTCGACGGTGGAGTCGAGGTGCGCCGCGCTCGCGTCTATGGCAAAGGGGATTGCCTCCTGCTACTGCCGGTTTCCTATGAACTGGAGATTGGCTATATCCCCAACCAGTTCTATATCGAGAACAGTTACCTTGCTTTCAGGGATATCCCCTGGATTGGCGAACTGAAGTTCGGCCAGTACCAGGCACCCATGGGCCTGGACCTTATCACCAGCAGTCGGGACGTCACTTTCATGGAATCTGCCGCTCCACTCGCCGCCCTGGCTCCCGGTACCAGCGCCGGCATGCAACTTGGCCGACCTGTTTTCGACCAGCGCGCCACGTGGCGCGTGGGGCTGTTCACGGAAGGCGTGGGATCCGACACCGGCGATGCCTCGAAGGATTATGGCCGGGCAATCATGCGTTTTACCGGTCTCCCAATCTATGCTGAGGATCTTGACCACCCCGATTCAAGCTCGCTGCTGCACCTGGGTTTGAGCGCAAACCTGATTTATTCTGGCAGCAGTTCGGTTCGCTATCGATCCCGCCCCGAAAGTCATCTGGCGCCTTACGTCGTAGACACCGGCGATATCGCTGCCGACAAAGCCTTGGTCGCTGGCGCCGAAGTCGCATGGGTAAAAGGTCCATTCTCGCTGCAAGGCGAGTTATTGCGTTCCTGGGTGTATGAAGCAAACGGAACTTCGCCAGCGTTCACCGGCATTTACGGCTCAGCGAGTTGGTTTTTGACCGGCGAAACCCGCCCTTATGACCGTAGCGAGGGGGCATTCAGCCGCGTGATTCCAAAGCGGAATTTCAATTTCGGCCACGGCGGCTGGGGCGCGTGGGAAGTCGCCGGCCGTTACTCGTATGTGAACCTTAATGATGCGGACGTCCATGGCGGACGCTTGTCTATGCTAATGGGCGAGGTGAATTGGTATCTCCACTCACATGTGAAATGGCGATTTAACTACGGCTTCGGCCACGTTTCGGAACGGCAACCCGAAGGCAACGTTAGAGAGTTTCAAACCCGGATCGAAGTGGATTTCTGAGGATATGATCAGAACTTCGCAGCCTCTCATCCGCCTCTCACTCTTCGATCTCCGCTCACTACTGTTCAACCCAAGGACCGTGACGTTTTCACGGACGCCATCATGCTCGAGCAGTTTTGTCCGGCGAGACTCCGCCGCGAATTTCAGCCGTTCACAAATCGGTGGGACAGGTAAAACTGCCGCCCTATCTCTTCAACACCTCGCTGGCGGTCCGCCGGGGCACTAACGAGGTGGAATACCTTTGATTCGGCTCTGGGCAAACGCCTTGATGTGGGATTCCAACGTGAACTGGCTGCAAACCTTGCGACCGTCTCGCCTACCGACCAGGTTCGCCTCTCCGCGTGGCAAAGAGCTGACATCGCCGCGGAAGTCTATGTCAGCATCGAACAGTTCATGTGATGTTGTGCGCATTATCCGCAACAAACCCCTCCCAAGCTCCAGATGACCTGGGAAGAAGACCCAGGATATCAGGAGGCCAACTACAGGCTGTTCCTCTTTATGATAGCGGCCCTAACGTTGGGTTTGGCGTGTGGTCGGCGCTGGGGAGTGAGTGGGCGATGCTTGGTTACTGAATGCTTGGCCTAGCTGGGGTCTTTTTGGCCTTGTGTATTTATGCGGCAATCGTGTGGACGATCGGCCATTTGATCGTTTGGATTGTCAGGGTATTCAAAAGAGTGTTCCATAGGAATCACGATGCCTAGTGAAGCCCGTAGAATCCTATGAAAATGTGAATGAAATACAGCTTGCTAACCCTCCTGCTAACCCTGTCCAGCGCGCTCCCTGGCTGGTGTGGCTACAATGTGCGCCATTACTCGATCACGATGAATGTCACGAGCGGCACGTTTAACGGCCAGACTTACACGGGCGGCTTCGATGTGAATCTCTCCGGCTTGACCGGGACGGGCACCGAAACCCTCGGCCCGGAAGCGATGGACAATTTTCAACTGCAAATTTTTGGCAACCAATATGGACCGGTGGCGCAGGCTGCTTCCACCGTGTTTTCCAACGGGGTGTTGCTGAACATTTCCACGGACCTCGCCTTTCCCAGCGCCACGGAAGGGAACCAAAACCGCACTGTTGGGTTCAATGCTGGATTTTCGCAGGGTCAGGTGCCCCCCAATCTGGTGAACGGGCCCTGGTTCGGATACCTTACCACCGCCACGATTGTGGACGGGTTCGGCTCCTACGTTCTAACGCTGCAACCCATCATCCCCACCACGTACAATCTGACCGCGTATGTAAGCAACGGCACGTTCGCCGGGCAGATCTATTCGGGGAGCTTTGGCGTGAAAACCGCGGGCCTTACCGGCGTGGGGGCTGAACACGTGGCCGCGGGCGGCATCACGAATTTTCAAATCACCATTTTCGGCAATAAGGTCAGCAATGTCCCGGGCGTCGAGGCCGACCTGGTAGATGGGCGGGTGAGAAAAATCTATACCGTGTTCGGCGCGCCCAGCGCCGCGGAAGGGAACCAAAACCGCACTGTTGGGTTCAATGCTGGATTTTCGCAGGCTGAGGTTCCCGCCGAACTGGTCAACGGGCGTTGGTTTGGATACCTAAACCCCGCCACGTTTGTGGACGGGTTCGGTTCCTATGAACTGACTCCGGTCCTGAGGCACTTTCGCCTCGTGGTCCGCCTGCGGGACGGGACCTTTGGCGGGCAGACCTATTACGGCAGTTTCGATGTCAACGGTGCGGCGTTGCGGGGAATAGGCACCGAAACCCTCCCGGCGACGGCCATGAGTAATTTCCAATTGGACATGTTCGACAATCATCTCGGCCCCCTAGCAAGTCCAGGTTCGTGTGAGTTTGTGGATGGGCGACTGAACCGAATCTTCATGGCGGTGGGCGTGCCGAGCGCAACCGATGGAAATCAGATCCGCAACGTCGGGTTCACCGCCGGATTTGATCCGGGGCAGATTCCTGCGGATTTGGTGGACAAGCGTTGGGTTGGCTACCTGAACCCAGCGACCTTCGTTGACGGTTGGGGGACGTATGACACGCAGGAAGAGTTTGCAACGCTCATCTCTACGCCTGTCGTCACGAACAACAATGACAACGGTGACGGTTCCTTGCGAGAAGCAATCTTCCTTGCCGCTTCCGGGGACTCCATAAATTTTTCGCCCAACGTCACCGGCACCATCACACTGACCAGCGGTGAACTTGCAATCGGAAAAAATCTGACCATCGTTGGCCCGGGAGCAAAGGTTCTGACCGTGAGCGGCAACAACACCAGCCGGGTCTTCCATATCACTGGTGGCACAAGTCAGATTTCCGGCCTGCGCATCGCTAACGGCCACACCTCAAGCGGCGGCGGCGGGATTGCAATGGATGGAGGCTCTTTGACGGTAAACAACTGTGCCATTACCGACTGTTACGCCCAGGGCGTGGACATAGTGAGCCAAGGCGGTGGTGCTATCGCCGTCGTCGGTGCGGCCAACCTTGCAATTATTGGCAGTACGCTCTCTAGTAACACCACACCTTACCAAGCCGGCGGACTCTACCTCTTCAACGCGCCCACCGTGTCTCTGGTCAACTGCACCGTCTCCGACAACCGTACGCTGGACGGCGAGCTCGGCGACGGCGGCGGCGGGATTTTCGTGGGCAATAGCAGCAAGTTAAATATCACGAACAGTACCATCGCCAATAACAGCAGCGCGGTCCAGGGCGGCGGCATTTACAAAGGGCTTAGTGGAACCATCACTGTCGCCAACAGTTTGATTGCGGGCAATAGCGCGGCGGCACTAGGACCGGATTGCAAAGGGACGTTCGTCTCCGCAGGTTACAATCTCATTGGCAACAGCAGCAGCAGCACCGGCTTCGGCGCGACTGGCGACCAGCTCGATGTAAATCCGCTGATCGGTTCGCTGGCCGACAACGGCGGCCCGACGTTCACGCACGCTTTGCTGACTGGCAGCCCGGCCATTGACAAGGGCAACTGCTTCGGCGTCAGCACCGATCAGCGCGGGAGCGCGCGACCTTACGATTTTTCTTCGGTCGCTAATGCGTCCGACGGCAGCGACATCGGCGCTTTCGAGGTGCAAGCTCCAAGCGGACCGACGCTTACGGTGACGCGGTCGGGGAGTGGCGTTCTGATCGCCTGGCCGTCGCCTTCCACGGGCTTTGTATTACAGCAAAACGCAAATCTCAGCACTGCCAACTGGACCGACGTTAGCCAAACCCCGGCGGATAACGGCACCTCGAAATCCGTTTTGATCAATCCACCGACTGGCAATTTGTATTTCAGGTTGATGAAGTGAGGGTACGTAAACGGTAATCCTATCCGCGATCTCCCCTCCCTCCTGTTCAGCGCTCCCCATTGCTCCAGTCTTCCATCCATCACTCCACCACTCCAGGATTCCACTATTCCCTCATTCCACCCACTGGTCACTGATTACTGATTACTCAACCCCGAAACCCCAATATTGGCTACCCCCCTCCCCATCACTCCATCACTCCACCCACATCTACTACTCGCCCACTACCCCCTCATTACCCTCTCAAAATTCTTCATCTTGCAGTTGTGCGGAATTCAATCATGGTATAGTCTTCTCTCATAAATTCAGGAATCCATTTCAAGCCATAAACCTGGAATCCATTCCATCCATTCCTTCTTTAACTCCCGAAATCCCGTAACTCAATAAGCCCTGTCTCGCGAAGCGGTTCTTCGCGGGAAAAGAAAACGCCGCAACAGTCCCTCGGCGAGAAAAATTTGGGACCTGTCCTGGCCTTCGATGTGCCTTGGACACTCGACTCTCTGTTTTCGCTTATGAAAGATTCGGAAGTAGTAGACAAATTCATCGAACTCCGCGTCCAGGGCTGGTCCTTCGCCCGGATAGCCGCCGAGCTCAACGTCTCCAAGCCTACTCTCATCGACTGGAGTCGCAAACATCAGCACACCATCGCCAACCTCGTCGCCATCGAGCGCGAGGAGCGCCTCAACCAACTCATCCACACGACGGAGGAGCGTCTGAGCCGCATCGGCGCGGAACTCAAGGCCGCCGAGATCGAACTCGCGAAGCGCGACCTCTCCACACTTTCCACGGGCAGGCTCCTGTCGCACATCGAAAGCCTGCGCCGCCAGGTGCGCCGCGAAGCCGGTCCGGTGCAGTTCGTCTCAACCGTGGACGCTATACCCGAGCACGAATATGCTGATCGCATCCATGTCTGGAAGCCGTAGGGCATCACGCCTGAACTGGCGCACCTGCGTCCGTTCTTCGTCGCGTGCCGCTCCGGGCGCCCGCCGACCTCGCCAGCCGTTCGCCAGCTTGCTCGCTGCCCTGCGCGCCCTGGTTCGGTTTCACAAGGCTCATCCCGACTGGTTCCCACCCCTTGCGGAACAGGCCGGCTCCGAAACCTCTGATCTGCCGCCAGTCGATCCCCAGCTGCCATCGCGCGCGTCTACGGCGGGGTCCCGGATGCCACAGCCGGTCTCAACTCTCAACTTTTCCCCTGGAGAAAATGACCCAAAACGGTAAAGAAACGGTAAAGTTTTCCACGCCTCAAAATAGGTCGCGCAGTCCCTCGCGCGCCGCCCCAATCTGGTTCTTCGCTTCCTCCCGGACCTGCAGCCTGGTTGCAGTTTCCGGGTCTCAACTCTCAACTCTCAACCCTCAACTTTTCCCAGAGCATGAGCCCTCGCCTTTGGCAACGTCAACCCGGTGAAGCTCCAGCCGACTTCACCGCCTTCATCGCTTACCTTCGCCTCAAGGGCCGCCGTTCTCTTCGCGCGGTCGCCGCGCAAACCGGCCGCTCGGTCAGCACCATCCGCCGTCTCTCCGCCCGGTTCAACTGGGCTGATCGCATCGCCGCGTTCGAGCTCCGCCTCGCTGACGCCTCCCAGGACGCACTGGATTTGTTGGTGCGCACCACCTCTGCCCGTACTGCCGCAGACTTCGAACGCCTGCGCACAGATCAGTTTCAGCTTGTCCAACACGTCCTCCACGAATCCCACCGATGGCTCCGGCTGGCCACCGACCCGCGTCGCCGTCAAATCTCGCTCACGCAGATCTGCCAGCTGATCAAACTGAGTTCCAATCTCGGCCGTATCGCCACTGGGTTGCCTACCTTCGATGAAGCCCGCCGCCGTCCCCATCGAGAGGATACTTCCGGCTATTGGACCGGCCCATCAATGGAGGAAGCGCTCAAAAAAATCTATGGCTCGTCCTCCACCACACCCAAATCCACCCCGGTATCCGGCGCGGTCACTGATCCTTGATTACTGTTCACCGATTACTGATTACTGATTACGGGTCACCCACCTTGCTCACCGGATCCGCAGGATATGAGGGCTAAGCCAGCACCTCTTTAAGCACCTCACCGTGCACATCCGTCAACCGTCGCTCAATACCGTTATGGTAAAAGGTCAGGCGCTCGTGATTCAGGCCTAGCAAATGCAACAACGTCGCGTGAAGGTCGTAAATCGTTGCCACACCATCCACGGCCTTGTAACCAAATTCATCTGTCGCCCCGTAGCTGAACCCCCGTTTCACTCCAGCCCCGGTCAGCCAAACCGTGAACCCTTTCGGATTATGATCGCGTCCGCTCGCATCTTTTTGAAATGTCGGCATGCGCCCAAACTCGGTCACAAATGCGACAAGCGTCGATTCAAGCAGTCCACGCTGCTTGAGATCCTTGATCAGCGCGGCGCAGGGCTGATCGAGAATGGGGGCATGAACATCGTACTGCGCCTTCAGCGTCTTGTGTCCATCCCAATTGCCCACGCCCTCGCCCATCGCATAAGCGCCATTGAACAACTGGACGAAGCGGACTCCGCGCTCGACAAGTCTTCGCGCAAGAATGCAGTTTTTTGCGAACCGCGCTTTGAGCTGATTTGTATCGTCCGCGCCGTAGAACTTCAGCGTGGAGGAAGTCTCTTTCGAGAAGTCGGTGGCCTCCGCCGCGCTCAATTGCATTTTGGCTGCCAGTTCATAGCTTGCGATTCGAGCGCCCAATTCCGTGTCGCCCGGATGCCGCGCGAGATGGCGGTCATTCAGAAATTTTAGAAAATCACGCGACGCCCCTTCGGCTTGAAGTGAAACCTGGCTGGGCGTCTTGAGATTTGGAATTGGCTTATCGGCATTGAAAGCAGTTCCCTGAAAGGCAGCCGGAAGAAATGCCGAGTTCCAGTGATTGGGGCCAATTTGCGGCACTCCGCGCGGGTCGGGAATGGCCACGAACGCAGGTAAATCCTGATTCTCGGTGCCCAGCGCATAACTGAACCACGAACCCATGCTCGGGAAACCGTCGAGGGTAAAACCGGTGCCCATCTGGTTTTCAGCGGGTCCATGCGTGTTGGAATTGGCCGTCATCGAGTGGATAAAGCAAAGGTCATCCGCCAGCTCCGCGAGGTTCGGCAGCATTTGAGAAATCATTTTGCCGGATTGACCTCGAGGGCGGAATTCCCACAGCGGTTGTGTCAACGCTCCGTTTGCTCCTTGAAATGTCACCAGCTTATCGCTCCCTGGCAGCGGTTGGCCGTGACGCTTGATGAGTTCGGGTTTGTAGTCCCACGAATCCAAATGGCTGAGCGCTCCCGAGCAGAAGATCACCAGCACGTTTTTTGCCCTGGCTGGGAAGTGCGGCGGCCTTGAGGCACTTGGCCGTTCGGGAGACCATTGCGGACGAATCGGTGTTCTATCCTCAGCCAACAACCCGTTTTCAGCCAAAAGCGCAGCCAGCGCAACCCCTCCCAACCCCGTCCCACCCAGACGCAGGAAATCCCTGCGGTTCAGCAACCATCGGCCGGCATTCGCTAAAGGGGTGGGGTTCATTTGACGGAACTAGAATGTTCTCTTAAAAAAGTTAAACAAAGCCACCCGGAAAGCAAGCCTCAGGTTCCTTCCCTCCCCTGAACCCCGAACCCTGAACTCTCCGACGAAATTGGAGTTGCCAGCGCAGCCCGTTGGCGAATACCGGCATGGTGGAACGAACGCGCCCACCCTCCGGCTTCGGAGGCTGCAGACCCTATTGCCGAAGAAACTCAGGGCTGCTATCAGAGACGGCTTAAGATTCAGAGCGATTACGCTCTCAAACAGCAGTTTTGAGAAAGGAAATATTATGCCAACGACTATGACGCAGAAGGATACGATGAAGGCGGTCCAGATTCATGCCTATGGCGGGCCGGAGGTGCTTCAGTATGAAGACGTGCCGCGACCGCAGCCGAAAGAGAATCAAATCCTCGTGCGCGTCCATGCGGCTGGCCTGAACCCCATTGATTGGAAACTCAGGGAAGGCTTTCTCTCCGCTCCCTTGCCGATGATCATGGGAATTGACTTCTCGGGCGTGGTGGAAAAAATCGGCGCTGGAGTTACGAAATATCGTTCCGACGATGCCGTTTTTGGCCAGGTCGCTGACGAGAGCGGCAGCTACGCGCAGTACGCGGTGGCGATGGAATCAGACGTTGCCCGCAAACCCGAAGGGTTGGACGACATTCGAGCCGCGGCCTTGCCGGTGGCAGGACTTGTCCCGTGGCAAGCGCTGTTCGATACCGCCAATCTAACCGCCGGTCAAACGGTGCTGATTCACGGCGCAGCGGGAGGCGTCGGCAGCTTCGCGGTGCAGTTTGCAAAATGGAAAGGAGCGAGAGTGATCGGGACCGCGTCCGGAGCTCACGTCGAGCAGGTCCGCCAATTGGGCGCCGACGAAGTGATTGATTATCGCAAAACGAAGTTCGAAGAGGTCACGCGCGATGTGGACGTGGTTTTGGACACGATCGGCGGCGAAACCCAGGAGCGCTCATGGCAAGTGCTGAAGCGAGGCGGCGTTCTGGTATCGCTGGTGCAACCGCCGTCTGCCGAAAAAGCCGCCGCGCGTGGAGCCCGAGGATTTTTTGTCCGGCAGAAGCCTAACGGTGATCAGTTGGCGACGATTGCCGACTTGGTCGTAAAAGGAACAGTCAAAGTGAACGTCGAAACCGTGCTGCCTTTAGCAGAAGCCCGCAAAGCGCAAGACTTGAGCAAAACCGGACATTCAGGTGGAAAGATCGTGCTTAAGGTGAATGGAACAGCGGGCCGGTGATGAAAACCACAAAGGCACAGAGAGGAAACAAATAAAGCTAATGACTCATGCGTTTTCTTTTCTCTGTGCCTCGGTGTCTCTGTGGTTCAAATAGTTCCTCAGTGACTGAAAACCACAAAGACACAGAGACACAGAGAGGAAAAAAAATAAAGCTGATGACTCATGTGTTTTCTTTTCTCTGTGCCTCGGTGCCTCTGTGGTTCAAATACTCAACTTGTGAATTTGGTCTGCACGTCTGTACGTTTGTAGCATGAAACAAAGGATCAGCTAAACAAATCAAACGATGAACACTGAGGCAGAAAAGGAGCGATTAAATGAGCTCAGCCGCAAAGTGATTGGGCTATGTATAGAAATTCACCGGGAGCTTGGACCTGGACTTTTGGAAAGTGCTTATGAGGAATGCCTCGCGTATGAACTGTCCAAAGCGGGTCTGCAGTTCGAACGCCAGCGCGCGTTGGCGGTACGATATAAGGAGGTGCAGTTGGACTGTGGTTATCGGTTGGACTTTGTTGTAGAGAAAAGTTTGATTATCGAACTCAAGGCAGTCACGGAAAGCCATCCGATTTACGAAGCGCAGGTGCTGACGTATTTAAAACTCGACAAGAAATCGCTTGGCCTGCTGGTCAATTTCAATGTGCCAGTGCTTACAAAAGGAATTAAGCGGGTCGTGTGCGGCGATCTATTTAAGGATGTAAAGGGTCAAGGTGGCGTGGTCAACCGAGCGCTTTCACTTCTCTGTGCCTGCGTGCCTCTGTGGTTTAAATGAGGTTGGCATAACCGTGTCCGCTGAAGAGTATAACCATAAAGGCACAGAGACACAGAGAGGAAAAAATAAAGCTAATGACTCATTCGTTTCTTTCCTCTGTACCTCCGTGCCTCTGTGGTTTAAATAATTCATGCTGAGGTTGGCAAACCCCGTGTCCGCTGAAGAGTATAACCACAAAGGCACAGAGACACAGAGGGGAAACAAATAAAGCTAATGACTCATTCGTTTCTTTCCTCTGTGCCTCCGTGCCTCTGTGGTTTAAATAGTTCCGCGCAATTAGAATTCCACGACCTATTCATTCACGGGGTTCGAATTTTTCTCTAAAATTTTTCGGAAAGGGGCTTTTGCTCCGGCGCAGGGCGACTTAGAGTTGCCTTTTATGAACTCTCAGGAAAAGCCAGCCAACCAGCAGAGGACCGGATTCCGAGCGGGAGCAATGTTACCGTTGAGTCGGCGCGAGTTCGGCAGGATCTCATTGGCGGCTCTTCCGGCAGCAAGTGTTGTGGCGCTCGCGCGCCAGCTTGGCGCTGCTGAACCAACCACAACGGTTCACGGCAAACCAAACTCGAAGGTGGCGGGAGTTCAGTTGGGGCTCAATGTCCCCTACAGCTTCGCCAGCCCACAAATGAGCGGGGACGACATCCTCAAAAACTGTATCCAGCTCGGTATCAGCGCGGTTGAGTTGAGAGCCCAGCCTGTGGAAGTGTTTCTCGGAGCCCCGTCGGACCTCGTCCATCCCCGAAAGTCCGCCACCGGTGGCAGCGCAGCAGTAGATCCCGGACAACTGCGTCATTGGAGGGAGAAAGTTTCGCTGGAACGGGTGAAGGAATTCCGAGACCAATACGAGGTTGCGGGCGTATTGATCGAAATCGTGAAGGTGGATGGGATATTCAATATGGCCGACAAGGAGATCGATTACTGCTTTGCCCTGGCCCGCGGGTTGGGTGGCCGGGCAATTTCCACCGAAATCTCACACAAGGAGGAAGACCTTAAGCGGCTGGGACAGTTTGCGGACAAGCACCAGTTCATGGTGGGTTATCACGGGCACGCCACAACCAAGTCCGAACATTGGGAGACGGCTTTTTCCTTTGCAAAATATAACGGCGCGAACGTGGATATCGGACACTTTGTCGCCGGAAACAATGTTTCGCCGGTCGCGTTCATCAAGAAGCATCACGAGCGGATTACGCATTTGCATTTGAAAGATCGCAAGTTTCATGACGGTCCAAACACGCCCTTCGGCGAGGGGGACACGCCGATCGGAGAAGTGCTGCGCCTGCTGCGGGATAACAAATGGAATATCCAGGCGACGATCGAATTTGAATACAAGATTCCATCCGGTTCGGATCGGATGAGCGAAATCACCAGGGCCATCCAGTATTGCCGGCATGAGCTGGGGTAGGCGGGCGCAACTCGAAATTGTGGTCTTCTCAGGCCCGGGCATTCGGCCGGAAAGATCGTGTTTGGGGTTGGGAGTTGAAAGTTATCCGGAGAGGGGTGATGCGGGCAGTTTTGCTATGAATGAAGCAGCGGAGTTGTTGGCGTCCTTCGGGGAAGGGGCGGCGGTGCGCAGTTCGACCCAAAAGCTGCTGCCCGAGCCGGGAGCGGAGTTGACTCCGACTTTGCCGCCCATGCGTTCCACGACTTTACGGACGATGGCGAGCCCGATACCGGTACCTTCGTACTCGGCGGTGAGGCGCTGAAACATGCGGAAGAGGCGGCTCTGCCCCTGAGTCGAGATGCCGATGCCGTTGTCCTCGACAGTGATGCGGGCGGTCCCATCGAAGATTTCGGTGCGGATGCGGATTTTCGGTCGAGCCCCAGGGTGTACGAATTTGACGGCGTTGCCGAGGAGATTCGAGAAGCATTGGGTGAGAAGGCTTTCTTCGCCCATGACGACGGGAAGCGGGTCCTGAATGGTAATATCAGCCTTGTCGGACTGGAGGTTTGGGTAGGTTTCGATGAGGCCAGGAACGAGGCGAGAAAGGTCAACGTGCTGGAGCGGGACTTCCTGAAGGACGGCCTTGGTGTAGCTGAGGGAGTCTTGGATGAGCTTATCCAGGCGGGCGGATGCAATGATGATACGGCGGCAATAGTCCAGAAGCTCGGGCGAGAAGCCCTGGTTGGACGAGATGTCTTCAAACACGGCCTGGGCAAAGGCATTCATGGCGCGAAGCGGAGCGCGCATATCATGCACGATGGCATAAGAAACGTGCTGGAGCTCGGAAATCATTTCCTGGAGTTTGGCGGTACGCTCAGCAACCAGACTTTCGAGATGGATGGCTTTGTCAGAGAGGAGCCGGTGAGCTTGGTGCAACTCGATTTGGGCACGACTGCGCTCGATGAGATCAGCAGCCTGGCGGGCGAGGACATCGAAGCTGCGAAGTTCGCGTTCAGAGGGCTGATGGGGCTGACGCCAATGGGTGGAGAGCATTCCGACCGCAAGCCCTGAGCGGGAAACCAGGGGGGTGGATTGCACGGCGCGAATGCCGGATTTTCGAGAGGCATCGAGATCTGGAGTGCCGGCCATAAAGTCACAGGTTTCAACATCCTGCGCGATGATGCGTTGGCGAGTGCTGAGAGCGGCACTGAAGGTGGTGCTTGAGTTGGGACGCACCGATTGCCAGAAGGCGGTCGATTCTGGAGCGAATCCTTTCGAGGCCAGCAAGCGAAGTTCGCCGCGGTCAGGATAGAACATTTGCATGGAGCCCATGTCCGACTGCATGATCGCGATGGCAGCATCAACGACCTGGCCGTAAAGGATGTCCGGATTATCCTCGTGAACCAATTGCGTGCTCAGAGCTTGCAGTTGCTGCGTATCAGCGAGTTCGAGGGCAAGCAACTCCTTTTCGCGAGTGAGGGCTTCCCGAGCGGCGGTCAATTCGGTGATGTCATGGATTACTTTGGAGGCCCCGATAATATTCCCCTCGTCGTCTTTAAGCGGCGAAACACTAACGGCGACCGGGATACGCCTCCCGCCCTTGGCAAGGCGGATGGTTTCCAGGTGGGCGACTGCCTGGCCCTGGCGAAGGCTGGCGAGGATGTGATCCTCTTCCTTCAGGCGGTCAGGCGGAAAAAGCAAGGTGACGGGTTTGCCGATAACTTCGTCGGCACGGTAACCGAAGAGCCTTTCAGCGCCGCTGTTCCAGCTTTGTATGATGCCGTGCAGGTTTTTTGCGATAATAGCGTCACCGGAGAACTCTACGATGGCCGCCAGGCGCGCGTTGGCTTCCTGAGCTTTGCGTTGCGCGGTCACGTCGCGGAACACGAGGACTACGCCGGACAGAGGGCCATCCGCCTGACGTATGGGAGCGGCGCTGTCATCAATCGGCGTTTCGATTCCGTTTTTGGCAATGAGCAGCGTATGGTTGGCCAGACCGACGGTGCCGCCCTGGCGCAGAACTTTTTCTACAGGATTCTCGACGGGCTGGCGACTTGCCTCGTTTATAATTTTAAACACGGAAGGCAGAGGCTTGCCGGCGGCTTCCGCCTTGTTCCAACCGGTAAGCCTTTCGGCCTCGGCGTTGAGGAAACGAACGTCGCCTTTCTCGTCAGTCGCGATCACAGCGTCGCCAATACTGGCGAGCGTGGTAGCCAGCAGTTGTTTTTGTTGGTCGGTTTCGTGGGCAGCGCTTTCGCGACGGCGCGCCTCATTGGAGAGCCTGCGGAATGCCCATCCGAGAAACGCAAGGTTCAAAACGCATGATCCAATAAACGTTTGGGTGCGAAGAGCTATAGCCCAGTCTGCGCGGCGAGAGGCGGCGGCAAATTCTTTGTCTTCACCGTCGCGCATCTGTCCAACCTCCGTCCGAATTTCATCCATCACCTGTTTGCCCTGATTGCCCCGCACGATGGCCAGTGCTGCGTCGAGTCCTTTGTCCTGGCGAGCCTGAACCGTCTGTTCGAGTTCGGAGAGCTTTTGTTCGGTCAGCGCGGCGACGTGTTCAACTTTGGCCGCTGGAAGTTCGCCGGACACCGCGAGTCGCTGAAGGCTGTCGAGGTTCGTTCGGACCACCGAACGGACGTTGGTGTAAGGCAGCAGGTATGGTTCGTCCCCGGTGAGCAGGTAGCCGCGCTGGCCAGTTTCGGCATCCTTCAATAACGAGAGAAACTCATCAAGTTGTTGCAGGACGAGAAGCTGTTTCGCCATTGTTTCCTGCGCATGAATTCCGATCAAACCCATTCGATAAACAAAAACCGTGCTGGTGACGACCAGGACTGCCGCAGCCAAAAAAATGATGCCAACGAGACGCAGCCGCGGCTTCGTGCCGCGAGGTCTGTCATTCGATTGTGGAGAGAACATTTTTCTGAACGGCGAATGATTGGACACCAGGGCGGTTTTCTGTGACAGGCTTCGCAGAGTTTCGCAGTTTCCGAGGCAACACGTAGTCGAGGATCACAATTGTTTTGTTAAAAGATTAATACATGAAGCACTCTTGTGAGGAGACGATTATACCCACGGACACCATGCTTGCAAGCCGAATTGGACTGTATTGAGCCGTAGACCGTAATTTGTCTTTCCGGATAGAGACTAGAGACACGGGTCGTGCGGAGGTCAGCGCGGCGCCAGGCTTGGCATCGAATGCGATAGATCGGGCTCCGATGTGAAAGCACGAGGGAGGTTAGTTGGGCTGGGGATCTGAGATTTGAGGTCCTGTGCTATTCTAACGTATTCGGCGATGTCGTGGGGTTTGATCGTGTAGGAGTCTGCGCCGAGTGCCTTTGCGCGCTCGATGTCGCGGGGATCGGATGAGGAACTAAAAACCACGACCTGGGATGGCCTGTGGTCCGGGTTTTCGAGGAGCCACTCAAGAACCTGAAAGCCGTCAATGCGCGGCATTTTGAGGTCGAGCAGAAGGAAAAGCGAAGGTTTTGGAACGGGTGTTTGCGAGCGGCAGTCGAGCTGTTCCAGGTATTCGATGGTTTCCTGACCGTCGCAGGCGAATGCGATTGTAATGTCTAACGGGGTTTTGGTGAATGCGCGTTGAATCAGAAACCGGTCGTTTTCATCGTCCTCAGCGACGAGGATTGTGGTTGTGCTCATCATTCCCGATTTGGTTGCCCGCATGATTGCCAGACAAACATTGGACCGAGAGCGGTCGGTCGGCATAGCGGGTGATTACCCCATAGGCCGTCGGCGGGTCAGACCATAGAAGAAGGCTTCCCTAGCCGGACCAGAAATGGACCTCACCGAATTTTTGAGAGGGGTGTTGCCGACCCTAGGACCAAATCTCTCGCTCGCCCCACACCCACAAAAAACACGCAGGTGGGTCTTTACGATCCTTTACACCTTCCGATGCGGTGTGATAATTGCCTAATGAAGCCAGCAAAGAACACGATTTGCCTTTGGTATGATGGTAATGCGGAGGAAGCGGCGCGTTTTTACGCCAGGACCTTTCCCGATTCAGCGGTCGGCGCGGTACACCTCGCGCCTGGAGACTTTCCGTCCGGGAAGGAAGGGGATGTGTTGATGGTCGAGTTTATCGTCATGGGCATTCCCTGTCTGGGCCTCAACGGCGGATCTGAATTTAAGCACAACGAAGCCTTCTCGTTTCAGGTTGCAACCGCTGACCAGGCCGAAACGGATCGGTACTGGAACGCGATCGTCGGCAACGGCGGCCAGGAGAGCGCGTGCGGGTGGTGCAAGGACAAATGGGGCATTTCCTGGCAGATTACGCCGATCGCCCTGACCAGAGCGGTAACCGATCCGGATCGCGCCGTCGCCAAGCGCGCGTTTGAGGCAATGATGCAGATGAACAAGATCGACATCGCCGCAATCGAAGCGGCGCGTCGCGGTTGACGAACATTTGGGGACAGGATCATGAATACGATAGGAACTGAACCCGAGAAAAGGCCGTTGCCGATTCATCCAACGCTAAAGGCCTCTGGAATGGGTGCTCGTGAGGGATAGCGGGGATTCGCACGATCTCACCCTGAAGCTAAAGCAGGACGGCGACAAGTTTACAGGGGTCGTGATCCTTGGGAAGAATCCGACGAATGCTTTTACTTGAGGATGGAATTTTTGGCAGACTTCTTCCGTGAGCGTGTTTCAAATTATTGCACTGCTCATCACGCTCACGGCGTTGTTCAGCTATGTGAATTTCAGGTTCATCAAGCTGCCCACGACTGTTGGCGTGATGTTGATCGCATTGCTTGCGTCGCTCGGACTGATCGGGGTGGGCCAATTTAACCCGCAGCTTCAGGAAATTGCCGCTAAGTGGCTGCAAAGCCTGGCCTTCGACCAGGCTCTGATGCAAGGGATGTTGAGCTTCTTATTATTTGCGGGCGCGTTGCATATAGATCTCAATGAATTGGCGGAACAATGGACAGTCGTTTCTGTTCTCGCATTAGGCGGTGTAGTGATTTCCACGTTTGTTTTTGGAACGTTGATCTACTTCGGTCTGGGCTGGGTTGGACTGAAACTGAGCTACACATGGTGTCTCTTATTTGGCGCGCTCATCTCTCCGACCGATCCAATTGCAGTGATAGGGATTTTGAAAAGTGCGAAAGTGCCGCGCGACCTCGAAATTCAAATTGCGTGCGAATCACTTTTCAATGACGGCATCGGCATGGTTGCTTTTATTGTTTGTTCGGAAATCGCGATGGAGACCCACCAAATTTCCGCAGGACACATTGCGGGGCTGTTTTTGAAAGAGGCCGTTGGTGGAGCTGTGTTTGGTCTTGCGATTGGTTACATCACCTTTCGTCTTCTCCGCAGCGTGGATCATTATCAGGTCGAGGTGCTCCTCACGCTTGCTTTGGTCACAGGCGGTTACGCTTTGGCGAGCGCCCTGCATTTGTCCGGGCCGATTGCCGTCGTCGTGGCGGGCTTGCTGATCGGCAACCACGGTCGACGTTTTGGCATGAGCGACCGCACTCGTCAGCACCTGGACACATTTTGGGAACTGCTGGATGAAATTCTCAACGCGATTTTGTTCGTCCTGATCGGCCTGGAAGTGTTGGTGCTCGCTTTTACGCGCGATTTGCTCTTTGCGGGGTTGCTCGCCGTCCCAGCGATCCTAATCGCGCGCTGGGTTAGTGTCTCACTTCCGGTTGCGGTCGTGCGCAGATGGATTTCGTTTACGCCGGGAACAGTGACCGTGATGACGTGGGGCGGATTGCGCGGCGGGATTTCCGTGGCGCTCGCTCTCTCATTGCCTGTGAGCCGAGAACGGAATCTGGTGGTCGGCATGACTTACATCGTGGTAGTCTTCTCGATTCTCGTCCAAGGCTTAACTATCGAGCGATTGGTGAGGCGGGTCATCAAAAGATAGAATAGTTTAGCTCGAACGGGCTGTTGCCAGTTCGTTACATTATGAAATTATGAGAAAACAAGAACACCCTTTGGACGCACCCTCGCAACAGTGGTCGTGGAAGATCACTTTGACGATATTGTGTGCCATAATCGGCGCTATACTTGTTCCGCGTGCTCTGAATACGTTCCGAGGACATTCCGGCGATCTCAATGGGCCTTCCACAAAGAGAAATTTCATCCCGATGCGAGATTCAGCCGACCAGGTATTTCGCCATGGTGCTTAGTGCACGGTTGGACTGTGGGTGATTGGAAATGGCGACCCAGTGATCAGAATTACCAGGCGACAGCAACAGAAAGCTTTTTACCAAAACGATTCTGATAGAAGAGTTGCCGATTTTCAGCGCCGTATTGATGTACGAGCCGGGTAAGCTTTACGTCGTAGCAGCAGTATTCGGCAATATCGAGAATCTTGCCTTGTTTAAACCATTCGATGGCCTGGAGTCCTTCAGCGGTTTTTTCAACACCAAAAGTGGCCGTGGCAATTGCGTCCAGCGAGAGTCGATGTTGAAGCTTGGTTTGCAAATCCAGCATCATATCAAGAGAGGGCAACTGCCGTAAATCCAGGGCTGTGTATCCGTGCAGAACTTCGTAATCAAAACGCAGGTGATTGAACCCCACCACCAAATCTGCTCGCTGCAATTCCCGAATCAGATCGTCCACTTGGTTTTCGCCATAAATTCTATATTCAGAGCGCGCGGCATGATAAGTCACCCCGACGCTCATGCCCATTCGGCTGATATGCTCCCAGCCGCCAACTTCGTCGGCCGATTTCTGAGTTTCTAAGTCAAAGTAAACAACGTTCTTCATCGCTGCGCCATTCAGGCAGGCATATTGGGCCGCAGGAAGGAACCTGGCAAAGAAAATTGACGAATCAAGGGCCGGTCTTTTTAAGTTCAAAAATCCCAGAGAATACGCGCAAACTCTTTACACGGACGAGAAGGATAAGTTCAGGACTGTGGCTTGTTAAGGCTTTGCATAAAATCCTCTTTGACCGGATGGCCTTATGAATTTAGGCTAAGGCGGTGCAAAAAGGAAACGCCAGCACTTTCGACTCTCCACAAATCCGTTTCCTGTTGCGTTTGCCGCTCCCGCGCTCTCTCTCGCATTTTGCCGGGCGCAAACTATTTCGCTTTCTCCTGACGGTGCAGGGGTTGGGAGCTTTTTCATTGATTACCCTGGGGGTCGTCCTAACTAAATTTCGGGCCGCGCGACGTTTGATTTGGCCGCTGGTGTTCCACGAAACGTCCCGCGCGGGTTTGCGGCTGCTGCCGATGTTTCTTTTTATGGCCGCAGCATTGGGATTGCTTGTGATCGGCCAAACCGTCTCCTGGCTGACTCGTCTCGGGGCAATCAAGTATTTAGGCACGATCATGGTAATTGTAGTCGTCCGTGAGCTGGGGCCGCTCGTGGCTGGGTTGTTGATTTTGGCCCGCATTGGAACGGCCAATGTAGTAGAGTTGGGCACGGCTCGAGCTTTGGGGGAAGTCGAGGCGCTCGAGGCATTAGGCATCGACCCCGTGCATTACCTGGTCGTGCCGCGCGTGCTCGGACTGGTCATCGGGGTATTTTCATTGACTGCCTATTTGATCCTTGGATCGCTCCTGAGTGGGTATCTCTGGGCATTCCTGCAGGACGTGCCCCTCCGCCCGAGTGATTATTTTCGTCAATTGGCCGGGGCGCTAAGTGGGCTTGATTTTGCGCTGCTTGCACTTAAAACGATTGCGTTCGGATTTATCATAGCAATCGTGACTTGTTACCATGGCCTGGCCCAACCACTGCACCTGGAAGAGGTTTCATTTGCTACCGTCCGCGCGGTGGCGCAAAGCGTCATTGCCTGTGTGTTGCTCGACGCTCTTTTCATTGTCATTTACCTGGCCGCTTGATGGAACGATCTCCCCAAACCGAGTTGGCCATCGAGATGCGCGGCGTTGCTGTGGGCGCATTGCGGGATCAGACTTTGGTTGTGGTCGAAGAAATCAATTGGCAGGTTTTTGCCACCGACTATTGGGTCATCGCGGGACTGCAAGGCGCGGGCAAGAGTGATTTTCTGATGATGACCGGCGGGCTGATGCCACCACTGGCGGGCACTTACAAATTATTTGGCGAGGAAATGCCCATTTTTGAAGATGCCCGATTGAAACAACGATTGCGGATGGGCCTTGTCTTCGAAACGGGACAGCTATTCAACCAACTTACGGTCGCAGAGAATATCGCCTTGCCCCTTCGTTATCACCAAAACCTCGGTAAACCGGAGGCGCGGGAACGTGTGCAGCCAATCCTTGAAGCCCTCGAGCTGGGACCCTTGGCAGACAGCACGCCCGGCGCAATTGGACGCAATTGGCAAAAGCGTGTCGGTTTAGCCCGCGCACTGGTCCTCAAGCCGGAGCTATTGGTGGTGGATGGTCCCCTCACAGGATTGGACCTTCGCCACATAAGTTGGTGGCAAAGATTTCTCAATGATCTATCTCGTGGACATCCTTTGCTGGAGGGAAAACCCATGACGATGGTAGTGACGGCAGCGGATCTGCGTCCATGGAAAGATAGTGCCCGGCACTTCGCAATTTTGAAGGAGAAGCGCCTTTCCATCCTCGGCAGTTGGTCCCAAATCGAGAGGGGAAGCCAGGAACTGGTTCACGAGCTGTTAGCAACCTAAAGAAAGATGGCGCTCCAGGATTTAACCCCGCAGCTACGCACCCGTCTGAGCCGAATGGAACGCGCCGTCGGTTGGTTCGTCTTGTTGGCGACAGCGCTGCTGGTTTTTGGGTTCGCTTATTACGTCTATAACACTGCGGAACGCAAAGGTTGGTTTAAGATTAAAGCTCCCTATTTTACTTTTACGGACCGAGCGACGGGACTGAAAATCGGCGACCCGGTAAGTCTCATGGGGTTTGAAGTAGGCAGAATTACAGATATCACCGCACAACCTGCCAATGATTTCACCTACAATGTTTACATCGAGTTTGAGTTAAAGGAACCTTTTTACGATTACATTTGGACGGAAGGTTCACGCGCAAAGGTGGTCACTGCCGATCTCCTTGGAAAAAGAGGGCTTGAAGTGACTCGTGGCACGGGGGGCTATCCCAGCTACGTTTTTTTCGACCTGAAAGAGACAAGCGTTTCATCAGCTCGCACCTTGCCCGATTTGAGCCATTGGGCGCTGGCACAGGAAATTTACGATCGGAACGGAACCAATGTGCTGCTAAAACCATGGACACCATTGACGAATTTCGACCTCATCGTGGAAGCGGGCTATTCCAACATTGCCATTATGAACACCAACCAGAAGCGCAGTTCAATGACAGGGATATGGAATTACAAGGATGCGCAGTACGGCGGCTTCAACAAGAAAACTTCCAAGCCCTACTGGTTGGAATCGGATGAAAGCGCTGCCGTGACTGAACGCCTGGAAAAGCTGGTTGGCGACATCGAGACTGCGTTGCCCAACATTCTCTCCTTAACCAATCAACTTGCGACCGTGCTGTCCAACAGTGCCGGTCTGACCTCGAACCTCAACTTTGTGGCCCTCAGCGCCGGACCTGTGGTTAGCAACCTGGCGGCCGCCACAGCCAATTTGGACCACGCTGGCGCGCTGGGAGAATGGCTGTTGCCCACCAACGTGAATCGGCAACTTGAGGCTACTTTGGGTAGTGCCAACTCGACCCTTACCAGCGTCAATACGAATTTGTCGGTGATCGTCGAGAATCTCGGGCGTTCCCTGGATAATCTTGCGGGCATTACCAGCAATCTCAATCAGCAGGTTCAGGGCAATACCAATATACTGAGTGCTGTTTCCGAAACCGTAACGCATTACAATCAATTCATAGAAGGTTTGAAGCGTCATTGGCTGCTACGTTCCGCATTCAAAAATAAAAACACCAACGCCCCAGCCACCCCCCCGGCGCAACCCTTGCGCTCTCCTCGAGATAAAGACATGCGCTAATCAGCGCAGAGCTTGTTATCACTGCAACCCGAGATAAAATAACTTAATTTGAATCAAGCAGAATCCAGCGCGCCGCATCTTTTGTCTCTGCTGAAGCAATACTTCGGCTTCACTTCATTTCGCCCATTGCAGGAGGAGATCATTCGTGATGCGCTTGGGGGCAAAGATATATTTGCATTACTTCCGACTGGCGGCGGCAAATCGCTTTGCTTCCAGTTGCCCGCGATGGCCAGGACGGGTTTGACATTGGTGGTATCACCTCTGATTGCGCTGATGAAGGACCAGGTGGATGCCTTGCAGGCGAGCGGGGTGCCCGCCACTTTTCTTAACTCGTCTCTCGATGCAAGCGAATCTCGAGACCGTTTGCGTGGTTTGCACGCGGGTGATTACCGTTTGCTGTACGTCGCGCCGGAACGCTTGATGCTCTCGGGTTTCTTGTCCGACTTGCAGCGGTGGAACGTGAATCTGCTGGCCGTGGACGAAGCCCACTGCATCAGCGAATGGGGCCATGACTTTCGTCCTGAATATCGGCAACTGGCTGAGCTGCGCCAACATCTCCCGGGCGTGCCAGTCATGGCGCTGACCGCGACTGCTACCGAGCGCGTGCGAGAGGACATCGTCAAATTATTGAAGCTGCGCGAGCCAAGTTGTTTTGTCGCCAGTTTCAACCGGCCGAACCTGACCTATCGCGTTCTGGCCAAGAGTAAACCTTATGCGCAGGTGTTCGATTTCCTGCGCGCGCGTCCTAAAGAAAGCGGGATTGTGTATTGCCAGTCCCGGAAGACGGCGGAGAGTGTTGCCGAACGGCTGAATGAAGATGGTGTGAAAGCCAAACCTTATCATGCAGGGTTGACGACTGGCGATCGCTCAAAAAATCAGGAACTGTTTTTGCGGGATGAGGTGCGTGTGATGTGCGCCACCATTGCGTTTGGCATGGGTATAAACAAGCCAAACGTGCGGTTTGTCATTCATTATGATTTGCCGAAGAACATCGAAGGTTATTACCAGGAAACCGGACGCGCTGGACGGGATGGTCTGCCCAGCGAGTGTGTGCTGCTCTTTAGCGCCGGCGATGTGATGAAACAAACCAATTTCATTGATGAGAAACCCGATCCGCGAGAAAAACAAATCGCCCGTGAACAGCTCCAGCAAATGGTTCATTATGCAGAATGCTCGGCCTGCAGACGTGGCGAACTCTTGAGCTACTTTGGAGAGACGTTCTCAAAAGAGTCCTGCGAGGGCTGCGACAACTGCCTTTCTCCTCGAGAGACCTATGATGGCACGCTGGCCGCGCAGAAATTTTTATCCTGTATCTATCGCGTGCGCCAGCAAAGTGGTTTTGACTTCGGGCTGAACCAAATCGCCGAGGTCTTGACCGGCGCGGACACCGAGGGCGTACGCAAATGGAAGCATGATCAAGTGTCCACTTACGGAATCGGGCAGGAACACAGCCGCCCGGAATGGAAAGCGATCGGACGGGAGCTGGTTCGGCTGGGGTTTGTGAAACAATTGCCTGAAAAATTTAATGTACTGGTTCTAAATCCTGAAGGTATGGCTGCGCTCAAGCACCGTCAGCGCGTGACTCTCACCAAACCCGTCAGCACTCCGGAACCGCGAAACCACCGCGCCGGTGAGATTTCATGCGACGAGTCCCTGTTCGAGCGCTTGCGGCAATTGCGCAAAAAGCTGGCGGATGAACGGGATGTTCCTGCCTATATTATTTTCTCGGATGTTGCTCTCCGGCAGATGGCCCGCGATTATCCCCGGGGTGAAGGCGAATTTGCGCGCATCAGCGGAGTAGGGGAGAAAAAGTTGCGCGAATTTGGCTCATTTTTCCTGGGCGAAATCGCCAGCTACCTGCAAACCAACCCGCGTCAGATTTTTGCCGATGATTCGTTTACCAGTCCGGCGGCTTTGCCATCGCGCGCCCGGCTGGGGGATACTGCGCGCCAAAGTTTACGAATGTTTTTTAGCGGTGAAAGCGTCGAGCAAATCGCTTCTGCCCGTTCGCTGAGCACCGGGACAGTTTATGGTCACCTGGCCGAGGCGCTCGAAGCAGGGGAGCACCTCGATTTAAACCGCTTTTTAACAAGCGCCGAGCAATTGGAAATCACCGCAGCTTTCGAAAAGCTGGGTTCGACGGCTCTGGCCCCCGTTTTTCAATTATTGGGCGGCCGGTACGATTATGGAATGCTCAGATTGATGCGCTCCGGACTCAACCGGAAACGCTCAGCATCTCTGCCGGCGTGACCGGCTCATTTTAACCTTCGCAGGTCCCGTTTAACGTTTCTGGAACGCAGGCCAGATCTCAGACTCGGACCTTTTCTCTCTGACCCGTAATGACCTCGTTTCCATGGACATTATGCGGCAGCACCAGATTGTTGTCGGTCCCGGCCGTATCTTCCTCGGGAATGCGCATCGCATAAAACGAGCGATAGACAAAAATCAGGGCAACCACAAAGAAGAACACGCCGATGCCCGTTTTTACGGTGCGATTTGTCATCGTCACGGCGATTTCGACTGCCAACAAACCGAATAACGTTGTGAATTTGATGACCGGGTTCATCGCCACCGAGGAAGTGTCTTTGAAAGGATCGCCTACTGTATCGCCTACGACGGTAGCTGCGTGCAATTCGGTGCCTTTTTGGCGCAAGTCCACTTCAACGATCTTTTTGGCGTTGTCCCATGCGCCACCTGCATTGGCCATAAAAATGGCTTGGAAAAGCCCGAAGAATGCAATGCCGATTAAGTAACCGATAAAGAAATAGGCGTTGAAAAATGGAAGAGCCAGTGCGAAGCAAAAGATTACGATAAAGATATTCCACATCCCTTTCTGCGCATATTCCGTGCAGATGCGCACCACTTCTTTGCTATCTTTGTCGGACGCTGTTTTGGCATCCAGTTTCATGTTTTCTTTGATATAGACAACCGCGCGATAAGCGCCGGTGACAACGGCCTGGCAGGACGCCCCGGTAAACCAATAAATGACCGCGCCTCCCATCAGCAGTCCAAGCAAAAGCTGGGGCTGCAACGCGCTGAGCGAACTCATGACTGACAGCACGCCTTCCTGCAACTGTTGTTGAGTTGCCACCTGGCCTTCGGCAAGGTTGAAATGGTCGCCGGTCCAGGTTTTGATCAGCATCATAATGATACCGAACACCATGGTAGTGGCGCCCACAACTGCTGTTCCAATCAGCACTGGCTTGGCAGTCGCCTTGAAGGTATTGCCCGCGCCGTCACCTTTTTCAAGTTGATACTTGGCATTTGCGAAATCCACATCGAAACCGAACTCACTCTTGAGTTGTGCTTTAACATTTGGAATTCCTTCAATCTGGCTGAGTTCGAAGACCGACTGGGCATTGTCAGTTACTGGTCCATAGCTATCCACCGCGATGGTCACCGGTCCCATCCCGAGAAACCCAAATGCAACCAGCCCGAACGCGAAGATGGGCGCCGCAAATTTGAAAGCTTCAGGCATCAGCCCAACAACAGGTGAACCTTGATAAGTAGCGAAGAGGTAACTGACGAACATCAAGGAGAGAATCACCAAACCCATCCAAAAGGCTGACATGTTACCCGCAACGAAACCGGACAAAATGTTAAGGGAGGCCCCGCCGTGTTTCGAGCAATTGGTCACTTCCCGAACATGACGTGAGGTCGTGCTGACAAAGACCTTGGTGAATTCCGGTATTAAGGCTCCGGCAACGGTCCCGCAACTGATAATAGCGGAGAGCACCCACCAGAGCGCCGGTTGTTCCACTCCCGCAGCATCCTTGAAGTCACCTAGCAACAGCTTGCTGGCCACAAACGTTACCAGGATGGACACGCCAGAGGTTATCCATACCAGATGGGTCAGAGGGGCTTCGAAATCGAAGTCTTTTTTTCCGCCAAACTTCATTTTACTAATCGCCTCATTGAGGAAGTACGAACCTAGTGACGTGACGATCATTAAGGCCCGCATAACAAACAGCCAAATGATCAGCGTCGCGCCAATTGCGGGGCTTGCTGCCAGGGCAAGCGCTAGAAAAGCGATCAACGCGACGCCAGTCACCCCATAAGTTTCAAAACCGTCTGCCGTTGGTCCTACGGAGTCGCCCGCGTTATCCCCTGTGCAATCGGCAATTACCCCCGGGTTTTTCGGATCATCTTCCGGCAGCTTGAACACGATTTTCATCAGGTCTGAGCCGATATCGGCGATCTTTGTAAAGATGCCCCCACAGATACGCAACACGCTGGCGCCCAGGGACTCGCCGATGGCAAACCCGATGAAACAAGGGCCGGCAAGTTCCTTCAGAAACATCAGGATGCAAATCATGAAAAAGAGCTCGACCGCCACGAGAAGCAAACCGACGCTCATGCCGGAACGGAGCGGAATACCCAAGGTCGCAAGTGGATCACCTCGAAGCGCTGAGAAAGCTGTACGGGAATTGGAGACCGTATTGATTCGAATTCCAAACCAGGCGACGCCATACGAACCGAGAATGCCTAGAACTGAGGCCAACAGAATTACAAAGCCATTGCGCAAGAGTTCCCCGTGGCTGAGGTGATTGTGCGGGTCGCTCCAGGGCAATCCCACAAAGTAGTAAACCATGCATGCTGCGATCAAAACCCATAAAATCGCCAGGAACTTGCCCTGGGTGAACAGGTAGGTTTTGCACGTTTCCCAAATCGTGTTCGACACATCGGCCATGCTCTTGTGCACAGGAAGAGCTTTGGTCTGTTTATATTGGACCAATCCGAAAATTGCGCCGATCAGGCAGATGAGCAGGCCCGCATACATCAAAGCTACTCCGCTTATTCCTCCTAAACCGTTAAATTTGACCGTATCCAGCGGAGGTATATGGATGTCAGCTTCGCTGGCATAAGCAGCCGTAGAAGCCAAAACCGTCATCAATAAAAAAGTGAGCCGCACCCGACATTTATTAATTCTCATATTTAGCGCGCGAGACATTGCAGAATTTAAGCTCCTTTTACCAGCATATTTTTGTGAAAGGTTACATAGTTACATACTATTACCCGGCTGACTAGACGCCGGAGATAGGGAGCAAACCCCAGTTTTTTTCCATGTTGGGGCCTTCACTCCATTGCGAACGTATCGTGCGACTTGAATGTTTGAGAGTTATGGAAGAAAATCCCATTGAGAAAGGGAGATTTAGTGTTCGAGGTGAAGGTTTGGGGACCGTGACAGAGGAAATGGTCCGACAGCGAGCATCTGAATTGGCGATAATCAACGGCCGCTCGAGCAATAACATCCTTGATTCTGATCTACGAGAAGCCCGGCGCGAATTAACAGGCAGAGAGCGCCTGAACTCACAATCCGACTCCGGCGACGAGGAGTTACCCGAAAGTGAGCGCTGGGATCCTGTGCCAGGCTCGAGCGGTTCTGCAGCTCCTACCGTCCCCCCACCTGATGAACAGACATTCGCGGAAAAGTTGGTTGAGGAAGGCATCGAAGACGCTGAACAGGATCAAATGGTACAGGGCACGCGCGAAAGTCTCGAGCGCGATAATGAGACTTAAGGCAGTAAATGGAAACTCATTCGAAAAACATACAATTTTATGACCCAATGTGAAGTTTGCGGGAATAATTATGACAAACCACTAGAAATCGTAGTCTCAGGCATTTCTCATTACTTTGATTGCTTCGAGTGTGCCATCCATGCGCTCGCTCCGGAATGCAATCATTGTGGCTGCAAAATCATCGGGCATGGCGTCGAAGCGAGCGGCAACTTCTTTTGTTGCGCACACTGCGCGCATGAGGAAGGCGTAACGGCCATTCATGACCGGGTTTGAGGCGGTAAAATGGGTATGCCGCTGATTCCTTCCACTTTCCCCTCGGTGAAAGCGGCGAATTTTGGATCCGATATGCCCATGGGCCGGACGGGTGAACCGAACTGGCGAGGCATCCAGCCTCGATCAAAGGAGCGTGCTCGCATGTCCCCTCAAGGTTCTCAGTTGAAATTTCGGTGGGCAGACGCGATGTCAGAAGCGGAATGGACCATATACCGTCGCGCTATTCAGGCCGTGCGTAATGCGAATATTCCTTTTTTGTTGGGCGGCGGGTTCGCCCTGGCTACCTTCACTGGCAGATGGCGTGATACCAAGGATATCGACTTTTATGTCATGCCCCAGGCGAGAGCGGCCGCCGTTTCCGCTTTGAGGCGAGCTGGATTCAAAGACTATTATAAACGAAGACCATACGATCGCAGGTGGATTTATCGCAGTGTTCGCTCGGATGTGATTGTCGATATCATTTGGTCGATGGCAAACCGCCGAGCGCGCGTGGACAAACTATGGTTCGATCGCGCGCAACCCGTTTTGGTGCGGGGAGAAGAGCTGCGGGTTGTCCCGATGGAGGAGTTCATCTGGTGCAAGCTCTACATTCTTCAACGCGACCATTGCGATTGGACAGATATTTTTAATTTGCTTTGTTCGAGCGGCCCGCAAGTGAATTGGAAACATTTAATCGAACGGTTAAAGCAGGACACCCCTTTGCTGATCGCAGCGCTGCACGTTTACACCTGGTTATGTCCTGGATGCGCTGCCCAACTGCCAAAGAACCTGTGGCAACGGCTGGGAATGCGCCGCCCGCCAGGCGAAGATCCCAGAGTGCTCCTGCGACGAGTTCGCTACCTGGACTCGCGAGCCTGGTTTGCATCGTTGCAACCCGTCCACAAAAAACTGGAGGTTTAGCATGCTGATTGGAGCCATGAATCATCCGGCACAGGACGTTCGTTCCGAAATCGAATGGATGGCGGGCATTGGTTTAGAATTTATCGATATGACCCTAGAACCGCCACTCGCTGACGTGCGGCATATCGATTTGGGGGCTGTGCGTGATGCGCTGAAGGCACATGCTTTTCCGATCGTAGGGCATACGGCTTATTATTTACCGCTTTGTCACCCTTTTGAATCGGTTCGCCGGGCGGCGGTTGAAGAATTAAAGTTATGCCTTAAGGCGTTCGCTGAGTTGGGCGCAGCATGGATGAACATTCATCCGGACAGCAAAGCGCCTTTGCACGAACGCCATTTCGTCATCGAACGCAATCTGCAAACCATTCGTGAGTTGTTGCCCCTGGCGCGGGAATATGGCGTCGGGTTGATGATCGAAAACCTGCCGGGAAGTTTCAATACCGTGAAGCAATTGGGAGAACTGCTGGACCCTGTCCCGGAATTGGGCCTGCATCTGGATATCGGACATGCCAATCTGCTGGTTACGCACAACACCACCGATGAAATTCTGGCTACTTACGGCAACCGGCTTCAACACGTGCATCTTCATGATAACAAAGGGGGCAGCTCGGATCTTCATTTGCCTCTTGGGACTGGCAATATCGACATCGCGCACTATGTGCGTTCCCTTCAATCCGCGGGTTATAATGGCACAATAACACTCGAGGTTTTTACAACCGATCGCCATTACCTTGCTCACAGCCGCGATTTGCTGCGCCGGATCTGGGATGAAACGGCCGCTACTCATTCAACTCCTATTTTGGTTAATAAGTAGTGTATTCCTTGTCTTCACAAGCAAAAGTACGGCCTAAACCCCATTGGATGGAGGATGCGCGGTACGGAAAGTTATGGGCGGAATCTTTGGCTTGTCGCGTGGGATTGCGAGCCTCGCACCTAAATGAAAGGAAATTTAATGAAAAAAACGTATCTTCGAATTTTCAGTGTTGGAGCGACAGGTTTGGTGCTGTTGAGCAACATGGGTTGTGAACAATTGCCCGGGAGCCCAAAAGCACAGGGAGCGGCAATTGGCGGGGCTGGTGGAGCTATCACTGGCGCCGCGATTGGCGGTGAGCATCATCGCTTGTTGGGAGCTTTAGTCGGGGGGGCCGTGGGAGCAGGTGGCGGTTACTTGATTGGCGCCAGCAGCGACCGGATTACACATCGGGACGCTGTGGCCGCGGAAGAGGCAACCCGACGGGCGCAAACTGCTCCAGCAACTCCAGACCAGGCTCGCTACGCGCTAACGGCTGACCTTAATGGCGACGGTTTCGTCACAATGGATGAAGTTGTCGCAATGCGGCGCGCAAATGTGCCCGACCAAACCATTGTCGAACGATTGCGCGCGACGGGCCAGGTTTTCGAGCTCAATCCCGAGCAAAAACAATACCTACGCAGCCAGGGTATCAACGACTACATTATTACGCAGATGTTGGAAATCAATCGGGACGTTCGCGACAGCCTCGTGGAGGGCCAGACCGGAACGATCCGCCGTCCCCCTGGCCATTGACGAATGGAGTAAACGAAATGGTAAGAAAACCGGATCGCCAGGTTATTGGACCACTCCGCCCTGGTGGCCGGTGTCCGGTCTCTGCAATCGCACGATAGCAGTCTCAATTCCCGTCGCTTTATAATTTCGCCCCGTTCGCAACGTGATTGCGACGTCATCAGCCGTTTTAAATTGGACAGGAATGCTTTGCCGCTCCCGGCCGTTCTTTGTTTTGAACACACAAAAGTGGAGATGAGGCCCGCTGGAAAAGCCGGTGTTTCCCGAACGTGCTAGAAAATCGCCGGCTTCTACCCGTTGTCCTGGCACAACCCGGCAGCCGCCTTTTTGCAAATGACAATAGTGAGCCAGGGTACCGTCATCCTGACGAATGAGCACATAGTTATTGTATTGATCGTATTTTATGTTCGACCCGCCGGTGTCTGAGTCATCTTTGATTTTAACGACCAGGCCCGCTCGCGCTGCGAAAACGGGTGTCCCCTCGGGCATTTTCCAATCAATAGCGTATTTATTGGATCCCGTATGACTGAAGCTGCCATTGTAAGCCTGGGTGACCCGGAAACTTGAACCTCCGGCGTAAGGCAATTGGTAAACAGCAGAGTCGTCATGCTTCGCGCAATGACTGCCTAGCTTATAATAGTTAGTATAACTATATTCCCATTTCTCACCGCGATTGATCGGGGTAAGGGTGAAGGCTTTGGTCGTTTGACGAGGCGGGAAAGTCATCGTTAATGGCAAGCTGCTTATGCCTTTCAGGTTTACCAGCCCCATTTCAAAGGTCATTGTGATCTCGCAGAGCTCATTATTCTGAACATAAAAAAGGGTCGCTTCGCCTTCGCGTTCCGTAGTTACCTTAATCGGCTGCTCGGATGGAATCGTGTTTGGTTTCGCACAAAAAGCAGGTGCTGCAAAATTTATGAGAAACGCCAACGTCAAAAACCAAGAATTCCGTGGCACGCGCAGGAATAAAAGGCACTGACCCGCGCGTCTGGCGTGTGAAGTTTTGCGGTCGATCGTACGCATGGAAATCATACAGCCAAGGTGGACGGTACTGGTGAACTGTGAGAAGGCGGCAGCAACGGAGCGATTCGCGGCACAGGTGTGCCGAAATCAGGAAAGCCGTCGCTGGCCCAATCGAAGCGTTTAGCGTGGACGTCCCTGTCCTTCCAGCCTGGTTTATCACTGGATTTCGAATGGTAAACGATCCAGTCCTCGCTTTGACACAAGGATTTTACAAACGAGCAATGGCCGACTCCCCACACATCGGCAGTCTTTTTGAAGACGGGACCATGCTTGGTCCACGAGGCGGGGTTCAATACATCAGTCGTTTTGTTGTGAAGCAAACCCAGGCAATAGTCCGGTGTCCAACTGCCGCTGGCGGAATAGATTATGAAAATATCCCCGTTCCGTTTCAATACTTGGGGCCCTTCGCAAATCGGCATGGCCACTCTCTCCCAGGGCTGATCCGGCGTGGCAATCAGGACCCGCGGGCCAGAAATCGAGAGCGGATTCTTCATCGGCGCGATGTAGATATTTTGCTGTCCATTCTGTTTGCCGGCCCAGCCTGACCAGAGGAAATATTTACGCCCGGTATTTAGCGTCATGACAGTCCCGTCGATGGCCCATCCGCCGGTATCGAGTGGTCCGCGGCACCGATACTTCCCACGGGGATCAGGACCGTCCGCTTCGAGCACCCACATGCGGTGATTATCGTTATCCCCATCATCCGCGGCGTAGTAGATGAACCAGCGGCCATCGATCAAATGAAGTTCGGGGGCCCAAAGGTTGTCGCAGTTGCTGCCACGAGCCGGCGCATTCCAGACGCACACACCGGGATCCTGCCCGATGCCTGCAATGGTCCGCGAACGACGAATGTAGATGTGCCGTTGCTCGCGGGTCTCCGAATAGTAATAAAATCCGCCGTGAAAAATCATCCACGGGTCGGCCGAATGCGGTGGCAAAATGGGGTTGATAGTTTTGAGTGGGTTAATCGGTTTAAGATGTCGGTTACACAACGCCTGTCGGGCGCCCGCTTTCATGTGAACATTTTTCACACAAATGCCTTTACGTTGAAATCATCTGGCGTCCGATATTCGTGTCGTCGTTTGTCTTACAGCAACTTGTGGGACTTGATGACCAGGGAATTAAAGGCCAGACTACTAAACTGCGAGACCACCGACGAAAGGACTGGAACACCGTTGCCCAATTATTTGGCACCAATGGCAGAGGGCTCAAAAAGGTTCATTGCGCGTGAATGCCGCCAAGCGCGCAGTGGCCCGCTGTTGGCTGGGATCTGATCCGGAAACATTATGGAAATGTTCTCAGCGAAATCGTATCAAAACCAACTCAGCACGGGTTCCCAATCTCATTGGCGGTCCCCACGTGCCCGCCCCGCTGGTTGTATAGACTAGCATGCGCTTGAATTGGTTTAAGCCGTACACAAATTTACCATGCACCCGTCGCGCCACCCAATTCCAGGGAAAAACCTGGCCATTGTGCGTATGCCCGGAGAGTTTCAGCGAAATGCCCGATTCCTCGGCGACATCATAAAATTGCGGGACATGGCTTAGCAAAACCACGGGACGCGTGGGATCCAGATGCATGCCCTGGAGGGCCTGACGAAACGCCTCCCGCTCGTGCCCCTCTCCGTAAAGCACTCCCGCGATCTGCAGTCCATCCACCATGACCTTCTCGTTTTGCAAAACTTTGATTCCTGCGCCTTGAATCGCATTCAAGTACTTGGTTCGATCGGAGAATTCCTCATGGTTTCCGGTCACGTAGTAGATTCCATGGCGTGGCGCAAATCCCTTCCACACGCTTGACATGCGGACCTCATCGACAGCGGTGCCGTCGTAAACATCTCCGGTCAAAAAAACAATGTCTGGATTTAGCGTTGCAGCCAGGCGCACGACACGCCGGGCAAAGCAAAACCCACGCACCGGTCCTAAATGCAAATCACCAGCCAAAACCGCCGTTCGACCTTTCCACGAGTCAGGAATACCGGGTAGCGCCACAGCAATCTCGGTTACCCTGAGCCAGGCAGCATTGATTAATGCCGCGGCAGCGCCGAGGGTGGCCACAGTAAAGAATGCCAGCAAGAGCTCACGCCGAAAGTCGTTGGCGCGAGTGGCTGAACCGAATAACGCATACGTTTGCATCACTGCGTACACCCCCCAGCACAAGATTGAGGCCCAAAAAAAGAAGCTCAAGCATCCGAGCCAAATCGCGGCGACACGGTAAAAGCCCCACGCAAACAAATGCGTATAGCGCCACACCAACAACGAAGCCGGCACAAAACTAATGGAAGCGAAAATAAAAAACTCGAGAAGATGGGGAATCCGCGGTTCCCCCCAAAAGTAATAGACGGTTTCACATACCAGGGCGTGGGCCAAAAACAAAATGCCCTGTATAATGGCAATAAACGGGATAAGCCCTGATCTCCTTCGATGGCGCTCGCTCACCTGGTCAAATCGCTTGTCGCATTTTCAGGATGGTAAAACAGCAATTCTGATGTGGCAAGTGCGGCGCCAATGGGCAAAAATCTTCGTGGTGGATGGTTTGAGAGGACAGTTCAAATTTGTGCGCGGACGGAGAGGAAAAAAGAAGTCTAATCAACAACAAGGTAGCAAGGAGCGCGAAGGGAAGAGGCAGATCAATTTTGTCTACCCTTTTCTTCAATCAACCTGACTCACAACTTGACTAATCCTTGAAGAGTGCGCGGGAACCAGCAGGAATGCACTGGCTTCTAAGCCGGTGTGGACACATGCGGCTGGCTAAATTGCCGGCGATGAGTTGTTCGATCGCGTGCTCAAATCGGCGGAACGACCGAAGGTTTCTTGGCGCGGACAACCGCAAGTTTTATGATTTCCGTCAACTCGCCCTGGTGCTGAGTTGGCGATAGCCTGAAAAGTTTTAGTCGAGCCATCGCAAGGATAGGGCATCAGGAAAGATGGCGTTTTCGGGTTCCTCGAATCGCTCACTGTTGTTCCGGGTTGCTGCCGCTCAAATTACTCGCTATCCGGTATCCAGTGCAGAGCCTTGACGCAAGGTAAGTGGTCAGCCTATGTACGAGGCATGAACTTCCGCGCGGTATTTATCGCCGTGACTATCGCAACGGCGCTGATCCTGTCAGCATACCTGGTCAATTCCCGTCGGCCGCGGGTAGTCGTGGAACAGCCGAGTCCGGCCTTCGTGCGCGCCAGCGGTAAGTGCGCCGAGTGCCATCGGAACTTGCAATACTCTGTCGTTCACGAGTTTGAAATGAGCGCGCACGCCCAAAAGGGACTCAACTGCCTGGACTGCCATCAGGTGGCACAGGGACAGAAGGGGACAAATCACAATGGGTTTGTAATCAATACGGCTGTAACACCCGCTAATTGCCGGATCTGTCACGACACGATTTACCAGCAATTTCTTCACAGCCGTCACGCAGCCGCGTCATGGGCCGCCGTCGCCGGAGACAAAGATTTCACAACAGACCAAGTCGCATTCGGGGAGAAGTATCAGCCAGGAGGGATCAAACGGCCTCCGCATCCGCTGACGGGCCTTGAAGGTGCGGCTGCAACGAAGAGCGGCTGCGCAAGTTGTCACAGCATTGGAAAGCCTCAGGAGGACGGCACGATCGGCAACTGCACCGCTTGTCATACGCGGCACACCTCCTCGGTGGAATTCGCGCGGCTGCCAAGCACATGCGGCCAGTGCCATATGGGCCCCGACCATTCGCAGTTGGAAATCTATACGGAGTCAAAGCATGGCCTGATGTTCGCGGCGCAGCGGCAGTTGCTCAACCTAAGTGCGTCTCCAGCCAAACTTACGACCCGGGATATGTTCATTCCGACCTGCGCAACCTGCCATATGAGTGGCATCAATGGCCGGGGCGTCACGCATGATCCGTCGGAGCGCCTTTCCTACTATCTGTTTGCCGAGATAACGAAGCCTCGCCCAAATGCGGTTCAAGCGGAGGGGAAAATGAAGGATATTTGTTCGCAGTGCCACACGCCACCGTTGATTGATCGCATCTATCAGGAAGCCGCGGCTGTGGTGAAATCCACAAATGAGAAAGTGCTTTCGGGCAAGGCTGTTATCGAGGCGTTGCAAAAAGACGGCATCCTAACGGACAAGCCATTTGAGCAGCCCATCGCATTCAATTATTTTGATTTGTGGCATTATTACGGCCGGACCGCCAAGCACGGGGCGTTCATGGGCGGCGCGGACTTTATCCAATGGCACGGCAACTACCCTATTCTAAAGCACCTGGTGGAAATCAACAGCGAAGCCGAGGAATTGCGAAAGAAGCATGCAACCGCTCGTTAGGTGGTATCAAAGTCCACGAATGTGGGTTGAGCTTTTTGCGCTGTTCAACCTCGCCGGCCTGGCCCCGGATATATTCCTGGCGCACAGCACAAATTTTTTTCGGCATCGAACCGAGTACATCCCGCTGGTTTTCTCAATCATCTCGCCAATTTTACTAATGCCGGCGGCTGTTCTGCTGGCGCGGGGGAAACTCGATTGGTGGCGGAAGCTGGGTTATGTAGTGGGTTGGGGTTCGGTCGTGATTGGCGTTGCCGGCCTCGTATTGCACCTTGAGAGCCAGTTCTTTCAACAATGGACCCTGGCCAGCCTGGTTTATGCCGCGCCATTTGCCGCTCCGCTGGCTTATACCGGAATAGGGTTTTTGCTGATCATGAATCGAATGGTGGATTCGGAAACAGCGGAATGGCCTCTCTGGGTGATCTTTCTGGCTCTCGGCGGGTTTCTGGGAAACTTCATCTTCAGTGTGACGGATCACGCGCAGAATGGATTTTATCGGCACAGCGAATGGATTCCGGTCTGCAGCAGCGCGCTGGCTGTGGGTTTCATGTTTGTGCCATTGATCATGCGCGTCAGCCGAAGCTTCCTGCGCGTTTGTGCGCTGCTCATGGTTGCGCAGGCTCTGATCGGGTTTTTGGGATTCGCCCTGCATCTGCACGCAGACATCCACGGGGTGGGCTCTACGTTGTTTGATCGCGTCGTTTTTGGAGCGCCCATTTTTGCGCCGATGCTTTTCCCTGACCTTGTCTTTCTCGCCAGCATCGCACTTTGGGTGCTTTACAAGCATGCCGCTCCCGTGTCCGGTTCAAGTTCTCAACGTCCGCTTGTTTGATTTTTGCGACTCACTGTGGCTCGCATCCGTTTCAAACCCGATCCGAGGTTCGAATCAGTCAGGCGGCTACCCAGAGGCCGTTTGAATTTGCTTCGCGTGCTACGAGAATAGCAGATTGCCACGATCACGGCCCGTTTGAACTCAACCCAAACCTTTCAGATGATTCAATGGTTCAACTGTTCTAGCAATTGGACATTGTGGTTCCTCTCAACGATTATCCACTTTGATTTATTGATTCATGATGGCAATTCGCTTTTCTTTTTTTTATCCGCAATGTACCAGGTAACACGTTTAGAAACGGGCACGACCATCGCTACGGCAGAAATGCCGCACATGGCCAGCGTCAGCGTCGGTGTGTGGGTGGGGATTGGCTCGCGGTATGAACGTCCGGAAGTGAATGGGATCTGTCATTTCATCGAACACCTTCTCTTCAAAGGCACGGCCAAACGTTCAGCAAAGGAAATTTCGCAGTCGGTGGAAGGGCTTGGCGGATATCTCAATGCATTCACGGGCGAGGAGACAACCTGCTTCCATGCGAGGGCCGGTCATGAACATTTCGAAGAGTTGCTCGATGTCCTCATGGATATGTTTCTGAACGCGACGCTTTCGCCACAGGACGTAGCCAAGGAACGGAGGGTCATCAAAGAGGAAATCGCGATGTATCTGGACGAACCGCAGCATCAGGTCCAGGAACTATTAAATGCCACACTGTGGCCAGACCAGGCCCTCGGACGCCCAATCACCGGCACATTTCAAACGCTTGATGCCATTTCTCGCAAGGATGTTGCAGGGTATTTGCGCGATCATTATGTACGTCAAAACACCCTTTTAGTGGCAGCAGGACGACTCAAACATCGCCGCGTTCTCGGCGCAGTCGCCAAATACGTCGATAAGATCCGAACCGGCTCTCCCCTGCCGATGAGTAATGCTCTCAACCATCAGTCACAAGCGCGCATCAATCTGTTCACCAAAGATACCGAGCAAACGCAAGTAGCCTTGGGTATCCGCACTTGCTCGCGGCATGACGAACGCCGGTACGCCCTTCGCCTGCTGAACGCGGTTTTAGGCGAGAATATGAGCTCCCGGCTTTTCCAGGTCATTCGTGAAGATCGTGGCCTGGCTTATTCCATCTACAGCTCGCCCAGCTTTTTTCAGGACACCGGAGACCTTGTCATCTCGGCGGGACTCGAGACCGACAACTTGCCACAAACCATCAAGCTCATCATGCGCGAATTGCGCCGCCTGGCTCAATCGCCTCCTGGCATTGCTGAATTGAGGCGTGCCTGTGATTATGTCATTGGGCAGATGGAACTGAGCCTCGAAAACGCGGACAACCAGATGAACTGGTTGGGTGAACAACTGCTTGCCTATGGGCAAATTTTTCGGCCTGATGAAATCAAGCGACGACTTCGTCTCGTCACTCCAGCCCAAATCCGTTCAGCAGCCCGGGATTTTTTTCAACCGCAAAATCTGAATATGGCATTGGTGAGCCCACTTAAATCGGATAAAGGTTTTGCTCAATTGTTGCGATTGTAAATCCACGCATTTCCATGTGCCCATTGATTCAGGAAATCTCAACCGCCCACACGCCCGAAACTCTGATAGAACAGCTCGGGGACGAAGCGGGCCTTGTTCTACTGCGCAGTTCTTTATTTGATTCCCCGGAAGCTCGTTGCTCTTTTCTAGCGACGCGTCCATTCCTGACCTTTCGTTCCTCAGGATCCCGTTGCGAATTGCGAACAAAGTTCGAGCATCAAACCCAATTTGGGGATCCCTGGCGGTTGCTCGAAAGCCTCATGCTGCGCTATGAACTGCTCGATGAAATGGATTTGCCTTTCCCGTTAGGCGGCTGTTTTGGTTATTGGGGCTACGACCTTAAAAATTTCGCCGAGCCCCGGCTCTCCCGCCGCGCAGTGAATGATTTGGAATTGGCTGATTGTCAGGTTGGTTTTTATGACAGCCTGGTTGTTTTCGATCATCGGCTGGACAAAAGCTGGATCATCTCGACCGGATTGAATGCCGATGGCTCTCGCAGCGACATGCGGGCGCAAGAACAATTGGAATTCTGGCTCCATCGCCTCAATCTGTCCGCAGAAAGGAGGCCCCCCAAAGTTCGTGAGACTGCTAGCCGCACTCGAAAGGACTCCAACGGGTCAGTTGTTTCGAACCTTTCACGAGGAGATTTCCTCGATCGCGTCACACGCGCCCAGAACTACATACGTTCCGGCGACATCTATCAGGTGAATTTATCACAGCGACTCGCCGCGGCCTGGCCTTTTTCGGGCATGGAACTTTTCAATCAACTCAGCGCCGTCTCTCCCGCGTCTTTCTCGGCCTATCTTAATTGTGGTGACTACCAAATCGCTTCTTCTTCACCTGAACTTTTCTTGAGATTGAGCGGACAGCACATTCAAACCCGGCCGATCAAAGGAACCCGCCCGCGTTCGGCTGATCTCACCCGCGACGCGCAGCTCACTTACGAGCTCCAAACCAGCCCAAAGGAGATGTCTGAGTTAGTGATGATCACAGACCTGCTTCGAAATGACCTCGGGAAAGTCTGCGAATTTGGTTCGGTCCAGGTACCCGAATTGGTCAGGTTGGAACGTTATCCCCAGGTACAGCACCTGGTTTCCACTGTCGAGGGCCGCCTTCGACCGGACATAAGCCACTTTGCAGCGTTTTCCGCGTGTTTCCCCGGAGGTAGCATCACTGGCGCTCCGAAGTTCCGGGCGATGGACATCATTGACGAGCTGGAGCCTCTCTGCCGTGGTCCTTATACGGGGGCATTGGGCTATCTCGGTTTTAATCGAGATAGCCAGTTGAGCATTGTCATTCGCGCGGCAATTTGCAAACAAGGCCGCGCGTTTTTCCAAGTGGGAGCCGGAATCGTTGCAGATTCGATTGCTGCCGCCGAGTATGAAGAAACACTCGCCAAAGCGCGGGGGTTTTTCCAGGCCCTTCAAATGGCAGAACCCAATAACCTGCCGCAAATTGCCTCGCTCGAACAATACTCATTCTAAAATCCCCGATTAGCCGGAAATGTACGTATTTCTCAATGATCAATTAGTTCAGGAAAATTCCGCGCTTGTTTCCGTTTTCGACCGTTCGTTTCTGTATGGGGATGGATTGTTTGAAACCGCCCGGGTGTTCAACGGCAAACCTTTCCGCTGGGCACAGCATCTTCATCGATTGCGAGAGGGAGCAAGGTTTTTGAATATCCAGGTGCCGCTCAGCGATGACGTCTTAAGTGGCTTTGTACTCGAGCTGATTTCAAAAAACCAATTGCCCGATTCGCTCCTTCGAATGACCCTTTCCCGTGGAGTAGGGGTTCGCGGGTATTCTCCTAAAGCCGCCGAAAACCCTTTGTTAGTAATGTCTCTGCATCCCGCCCCGCTCGATTTTGACAGTCCTCCACGATGGAAGTTACTCACTTCCTCAATTACTCTGCCCGCAAACCAACCACTTGCTTCATTCAAAACCTGCAACAAGCTTCCTCAAATCGTCGCGCGTGCCCAAGCTGATGAAGCTGGCGCGGACGAAGCGTTACTCTTAAATAGCGAAGGCGCGATTGTTGAAGGTTCCAGCAGCAATCTTTTTTGGATGGAAGGAGATACTGTGTGCACGCCCCCTTTGGCCGCCGGGATTTTGCCAGGAGTGACTCGGGCGGCCATCCTCGAACTCAGCCGAACGCTCTCACGTGCCACACGCGAAGATAGCATCGCCCCAGAACGGCTTCGGCACGCGGAAGGAGTGTTTCTTTCACTCAGCTCGATTGGCTTGGCCGAAGGCGCATCCCTGGATAGCTACCCCTTGAAGCAAACACCTTTCCTGCAGGATCTTTGGAGTGCATACCGGGGTTTGATACGTGAGGAATCGCGGTGAACCAAACCCGGCTCGAAGGTGCGATTGTTCTAAAACAGTCTTGCTTCGCTATGTCTCGCCACTTATATTGCCTGCTCTTTTTTGAAAGAATAGACTATATATGCGTCGTCCAAAGGGTATTAAGACCAAGAAATCTGTAGCGAAACGTTTCAAGATCACCGCTAGTGGAAAAGTTTTGCGTTCGCGGGCCGGCAAGCGGCATTTGTTGCAAACCAAAAACGCCAAACGCCGTCGCTCCCTTAGAGGAACGACAGGTGTCCACTCGACCGACGAATATCGCATTAAACAGAATCTTCCCTTCCACCGTTAACATTTCAATTTCGATCAGCTTTTAAATTTATGCGAGTTACCAACTCACCTGCATCCCGCAAACGTCGCGGTCGGATGATTACCGCAGCCAAAGGCTTTCGGCTGCGCCGTTCAAAACTTTACCGTTACGCTTCCGATGCCGTGGACCACGGCAGACAGTATGCCTTCCGTGATCGCAAAACCAAAAAACGCAATTTTCGGGCTCTGTGGCAAATCCGCATCAATGCTGCCGCTCGGGCAGCAGGGATTACTTACAGCCGTTTCATCGAAGGATTGAAGGCGGCCAAGGTGGCGCTCGATCGTAAAATTATCGCCGATCTCGCGGCGACGGATAGCGCTGCCTTTGCTGAATTGGTCAAAATCGCGCAGAATGCTTTGAAGGCAAAAGCTGGCAAGGCTTGACGGAATCGAGCTGGACCGATTTCGGCGCGAAATACTTTGCGCCACAGCAACAACTCACCTGATCCCTTCTCAAGGAGAGATTTCGGATCTGATCCCATTTTCTGGATGCTGTTGGACATCAAGATACTAGAGTATTAGCCCAATTTTTTTTGAGAGTCGGCTGGAAATCCGTAAAATCAACGGCTGACGCCCGACTCGGCGAAAATGTTGCGAATGTCGCCGAGGAGCGAAATAGCAGCTTTAAAGGTCCTCATTTGAGCCATGCGATTTTGATTTCTTTCTCCAGCGTCTTGAACTCGAGATCGCCAGTAACGAGTTCGGCTTTTCTCTCCTTTGCCAGAGCGGCGGCGAAGGCGTCCGCAAAACTCATTTTGAACCGGGCTTTGAAATCGGCGACCGTGCCTGCCATCTCTCGGGTAGTGGAGTGAAAATCGATTGGCAGGCCTTGAAGAACCTTCGCGGCTTCTTCCCAAGCCTTGCCGCCATCCTTTTTCACGATGGAGTATTTGACCTCGGCGTAATTTACGTCGGTCATGTGCAGCGGACTGTCTTTCTTTGCGGCGATCAGCAATAGATTTTCCACCGTCTCCGCTCCCGGCTCATCGCGGAAGTAGGCGATGAGCGCGAAGCTGTCGAGCACCTTAGCGGACATGGCGATTCTCCAATGCCTTCTCCTCCTTTTTGTGGTCGGCCCATTCCTCGGCCAAGCCCTTATCGCCTGCCTTGCGCTTGAGGATGCCACGCCCCTGCTTGATGAGAGCTGCCGTCACCGGCTTGAGGAGAATGCCTTCGGATGTTGCCTGAACCACGGCCTTGGTTCCGTCTTCAATGTGGAATTGCTTGCGTAGCCGGGCGGGAATCACGACTTGGCCTTTGGTGGTAAACCATACGGAATCAGTCTTATTTGTCTGACTCATAATAGATTTTACTACTTTGTAATTAATTTCCGTCAATAACATAAATATACGACTTACATAGATTATTCCTACTCTTTAATAGCAAGGGGCGCAGGTTGGCGTGGATGCCTACTACCAGGGTCCCAGGGTCGACGAGATCCCATACAAGATGGACGCAGTTGCTCTATTTACATATTGTGAACCGGATGCAGAAACTTGAGGCACGCACCGGACCACGCGCCCCTAAAGAATACCAGAACCCTCCCGGGGACTGGCTTACCCCCTGCCGCTTCTCGTTAGTTTTGGGGCTGCTTATCTTCGCCTCATTCCCCCAAGTTTTGCTTGGATTGCAAACCTTCGTCGTTCGCGACTATGGTTTTTTTGCGTATCCCCTGGCGCATTTTCAACGGGAAGCTTTTTGGCGAGGCGAATTGCCACTTTGGAATCCTTACAATAATTGCGGCGTTCCTTTCCTGGCGCAATGGAACACCATGCCCCTTTATCCACCTGTGCTGATTTACCTGCTGCTGCCGCTCAAATGGTCCCTTAGTTTTTTTTGTTTGCTTCACCTTTTCTGGGCAGGACTGGGGATGTACTTCCTGACACACCGCTGGACGGGATTGCGCCTGGCAGCAGCAGTGGGTGGTGTGCTTTTTGCCTTTAATGGTTTATCCCTCAACTTACTGATGTGGCCAAGTCACATCGCCACGTTCAGTTGGATGCCATGGGTGGTGCTCTGCGTTGAACGGGCCTGGCGCGAAGGTGGACGAAAGATCTTTTTGGCGACTGCTTGTGGCGCTTTACAAATGCTCGCGGGCGGGCCGGAAACAATTCTTCTGACATGGCTGCTGCTCTCGGCGTTGTGGTTGAAGCAACTGCTGGAAGGTTTTTTTCACCGGAGATCTGCGCGCGGAATTCCAGTTTCACCCGAAGCTAATCTGCGCAACGATCCCGCAGATTCGCCGTTCGCCGCTCGGCAGGCTCACCTTTGGCGTTTCCCGCTCATGGTTATCCTCGTCGCAGCTCTTGCAGCCGCGCAACTTTTGCCTTTCATGGATTTGGCCGCTCATTCTCAACGTGAGCAAGGTTATGCCGACACGCGCTGGTCGATGCCCACTTGGGGTTGGGCCAATTTTCTTGTCCCAATGGTGTTTGGCCAGGTTTGGAGCATGGGCGTCTTTTTCCAACACGGTCAGGCCTGGACCTCCTCTTATTACCTGGGAGTGGGAGCGCTTTTCTTAGCCTTGCTGGCGGCATGGACTGTGCGGCAATGGCGGGTCTGGCTGCTCGCTGGCGGTGCGGCTTTGGCGCTTCTCTTAGCCATGGGTGATCAAAGCTTCGTTTATCGCGCAGTCCGGCATTTCCTGCCACAGCTCAGCCTGATGACTTACCCGGTGAAATTTGTGATTTTCATTACCTTTGCCGCGCCGATCCTGGCCTCATTTGCCATTGCTCGTTTCCAATTGCTCAATTCTGATGAGGCTCGGCCTTTTCGGCGTAAAGCTCTGGCGCTCGGGGTCGGCATGCTTGGGCTTATCATCGCGATTCTCATCTGGGCTTACCATTCTCCATTTCCCGCCGATGATTATTCGGCTACCTTTCGCAATGGAATTAGCCGGGCTTTTCTTCTATTGATCACCACAGCAGTGCTGCTGGCGGTTCAACAGTGTTTTTGCAAAACCAGAAAAGAGGGGAACGAGGACAAAGAGGGAGCTGAACTCGTTTCCACATCTGCAAATCTAGCGAGCTCGCGGTCGTTTGATCGTATACAGCCTTTTTTGTCGGTCGTTTTGCTTGTGCTCTTGTGGCTGGACGTTTGGACCCATGAACCGACGCAAAATCCAACCGTGCCGCATTTCATCTATGAGCCTGGCCTGGCTCGGGCAAAACTGGCCATGCGACCGCAACCGGAGCTCTTTCAATCACGGGCAATGCTTACACCGGAAGCGGCGCTGAAGTTTCGCCAGTTCGTCGTAAGCAGTCCGGCAAACAATTTCCTTGTGAAACGTCTCGGGTATTTTGCCGATTGCAACCTGCTGGATGGGGTGCCAAAAGTGGATGGTTTCTTCTCGATTTTTCCACGCGAATCGGGCGAGCTTCTTTCAGTGCTTTACGGAACCAGCACCAATCTCAGCCTTGCCCCTCTAACTGACTTTATGTCTGTTTCACAAATCAGCGCGCCGGGTGAATTTTTGAAATGGACGCCTCGCACAAGTTTTATGCCCCTGGTAACTGGCGGCCAACGGCCATTTTATTTCGATGATGCCGGCCTGCTTTCGGCAATATTCTCAACGAACTTTGACGCGAGACGTATTATTTGCCTGCTAAAAGAAGCGCAGCCTTCAGTGAATGTCACCAATGAAACCAGCGTCCGAGTCATTTCTTCCCGGATACTAAACGAGCGTATGGATCTGGAGGTGGAAGCTGCCGCGCCCTCCCTGATCGTTTTCTCGCAAACGTTTTATCACCCCTGGCGGGCCTTCATTGACAACGTCTCGACTCCATTACTGCGGGCCAACTATGCCTTCCAAGCTATCCAAGTGCCTGGCGGACGTCATCGAGTTCGTTTGATCTACCAGGACCGCGCTTTTCATTTGGGCGCGATGATTTCGGGGGTGGCGCTCCTGGTTTGCCTGCTCGGTTGGCTATTCTCCCGCGCTCGCCCGAAAAGTCAGTTGTGACTCTGTCATTCAACCTGGACAGACAATGATCAAAGCGTGGCGCCTGCCAATCCTCTTTGGTACCGGTTTGGTAGCGGGTTTTGTCGATTCGATCGCCGGTGGAGGCGGTTTAATCACATTGCCGGTGCTGCTTAGTTTGGGGATGGGACCACAGGCAGCGCTCGGGACAAATAAATTGCAAGCAAGCTTTGGTTCCGGGAGCGCATCCTGGCATTACGCAAAAGCGAAGGCGGTTCCTTTGAAGGATTGTTTCCGCGGGTTTCTCTTTTCCCTGTTCGGGGCGGCGGTCGGAACCTGCCTGGTGCAACAGCGCGACACATCCTTTTTGCAGCGTGCCATACCCGTTTTGCTCATCGCGGTCGCCTTGTTCACATTGTTTAAACCACAACTGGGCGCTGAGGAACGCCGCCCCGCCATGCCACGCGGCTGGTTTGACCTGGTTTTTGGTTTAGGGATAGGCTGCTACGATGGTTTTTTTGGTCCGGGAACGGGCACTTTCTGGACCATCGCGTTCATGCTCGGCCTGGGGTTTAACATGACGAAGGCCACTGGCTACACCAAAGTGATGAACTTCGCCAGCAACCTGAGCAGCCTGGCCTTTTTTATTGCCTGTGGAAGCGTGCATTGGTTGGAAGGACTTGTTATGGGTACCGGTCAACTCATTGGCGCGAGGCTGGGAGCGGGGATGGTGATTTCACGGGGCACACAATTCATTCGTCCCGTTTTTCTTTCCGTAGTCCTGGCCCTCACTTTCAAGCTCCTATACACAACTTACGCCAAATGACAACAGGCTCTGAGACTTTTTTGCAGGCCGGAAGTGCAGAGAACAACGTACTATACTATGCTTCGACGCAGTGAAACAGCAGATCAGCACTAACTCCCGGAGGGAGCTGCAAATCAAGGGCTCCAAACCCTGCACCAAGCGCGTGGAGATGCTCCGACATGATATCGCGATGGCCATGACTATTTCGTGCCGGTTTTACTTTCGGTCGCCCGCTTTTTTTTCGTCTCCTGATCCCGCAGGTAGAGCATGAAATCGATCGCCCCGACCACTCTCTTCCCGAGATATTGCGAACCCTTTTCGAAGAAGTGCACGTTGCTTGGGAACTGGATTTCCGCCAACCGAGGAAGAGCGAGGCTATAGAGATCATCCACGTGAATTTGGGATTCCTCCATGATCTTTACCGCCACGGCATTGTAGAGAATCACATCGGCCGGCTTCCGATGCGAATCCACGTCGGGATAAGGCACCGGAGTGGTGGTCGCGAAAACGAGGGACGCACCGGTGTTTTTCATCTTCGCGACCAACGCACGCAAGTTGCTCCCATACTTTTCAATCGGAACCCTATTTTCGCCGGTCTTGCTCCCCGCAACCCCGACGATGTCCCAGAGACAAGGGTTGAAATGGATCACCGCCCAGTTATCGGAGGCGAGCCACTCATCTATTTCCTCCATGCCATTGTTCGTCGAACCATCCGGCTTTTTGGCTTTGCGCTGTACGACGACGACTTTGGCGCGATTTGCCATTTCCCGTTGGACGTAGGGCGCATAGTACCCCGCGATCGAGTCTCCGATCAGGAGGACTTTCGGCAATTCCGCCTCCGAAAGCGGAGCGGAAGCCTCCGACGAACCGAGGGGAACCGGAACGTTTCTTGGCGGCGTCGTGCCGTTCGACACGGGAGTTTGAGCTTTGGCGACCATACAGATCGCAGCCAGGAGGAACAGGGACAGGGAGGTCTTCATAATGGGCCTTTTGTTTGGGAAAGAGTTGGGAATGGAAAGCGGAGGGCGGAGGGGGCAGGGCCGGCTCTATTTGACCCGGAATCCGTAAAGGTCGGCGTCCAGCATCTCGATGAAGAGCACGACGTGCTTGCCGTGAAGGTCCTTGAGACTTGAGCCGTTCTTGAACTGCACCACATGGTCGACGCTGTTCACGTCAATCGGTATGCAGTCCTCGCGCGTAAAGCCTGGCAGTACATTCTGCTCCAGGAGATGCGGCGCTAGGCTCTCGACTCGGTTATTCAACGTCGAGACGGGCTTGTACTCCGCGATGCCAACGCGGATCCGGCCACGAGTCGCGTCGGTGTTGAGCTGCAGGGTGTCGCCCGAGATGACGAACGGCTTCGTGACCAGCGTCTGCATCTGGCTTTTGGCCCGCAGGCTGACGTATCGATTATGCTTTTGCGTGTATAATGCGATCTGTCCCCTCCGTAAGCGATCGCTATACCGCGGGCTGCGCTTCTCGTCGGCGCGGAATGCAAGATGGTCTCCGTTGATCGCACCGACGTAAAACCAATCCTCGTCGTCCACCCAGACGGGCGGAGCTGCGAAGATGATCACGCGGTCGTAGCTGTTCTCTTCCGTACCGTGTGGAATAAATGCCTCACGGCTCGAGGTGCGATCCCACGTCCTTCCACCATCGCGACTCAGCGTGATGCGCATCTCGTCGGTGCCCTTGCGCGCCCAGGGCCAGATGGACGGATTCTCCGCGGTGGCCGGCCAAGGCCAGCTTCCTTCCTTCCGGCCGGACATTTCCGGCGCGTTCGTCTTCAAGACCGGCCCGCCGTCGGGCGTGGAACGATCACCGTGAAACCAGCTGAGGAGGCCCAGCACGATACCATCCTGACAATAGGGCATCATCTCCATTGGCTCGTCAAAGTGATCCGCCAGTTGGGGATCCAAAGAATCGGGCGTTATGGCAATGTCTGAGGTCCAGTGCTTCAGGTCGGGCGATGCGAAGCGCGCGATCTCGCGCGTGGGCAGCCAATGCGGCACGGCATTTTGGACCATCGCCGCCCATTCGTTATGCTGAGCGTCCCAAAAGCTGAGCGTGCCGGCCCGGGGGCTAAAATTGCCGTCGATAGGGACCAGCTTGTCGCGCCACCGCGGGTCATTAATAAAATCCGGAAGCTCGGCTGCAAAATAGACGCGCCCGTCGAGGCTGATCGCGAAACGCCGCGCGGGATCGGTGATGCCGCCATACTGACCAAGATCGACCACCCGGAACCCGCTAAACGTATTGTTGTCACGCCCCACTCCGGTCGGAGTCGGTTTCGGCGCATTTGACTTCCAATCGATGCCGGTCGGTTCCTCGAGCAAGCCGAGATTCGGCTTTTCCCAATGAATGCCGTCCTTGCTCGTCGCGTAGCCGCCCACCACGACGTATTCGTGGTCGGGATCTGGGGCATTCTTGCTCGGTACCTTGGTTCGCCAGATTCCATCAGCATAAGTCACCTCGTCCCTCTCGCCCGTGCGCGAACCGCTTTTAGGAACCCACCAGACACAGCTGTAGAAGCCGACAAAGGTTCCGTCGGCTTTGCGGGCGAAATAGGATGGAAGAGCGCTATGGGTTTCCCATGGCTTGTCGGCCGGGATGACCACTCCCATCGGCTTGGGGTGGTGGAGGACGCGCGCCAGTCCTGTGCCGCGGGCGACGGCAAAGTCGTCGAGGAACAACTGCCATTGACGTGCATCCATCTCCGCTCTTGCCATCGGGGCGCTGGCGATCATCAGGCCCACCAACAATGCAGTTACTCGCGCGCCGCGGACGTCACGTGATCGAGTCTTCATAACTATTGAACTAATAGGAATTTGCTTTTCGGGCGCGCAATTGTAATGAGCGCTGCGCGGGTGAGGGAGAATTGGTTTTCGGGCTCACCAAGCCTGGGGCGACCCTACCAACGCCAGAACGCGGCGTCAACAGGCAGCGGTCCATTCGACAACGGAATAATCCGACCCATCGCGTGACGCAAGATCCGTACGTGCAGAGAACAACGTATTATACTACGCTGCTGCGCAGTGAAACAGCAGATAAAGTCCATCGCGCTAACTCCCGAAGAGGCCTGCAAATCAAGGGTCTCAAATCCTGCAGATCCCGCGAATTTCTTCGACGACCTTCTTTCGATCCGACGGCATGGATGGGGTTGGGCCGCTAAAATTCTTCCTGGTGGCAGCGCGGGAAGAACGGAGCGCTCCCTCAGCCCATGCACGCAAAGAATCTTTTATTTGATTGCGATGTGGCTCTGGCTTGTGGTTTGTCCAAGCGCGCGTTCGATGCCGGCCAACGGTGATTTTGAACTGGGCAGCACAACGTTTTGGTCGGTTTGGAACCCGGCAAACCAGCCGTTCCAATGGGGCACTACTGGCAACCGAACTAATGTGCATTCCGGGAATTATGCGGGCGCGCTGACTCAATTTGGCGGCACGACCAACGTCTTTCACGTCATTTCCGCCAATGTTAACGTCTCCTCCTGGCCGGCCGGTTCTTTGTGCCTCGGAACGTTGTACCTGAAAACGGTGAATCTCCAGACCCAGCAAGGTTTGGGGGTGGTCATGATCTTTTCGGATTCCGGGGGAAACGTCGTGGGTTATTATCCCATGAACGGTTACTACACTGGAGACCACGACTACCTTCCGGTCCAAGTCCTGGCAACGTTGCCAACTGGGGCAACATCCGCTTCGTTTCACCTCGTTCTAGGCAGCGGGATCACCGCGGGGGCACTTTACGTGGATGATGTGGAAATTCACCAGGTTACCAGCCTGGGCAATCTTTCCACGAATATCCCGGATTGCCGGGTCTTGAGGGACACGAACGGCTCTCCTCGGCTTTACATCAATGGAGAGGTCCAAAACCCAAGTTTCTTCTTCGGCAATCACGGCAGTCCGCTCATATACGATGAAATCAGGTTGGCCGCGGAGGTGGGAGTAAATCTCATCATGCCGAGTATCAATACGCCATGGGGAGGGGTGGGCTCGGGGGAGTTTGAGTTGTCGCTGCAATCCAACTCGAACGCATGGTTCCTGCCACGTGTTTACCTTCATCCGCCGGCCTCATGGACCGCCTCTCATTCGGATCAGGCGCTGGTTGATGAAAAGGGAGCGCCGGACGCCAACGGGTGGCCTTCGCTCGCCTCTGACGTGTGGATGCAGGCGGTTTCGAATCAATTGCAGCAGCTCGTTCTGTATTTCCATAACTCACCATATCGCTCCCGGATCATCGGGTACCATCTCTGTTACCTGGCCGGCGGAGAATGGTTTTATGAGGATCCCGCTTTCCATTTCTGGGATTACAGCGAAGTCAATCGCCAACGATTCATCACCTGGCTCCAAACAAAATATACCAACGACATAGCCGCGTTGAACTCCGCCTGGCACAAGTCTTACGCCTCCTTCGCCCTCGTGCAGATTCCCTCGACCAACGACTGGTTCAGCGCGGATGACGGGGTCTTTCGCAATCCTCTGAACCAACGAGCGGCACCGGATTACTCGGCCTATCATAACCAACTCGTCGCCGGGCGAATCGCCGAACTTTCCGGGTATGTGAAAACTTTGACGGGCGGCAAATCGGTGGTCGGGGCATTTTACGGATACACCGCGGAACTCATCGGCAATTGCTGGCACAATGGCCTGCCGGTTGCGGGCCATCTGGGACTTGAGCAGTTGCTGACCAGTCCGGATGTGGATCTGGTGGGCTACCCGATTTCCTATTTTGACAGAGGCGTGGGTCGTCCTGGCAACATGCATTCTTCCGGAGTGGACTCTGTGGCACTCGCTGGCAAGTTGTCCTGGCAGGAGGAGGACTCAAACACCTACGTGGTCACGCCGCCGTCGAACTCGAATCCCTGGTATACAAATGTCCAGGATACGATGCAGTGTCTGCGGCGGGACTATGGAATTGTGATGGGGCACAACCAGGCGATGGAGTGGATGGACCTTACGCCGGATGGGCGCCTCAACAGCAGTAGCATCTGGACCAACAACGCGCTCGTGATGGGCACCTACAACGATGTCATCACCAACCAAATGCCGTTCGCGCCGCAAATCGCCGTGCTGGTGGATGAGCAAACGTTTTTCTGGCTCACTGCGGACGTTTATCACCTGACCTACCCGAACACGTACGCCATCCGGAGTGTGTTCCACGAAAGCGGCGCCAGCGTCGGCTATTATCTCCTCAAAGACCTGGCAAACCTTCCCACCTCCGTCAAGCTGGTTGTGTTCGAAAATGCTTTCCGCCTCGACGCAGCCGGGCAAACGATGATCAGCCAGGCAAAAACCAACGGGCGCACGTTCCTCTGGTTGTATGCTCCGGGCTACATCAGCGAGACGAATCTTTCCGTGAATACCATGCAGACGGCGACAGGTTTCAAATTTGTGAGGAGCGCGGTCGCCCGATCCACCAGCATCAAAGTGACCAATACCATCTCGCCTATCACAAGCGATCTCGTGAACCATCAGTATGGCAATGAGAATGCCATCACACCCAACTTTTACGTGGACAGAACAGTGGGCAACCCCGAGGTCCTCGGTTCCTATCCCAACAACAGCAACCGGCCTGGGCTGGTCGCCAAAGATTACGGCACCTGGAAATCCGTATTTTCTGGCGGACTGGATCTGGACGTCCAAATGGTTCGCAGCATTGCGCGTTACGCGGGGGTCAACCTGCTGGCGGAGGGCGACACGCTCAACGCCACCAACGCGGTAAATTTCAACGGGAACTACATGTATGTGTACGCGATGAACAACGCCGGCAGGCGGTGCTTCCAGCTTCCCGGCGAAAAGGTTCCCAATGGCAACTTCGAGAAATTCACCGGCGCGTTACCGACCTCGGGTTTCGGGCGCTGGGTTAGTCCGCTGGCCGGGTTGTTACCAGCCTCCAGAGTGGTCGGCACCAATGCGGCCGTGGGCAGCAACGCGTGCGCGACCGGTCCCTTTCTGAGTGTCCCCGGCCAATACTCCGTGCCGTTGGGCATCCGCTTGCAAGCCGAATCGAACAAAACGTATCAGGTCTCGTGCGATATCTATGTGGACGGGCTCAATACAGTTTTGGCAGGAGGCGGGGATTACATCTTCTTTGTCTTCCAGCCGCATGATTATTCGGCTGACTCGTGGAATGCTGCCATTGCATCCGGGACCAGCTCTCTGCTTCCGAACAAGACCTGGAAGAAACTGCAGGGGAGTTTTACGTTTAAGGGGTCGGCGGCGCCGTATCAAAATGAACTCAACATTCTCCTCAAAGTGTATGGCGCCTATTCGATCACCAATCTAATGATTGATAACGTCTCGGTTCGCGAAACCGGCTGTGTGCCCGTGGACGTGTTCGACGTCACGCAAAATGCTGCGGTGGCCTTCGGGGTGACGAGCTGGGCGGCGGATTTCGACTTAAATGAGCAGAAGATTTTCCGGATGGTTCCCACTTCACCTGGCCCGTTCGGTATTACTAGCGCGGCTCTGGCCAGTCCCGGATGGCTTCAGGTCCAGTGGCAGCCGCTGGGCCCCAATTATCGCTACACCTTGGAGCAATCTGGCGGCCTGCCGCCAACCTGGCAATCCGTCACGGGCACAAACGTGTGGCCGATTCAGCAAACACAGGCTACCGTGCCCATCGATTCGGACCAGCATTTCTTTCGAGTGAAAGCGGAGTCGCTTTAATCTGGCCATTTTCAACCCGAAGTTTTTGACCAATAATGTTCGCATGAGCAACTGCAACCGCACCCCGGCGATCATCGCGCTGACAATTTGTTTCACCGTGGCGGTTGCATTGGGCGGCGTCTCAACCACGAAGGATGACAACTTGGAATCCTGGCAGCGTCAGATCACTCTCCGGGACTCTTCGATCACCCTCAATTCGGGAATCTACCAAACGGCCAGCGGCAAGATCGAAATCAAAGCGCCTGTTACGTTTACCATTGAACCGGGCCCGATCATCACTGTGATGGACGAGTCAGTTCGGTTATCAGCCGACAAGCCAGAGTCCTGGTACAAGGGCACCCGGCTGGCCGGTCCCTTTGCCAAAGAACTCAATGCAGAGGGTTCTTATGTGCCGGGGTCGCTCAGCATCAGAAAGTCCATCGGCGGACCGAAGCTGGTCGAAGGGAAGGATTACCTGATTTCTCCCGAGCATGGCATGGTTGGGCTTGCGCCTGGTTCTCCGCTTTCCCCGAAGGAACCAGTTTTTGCCTCGTATCAATATGGCCTGCTGAGGCTGGATTCCATTGTGGTGGATGGCGGTGGCAAGGCCCGCTTGCTCAAGGGCGAACTGGCGATTGCCCGGCCGCAGCCACCGGAGCTGCCGCCCGGAACAAAGCGCCTGCTCAATGTTTTTCGCCCCTTCCATTCCACCACGCTGAATCGCGAGGATATCTTCCCTGTTCTAGAGCGTCCGGACCAGGCCGTTACCCGAACCTCTCACGGTCGTATCCCCAAAACCATTGCCAAAATCAAGGCCAGTCGCGCCGTCAGGATTGTTTGCCTGGGCGACTCGGTCACGGCGGGGGGCAATTCGAGCAAGCTGGAGCTGATGTACTCCGAAGTTTTCCGGCGGGCGATTATGGAGAAATATGCCTGGCCTTCGCCTGAGCGGGTCCCACTGCTCTCGATCAACGTCATCAATGAGAGTTATGGCGGCAGTTGCTCCTCGCAGTGGCTGCGGATCGGACGGTTAAAGAACTATCTGGACGAGCATCCGGAAATGGTGGGTAACGCCAAAGAACGAATTGATTTTCAGCGGGTGCTTGAGCTCAAGCCGGATCTGGTGACGGTGGAATTTGTCAATGACGCTCCCTTTACGCGCACGGAGTTGGAGGAGTTGTACGGCAAGATGCTGGATGAGCTGAAGAAGATCGGCGCGGAGCTGATTTTGATCACGCCACACTTCACGTCGATGGAGTGCATGAATGTAAAGTCGCTGCGGACTACTGATCCGCGTCCTTACGTGCAGTTCCTGTACGAGTTTGCAGAGCAGCACCATCTGGGGATCGCTGACGCCTCGGGACGCTGGGCGCATCTGTGGAAGGAAGGGATTCCTTATGTCACGTTGCTGGACAACTCCTTCAACCATCCCGACGACCAGGGACATCGATTCTTTGCCGAAGAAATATTAAAGAATTTTGAATAAGGAGAAGATCTCCCACCAGACTACCGCGGCTTTCCCGTGGCCCAAAAAGCGCAGCCTCCCGGTCAGCGATTGAAAGCAGAATGCTCATGAACAAAGAAAAAAACCACCAACCGAACCTGTTCAATGCAACCTTGTGGAAGGCGGTTGCTTTGATGGTCTGCTGGATGGTCCTGACCGGCCGGGCAAGCGCGTCAACAGTAGACAGCAGTACGGGGATACGTGTGGATGGGTCCGCTCTGACCAGGATCCGATATCCAGATGGTGCGTCGGAGACAGTCAAGTTCGCCGCGTCGGAACTGGCCAGGTATGTCGAGAAGGCGACCGGAGCTAAACTTTCGGTGGCGGAAGGCAAACCAGAGCGCGGGACGATGTTCTTAAGCACAGCCTTGCCGAAGAATTTGCGCCTTGAATTCCAGACAAACGGCTTTGACCGGGCACTGGTTGTTGCAAAGAAGGGTTGCGTATATCTCATTGGCGAAAATGACCGGTCGGCGCTTTATGCGGTTTACGACTTTCTCCAGGACTTTGGGCGAATCGAGTTCTTCGGCCCCGGTGAGAGGCACGAGTATATACCACCCGTGGCGCGCATCGAGCTTCCGGGGACCCTGAGTACGAAATATGGTTCGGCGATCCAGATACGCGACTACTTTGTTAAGTATGGTTGGAACGAGACGATCGATTTCCTGGCAAAGAGCCGGTTAAATTCGATTATTATCAGCCGCCTGGACAAGGGGTCTCACCCGCAGTATTTGGCGGAAATTCACAAACGCGGCATGCTGCTGCGGGGGCCGAGCCATAACATGTCTCATTTCCTGCCGGATGAAGCACTCTTCAAGGACCATCCCGAGTATTTCCCGATGGTTGATGGCAAGCGCGTCATAAACCACCGCACTGCTTGCTTTTCCAATGCGAAGGTGGAGGCGATTTTCCTCGCCAGGTGGCGAAACTACGTACGCGAGTATCGCGGGTTCTGGGACACGGTTACTTTATATCCAGAAGACTATGCCGATGAGCATTACTGTGGCTGTCCCGTGTGCATCCAGCAGCCGAACGCGAACTGGTACATTGTGCTGGTTGCCAAGGCGGCGAAGATTCTTGAGGAAGAGGCGCCGGAGATGCGCTTCGAGTTCTGCGCCTATCACTCGCTCCGCACCGCCCCCACCACGACCGTCCGATTCCCCTCAGACGGACGCAACATGACTCTCAACCTGAGTTTGAGCTACGATCGTGACGCCTATGCCCCCATCGACTCGGATATTAAGAACAACCAGGCAATTGTCTCCATGTTGGATGGTTGGCTGCGCTATTTGACCGCCTGCGGTTATCGGGGCAAAACGTTGATGACGGACTACTATAACCTTTGCGAAATACCGGGCATTGGCCCGAGGTCACGCGCATACCTTTGGCCGGTGGATGTGATTCAGAAAGACTGCCGCTTCTACCAGGCGCGCGGTCTCGATGGCGTGAGCGATTGGGTTTGCATGCGTGCCCTCTGTTTCCCGACTCCCTACGTGCTCTGGTCGTGGCTGAAGATCTGGAGCGACACCCAGGTTGATCTGGCGAAACTTGAGAACCGTTTCTATCCTGCGTATTTCGGCGCGGCAGGGGGGCGGGTCAGGGATTACATCCACCGCTTGACCGCGCTAATGCACGGAAAGGCCACCAAAGTAGATGATGCCAATATCACCGAGATCGAGACGTTGGCAGCGACTCTGAAGGACATCGATACCTCGCAGCTTTCGGAGACGGTTCGGCACCGGATGGAGGTGCTAAAAGTTCACGCTGAGTACTGCGTGCTGCTCAAGAAGGCCTTCGTGTCCATGGCCTCTGGCGACCCCGCAAAGTGGGCGCCCTACGAGAAGCAGCTCAAATCTTTCTTCACCGAGACTTACAAAACAGTTCTCCGGTACGAGATAGACATCCCTCCGGCGTTCGCCGATCTTTGGTGGGATTGGGCGAACCGCAACCCGCAATCAGCAAAGGGGTTCGCCGAGTCTCCGACCGCGCATTGAGAAAAACCTACCATATTTCTGCCCCCGGTGGTATGCTCACAGAGCGAAAGCATGAAAGAAATCACGGCCGATGCCGAGAAACATGCTTCAAGACTATAGCAAACCTGTAATCATCCCAAACCTCGCAATGCAAATACCGATATACCTAAAACACTCCCTCTCTCTGGTCTGTGCCGTAAGTGCCCTGAGCCTCGTGTCCGTCCGCGCCGAGGACAACGTTACCAACATCATCAGCGGTACGGTCGTTGACAACTCTGGCGCCGCCTACACCGTCGGCTCAACGGGCACGAACAATTATCTGCAAATCGACAGCGGCGGCCAATTGACCAACATCACGGACGCCGTCATCGGCAACGCAGCCACCGCCAGTGGCAACTCAGCGCTGGTGACCGGGACCAACTCCAGTTTGTTTATCCCCAACACCGCCATCGTTGCGGGCAGCAGGCTCTTCGTAGGCAACAGCGGCTCTCGCAACAGCCTGACGGTTTCCAATGGTGCACTTGTCAGCGCAGGCAGTCGCATCTTCAATGCCGGGGCTTCCGGCAGCAGCTCCAATAGCGTGCTGGTTACCGGCCCAGGCTCGGTGCTGCAGACCTACGCCAGCGTGGCTCAAAATTTCTTTGTTGGCCGGCTTGGCAACGGAAACAACAGTATGACCGTCAGCAACGGCGGCGCTGCTTACGGCAACCCTGACACCGGCTTCTTGTGCGAGCTCATTATAGGCGGCGACACCGGTGGGAAGAATTTGGCGACCGTCACGGGGCCCGGCTCCATTTGGAAAGGCAATCACACTCTGCAAGTGGGTGTGGGGACAGGCTCGAACAATCGGCTGGTCATCACCAATGGCGGGCAGGTCATCTTCGCGGACAAGGGCTTGATAGGGTTCGACGGAACCGGGGTAGGCGTTTCTAACAGCGTGCTGGTTACTGGCGCCGGCTCGCTCCTCCAGGGTGGCCTCGACCCTGATAACAACACCCTTAGCCTGAACGTGGGCCACACAACTTCAGGAAATACCCTGACTATTTCGAACGGGGGCACCGTCAGCAATACCTATGGTTACATCGGGGCGTTTGCCGATGCCAACAGCGTGCTGGTCACCGGGGCCGGCTCGTCCTGGCAGCTTCTGCGCGATTTTGCGGTCGGCTATGGCGGACCCGCTGGTGGAGCCCGCAACAGTCTGACGGTCAGTAATGGCGGAGCCGTCACCAACGGCGGCGAGGGATTCATCGGCTACCACTCGGGCACTAACCAGGCCCTCGTTACTGGGGCGGGCTCAATTTGGCAGAGCTACAGCAATCTATGGTTGGGGTTCGATCCCGATTTGGCCAACAACAGCCTGACCATTAGCAATGGCGGTGCGGTCTATGGCACGCGGATCCTCATCGGCGGCTTGGGCAGCAACAACACGGTACTCGTCACTGGGCCAAGCTCGATTTTAAGCGCCAGTGACCAGGTTGATGTGGGCCAATACAGTACAGGCAACACTCTGACCATCGCCAATGGCGGACTGGTTGAGGCCGGCTTCATCGCCATGAACTACAACAATTCCCTGCTGAATATTGGCGACGGCACGGCACAGGCCAAGGCCAGCGTTTTGAATGTAACTACGGCCTTTGCCGATGACCGGCTGAATTTTAACGCCGGAACGCTTAGCGCGACGGCGGACGTGCCGAATTTCATTGGTGGCCCGGGCAGCGCCTACATCCAAAGCGGCGGAGCTATTTTTGACAGCCAAAGTTTCACGGTGACAATTCCCGTTGCGCTACTGGAGGACGGTGGCAGTCCGGGCGGCGGTTTGACCAAGACTGGCACAGGCACTCTGACCTTGAGCGGCGCGAATACCTATACTGGCAATACCACCGTGAATGGCGGAACTCTGGTTATCCAGCAGCCCACCTTGTTTGTGAACTCCACCATCTCGGTGACCAATGGTAGTGTCCTGGATTTGGCGTTTGCCGGATCCGAGACGAACCAGATCGGCGCCCTCGTGCTGAACGGCGTCCACAAGGCTGCGGGTGTTTATAATAATTCCACGGACCCAACCTATCTCCACGGTGCTGGTAGCTTGCTGGTGACGTCGTCGGTGGCCACCACACCGACGAATATCACGTATAGCGTGAGCGGAAACGTCCTCACGCTTGCGTGGCCGGAGTCGTACCGGGGCTGGTATGCGCAATCGAACTCGGTGAGTTTGGTCAGCCCGAGCTCCTGGTTTGATATCCCGGGTTCCCAAACCACAACCAATCTCAGCATCACAATCAATCCCGCGTTGCCGCAGGTGTTCTATCGGATGCATCTGTCGCAATGATTTTGGGGAGAGCCGCGGGGCGCATTGAGGGAGGCCCCGCGGCTCAGAACCCTCAAAACGATAGGTGCTTGATGATTGTGAATAAAAAAGTTCTCACCTACCGAGGTGCGGACAGGGGAGCGTTCACTTTGATCGAATTGCTTGTGGTGATCGCCATCATCGCAATTCTTGCCGCCCTGCTCCTGCCAGCGCTAGCGAAAGCAAAAGAGAAGGCCAAAACGATAAATTGTGCGAGCAATGAAAAGCAGATCGCCCTGTCCTACCTGATGTATGCAGACGACAACGCCGGTCTGCTGCCGGTGGCGGCGGCATCACAAGGCGGAATTGCCGCGTATGCGACTGAGTGGTTTCGGGAAATCTCAACTTACATAACCAGGAGCAAGACCAACATCAACGAGTTGAACGTCCAGGGCACGGTGTCACGGTGTCCTTCGGCGAACCTGGATCTCATTTATAAGATTGCCGGCATTAGCCCCGACATGAATGCGCTATCCTTCGGAGGATACGGGCACAATTTCTTCTATTTGGGCTATTACGAAGGTGCGGAAAAGGTCCCTCCGCCTTACGGTTATCCGACCTGGGGTCGGCAGAAGCTCAGCTCAATTACTAAACCCACCGAGACGGTGATAAATAGCGACAGTATTGACCCTGTGCTGCCGCAAGACTCAGGCTGGGGAATCGATCAGTTCGGGTTTTCTGACCCACCAAGTCATTGGTGGCTCGGCGGGACCAAATACTCACACACCTACACGCGCCACGGCAAGGGCGTCAACTATGCCTGGGCCGACGGCCACGTGAAGCTTGGCGCCTGGGCGCTCATGATTAAAAATCCAAACGGCGATCAGGATTGGTATTGGATGAAAGCGAAATAGCGGGAACATTCAAACCTTGGGCTGGATTGGGTTCATTTCCGAACCTTTGCGGGAGAAAGTTTTTTCTGTGCGCCAGTTTGCTCCCATAGTCGAAATCCTCCAACAAAAGCGTTTGCGTTATCGCCAGCGCGGCAGCCTGAGGGCAGTTCCTTCAGCTTCCGAATGTTGCCTCCGCCAAGTACCACGTCGTCTGGTTCGAGAGCGGCAATCAGACGCTCGACGGCATCGGCGACAAACTTTCGCCACTTTTTCTTGCCATGCTTCTCCAGTCCTCGAACTCCGACGTAATCCTCAAAAGTTGCCTTCTTGTAAGGCAGGTGACCCAACTCCATCGGCTCGATAATACCATCCACGATCAAGGCGGACCCAAGCCCAGTGCCAAGACCAAGAAAGAGCATTTTGCCCTTTTTGTAACTTCCCAGGGCTTGCATAGCGGCGTCGTTCAAGACCTTGACCGGGCATTTGAACGCCTCTTCGAAGTCGAAACCAGCCCACCCCTTTCCAAGATTCCAAGGTTCCGAGAAAGGCCGGTTCCGGTGGACGGGTCCTGGGTAGCCGATAGACACTGCATTGTAATTCCAGTCGGTCACGAGTTTCTTAACCTTCGAGACCATCTGTTTCGGAGTCAGCGATGGCCCGGAATCAAACTGCCGGTGGACGCCCTGTCCTGTCGCCAGGACCTTCACGTGAGTTCCACCGACATCAATGGTTAGTACGTTCATAGTGGTTGATTATTGAGTTCGTCCAAATTTTTTCTCCAATTCTTTGAAATTCATTTCGATCAGAGTTGGGCGGCCATGAGGGCAGGTGTACGGCATGGCGCATCTGCGCAAATCCTCAACCAGGTTCTCTAACTCCAGCACTCCCAGCGGGTCGTTGGCCTTTACTGCGTGACGGCAAACGGTTTTGGCTACTGTATGTTCGCCTAGCCGCGATGTATTCACCTCTTGACCCGCTTCTTTGAGGTGGTCCACCAGTTCACGCACAAACACCCGCGGCTCCGCTGCTTTGACGAAAGGAGGCAAGGCATCGAGCAAAAATGTTCGCTCACCAAATTCGCTTAGCCCAACACCCAATCGGGTCAGCACCGGCAGTTGTTCCCGAAGAAAAGTTGCGTCGCGGGCGGACAACTCGACGGTTTCGGGAAGCAATAATCGTTGCGAGGGAGCTTGTTTCTCCTTTTCCAACCGATTGAGCATTTGCTCGAAAAGGATCCTTTCGTGGGCCGCGTGCTGGTCGAGCAATACCAGGCCGCGATCCGATTCGAGCACGACGTAGAGCTTGCCAATCACACCAACCAGGCGTAGGGGAACTTTTAACAAGGGTTCGGATGATTGGCCTGTCCACGCAGAAGGAGGAACCGGTGCAGGCGTTGCGAGCACTGCAGCGGAAGGAGACACGGAGGTCGAGATGGCGCCTGCTGATTCGGTTATTCGCTGATTAATTCGAGTTGAATCGTTGCTCCTTGCCTCGGGCGCAGTTTTTTGGGCAGAGGATATCATGCTACTTTCTCTTTCCTTTCGAGAGTCGGGCGCGGCGGAAAAACCCATCCGTAAGGTTTCCTGTGAAGGCGAAGCCGTTTGCAGTCGAGGCGGCTCAAGTTCTGCCGGTAAACTTGGCAAAGCAGGTTGCTTTTCAACCAAAGACTGTCTCATCTCCGATGGCGTGGCCCCTGTCCGATGAAATTCCAGCAACGTCTCTCTCACCGCTCGGGCGACAAATCTTCGGACCTCGCCTTCTTCGTGGAATTTTACCTCGCGCTTTGCGGGATGGATGTTGACATCCACTGCTGCAGGATCAATTTCGAGGAACAAACAGCAGACTGGGTACCGGCCTTTCATAAGGGCGGTATGATAACCCTCGAGCAGGGCAAAATTCAGCCCTCGGTTTTCCACCGGACGTCGATTGACAAAGAGATGCTGCTCCTCGCGGTTGCTCCGAGAAACTCCAGGGGCGCCGATGAATCCCCAAATACGGAGTAACGAAATCTGCCCATTCTCTGGTGAGTCTTCTCCGGTTGGCTCGCCCATCGCAGGTGCTGGCCTTTTATAATCGACCGATAAAAGTTTGTAAGTAACGCTGTGAAGTGAACGCAAACGCTCAAGCAACGCGCCTGACCGTGTGCTTTCATCGCTTCCAGCTTTGATTGCCGGCAATTGCCAAATCAGCCGTCCATCTTTTTTGAAAGTGAAGGCAACTTCTGGGTAAGCCAGGGCTGCCAGGGTTAGATAATGCTGGATGTGCGCAGCCTCGGTTTCCTCAGTGCGCAGGAACTTGCGTCGAGCCGGCAGGTTGAAAAAAAGCTGGCGAACTTCGACGCAAGTGCCGGGCGCCATACCCGCCGCTTTCACTTCCAGGATCTTGCCTCCTGCGATAATGATCTGCGTTCCTTCTGGTGAATCGCCGTCCCGCTCGTGAGTCGTAAGGATAAACCGGCTAACGCTGGCAATGCTGGGCAAAGCTTCGCCGCGGAAACCCATCGTGGTGATTGCAGCAAGATCTTCCGAACGCCGGATCTTGCTGGTCGCGTGGCGTTCCAAACTCAGCAACGCATCATCGCGGCTCATGCCTGTGCCGTCATCAGTCACTCGAAGAAGGCTGCGTCCACCCGACTGAATTTCTATTGTGATCTGGGTCGCTTGCGAATCGAGTGCATTTTCCACCAATTCTTTTACCGCGCTTGCAGGGCGCTCGACGACTTCCCCGGCGGCGATTTGATTCGCCACCTGTTCAGGCAAGAGTCTAATGCGATTCACGTTGTGAGAAGTTAAATAGCTAAAGCGCGTTAAGACGCGAAAAACTCAGGAGCTTGTTTCGTCAGTTAACCTTATACTCCCGTCTTCCCTCGGGGAAGAGGCAACCCGAATGAAAAGACAGCACCTCGACCCGGTTCATTCCGGGCGGAGATCCAGCCATGATGATCTTCGATGATACGTTTGCAAATCGAGAGACCCAATCCAGTGCCGTGGGCCTTGCCATGGGTCGCGAAGGCCTCAAACAACTGTTCGGCAATTTCCGGCGCGACGCCCGGCCCGGCATCTTCGATTTCAGTGACGACTTCAGTATCCTTGGGCAGCACACGCAAAATGATCTTGCCGCCGTCGGTCATGGCATCGGTAGCATTATGAATTAGATTCTCAAAAACGCGGCGCAGCCTTTTCGGATTCATTAGCAGCTTCAGTTCAGTTGGCGGAGATTCCAACGCTAATTCCACAGACTTCAGGGCCACTTCGGGGCGCATTTCTTCGGTTAATTGTTGCAGGAAAACACCATACTTGACCGACGCCGGAACGAAATCGGCACGAGTGGGCTGCGTAAATTCGAGGATCTCATTTATCAAATCGCTGATGCGTTCAACTTGTTTGCGAATTCGAGACTTAGCCTGTCGCCGCGACTCGCTCGTTGCACTTTCCATGCCCGCCATTTCTGCCGTAATGCTGATAATATTCAACGGATTTTTTAAATCGTGCACAATCGAACGCGCAAACCGGCCGATAACGGCCAGTCGTTCACCCTGAACCACTTCCCGCACATGTTGCCGGTTAAACTCGCGCAACCGGTGGCTTATCTCGCGTAACAAAGCTAGCGACATTGCAGGCGAGCGCTCGAGTAATGCCTGCATTTTTGGACGGGGAATAAAATAAACCGATGTAGGTTTGCGCGCCATCGCGCACGCCGAGCGTGGCTTGTGATCGATGACTGCCATCTCGCCAAAAATCTCACCCGGACCAATTTTGGAAAAAACGTGCCGTATCTGCGAGCTGAGGAGAGCCGAAATCTCGACCAGGCCTTCCTTTACTACATAGACTCCATCGCCAACATCACCTTCTTTGAAAATCTCCTTGCCAACCGCAAACGTTTGTTCGGATGCAATTTGCCGCAACGCTTCCAACTCAGCCGCAGGCAGTTGGCCGAACAGTTTGCTGCTTTCAAGTTTGACCACCCTGCGAATTTAGTGGAGGCCAATACCTGGAAACAAGTACGGAAGAGTGGAATGAAAGAATGAAGAGTGTAGGGTCCTGGCCACTGCCTTTTTCCCCAGCAACTCGACGGCTTTTCCTTCAAGCGATTCCTGGACGGCAAGATAAGTCATCGGGGTCGATGGGTGGCTCAGCCCATGTTTCTCGCCAGGCGGGATTTTAAAATTTCGAAAGCATCGCTTGTTGATCGCCATGCCCCCCTCTTTATTCGGCAATCGAGCGGGATTTACCCCGTATCGGTTGCGTTGGTGAGGTTTAACTTCGGTGATGGAAACAAGACACGCGAATGGGTCAAAGTCACCTCAGGCCCGAGGAAAAAGTTCAACCAGTGATATTCTCGGTAATACCGCTCGAAATGGGAGTTTCAATCGGAAATGGGCGCAGCATTACCGCATGCTTACCGTTTTGAGGGAGCGGTTTGCCCGCGAGCTGAGTGAGCGCAGTGAAACCGCCAAAGAAGAGATGCCGAGCTACAGCGAACACATGGCTGACGCGGCTACGGATTCGTATGATCGGGATTGCGCTTTGGCGATGTTGTCGTCATCCCAAACATTGCTTTATGAAATCGAGCAGGCCATGAACCGAATCACTGCCGGCACCTACGGTGTTTGCGAGGCCACCGGCAAGCCGATCGAAAGCGAGAGGCTTTCCGCCATTCCCTGGGCTCGCTTTACCATTGACGCCCAAACTGAATTGGAGGTCCATGGCATAGTTTCTCGCCCGCGCCTGGGAGAACTGGGCACCGTAGTAGCATCGGTCCAGAAAGAAGAAACCGAGGAAGATGAGACGGAAGAGGTCCCAAAGCCTCGAAAAGCACAAGCTGCTTAAGTCTGCTGTTTTGAACCACTCTTCAGAGCAAACGGTCAAATCTGAAGGAAAGTCGCAAGAATGGGAGTTGGAGGAAATTTCTGCCCTCGAACGTCGGAATCCCCTAAATCCCTGGTAATGAAAGTTTTGACACATGCCCCCCTTTTAAGCCACTGTCCGGGAACTTAGCATGGTATTTGCTTGATCTAAGCATAGCGTGTAAGTGTGTCCCAGATGGGTAAATCATTAATCATTACTGAAAAGCCGTCTGTTGCCAGTGACATTTCCAAGGCTTTAGGCGGCTTTAAGAAGCAGGAAGACTACTACGAGAGCGAGCATTATGTGCTCTCGTCGGCAGTTGGACATCTATTGGAATTGATCGTTCCACCCGGGGTCGAAGCCGTGCGGGGCAAGTGGTCCTTTGCCAATTTACCGGTTATTCCTCCGCATTTTGATTTGGCGCCGATCGAGAAAACCAACTCGCGCCTCAAGCTGCTCGCCAAATTGATCAAGCGCAAAGATGTGGATGCCCTGATCAATGCGTGCGATGCCGGCCGGGAAGGAGAACTCATTTTTCGTAATATCGTACGCTTCACGAAAGCCGGCCAGCCCATCAAACGGCTTTGGCTGCAATCCATGACGCCATCTGCCATTCGCGAGGGATTCTCACGTCTGCGCGGCGACCCGGAGATGCTGCCACTGGCCGATGCTGCGTTAAGCCGTTCGGAGGCCGACTGGCTCATAGGCATCAATGGCACCAGAGCCATGACCGCTTTTAATTCCAAGTCCGGCGGTTTTTTTAAGACGACTGTCGGACGGGTTCAAACGCCAACTCTTGCGATCGTGGTCGAACGTGATCAAAAAATCCGGAATTTTGTTCCACGGGATTATTGGGAATTGATTGGCACATTCGATGCCGAGGCGGGCAAGTACAGCGGGAAATGGTTTGACGAAAAATTCGTTCGTCCAGAAAAAGACGGGGATCTCGAGTTAAAAGCCGAGCGTTTTTGGGAACGCGAAAGGCCAGAGGCGATTCGGGCTAAGTGCCTGGGCAAACCCGGTGTGGTCACTGAGGAGAGCAAGCCAACCACACAACTCTCGCCTTTGCTTTATGATCTGACGAGCCTCCAACGCGATGCGAACAGCCGGTTTGGCTTTAGCGCCTCAGGCACACTCAAACTGGCTCAAAGCCTTTACGAACGTCACAAAGTGCTAACCTATCCGCGAACCGACTCGCGGGCCTTGCCAGAAGATTACCAACCGACGGTGCAGAGCACACTTAAAATGCTGAGTGGCACCAATTATGGACAATTCGCAGATGCCATCCTGAAAAACGGGTGGGTAAAACCGAATAAACGCATCTTCAATGACGCCAAAGTTTCTGATCACTTCGCAATCATACCGACCACCGAGCCGCCAAAAGAGTTGAGTGAGCCCGAACAGAAGCTGTATGACATGGTGACCAAGCGTTTTCTGGCCATTTTTTATCCTGCGGCCGAGTTTCTGGAGACGACGCGAATCACCCGGGTTGAAAGTGAGCCGTTCAAGACATCTGGAAAAGTCCTGGTCAACCCTGGCTGGCTGGCGGTTTACGGCAAGGAAGCTCAGACGGAAGATACGCCTACATTGGCGCTTGTTCGCGCGGGCGAGCAGGTAAAAACGAGCGAATTGGAAGTAAAACAAAGTCAAACCAAGCCCCCAGCGCGTTTTACGGAAGCGACCTTGCTCGGCGCAATGGAAGGAGCTGGCAAATTGGTCGAAGATGAGGAATTGCGCGAGGCAATGAGTGAAAAGGGGTTGGGGACACCGGCCACGCGCGCTTCGATTATCGAAGGACTCATCAGCGAGCAGTACCTGTTGCGGCAAGGCAAAGAGCTTCAGTCCACCGCGAAAGCCTTTTCACTGATGGAACTGCTCAATGGGTTGGGCATCCCGGAATTGACCAAGCCGGAACTGACTGGCGATTGGGAATTCAAGCTGAGGCAGGTGCAGCGGCGGGAGAAAAGCCGACAGGAGTTCATGACGGGAATTGCCGGGATCACGCGCCATATCGTTGACCGTGCCAAGCGCTACGAATATGACACGATACCGGGCGATTTCGGTATCCTCAAAGTTCCCTGCCCGAAATGTGGCGGCGAAATACATGAACGCTACAAAGCCTTTCAATGCGTGAAGTGCGATCTATCCATTTGGAAGATTATTTCCAGCAGGCTATTTGAAAGCCATGAAATGGAAGCGCTGCTGCGCGACCGCCAAATCGGTCCCTTGCAAGGATTCCGCAGCAAAGCAGGCAGGCCTTTCGCTGCGGTGCTGAGATTGACCCCTGAATTCAAAATCGAGTTTGATTTTGGACAGGACAAGCGGGATGACAATGGAGCGCCTATCGAAGTTGATTTCACCGGGCAGGAACCAATGGGTAAGTGTCCCAAGTGCCAGAACCGGGTGTTCGACACGGCGATGAGTTATATTTGTGAAAAGGCCACGGGGCCGAATCGGACCTGCGACTTCAGGATTGGGAAGGTCATTTTGCAACAACCGATGGAGCGGGACCAAGTCATGAAATTGCTCGAGACGGGCAAAACGGATTTGCTGCAAAAGTTCATTTCCAAGAAAGGCCGGCCCTTTAAGGCATTCTTCGTATTCAAAGACGGAAAGGCCGGTTTTGAGTTCGAGCCGCGTCCTGCCCGGGCAAAAAAAGGCAAGGCGGCTGAACCAAAAGCGCCCATACCCAAAATCGACTTTACCGGGCAGGAACCCATCGGCAAATGCCCGATTTGCGATGCGGGGGTGTTCGAAACCGAGAGCGGGTACTTCTGCGAAAAATCGCAAGCCGATAAGCGCCCCTGTAAATTCAAAATCAGCAAAACCATCTTACAACAGCCAATCGAGCGCGCGCAGGCAGCCAAACTTTTGGCCGACAACAAGACCGGTCTTCTGGATAAATTCATTTCAAAGGCCGGTCGGCCTTTTCCCGCGTACCTGGTGATGGATGACATGGGAAAAGTCACCTTTGAATTTCCGCCTCGGGAGAGTGAAAAGGCGGAAAACATCTGAGCAGCCTGGCTGCAGCGAGGACGTGCTCACGTTCCTGAGTGAGAACCGACGACTTACACCGAGTTTCTGGTTTGGAACCAGGGTTAACTCCACGTGACTGACCAGTGATCGACCCATTGCTCCAAAAATTCCTGGTTCATCTTGCCACTGATCGCGGCGCTTCGGCGTACACTCAACGTAATTACCAACAAGCCTTGCTTGAGTTCTCGAAATGGTTCGAGGAAGAACGAAGGCAAACGCCCGCCTGGGCGAAATTGCAGCGGGATGACTTCCGAGCCTATCTTCGTTTTTTGGGCCGGAAGAACCTGGGCCGGGCGGCAATTCAACTGCGATTTTGTGCTTTGCGCACATTTTACAAATTCCTGATTCGTCAGGGGGCAATTGCTGCATCCCCAATTAAGAACCTAGCGATGCCAAAAATTGGCAAGCGATTGCCGAAATTTCTGACGTCACAACAAATGGAAGACCTGCTGGCCGCCCCGCTTAAAGTGGTCCAGGACAAAGAGGAGCCTACCGCTCGCGCTCGATCGGAATTTGTATGCCGAAGGGATATCGCCATATTGGAAACGATCTATTCGTGCGGCCTTCGCATCAGCGAGCTTTGCGGCCTATTGGCTGCAGACGTCGATTGCCACGAGCGCCTGGTGCGCGTCCGAGGAAAGGGAAAAAAGGAACGTTTGATTCCCATTGGTGAAACTGCGTTGCAGTCGATTCAGAAACACTGGCAGTCATTTTCGCAACCACCGGGTGGAGCATCCCCGGTTTTTTTGCGCGGGCCAGATAATTTGAAGCCGATCTTGCCGCGCACTTTGCAACTGCGACTAAAAAAATATTTGGCTATAGCTGGATTGGATCCACAGATCACGCCCCATAAACTGCGGCATAGTTATGCAACACACTTGCTCGATGCCGGTGCGGATTTGCGCAGCGTGCAGGAACTTCTTGGCCATGCCCACCTGGTCACAACCCAGGTCTACACTCACTTGACCACTGAACGCCTCAAGCGCGCTTACGATAAGGCCCACCCAAGGGCTTGACTGGTTTTTGGTCCTTCCTGGCCGCCGCCTTTTCCGAATTCGCCTCCAGCCTGAAGTAATCCCGGGCATTGGCATAACAGATATTGCGAATCATCTGCCCAACGAGTGCCTTGTCGTCGGGGATTTCGCCATTTTCCATATCGCGTCCGACTACATTGCAAAGGACACGCCGGAAGTATTCGTGACGCGGGTAGGACATAAATGAGCGCGAATCGGTGATCATTCCGACAAAACGAGAAAGCAAACCAATATTCGAGAGCGCGTTGAGCTGCCACTCGATGCCTTCCTTTTGATCCAAAAACCACCAACCGGAACCAAACTGAATTCTACCGGGCGTCTTGCCATCCTGAAAGCTGCCCACGATCGAAGCGAACGCATAATTATCCGCAGGATTATTGTTATAAACGATGAGCCTCGGCAGGGCATTTTCCTGTTCCAGCCGGTCCAAGTAGGCAACCAAAGCGGCCGCTTGCGGAAAATCCCCGATGCAATCGTACCCGGTATCCGGGCCGAGCTGGCGAAGCAATCGAGTGTTGTTGTTTCGAAGCGGGCCGAGATGCAATTGTTTTACCCAGTCCTTTTCAGCATCGAGTCGGCCGAAGAGAAGCATCAAAGCTGCTGCAAATTGTCCATGCTCCTGTGGGGAAGCGGCGATACCGTTCCTCGCTTTGTCGAAGATCGCGCTGGCGGTCTTATCTGAACAGAAATCGGAGTAGCAATAACTCAAGCCATGGTCCGAGAGGCGGCAGCCGTGCTCATGGAAATAATCATGCCTCTTGCGTAACGCTTCGATGAACGATTGGTAATCGCCAATCTCGACGTTTGAGGCTTCCGCGAGCCGGTTGACCCATTGGTTAAAATCGTTCGGCTGCTGAACCTGCAACGCCTTGTCTGGCCGAAACGCAGGCAGAACCCGTGTCGCCAGTTTCCCTGCCGCAATCGCGGCGTGAGGTTTCAGATCATCCACTGGATCGTCCGTCGTGCAAAGCGCGCGAACCTGAAATTTCTTGAGAATACCCTGGGTGGTGAGTTCGCTCCCAGCTAGTTTTTGATTGGCTTTTTTCCAGATCCCCGCCGCGCTTGCTTCGTTCAGCAGTTCATTGATCCCAAAATAACGAGTTAACTCCAGGTGCGTCCAATGGTAGAGAGGATTCCGCAAGGTTTGAGGAACCGTGGCAGCCCAGGCTTGAAACTTAGCTAACGGTTCCGCATCGCCTGTGCAAAAGCGTTCCGCCACCCCATTCGCGCGCATGGCTCGCCATTTGTAATGATCCCCCTCAAGCCAGATCTCGAACAGGTTCTTGAATTGACGGTTGAGCGCGATATCACGCGGCGGCAAATGACAATGATAATCCAGAATTGGCTCTGGCTCAGCAAACTCGTGATAAAGACGCCTTGCCGCGCGGGTCTGCAAAAGAAAATCGTCGTGAATGAATTTCATAAAAACAGCGGCTTAAGATGGCGTTCGTAAAGATTCAGCGTCACATTTTTAGAAACAGCCTCCTCGCACTCTTCCAGAGCCGCGAGGTAGCGCGGTCCAGTTTTGGCCGCAATCTTGTAGCCGACATGAAGCAATTGACGCACGTGCGGATTAAACTCCTTGTTCTTTTGCTCATGCCTGACCGCTGAGACAAATTGTTGCGAACTCCATCGGTTCACCGCCTCGGCGGTGGGCAGCCTAGTTTGATCGATGTCGATGACCGATGCATAGGGAGCGCAAAGCTCGTCCAAGTGTTCCAGGGCGCTTGCGTAGATTTCTTTTGCAAGGGCCAGCCCGACGCCCCCTGCTTCAGCCAACCCGATCAGTTCTTCAAGCCAGGTGGTCCCGGCCGTTTTGATGTGCAACCCGGCATTGAATTGTTTCAGCCCACGGCGGATCGGCCCGTAAATGGAGAACTTGTCACTGCCAGAGTGAACGCTCAGCTTCAATGCGGCTGGCAGCCCATATTGCTTGATTGCAAATTGGATGACTGCCAGATCTTCATTAAATTCTTTTTCGAACTGAACGAGTTCGCCTACGTAGTCTACGCCTTTGTTGAATCGGCCTGAGAATTTGGGAGCAATCGTCTGAATCGGGACTCCTTCGTCTGCCAGGGCGGCCAGGATCATCAGCAGTTCAGGTGGAGTTTGTGGTTCATTCGTCTCGTCCATGGATACTTCGGTGATGAACTTTCCTTCTCCAAGTGCCTCAAGAATATGCCTGTAGATTTTCCCAGCTTCGGCTACCGCGAGCAGATATTTTCCAGCTACTCTTTCGACCTGTGCCCGCTCAAGGGTGAACGGACTTTCGATCCCGGGTATTACAAGTCTCCCTGTAAATTCGGGATGCCGCTTGATGAAAGCCTCAATCTGCTCATGGTTTGCGCGCCTGCCGATCCAATCTGCCACATCGAGGGTGAAAAAATCTGAATGCGGAAGGAAGCGATCCACGGTTTCCAGCCGCATATGGTCAGCATCCACATGGTAAGCCTTGCGCCAGTTCAAGGCTTTAACCGCTGCATCGGCCGCTGCGCGCGTGCTTGAAGGCTCGGAGCCGATCGTCAGGTGTTCGCGATTGGATTTATTCCAAACCGGGACCACCTCCACTCCCTTCTCTGCAGCAAGAATACACGCTTGCAATTGCGCCTTCGCCTGGTGGGTGAAACGGTCACCAACGCCTAGTGAGTATCTGCCAATGGTCAAAGATTGTGCCATAGTATTTTCTGGCCAGTGACCCTAATAAAATTCTCACCTTCAAACTAGAAAGAAAGCTATCACGGAACGAACGCAGCTAGCACCGATATAAGTTGCGCAGACCGACGCAGCGTTTTCTCTTGCGCACGTTGCTGTAAGCTTGCTGACATATCGGTCGATGTATTCATTAAACACTCATTGGCAGAAGAGTATTGGTTTGGTCCTTCTTCAATTTGCGACAGCCGTCTGCGCCCCGAGTTGCTTCGGTTCCGGCACCATTGATTTATCCAAAACCACAGTGGTCATTCGAGTGGGGATCCTCCCTCCCGCTGAACAAACGGCGGCGCATGTATTAGTCGAGGAAGTCCGAAAAAGGACCGGCCTGCGTTGGCCCATCAGCACTAATTGGCCTGCGCACGGAAGCGTCATTGCCATCTCCTCAGGTGGGGAGGTTCGCTGGCCCAGAGGGATGCCGCGACGGGAAGGCGCTGAGCTGCCGGAGAATCGCAAAGAAGGATTTCGGCTGATGGCTCAGCGAGAAGGGGAAAAAAGAGGAGTGGTTTGGATCAAGGGCGCTGATTCGCGCGGGGTGCTTTTCGGTGTTGGTCTATTGCTAAGGTCATTGGAATGGTCGAAGCACTCCGCGCGCATCCCGGACGCCCTGGATGTCGCGACCTCTCCTGCGCAGCCGATCCGTGGGCATCAACTTGGCTATCGTGAAACAGCCAATTCCTACGACGGCTGGGACGTCAAACAGTTCGAGCAGTATATTCGGGAGCTCGCTTTGTTTGGCGCGAACAGTATTGAAGGTATTCCATTTCAAGACGAGCGGAAGAGTCCCCACATGCCGCTACCCCGCGATGTGATGAATCGCAAACTTAGCGAGATTTGCGCCCGCTACGAAATGGATTATTGGATTTGGACGCCGGCGGACTTTGCTCTGACGAACACCGCCAAAAGGACCCACTTCCTGGAGCTTCACGAAGCTCTATTCCGTGATTGCCCGCGCCTTGATGGTGTCTTTTTCCCAGGCGGTGATCCGGGAAACAATGCGCCCGAGTTGGTGATACCCTATCTGGAGGAGCTTTCCAGGTTGCTAGCCAAATACCATCCGGAGTCAAAAATTTGGCTTTCCATGCAGGGATTTTCCACGCAAAAAGTGGATTTTGTCCACAAGTGGATCGATGAAAAAATGCCGGATTGGCTGGGCGGTTTGGTAGCCGGTCCCAGCAGCCCGCCCATTTTCGAAACGCGTGCCCGCCTGCCCAAGCGATACGGCTTTCGCGATTACCCGGACATCACTCACATGGTTCGCTGCCAGTACGAAGGCGTCTGGTGGGACCCAGCTTTTGCTTTTACTTTGGGACGTGAGTCGCCGAATCCGAGACCGCTTTTTTTTAAACTAATTCAAAACTACCTGGGCCCTTCGACAACCGGGTTCATTTCCTACTCGGATGGAGTACACGATGATATCAATAAAACATTATGGAGCAGGCTTAGTTGGCAACCGGATGCCGATGTCCGAGAGATTCTGATCGAGTATACTCGCTTTTTCTTTGGCCCCCAGGTCGCCGAACGCGCTGCTGATGGAATTCTGGCGCTGGAAAAAAATTGGGAGGGTGCGCTGGCCAGCAACGGAAGTGTGGATGCGACGCTTGAGCTTTGGAAAGGGCTCGAAGCAAAGTCGCCGCAACTTCGTGACAACTGGCGCTGGCAGCTTTGCCTGCTCCGCGCATATTACGACGCATACACGCGGCACCGGCTAATTTATGAGTCGGCTCTAGAAATCGAAGTCAACCTCATTCTAGCCAAAGCGTCTGCCAACGGGCCGGGTCCTGCCATGGATCGGGCAAACGCGGTGTTGCAGAGAGCTGTTTCGCAACCCGTCAACCCAGAATGGCGCGCGCGGATTGTTCAATTGTGCGCTGATCTTTTCCAGTCGATTAAGCTGCAAACCAGCGTGCCACTTTACAAGGCCAGTGGGCACGAGCGTGGGGCGGTTCTCGACTTTGTCGATCATCCCCTGAACAACCGATGGTGGCTGGAGGACGAGTTCGTTCGCATTCGCAAATTGTCTACCGAAGCCGAAAAGTTGGATCGCATCAAATTGCTCTGCACCTGGGAAAGTCCAGGCGCGGGCAGTTTTTATGACGAAGTGGGGAATGTCGCAAAATCTCCGCATGTGATTCACGGTGAAGGGCTCAATACGGATCCATTGATGGAGAAAAACCCCGACCCGGGTTTTTGGTGGTGGGATGAGGGTTCGAGCCGCAGGCGCTTGTCCTGGCAAACCAGTTTGGACTGGCCACTGGGGCTTATTTATCGACAGTTGGATCCCAGTGCGTCTTACCGTGTGCGAATGACTGGTTTCGGTGAGGTCCGGTTGAGGCTCAATGGGCAACCAGCTAGTCCGACCGTTTACGGGAAAGCAATTGGCGAGTTTAAGGAGTTTCCAGTCCCGACTTCTTTGCTCAAAGATGGGAAATTGGTTCTAACCTTCGACCCACTGGATGAAGGGCATCTAAACTGGCGGCAGCAATCCCGAGTCAGCGAAGTGTGGCTATTGAAAAACTGAGTTTACTGGCATCAGCAGTCCCAGGTGGAAAATCAATTAATCATCGACATCGCGTTGTGCATCATTGCGGCATGGGTGGTCGCGGTGGTGGGGCGGCTGCTACGGCAACCACTCTTGTTAGCGTACCTGGCTGCCGGTTTTATCATTGGTCCTCACGGGTTCCGATTCGTCACGAATCCGGACTCGACGAAGACCATCACAAGCCTGGGCCTGATCCTCCTCCTCTTCATGATTGGTTTGGAAATGGATCTAAAAAAAATGACCACCGCGGGCCGGGCGATTTTCGTGACCGCTCTGGTTCAGATCCTCGGCTGCGTCGCGCTTGGGTTCCTGTTTTTTCGTTATACCGGTGTTGGACAGGGCTGGATGGAGGCACTCTACCTGGCAGTCGCGCTCGCCATGAGCAGTACTGTCATCATTGTAAAAATCCTGCACGACAAACACGAATTGGAGACGCTCGCCGGCAGGATTACCCTCGGAATTTTGGTGCTCCAGGATTTCGCGGTCATCCTTTTCCTCGCGATCCAGCCCGGCCTGAAGAATCCCGAAATTAGCCAATTGGCCCTCGCGCTTGGGAAGGTCTTGTTGCTTGTCGGTGTCGCGTATCTCGGAAGCCGGTTTCTGCTGCCGCCTGTCTTCAAGTTTGTGGCAAGCCAGCCGGAACTGATGCTGGTAGGGGCTCTGGCGTGGTGCTTCGCTCTGGCAGGCTTTGCTGGTTACTTGAAGCTATCCCTCGAAATGGGTGCTCTTATTGCCGGCATCATGATATCAACGTTTCCGTACGCCTTGGATGTCGTCTCCAGGATTACCTCCATCCGGGATTTTTTCGTCACGCTCTTTTTTGTCGCTCTTGGCATGACGATACCATTACCCACCTGGAATTTTTTGTTCTTGATGTTGGTTTTTAGCGCCTTTCTGGTCACCACCCGGTTGCTCACGGTTTTTATCCCACTCTACCTGATGAATTTCGGACATCGCGTGAGCCTCTTGCCGGCCATCAATTTATGCCAAATGAGCGAGCTATCGCTGGTCGTCCTCACCCTCGGAGCCGCCAGCGGTGATGTGCGAGAGAATTCGATCAGCGTGGCCGCCTTTGCGTTTGCGTTTCTCGCCGTGGATTCCACCTACGCAATTCTGAAAAACGATCTCATACTGCGTAAAGCCAGCCCCTGGCTCTTAAAAATTGGCTTCAAAGAATTTGAGCGAACACCGGTCGCCTCGGCGCAGGAACACAAGCCACCGCGAATTTTTCTGCTGGGCTTTTCATGGGTCGCCAGCTCGTTGCTGGAAGAAATCTCTCGGAAGAAACCGGCCTTGTTGCCTGAATTATGCATCATCGATTTCAATCCGGAAGTTTTTGAACGCCTCCGGGCGCGCGGAGTGCGGGTTGTTTACGGAGATATTACTCAACCGGACACCTTGCTGCATGCCGGTGTGCCTAAAGCTGACATTCTGATTTGTTCGCTCCCGGACTCGATCCTCAAAGGAGCCAACAACTTGCGGCTCCTGCGCCGGCTTCGCGCTTTAAACCAGGATGCCCACATTATTGTCCATTCCGAAAAGATCGCTCAGGTCGGTGAACTCTACGCGGCGACGGCCAGTTACGTGACCATCTCGCGCTTCCTGGAAGCGGAGCATTTACTCGAAGTCATCGAGGCTGCCGATAAAGGGCTCCTTCCCCAGGAGCGCCAGCGCCAAGTGGAGCAATTGGGCGGGCGTCAGGAAGTCGTCCCCTGAACCGTGCCTCCGAAAACAAGCAAGTTGAAGGGATTAAGGAGCCGCAGCGAATTGCAACCCGCTCATGTGTGAACCATCAGGCTTGACCAATCGAATGCAAAATTCCCAACCCAAATTATTTTGTGTCACCTTGAGGAGCAGATCGTTCCATCCCGAGTGCAATGTCGCTTTGACTTTATCAGAAGCAGGCTGCAAAGGACGCGCAATGTTATGGGCGTGGACCAACTCACCATTCAGCCATAACTTCACGCCATCGTCTGTGCCAATTTCCAGCAAACAAGGCTGGTTTTGCTGGGAATACACGCGGGCTCGGGCATACGCGACACATTGTTCGCCTGTGAAAACCTTAAGCAAATCCATTACCCCCGGGCGCGTGGGATCAGAACCTGGAGGCAGCGCTCGCCAGGGGACGGAAGCAGCCGTGTCTTTTGCTCCGGCAGCGCCGCTCGTTTTGTCTAATTCGGGCGCGAATGGGATGTCGAACAGCGCAGCATAATCCTTCCCTTTCTGGCTGTATGGGCCGGCAGCCTGCCATGCCGTGATGAACTCCACCCGGTTCTGAATAGATTTGAGAACTCTTTCCGCTCCCTCTCGGGTAGTGGCATTACTCGCCGTACCTATGATCTTTTTGAGCACTGCGATTGCATGCTCCGCGTCCGGAAGAACAGGAGCAATTTTGATCACCGCATTGGCAGCCTCGGCTTGCACGCTGGCCTCGTTGAGCAAGGGTCCGGCCAGGGCGAGGGCCTCGGGGGTTGGTATTTCCGATAGACCTGCCAGAATCATTCGTTTCTGCGCCGGGGAAGGGCTGCCGCTCAATAACGCTTTTAAAGGCTCCAGACGCGCCTGCTGTGGAAGCTTTGCTCCTTCATCCTGACTGATGAGGCGCACACAGGCTGCGGTGGCCAGAGCACGAAAATTATCTTCAGGCGCACTCGTCGCTATTTTCAACGTGTCAGGCAGTAACTCAATATCCCTGGTGTCACAGATGGCACGGATCCCGGCTGAACGAACATTTGGATCAGAATCGGCGACGGCCTTTTGCAACAGCAATCTCGTCCTCGGATCGCTGGATATACTGCAAATTGGCAGCAAAATAATTCTTTGATTCGGCGAAGCTTTTTCCATTACCGACACGAGCGGGGCAAGATCAACCTTGCGATTTGTCGCTTGCATACGCTGAAGCGACTCGCTGAGCGCCTCGGCCGCCGCGGCGCGGGAAGAGTCATTCTGAGCATCCATCACCAGTTGTAGCATGGCCGGAATATCTTGCTCGCGTGCCAATAACGCTAGCGCCTGCAACGCCGCTTTTTGCGAAGAGCCGGAGCTTTCGCGCGCCAGTTCGAACAGCTTGGAAATAGCCGAAGTATCGCCGCGTTGACCCAGCGCGCGGGCTACTTCCGCCCGGCTCTCGGGATTGGCTTTCGCCAGATAAGCCAGCAGCCCTTTAGTTGGATCTCCGTGGTGCAGTTCGATAAGCGCCTGTCGAGCAGCAGTTTTTTCGTCGCCCGTGCCAGATGCGGCAGAATCGGCCAACAATGGAACAGTCGAATCATCCCCAAGCCGGCCAAGTGCGGCTAAAGCAGTTGCTCGCACCCGAGTGTCACCGTTGCCCGCGAGGGAGGCAATAGCAGGTCCGGCCGACCAATCATCGCGTTGTTTAAGGCCTTCAATTAACGCGAGCTGAACATCAGGAGTTGTTTTTGACAGCAGCTTTCCAAAAACTTGCCCTGCATCGGGAAAATTGGCTTCCCTCAGGCCTTGCAGCGCCGCAGCTTGCTTTGGACCTGGAGGTCCCGTCAGTGCTTCAGAAAACAACCCCGCAGGATGGCCCGAGGACCGCAGTACGCCAGCATACGCTGCGATACGAATGATATCGTCCGTTTCTTCCGAATAAATCCTGCCGAACAATGCGCCCGCGCGGGCTTTCTCGCCGGAGGCCAATGCATGTTGGGCGCTACGCAAAAGCGCCGAGGTCACCGCCGCATGCAAAGACTTCGGAACTATGTTCGCCTTGCCCAGAGCGTTAACCGCATCAGGTGTACCAATTTCCCCCAAAGCGGCTATTGCGGAGAGGACGGCTTCGCTATCCGGCGCGGCTGTTCCTCGAGCGCGAATGCCCTCCGCTTCTACAATTTTTGCCAGCGAGGGAACGGCCTGTCCCTCCCGGCGCAAAGCCAGGGAGTTGATGATGCCCACACGCGTGAGGCCCGTGGTGGTTTCCAGAGCGCGAATCAATGCTGCGCCCGCATTGGGTGATTGCATTGGCTCTAACGCGTAGCGAGCTGAATGCGAGAGCTGCTCATCGCTGAGCAAAGCGGCTAAAGCAGGAATGCAACGCTCAGTGCCGACCCTCTTGAGTTGGGCGCAGGCCGCATCCTTTTTCTGAAGCGAAGCTTCTGATTGCAGAATTTGAATGAGTTGTTGCTCATTCAGGGATTCCGCTCCTTGCAAATTAGCAAAGACGCTAAGAGCGATCGCTAAGATGGTTCCAGCGCGAAGGGGTCGGCCTATCCATTCAGTAAACGTTTTCATACGTGCCAGGGGGAGCGTTTGGCGATAGAGAGCAGACGATTGGCTTCATCGTCATTTGGGAATTTCTCGACGTCGGGATCCCACTTCAATCCTCGGCCTAATTGTTTGGCGACACCTCCCAACAGCAGGGCGCTGGCAGCCCGATGAGCCACCTCCGCATTACAAATAGTGGGTTGCCGTGTTCGCACGCACTGAAGAAAATTTCCCGAGTGACTTTCACTGTGATAAAGATGTGTTTCCCCAGGGTGGAGCGGTTCACGCACAATGTCCGGCGGGTCCGAAACCAGCGCGCTGCGATCCACGGCAATGCGGCCTTCTGTGCCGACAAAACAAGCTCCACCCTCTCCGCCGACGGGCTCCCCAGGAAATGGCTCACCATAGACCACGACACCACTTCCGTATTTATAACCCGAACGGTCGCCCTTCATAAAAATCTCCACCGGACCTGTGTTATCCGCGTCGGCAGCCCATTGAATAATATCGTAATGGTGCTGTCCCCAGTTGAGTTCCCCGATGTCGAATGGATGCGGACCAATGTTGCCGTTGAATGGAATCTGTGGCGCCGGCCCCAAAAATAAATCGTAATCGAAGCCTTCGGGGACAGGGCGTCCTGTTCCAAAGCGCGGAGGCCAGAAAACCCCGCCACCATCACGGTAGCCGTATATGGCTTGAAGCTTTCCGATACGGCCACTGCGGACAAATTCGCAGGCCTGTCGGAATTTACCACCATACTCACTTCTCTGTTGAGTGCCGGCTTGATAAACCCGTCCGTAGCGTCGAACTGCATCGCACATCGCGCGGCTTTCCTGAACCGTCACTGCAGTAGGTTTCTCACAGTAAACATCTTTGCCGGCGGTCACGGCCATCACGGCCATGGTGGCATGCCAATGGGCAGGGGTGGCAATGAGCACGGCATCGATATCCGGTCGAGCCAGGACTTCGCGAAAATCATTGTAAGCCTGGCACGAGTGATAGCCCTCTTTTCCAAAGATCTCCGTGTAATGGTCGTTCACGCGCCGAGTGGCCCTTTCGCGACGTTCTCGCCAAACATCGCATACTGCCAGCACCTGAACATCCTTCCGACCGGCGTAGCCTCCGGCCACATAGGTCCACCCTCCTCCAAGCAAATGACCGCCACCCTGTGTGCCTACACCAATAAATCCCATGGTAATGCGCTCACTCGGAGGAAAGATTCCATTCCGACCTAACACCGAGGCAGGAATAATTGTCGGGGCAACGAGGGCCGTCCCCAACGCTGAAGCGGTTTTGCGAAGAAAATGGCGGCGCGTGAGTGTGGAGTTCATCTGTGATTCGTATTTCAGAATAAGCGCCACAGCGTTGGGTGTCGATAAAAAGCGCGTCCTAAGCAGTCCGTGGGTCGCGTAAGAATTGGTGTGTAAAAAGAAAAGAGTGGGTGTATCTGGGTTTTAACAATGAAAAACAAAACCTTGAACCTTAAGAAAGGCGATACACCCGTGAGAGCAAGCGAAGCCCTCGT
>Ga0157375_10000035_pt1 | contig 179166 bp, 170 predicted proteins | sample M35metaG_FD_115311 | JGI IMG/M metagenome (GOLD analysis project Ga0157375, IMG submission 115311) | Miscanthus rhizosphere microbial communities from Kellogg Biological Station, Michigan, USA - M3-5 metaG | ecosystem: Host-associated > Plants > Roots > Rhizosphere > Soil | place: USA... | reverse complement strand
GCCGGTTGCGCCGACCGCTTCGAGCGAATTGAAGAAGAACCCGACCGGGAACGTCGCCACATCGAAACAATTGTTCCCCGTCGTGCCTCCGATGCTCTCGAAGATGTTCACGGTGCTGACGCACGGCTGTTCCACGGTCTCGAAACCGGCGAGCTCGACGCCGAACGTATATCCGCTCGGCAGCGTGAACGAGCCGACCGGCGTCAGCGTGAAGACGCCCACTCCGTCCTCCGTTCCCTGGAGGGAGAACGTCCATTCATTCGTGTCGTCGAACCACGACGGCTTCACATCGTTGACGTTCTGCATCACGCCGCCGGTACTGCAGGGCGGATTCGTATCCGGATCGCAGTACGGAATGGCGAACGAGATCGAATCTTCCGAGTTGATCGTGTACGGCCCGTCGCTTCCCGTCGTGATGACCACCTGGAGCGATCCGATGACCGGCTCGGCGCCCTCCGACGAAGTGATGAGGGGGAGCGGGTCGACGTTCGCAACGTAGGTGAACTGGGAGGTCGGCGTGCAGGAGTTGTATGCGATTGCCTGAGTCATGATCCGATCCCTTCATCGAGTTGCAGCAGTCCATTGCGCAGCATCGGGGCCACCGGTGCGAGGCGGGCGTTGGCGTCATTCCATTGCGTGGTGTACGGCTGCCAGCCATCGCTGTCGTACTCCAGCCAGGTCCACTTCGCGTCGTGGACGTGAGGCAGGGGCATCTGGATCGTCTGTCCGTTCGTGGTCAGGAGCTGGTCGGTGAGCAGACCGTTCATCCGGAACGTCACCTTCATTTTTTCCAGCGCCGCCGACACCGCGGCGAGCGGCACGCTGACGCTGGCGGACGGCAGGATGCCGGTCGTGGCGTGGACCGCGCCGCGCGGATCGACGAGCATCGAGACGTCGGTGACGCTGGTCGAAGCGAACGTCTGCTGCGTGATGTAGTTGCCCCCGACGCCGATCGGCTGCAGGAAGCTGTCGGGCATCGCGGCGGTCTGCTGGACGACGTTGAACTTGCTGTAGACGCCGCCGGTGAAGTAGCCGATCAACCCGTCCTCGAGGCTCTGCACGTCGCCGAGCTGGATGTCGAAGGAGTAGCCGGTGATCGGTGTCGGGGCTGGTGAGAAGGTGTACTGCCAGCTCGGATCGGCGACGGGCGGTCCGTCGAGCAGGAATTGCAGTTTCGCCTGCACGAGCGCGAGGGGCCGGCCGATCAGCACCGCGAGGTTGTTGTCGAACGCGGCGGAGGAGGGGAGGGTGGTCCAGAGCGTGTCGTCGATCGCTTGCAGAACGGTTGCGAATTCGGCGGCGGTGAGGTTGTCGAGTGCCTGCAGGAAACTGCCGAATGGAGCGGGGATGGCGTCCAGACTGGCGTAGGGACTGAACGGCGCGTTGTTCCAGTAAACGGCCGGCTGATTGGAAATGTCGATCACGATGCTCAACTCGCCGAGCGCGACGCCCTTCGCGTCGAACGCGAGGAGGGATCGATCGAGATGATTCGGCACGACCCAGCCGCTGACCGGCTCCGCGGGATCGAGCGAGAAGTCGAGCCGCGCCGGCTGCAGCAGCGCCGGCGGAAGCATCAGGGCATTGACTCCGCTCGGCGGGGTCGGGCCGGGGGCGGTGACGAGCACCGGGTTCGGACCGACAGCATCGGCCGGCACGGTAGCCTGCAATTGCGAACCGCCGGATGACGGCGTCGTCGGAAGCGGCTGTCCATTCCAGACCACTGTCGCACCGGCGGGGAACCCTGCTTCCGCCGCATTGATGGTCAGCTGGAACTGCTCGCCCGCCGGTGCGCTCGCCGGCGACACCGACTCGATCTGCAGCGTCTGGTTCTCGATCGGAGATACCGGCAGCGTCGACGACGGCGCGTCGTCGCCCTGGTAGACGAAGACGTACGCTTCGTTCGACGTCATCGTCGTTTCGAATTCGCCCGGCAGGGTGACGGTGCCATCGCTGCCGGTGTCGAAAACCGTCACGGACTGGCCCCATTCGTCGACGATCTGGAGGTTGGTCAGAACCAGTTGTCCCGAGCGCATCTGCTGGAAGTTGGTGCTGCTCGGCGCGGCCTTCGGTACCCAGGTGATGTCGGGCGGATAGCTCCCGACGCCGCCGAGAAGGGTCGTGAGTGATGGATTGATCGGCGGGGTTGGTTGCGCTTGGGCGGCGGAGGGGCTGAGGAACGAGCCAGGCTCGCCGAGGAGCAGCTGTTGGTTGAAACCGTCGAGAGTCTGGGAGAGGAGATCCCAGTTGCCGTCTTTGTTGTCGACGAACGTCAACAGGGTGTTCAGTTGCTGGCAGAGCGGCGCGAGATGCGGGTTGTTCGAATTGTTGTTGATGAAGGCGGTGATCCGCGCCTGCATGTTCAGCGCGGCGGTCGGCGCGAGGATGATCCATCCGTTCAGCGTGAGCGCGTCGCTCTGGTTTGGATCGAGCCCGGTGCCGTTCCAGGCGTACGAGCCGTTCTGGAACGTCCAGTTTCCTTCGTACGCAATCGGGTAGTAGCTCGCCTGCCAGTAGAGGTAAAGGGGGCGCCACGGATTGTTCGGTCCCCAGGTCTGTTGCTGCAGCGTGACCGGATCGGGCAGTGTGCCGGTGTAGCCCTGCCCACCGGCGATCATTTTCCTGACAGTCGGTTCGTCGGCACCGACCGCGCCGGCGATGATCGCCGCGTTGCTCGGATCGAGGAGGAAGAACTCGGTCTGCAGAGACTTAACGGTGGAGAGCCACCACGCCGGAGCTCCGTTGACGGACGACAGTGGCGCGGACGGCACGTCGGCATTCGGGAATGGCGTCCCGTCGTACGCGAAGCCGTTGATCAGATCGAAGGGAAAGCGGCAGGCGACGGAGGACGGAGTGCGAGCGATGCCTGTGGCGCCTGCGCCGGAGATCAGGACGACCGGGTTGTTGATCTCGTAGAACGGCGGCGCGCCGGCGCGTTTGAGGAGGCGCGTTTCGGGGAGGCCGTGCAGTGCGGCGTAGCGGGCGATCGACTGCTGCAGCTCCGTCGCCGTGTTGCCCTGCGGCACGGCCGTGCGTCCGACCTGATGCCGCAGCCGGTTCACCTCCCATGCGAGCGTTCCCTTCGTCGACGGATCGAGTTGCGCTTCGAGCGTCAACGGACAGATGAACCCCGGGCCCGGGTCGAAGGGGTTCGTCTGGAGGGACCACTGCCACTTCCACCACATCACATAGAGCTGCGCTTGCAGTGCGGCGAGCTGGCGCAGGTCGTCGTCGAGCTTCTTCTGCTCGCGTTCCAGCGCGCTGAGGATGAAGCGCTCTTTCTCCAGCTCGTGCGCCGACGGCGGCGGAGCGCCCGGGGCTCCGACGATGGTCCAGGTGTAGCCGCCGGAGTAGCGCTTGAAGAAGCTGGCCTGCAGTTTCTGCTGGAGGAGCGCGGGGCCGTCGGGTTGATCGAGATTCTCGAGGAGGTCGAGCTGCAGCGCCTCGAGCAGGTCAGGCTCGTCGGCCTCGCCGCCCTGCGCCGTGATCAGCGTCGTCAACGCCTCGACCGATGTATTGGCCACGACCGCCGTCAGACCGCTCTGAGCCGGCACGCTCGACGTCACGTTCGCGGTCGTCCACGTGACGCCGTCGACGAATCCGTACACGAGGGTGGAGTTGGCGTACCACGCCGTGTCGCCGACCGTCCAGCCGAGATTCGCGATCAGCTCGTTGAAGGTCTCGGACGTCGCTGGACTGAGCGGATCATCGGCGGCATCGGAGAACCAGCCGGCCACCATGTAGCTCATCGTCTGATCGGGTTGCTCGCCGGGCGCGTCGATGAACGAGAAGACGTTGTTGCACGCCGGCTGATACGCGGCGAAGGCGTGATTGCCCGGCGCGACCGCGGTGAGGTGCAGCGTGTCGCCCGTTTCGGTCCAGGACGAGCCGTTGAGCAGGACGTTCATGCCGATGAACTGCTCCTGACCGGACACGATGTAGACGGAGCTGTTCTGCGGGCTCGTGCTGATGGCATCGCTCACGACGATCCACGCCGTCGCGGTGCGCGCGGTTGGCTCCGCGCTCGTGCCGTTGTAGCGCACGACCAGCCAGCGATTCGGCACGGGAGGGAACGTCGTGACGCCGGTCGCGGGATCATGCTGTCCGCGTGTGAAGGCGGACGGCAGCCGCCACTTGAGATAGACGCCATCCTGCTGGAACGGGTCGCCGTCCGACGGCGGCTGCTGTCCGTTCGCCAGTTTCGTGAGCATGCCGGCGTAGTTCATCTGCGTGCGCACGTAAGTGCCCGCTTCGCGCACGGAGGCATTGACCACGAACGCCTCGACGCACATCGGGACGATGAGAGGGCTCAGGGGAAGAAGAGGTGGCGGGACAACAGGATTCTGTTCGTTCATGACGTTACCCCTCATTGCCGAAGATCTGAGTGTTGGGCGGCTGGAAGATCTGAGTGTTGGGAGGCTGGACGAGCTGCAGTGCGAGCTCGCCGGGACCGAGGCGTTTCGCGCCGAGCGGCGTGGCGAGGTCGGAGGAGAGGTCGGCCAGCTTGATGACGGTGCCGGAGCGGAATGGAATGTTGATTCCCGAGCCTTGCGGCTCTCCGACCGGCGGATTGCCGTCGCCGCCGAGACTGCGCGGGAAAACCTGATTGTCGTCGCCGACGCCGATCTGCATGCCGTGATACGGCTCGCGCAGCGTGACGCTGTCGGGCACCGCATCGAAGAGAAGGAGGCGGACGTTGCTCGAGAGCGTCTGATCGCGGAGGGTGTTCGCTCCGCCGGCGGTGATGACGAGCGTCGGCCAGCCGGAGACGAGCTGCGATCGAAGGAGCAGGCCGGCCGCGGGCGCGGAGGTGCTGTCCAGGAGCGCGCTGCGCAGGAGGTCGAGCGCGGCGGAGTCGGCGGAGCTCTGGATGCCGATGCTCGTGGCGCCGCCGAGGAGCGCGGCGATCCAGCCGCTGTCGATGTAGAAGAATTTGATCGAGTCGACCTTCAGCATCGCGTTGTTCGGCACGAGGTAGGAGAACGGCACCGGTCCGAGCATGGCCAGCGTCTGCAGCCACGCGGCGACCGGCGTCGTCGCTTCGGCCACGACTTCGCGGATCGCCTCGGCGACGCGCGGGTCGGCGAGCAATTGCCGCGGATCGATCGCCCGCCGCCGTCTGCCGCGCTTCGCGCCGGCGGGAGCACGGCGTTCGGTCCATCGGCGGCCGAGCCCTTCGTCCATGAGCGTGAGGAACCGACGGCGCGAAGCATCGGGTGCCAGCAGCGCGCGCGGATCGTCGATCGCGGCGAAATGCGGCATCCCGCGCCGTTGCGCCAGCGTGCCGAGCGCGCGGCGCGTCGCCTTCAGCAGGCGCAGGAACGATTGCGAGAAGTGCGAGTCCGCCAGCGCCAGCCCGCGGCCGATGTTCCACGCCGCCGCGTAGCTGAGGTCGAACAGTCCGTCGCCCTCCGCGTAGATCGTCAACGCGTCGGCATTCGGCGCCGTCGACGGATCGTCCGGCAGCGTTTGCGCCGGTACCGCGCTGAACGGACCGCGATACCAGGCGAACGTCTCATCGCCGGTGCCGGTGACGAACGTGAGCGGCGCGTAGCCGTCGTGATAACGGGCGACGACTTCGGGATCGGGATCCGATGCGTCGGGCGTGAGCTCGAGCGGTCCGGCGTTCAGCCGCAGCAGCGTGGCGATCGCCGCGAAGTCGACCGGCGATTCGTCGGGAAGCGTGGTGAACGACCAGTTGAAGAGCGTCGCCAGTTGCACGTTCGCCACGCCGGTGGGAAAGGCCTTGCGCGCCTTCGCGCCGCTCGAGTCGTCGGGCAACAGGTAATCGGCGAAGCCCTCCAGCGAGACGAGGTGCGCGTAGTAATGCGCGCTGTTCGGCGAGGCGTCGTTCGGCAGGCGGTTCGCCACGAACACCGACCCGCGGCCGTTTTCCTCCGCGGACGAGGTCTGCTGGGCGTGCGCCATCAGCGCCAGGTCCTCGAGCGTCGGCATCAGCGTGGTGAAGGTGCCGACGGGGATGGTGATGACCTGGCAGTGAGTGGCGCGGACGGCGTCGTCGACGTCGTCGAGGTCCGGCCCGATGGTGTTCGCGCTCGACGGCTGGAGCAGCTTGCCGACCGTCATCGTCGTCGTGCGGGAGACGAGCTCGGAGGCGGCGAACAGCATCAGCGCCAGCCACGGCGTCCTGTCTTTGGAGTGTGCGGTGAGATGCCGTTCCCACGGCAGCGTATCGTCGTCCAGCACGAGGTGCGGCAGGACCTGGCTGTACTCGCCCGCGGCGCCGCTCTGCGGATAGAAGGATTGGACGATCGACGGATCGATCGTGAACCGCGGCGCGCGCACGACGAAGGTCTGCGCCGCGGACAACAACCCGCGATGATCGCCGGGATGCGGCGGTGGCGGCGGCTGCGCCGGCGTCAGCGTTTGCTGGACTTCGAGCTCGTACGTCCCGGGAGGGAGCTGTGCGTAGTTGCCGTCGGAGAAGACGATCTGCCCGTTGTTCGTGCTCACGATGCAGCTCCTGTCTGGTTGATGAGCATCGGCTCGGCGGCGAAGAGATGGCCGGCCGCCGCTCTGTAGTTGGTCATCGCGTCATTGCTCGTAATCGGCTGCGCTGATCCGAGCGTGGCGAAGATCTGATTGCGGCGTGCATTGCCGGCGACGGTGGCGGCGATGGTGCTGACCGTCGTGTCGCTGAGCGCCGGCGCCGGCTCGCTCGCGCTCACCGCGGGGAACGGCGCATTGCCGTTCGGATTGGTTCCCAGGGTGAACACGCTCAGAAGCGCGGGCCGCGTCGCCGGACCTCGAACCGGAGGCTTGGCCGTCACCTGCAGACCCGAATAGAGCGGATTGGTCAGCTGCGCGTTGCCGTTCGGGACCGGCGGTTGCGTGGGATTCGACGGCGGCGTGCCCCAGAGCGACGTCGGTGTCTTCGCGGTCAGCGGCGCGATGTCGAAGTACGACGTCGCGTCGGCGCCATTGCTCTTGATCGTCAACGCGTGCGTCGCCGTGACGTTCGACACTCCCATCGGCGAGATGCTGAAGGAGGACGGGATGGCGGCGCTCGTCTGCGTCGCCGGAACGGTCGACGTCGCGGGAATCGCGGACGAGGTGTTGAACGCGAACTGGCTGCCCCGCACCACCCACGGATCGCCCGCTGCCGAAGAGGTGCCGGTGGGAGTCGTTCCGCTGACCGGCGTGATCGCCACGGGATTCGGCGGGAGCATCGCCACGACGTCGCTCCACTGCGCGCCGTTCGGAGCGCCGGGCTGCGGCTCGCCGAACGGGATTGTGAAGGAGATGATCGACCAGTCGACGGTGACGGTGCCGCCGGTCGGCGGTCCCCACAGCTCGAGATCGCATCCCAGCTCGACGGTGACGGTCCCGGTGATGCCGAGGACGTCGAGCGTGTACGACGCGCCGACGTTGATGCCGACGTCGGCCTGGAACTGGAACGGAGCCCAGGCCAGCATCATGTCGGCGTGCGCGTCGAACCACGCCTTCAGACTTCCGGACTGATACGTCGCTTCGAGCGCGCCGCCCGCCATCATCGCCGCGGGAGTCATGGCGAAGTAGCAATCGCCGCCGATGCTGATCGAGGAATCGATCGACCAGAGGAAGCCGATGCGCGGCACGACCGGGTAGTACGGCGGCGGCGTGAAGGCGGGGTTATATCCGCCGAGGGAGAGGACGAAATCGGGGGCGTTCTGGTTCGAGCCGAACCAGTCGAAGAACGCGAAGCCGCCGGACAGAACGCAGTCCTTGCTGAGGATGAACGAGCTCGGCGCGACCTGCGCCTGCGCGGAGAAGACACCCGCCGACGGCGCGAAGCTGGCGAGGAGATCGAGCTCGACGTACGCGAGCGTTCCGATCAGCGTCTGCAACGTCCCCTGTGGGAACTGGGCGACCGACTTGCCGAGCAGCGACAGCACGAGCTCGCTCGCGTCCTCGACCACGATCAGCGCGCTCGTGTTGACGTACTGGAAGCTCGTGGCATTGAGTCCGGCCGCGAACCACCACGATCCCTGGGAGCCGGAGACCCACTGCGTCGGCTTCATCATCGCGTCGAGCGCCTGCAGCGGATCGCTCGACAGGTACTTGGGGTTCGCAAGGACCTGCAGGAAGGGGAACTGCGAGACCAGGTCGACGGTCGCCGGAACCGTCAGCGCCGAGTTGTAGCCGCCGCCGGCGGCAATGCTGGTCACGCTGAACGACGGAGGTCCGCCGAACTTCGTCGCCAGGTCGGCGTAGAGGAACGCGGAGGCCGGTTTCGGCTCGGTGCTGTAGTCGCCGAGCAACTGGACGGTGGCGCCGCCGGTGGCGATGGAGACGTCGCCCGCGAGGTTCACGCTCGAGGGGCTCAACGGCGCGGTGTTGAGCAGAGCGCCGGAGAGGTTCAGCGGCGGCTTGCTGAACGAGACGCCCGCGCCTTCGAGAACGTAGGTCGCGTTCCAGGTCGACGTGTCGATGTTGATGCCGAGGCCCTGCAGCTCGAGTTTCAGCACGTCGACCGAGATCGAGGCGTCGATGGCGAAGTTGACGATGCCGCTGCCGGCGTCGTACTTCGCCGCGATCTTGTCGACGACCGATTGTCCCCACGTCTGTTGCACGGCGAACCAGAGCGTGCCGTCGGAGGTCGACGAGACGACGATGCCGCCGAAGTTGCCGACGTTCGTGGGGGGAAGCGTGAAGTCGATCGAGTTCGAGCCGAAGGCGATCGTTCCGCTGATCGTCGTGCCGCCCGCATCCTCGCTGAATCGCGGCAGTCCGGTGCCGAGCGCCTGCACGATGTCGTTCGCCGCCTTCGACATCGAACCACTGGCGAACGCCAGCGACGTGATCTGGATCGATTGCGCCGACGCCAGGTCGTCGCCGATCAGCGGCAGGTTGCTCAGCGCGTACGGCGGTCCGTCCGGGGCTTTGAGGAGGAGCGGGGGCCCGTCCGGCAGCGAGACCACGATCGTGCGCATGCCGCTCGCCGGCCGCGCTTCGACCGCGATGGCGCCGCTGCCGGAGTCGTACGCGACCGCCGTCACGCGCGCGGAGCGGTCGACGTCCGGAAGCGCGAGTCCGAACTGCCGCGCGAAGTCGCCGATCAACGGACCCTCGCGTGCACTGCCGGTGATCGACGTCGCGCCGCTCACACGGAAGTCGAAGGTGTCGCGCAACGTGTCGCGGATGTCGGAGAGAGAACGGACCGCAATCGTTTCGTCACTCATGGCAGTTATGGACTGAAGCGTTTGGTTTTTTTCCATGGGTGTATCCTGATATTCGTCTCCCAATCCCAGCTTCAGCCCTGCTTCAGCTATGGACCCCGCGGAACTTTTTCGGGCGAATACGTCGCTCATCGACCGCATTGCCGCCGGCGTGTGCCGGCGTGTGCGGGTCGACGGTGCGGATGCCGAGGATTTCGCCAGCGAGGTGCGCCTGGCGTTGATGGAAGGGGACTTCGCCATCCTTCGTGAATTCGAGGGGCGCGCCTCTCTGCATTCCTATCTTTCCATCGTGATCGAACGCCTGATGTTCGATCACCGCACGCGCACGCTGGGCCGCTGGACTCCGTCGGCGCAGGCGAAACGCCTCGGCCCGGCGGCCGTGTTGATCGAGAAGCTGCTGGTGCGCGATCGCCGCGTGCTCGACGAAGCGCTGCCGGTCATCCGCGCGGCGCATCCGGAGCTGACGCGGGAGGAGATCGAGCGCATCGCCGCCCAGTTGCCGGAGCGGACGTCACGTCCGCGCGCCGTCCCGCTCGACGACGTCGTCGCCGACACCGTCCCCGCCTCCGACAGCGCGGAGGAACGGGTGAGGACGCAGGACGCCGGAAAGATTGCGACGCGCGCCAGCGACGTGATGCGGCGCACGATCGATGCGCTCAGCGTCGAGGACCGGATGATCGTCCGCTTCCGCTTCGTGTCGTCGATGAGCATCGCCGACATCTCGCGGCTGACGCGCCTTCCGCAGCGTCCGCTCTACCGCAGGATCGAGTCGCTGCTGGCGCGGCTGCGCGCAGCTCTGCAGGAGGCGAACATCGACGCGGCGTCGGCCGCGGAGATCATCGGACCGGCTTACGAGATGAATTTCGGCCTGACCGAAACGGAAAACGAGAAGACGATGCAGTCCACTGCCAGTGAGGAGGCTCCATGAACGCGCGGAGCACCCCCTGTCCCGGCGCGGAAACACTCGCAGCGTTCGTCGACGGGAAACTCACGCGCGACGAGATCGGACAGGTGCTCGACCATCTCGACGGTTGCGCGCGCTGCATGAGCGCGGTGGCCGGAACGAACGAACGGCGTGCCCCGAGCGGCGCGGTCGGATGGAAGTTTGCCGCCGCCGCGGCGGCAGTGACGGCGGTCGTGCTCTCGATTCCGCTCCTGCGGCAGGCGCGGTCGCCCGTGGCGCAGCTCGCGGAGCTCGCGCCGCGCACGGCGCGCGTCGTGGAGCCGCGTCTCGCCGGCGGCTTCGCCTGGGCGCCGTACGAAGGTCCGATGCGGGCGTCCGAGGGAGAGGCGGATCCGCGGCGCCTCAAGCTCGGCGGCGTGGCGGGCGAGCTGGTGGAGAAGGCGAATCGCGAGCGGACCGCGGAAGGCGAGCACGCGGCGGGAGTCGCATTGGTGCTGATCGAGCGCCCGCTCGACGCGATGACGCGTCTTCGCGCGGCGGCGGACAAAACGCCGGGCGACGCGCGAGTGTGGAGCGATCTCGCCGCGGCAACATACGCGGCCGCGCTGCGACTCGACCGGCCGTCGCTCTATCCGCAGGCCCTCGACGCGGCCGACCGCGCGTTGCGCATCGACGCGCGTTTCGCCGAGGCGCTGTTCAATCGCGCGCTGACGCTGGAGCGCCTCGGTCTTCCGTCGCAGGCCCGCGAGACGTGGGACCGCTATCTCGCCGTCGACCCCTCGTCGCCCTGGGCGGCCGAGGCGCGCGCGCACCTGGCGCGCTTGAAGTCCGCGACGAGCGAGATGGAGTTTCGCAACGAACAGCCGGCGCTGGAGCGAGGCGATCAGCGTGCGGTCGATGCAATCGTGACGCGCTATCGCCAGCAGAGCCGCACCTTCGCCGAGGCGGAGTACCTCGGGCGGTGGGCGGAGGCGGCGGAGCGGGGCGATCAGACCGCCGCGCAACAGCAATTGATGATCGCGCGGCGCATCGGCGACTCGCTGCTGCGCATCTCCGGCGAATCGCTGCTCGCCGAGGCGGTGCGCGACGTCGATGCGCGCGGCGCCGCGGTCGCTCCGGCGCAGCTCGCGTATCGGCGTGCGCGCATCGCGTTCAGTCATCGCGATCCGGCCGCCGCGGAGCCCGGCTTTCGTGCCGCCGCGACCGCGTTCGGCGCGAGTCCGATGTCGCTCGTGGCCCGTTACTACGCCGCCAGCGCGCGCTTCGATCAGAACGACGCCGCGGCCGCGCGCGGCGAGCTCGAAGCGCTGCTCGCCGTCGTTCCGCCGCGCTTCGTCGCCCTCGGCGCGCAGGTGCGCTGGGAGCTGGCGCTCTGTTTCATGATCGACGACGACTGGAGCGGCGCGCTGCCGCTGCTCGATCACGCCGCCGCGTCGTTCCGCCGGCTCGACGAACGAACCAACCTCGCGGTGATGGAGACGATGCGCGCCGATGCCATGACCTTCCTCGGCCGTCCCGACGAGGCCTGGGCCGCGCGCATCCGCGCCTTGACCATCCTCAGCGAAGAGGGACGCGGCGATCGCCTGCCGATCACGATCGGCGAAGCAGCGCGCATGGAGCTGCGCGTCGGACGTCTCGAGGCGGCGCGCGCGCTGCTGGCCATCGAGGACGCCGCGATCCGCAAGTCACGGGATGACGTGCTGCTCGCCGACACGCTGGTGCGCGAAGCCGTGCTGAATGAACGTTGCGGCGATCGCGATGCCGCCGCCCAAAACGTGCGCGAGGCATTCGCCGCCGCGCACCGCATCGCCGATCCCGCGCTGCGCGAGCGGGCGCTGGCGGACGCGCAATTCGCGTCGGGCGCGACGACGTCGCGGTCCGATGCGCGCGCCGCGGAGCGTGCGCTGTCGTCGGCCATCGATCACTACCGCAAATCGGAGAAATCGTTTTTCCTCCCGGAGGCCGACCTGCTTCGGGCCCGCGCGCGGCTGCGCCTCGGCGATCAAGCGGGAGCACGGTCCGATCTCGACGACGGCATCGCGGAGATCGAGCGGCACCGGTCGCCGCTCGCCGGCGCGGTCAGCGGCACCGGCGTGCTCGATGCCGGCGCGGCGTTGTTCGAAGAGGCGATCCGCCTGCGACTCGATCGCGGCGATGTAGCCGGCGCGTTCGCGTACAGCGACCGGTGGCGCGGCAGCGTGGCGCCCGGCGCGACGGAACCGGTCTCCGTCGCCGCGCTGCAGCGGCGTCTCGCGGGAAGCGGTGCGGCGGTGCTGGAGCTTGTCGCCCTGCCCGAGGAGCTCGTCGCGTTCTGCGTGACGGCCGAGGATGCGACCGTGCAGCGCCGTCCGGTGCGGCAGCTCGCGGAGCTCGTCGATCGCGGCGACGAGCAGGCGTTGTACGAGTTGCTGATCCGTCCGAGCGAACGGACGTGGTCGCGGGCGCGAGCTCTGATCGTCGTCGCCGCGCCGCCGCTGGATGAAGTGCCGTTCGCCGCGCTCTATGACGCGGAGGCGAAGCAACATCTCGTGCAGCGCCTGGCGGTGCTGCTCACGCCGAGCGCGAGCGCCTTGCGCACCGGCGTCCGCCGCCGCGCGCCTCGCATGCTCGCGGCGATTGCGCTTCCGCCGGGCGATGCGCCCGCGCTGCCGGGAAGCGGCGCGGAGCTCGACGACATCATGCGGCTGTACGGCGAGAAGACGGCGATCTCCGCCGATCGCGCGACGGTCGCCGCAATGCAGGATGCGGCCGCGCGCGCCGACGTGCTCCACATCGCCGGACATACGGAGCGGCAGCCGGGTGGAGGAGATGACGCGCTGCTGTTCCAGGGACGCGACGCGATGACGTGGCGCGGGATCGCCGCGCATCCGCTGGGGCGGGCGGAGGTGGTGGTCGTCGCCGCGTGCGAGACGCTGCGCGTGCCGCGGTCGGCGCAGTCGCGCGCCATGAGCGTCGGGGGAGGGTTCCTCGCCGCCGGCGCGCGCGATGTGATCGGCACGCTCACGCCGCTCGCGGACGAGCAGGCGCGCGCGATCTTCACCGCCGTGCATCGCAATCTGTCGCGGGGGATCGACGCATCGGAATCGTTGCGCGATGCGCAACTGGAGGCGCTCGCCGAGGAGACGGCGGGCCGGCGCAGGACGGCGTGGCGTGCGGTCGCCCTGCTGACCAATCGAATACCGTTCGCCGCAAAGTGAAGGAGCGATCATGGGCGAGCTCAATGTCACGTTCTGGGGCATCTGCACCTACATCCGCGATTTCCGCCGCTTCGTGCTGATCAATGCCGCGGAGGGCGAGCATGTGGCGCCAGGGGAGATCGCCGGACATCACGCGCGCCTGCACATTCACGGCGAGGACGTCCTTGGCTTCGGACCGTTGCCGGTCGCCGATCAGGTCGCCGGAATGCTTCGCCTGAAGCTCGAGCAGGTGCGGCTCTACGTCGCCAATCCGGTACTGCCGAGCGCGGTGGACGCCTCAGGCAACACATGCGTGACGCATCTGTCGGATTACACCAACGGCCAGCCGCTCGGCATGCCGAGCTACGCGTCGGTGGTCGGCAACGACACCATCGCCGCGTTCTTCGACGTCGTGCAGGGCACGCTGGTGGGCTACCGCAAAGTGCCGCCGCCGAGTGATCCCCCGCCCCCCGAGCCGCCCGAGGGCGCATGCGTCAACGTGCTGATGACGCAGACGATCGGCGATCCGGTCCTGATCATCGCGCCGTTCAACGGCTCGAATCCAATGACCATCACGCTCCGCGACAACGCGAGCATCCTCATCACCAACCTCCCCGAGATCCCCGGCGAGGACAAGGATTTCGATTTCCTGCTCAACTTCCGCGTCTGCGCCACACCGCCGACCGATCCGCAGTTCCCCCCGCCGGGACAACCGTTCAGTGGATGCTGCCCAAGCTCGAATATCGAAGACGGGGGGATCGAGCTGTACGTGGGACCGGGGTGCTCGAATACGAATTATCCGTAGGGGCATGCGGTATGTCTGTTGCCGCACAGACGAATGCGCGCGGCGGTCGAGAATGCCGCCACGCGCGCCTCGCGCGCGTCAATCTCACGTATTGAAATGGCCGCGGATGGCATTCATCCCATGCGCGATGGCATTCATCCCATGGCGCATGGGATGAATCTCGCCTGGAGGACGATGAATCCCATCGGCGATGGCATTCATCCCATGCCGGATGGGATGAGTCTCGCCTGGAGGACATTGAATCCCACCCGCGATGGCATTCATCCCATGGCGCATGGGATGAGTCTCGTCTGGAGGACGATGAATTCCATCCGCGGTCGCATTCATCCGATCGCCCGGCTCACATGAAGTTCGGCGTGTGGAGATCCGAAATCTTCGCGGCCTGTTCGTCCGTGAAGCCTGCGCTTCGGAGGCGGCGGATGCGTCCTTCGTGCATGGTGACGAGCAGCTCGCGGAACGCTTCGTGTCCGCGTGCGACGCGATTCGGATCACTGCCGCCCGCGGCGTAGATCGTGAGTCCGTCCTGCACGGGTGCCGGCACGCCGCCGATTCCGGCGAGCGTCGCGGCGCGGCTCCTTACGGCCGCTTCCAGTCGCGGGTAGAGCGTCTCGTCGTGGGAGAGGGCGTGCCGCACGTGCGCCAGTCCGAAGTGAACGTGACGGGCCTCGTCGATCCGCGCGCGTCGCGCCAGCCGACCTGACTCCGGACAGCACCGGCCTGCGACACATCGGCGAGTACCACGAGGTTTCATTCACAAACGGCAAGTTCAAGGCCGTCCATCTGATCGCGGTTTAGCCGTGGGCCGATCCGTACGCGTTCACCGTTTCGCAGCCGTGAGTCGTATCGAAATCTTCGAACCCGCGCCCTCCGGCGTGACAGGCCGGAGGGCTACTCGCTCACCATCGAATTGAGCATGCGCGTCGACCGCTCCGCTGCCTCCCAGGTTACTTTGTTCGAAGCAGGAACTTGGGTCGCCAGGGATATCGGCGCGTGTTGATGTCGCTCGCTTGAACGAACGGCAGTTCTGTCTTCGCTGGCCAGAGCCTCAGTTGCGCCGGGAGAATCGGGTCGCCGGAACGGAATCCACGCGGTAAGCCGTCGGCGACGATCTCCGCACGATCCGACGGCGCAGCGCCAACGAGTTGAAGGTCCTCGGATCGCGGCAGCGTGAAGCGATCGGACCGGTACAGCTCATTGGTGATGAAGCCGGCGAGGACAGGTTTGCACGACTCGCGAGGAACGGCAAAAGTCAAAGCTGGATCGGCCAGCCATTCCATCCCTGATTCGACCTTGTCGGGCATGAATGCATGGGCCACCCACTTCACGAGTGTCGTCGCCATGGCTGCGTCCGCACCTTCGGTGGCGAGCGTCCGCAGGAGGCGTTCGGCGTGCTCGCGCAGTTTCCTCAAGTCTGATGAGGCCAGCAGCGAGAGCGTCTCACCGAGCAGAGTGCTGACAATCGCTCGTCTCCTCTCGTCGACGTTGGAATGCAGCGCGATCAAACGCTCGCATCGGATGACTTGTGTCTGTGACTCCCATCGCGAGCACCATGCGCGCCATGCGACGGCCGCCGCGTCGTCAGAACGGAGCAGGAGCGACGCCTGCAGCAGCGTTTCTTCATCGATGAGGGGCCACATTCTCGCCGCGGCGAGAATGGATTCCGCTGACGTCATTCGGCTTTCCGAGGCGAGGAACGCAGCACGGTCAGCCGTCGCCGCGAGGATCGCGCCGGCGAGATCTGCCTCAGCTGTGGCGGTGCCGACAAACTGGTAGCACCACCGCGTGATGTCGTCGTTGATCGAGGCCAGTTTGGCAATCGCCGAACATATCGGCGCGGCGGCTGGGAAGCCGACGCGGATGCCGTGCTGCATCAACTGGTGAAACAAATTCGCCGATACGTTCCGGTGAGCGACGAGGGACGCGAGAACGTCCGGTGTCAGCATCTGATCGATGATCGCGCTCAGATGCGGGCGATGCGTGGCGATGATGTCAATGAGTTCCTGCGTGACGTCGTAATCCAAGGCGAGGCTGAGTATGTCGATAGAGTTTTGATCGTACAGACGTTGAATCATTCCGGCGAGAAGCAGTTGTTTGCTGTGACGCTCGGCCGGAACGGCCACCGCGGCTTTGCTCACCATGTTGGAGAGGTAGAGTGCCGCGCAACCATCAGCGACCAGAGGCTCACTCCAACTCGCAGCGCCGCGGTAGGAACTGAAAATCCCGGACTCCGTCCCCGCAGCCAGCAGGTTCTTCGCCGCGGTTTGCGAGATCTCGCCCCAGCGGCTCACCTTACCCTCATTAAGCCGCGCGTCTTCGACGTCGAAGCGGCTGACCCACGACAGAACTCCAAAAACGTCGTGTACGTCGGGCGGATCGGCACTGTCGAGCATGCGCAGAATCTGCTCTGGCGGTTGCTGTTCCTCGAGCGCGGCCCGTACTGAGGCAATCAGCCGTTCTGCGCCTCCGTTTGCGTAGTGCTGCCGATCCATCGCCACCACCTTGCGGAGCGGCGCGAGGTAAGCTTCGAGGCGGTCGCGGAGCAACTCCGTCGGCGGCTCGGCGGTTGGCGACGAGATATCGGCGACCAGGCGCAGGAGGTGTGTGGAGTACTCCGACCTGCGCCCGAGCCAGCCTGACGCCAGCAGTTCCGCGGCTGACACTCGCGCATCAGTTGGCCGGAGCGATTGCAGGTAGGCAGTGGCGTTGGGCCGGTCCAGCAGCCTAGTCGTGATGGCGATCATCTTTTCCGCGGGGACGGGATCGATGCGCGAGCGGCTCGTCAGCACGAATTGCCAGCCGTCGCGCTGTTTGCTCTCCTGAATTCGCAGTTGCGCTACCGCGTCGCGGATCTCGCGGTGAGCGTGGAGATCATCGATGAAGAGCACGACGCGCGGGTCACCGGAGCTGATTACATGAGCGAGCGCGTCGCAAAAGACATCAGACCCCTCCGGAAACCGCTGCAAGATGGCCGGCAGTTCGGCTGGTGCCGCGAAAGGTTCGAGGAACTCGCGGATCGCGGCTGCGCGGTCTGTGCGGCTCGGCAGAGAGACGAGTTTGTCGAAGGTCCGCTCAGCGCCGCAGTAGACGACGACACACCGTGCCCGACGGAGCTGCCGTGCGAGTTCGCGCGCAGTTGCGCTTTTGAGCGAACCCGGCGGTCCAATGATCGTTACGGTGGTCCATACGTCGGTCCCGGTCGTGACCTGCGCCGTGGCGTCGTCGAAAACGTGGGGCCGCCAACCTGCACGCGACGCCTCGTCGAATGCAGATCCGTCGAACTCACGGTCGAAACCAATCGCGGCTCCGTCGCGCAGCATGCCAACGATATGGTCGAAGAGATAGGCGTATCGCTGCGCCGACGTCAGGTCTTTCGGGTGGGCGTCGGCAATCGCGGCACGCTCATCCAGCACCTTGACCTGTTTGCGGCGGGAGAGCTCGTTTTGAAGGATCCGGGAAAGCGCTAGTTCCAGAACGATGCGTGCCTGCGGCACGTGATTGACCGACGCATCGCGCGCGACGCGAGTCGCGAGCTCCGCCTCTGCGGCCGTTCTGACGAGCAGGTTCGGCGCGTGGATCCACAGGATCCGATCTTTCTTCCCGGCGTTGGCGTGCAACAGCTTCCGGGCGACGCCCTCAGCGCGCGTATCGAGCCGCCGTCTCACTTCATCGGCGACGCTCGCCACGTCAACGGCATCGACGCTGAGGTAGAGCACGGGTTCGCCATCATGATCGGCAGGACAGGAGGTAGCGTGCGACGTCGCGGGGCTGAGCAACGTAGATCCGGCATGGATTTGCGCCGCCTGAGGCGATCGCCGCGGAGTCTCCATCGCACAGGCGACACGCCATGCGTCGTCCGCCTCACCGGAGAGACGCGCTCTTCCACGGCTTGTGATCTGGCCGGAATCGAGCCTAGCGAGCAACTCGTCACGCGACTTCATCGAGTCGCTGAACCAGATGTCCCACGCTACGCGGAGGAGGAAGCCGAGACCTCCTCCTGCTGCGGTTGTGATCCACGCCTCCATGTAGTGATCCTCGCTCCTGACCCGGATCAATAGAATGAGAGGTGCTGGGCGCAGCGTCAACACTTCTCCTCGAGACTGGCCGCGTCCCGCAGACGATCCAGAGATGAACGGAGCGGGATGGCGAGGGCGGTCGCCGAGTACGATCGGTCAGCGAGCTGACGTTACCGGCGATCTGCGGGACGAGCGCGGACGACACCACGTGAGGCACCTCCATAAGTCCTGATCGGCACGTCATGAAATTTTCCGTACCGCAATAGTTATTAGGCGTGCATCGGCGGCCGTCCGAATTCCGACAATCTAAGGACTCTCTCTCTTGAAGACACGACTCTGTTTTCTCATCGCCGTACTGGCGGTCTGCTCGACGTCCGCCTTCGCAGTCTGTCTCACCGAGCCGACCATCATCAACGGCGTCGTGCAGTACGACATGGACGGCACGCGCCACTACGCCAGCGGTTTCAAGGACATCTGGCGCAACAACCTGGAGCAGGACTTCGCCGACTACGGCCTCCTCTTCGAAGACGCCAAGGATCGCAGCTGCTCGCCGTGGGCGAAGCAGTCTCTGGGCTGGAAGCTCGACGACACGCTCGCACGTGCGACGAACCGTACCCACACCCACAACTCCAGCTGGACCAACGTCGGTCCCTACCAGAACTGGCTCGAAGGGGCACATGTGACGATGATCATGACCGCGGCGCTGCAGATCGGCGGCCACGGAGACATGACCTCGGCGCTGGACTCGAAGCTCCAGTCAGTGATCACGTACTTCACCAACAACCCGAATCGGCCCTACGGCCAGAACACGCTCGGCCAGTGCGGCATCGGCACGTACTGGAAGGACCTCGGCGGCACGTCCGACACCTGCATGGACGAGCACACCGTCGGCGCGGCGGCGTATGCCTGGATCGCCGCGTACCAGAACAAGCGCGGCAACACCACCTCTCGCAGCAGCAACATCACCTCGGCCAAAACGGCCATCGACTCCGCATTCAGCCTCGACGACAGCATCTGCCTGCACGACCCGAACGTCGCGATGAGCGCGACCGGCCGCGGCCCGTGCAACGTCACCGATCCGTCGCAGATCGTGAGCGTGCTGACACGCTTCTCCAACCCCGGCTGGACCTACAGCTTCAATCGCGGCCAGAACCAGGCCTACGGCTTCGGCCTCCTGGCCTCGGTTTCCGCAGCCCTGATCGGGCTCGAGGAAGCCGATGCGCCGGACATCTACGGCAACGCCATCCTCAAGGACTCCGACGGAAATCCGATCGCGCCGGCCTACCTGACCGACCCGCAGAAGAAGATCGCCGTCGCGCTCCTCAAGGAGGCGCAGCGCAGCTCGACGCCTTCGACCGGCGACTACTTCAACGGTCACCTCGGCGGCACCGGCAACTGCCGCAACTTCGGCGTCAACGGCTCGGGCAACGTGTACTGGGAGGACGGCAAGTCGTGCGCCGACAGTCTCCAGCGCGCGCGCTGGTACTCGCTGGGCGGCGCCGCCGAGCCGACCATCGCCGGGAACACGTTCTTCGGCAAGTACATCGGCGTCACGCCGTCGACGTCGGTGTGGGACCCGCAAGGGAACGTCACGATCTCCAACACGTTCACGTTCAACCGCTTCCTCTGGACGGACTTCGTCAAGGATCCGGCCACGGCCGGCAGCGCCCATTGGGCGCGCGCGGTGTGGTACGGCAACCTCGGCTACTACTGGCACACCATCGCGCCGACGCGCAACCAGTTCAACACCGAGCCGACCGTCGGTCAGGTCCGCGGCCGCCTGGCGGCGACGAACGACGACTACGACCCGATCGGCTACATCGACGGCATCACCGGGACCGGTGTGGCGTACGGCTGGAGCTGTGACAAGGATCTTCCGAACACCTCCATCGCCGTCGACTTCTACGCCGGCGGCATCCCGGGTGTGGGCACGTTCGCGGGCCGCACCACGGCGCTGTACTCCAGCGAATCGGCCATCAACACCCTCTGCTCGGGCGGCACGATGCACCGCTTCTCGGTGCAGCTTCCGGGCTGGACGCAGGGCCAGTTGATCTACCCGTATGGTCTCGACGCGACGTGGCGCGGTTACTACCTGCTGCCGCCGTCGACCGGCTGCGCGGGCGGCTACTGCTCCTGGTAATGGTTTCGACCGTGGAGGATAGGCGAGAGCCTTTCCTCCACGGACTTTCGATGGACGCGCCGCGCGGTCTCCGTCCGATGCGCGTCGACATCGAAGAGCAAAGACTGATCGATGCGCCGGCCGCCGGCCTCACTAAGGCGACCGGTTGCCGTCGAACATCTGCGCTGCTGATAGAAGGTGCGCGGAGAGGCGGGCCTTCGGTCCGCCGCTCGGTCCCTCGCGCACGTTCGGGATGATAGGTGCGGAGGTTCGTAGTAATTGACCACGGACGGCACACAACCGAAATGCAGAGCACGGGCCAACGGGACTTGAATTCGCGAACTCCGGCGTGACTGGCCGAGGGCTAACGACCTAGGGCAGCTTCGCCGACTTGTGACCGCAAATGGAAGTGCGTTCTTCGAGACTCTGTGTCCGGCGCGCGCTGACTTGCCGTCGCTCTTCCGTTAGATTAAGTTACGGACATATCGACGAACTGAACGAAGGAGGAGCGCATGACTGTCGCTTCGGACAAGCAACGTCTGATCGTATATGGCGTGGTCCTTTTCCTCTTCGGGCTGATCACGCAGATGCTGATGTACTGGGTGGTGAACCCGCGGATGGCCCTTTCCGCGCACCTGGTCGCGCTGATTTCCGGGACGTTCCTGATCGTCCTCGGACTGATCCGCGATCAGATGGACCTCCCAGCCCCGCTGGCGCGTGTGGCATTCTGGCTGTTCGTCTATTCGACGTACTCGGCTTGGGGTTCGATGTTCGTGGCCTCGATCTTCGGTACGAGCCGCAGCACGCCCTTCGCGAGCGCCGGTATCACCGGTGCAGCGCCGTGGCAGGAAACGATCGTCGACTCGATCTATATGAGCTTTTTCGTGACGATCTTGATGACGTGTGTCATCGCGTTGTACGGACTGAAGCGCGGGATGCCGCAGCCGCGGTGAGGGCGCGCTACTGAGCCGTGCGGCCCCCGCGCCACGCCGCCGCCGCACCCATGACCAGCAATGCGCCGCCGCCTAGAGTGGTCGCGCCGGCAACCGTGTAGGTGAGATTGACCAGCGCATCGGTGGTCGACAGCCAGGGCAGAATGCCGCGCACCGCGAGCAGCGGTGCGGCCCATATGCCAATCGTGAACGCGTAGATCCCTGTCTCGAAGAGCCATACCATGGCCGCACGCGGTCTGTCACCGAGACGAACGTGTTCCAGCACTGCCGCGACGGCGAGAGCCATGACGCCACACAGCACTCCCGCCGAATGCGCGAGTGCCCATGCGCGGACCTGCTCGTCTCCCCATGCCCGACGGAGCGCCAGGTTGTATGGCCAGCCCGCTGCCAGTCCGACGAACAGCACGATCGCACCGTGCAGCACGAGTTGTACGCGCAGGCGCGTCATGAATGCACGGCGGCTCGGGCCGTGTAAATCGTGTCGTACAGCGGCGGCGGCGCCGTGAAGCGCAGAGGCTCGCGACTGAGCGCACTCTCGATCAGGTTGTCGTGCGCATCGTATTTGCCACGTTCGCGCTGCTCGAGGTACGGCAAGTAGTCGCGCATCTGCCGGATCAGGCGGTAGTGGCCCCAGCGCGTCATGCAGCGCAGCCGCACGCCATCCCAGCGTCCGCGAGTGAGCATCTCCCCGATCCGTCCCCAGGAGAAGAATCGCTCGTGCGCTTCGATAAGGCCGCGCTGCAGGGTGCTGGGACGCATCCGCTTCGGATAGATGCTGACGAAGTTCAGGTTGTAGTAATCGAGATTGTCCGGTAGCAGCCGGTGGGGCGGAAGCATCTGCGTATTCGGCACGAAGTCGTGGCACTCGAACGGATACTCACAGAGGGCGTAGAAGCTCGCCGAATCAATCCCGGTCTCGATCGCGAAGCGGATCGTCCGCTCGACGGTCTCCATCGTGTCCGTCTCGCCGCCGAGCATGAAGCTGCCGTGCACGCGGACGCCGTGCGCCTGCATCGCCGCGATGCACTCGCGCATTGCGTCTTCCGACTGGTTCTTGCGGTACTCGCGCAGAGTCTCCGGATTGATCGATTCGAGGCCGCAAAAGATTCGAATGAACCCGGCCTGGCGCAGGAGGTCCAGCATCTCGGGATCGCGGCCGATGAAATACTGGCCGAACGCGATCAGCTGGAGACCCAAACGCTCGTGAATGATCCGGCGCAGCACCTCTTTGGTCCACTCGCGGTCGACAAAGAAGTGGTTGTCGACGATGAAGGTGACGCGCGCGTCGCCGACGGCGAGGCGACTGATCTGACGGAGATTCTCGATCACGATGTCGACATCGCGTGTGCGGTAGCCCTTGCCGAGGATTGCCGAGCCGAGACAGAACTTGCAGGCGACGGGACAACCGCGCGACGCCTGGAGCACCGCCATGCTCAGCTTCCCTTGCCGCATGAGGGAGACAAAATCTGGACGAATGAACTTCTCGACGAGAGTCAGATCCGCGGAGCGGGCGATGTTCTGCGGGCGATTGCGTTTGGGATTGTGGACGACCCGGCCGTCGCGCCAGTACGACAGTCCGAGGATCTCCTCGAGCGCTTTGGCATCGGGATCACGCTGTAACAGCGACAGCAATTCGCCGATCGTCTCGTCGCCCTCATCACGGATCACGTAATCGCAATGCTGCAGACAGTGCTCGGGCATGATGGTGGCGTGCACGTCGCCCATGAGGATCTTTGCGGCGGGGTTCACGCGGCGAATGAGATCGGCCAGGGCGTATGCTCGGTTTGCGCCATATGTCAGCACGGACATCGCCACGAGGTCGGCAGAGCAGATCCTGTCGATCGCCTCCTGATCGAGCATCTCGACGGTCTCGGAGTACACCCGCACGTCGAGACCGCGCTCATGGAGAATGCTGGCGATCAACACCGGGCCGACGCGCGGCATGCGGAAGAACGTGGAGATGTAGTCCTGCAGGTGACCCATGAAGTCGACCACTGCCACCGTGCGGATGGGGGTTTTCTGCGTTCGGATCGGCACAATGACGCCGGATTCCGTGCTCGTTCGTGATTCATGCATGGAGTCCTCCTTCTCGACCAGGCTGGCGCGCCGCGCCTACGAGCAGCGCCGCCTGCGGCGGCATGCGGATGTCCCAGACCAATCCCAGCCGTTCCAGACATTTGAGGATGAGAAACGAGATGTCGAGCTCCCACCAGAAGAAACCCACCTTCGCGGAGCGCGGGTAATAGTGGTGGTTGTTGTGCCATCCCTCGCCGAAGGTCAGCACCGCTATGACGGGGTTGTTGCGCGCGTTGTCGTTCGTCGGATAGCGCTTTGTGCCCCACAGGTGCGTGACGGAGTTCGTGGCGAAGATGACGTGATAGACGGCTATCATCGCGAACATTGCCCACGACGCCGCGCCCGCACCACCGGCGAGTCCTGTTGTGACGACGTACACGATCGGGGGCACGACGTGATATCGGTTCAGCCACACAAGTTCGGGATAGACGGTCAGGTCTCTCACGTTGTCGAGCGGCGTCACGGCGTGGGTCCCGGAGAGAATCCAGCCGACGTGCGACCATAAGAACCCGTCCTGCACAGGGGAGTGCACGTCGCCGTCGACGTCCGCGCGACGGTGGTGGTCGCGGTGATGTCCCGCCCACCACAGCGCGCCCCGTTGCCCTGCGATCGCGCCGCAAAGGGCGATGACCAGTTGGAACCAGCGCGAAGTCTTGTAGGAGCGATGAGAGAAATACCGGTGATGCCCCGCCGTGATCCCGAACACCATCACGCAGTACGCCGAGGCCGCGAAAAACACCCACGACGTGCGCAAGCCATACCTCAGGACGCCAGCGACGGCGAGCAGATGGAGGCCGACGAACAGTGCTCCGTTCAGGAACAGCCTCCCGCGAGAAGATTCATAGCTGCGGATGGAAGGAAATATGGGTCGCCAGATGGAAAAAGGCAAGAAGGTACGTGCGGAATCTGAGCGATCCACCGTCCATTACGGTTCCTCGCATCCGAGCACGTCTTTCAGCGGGATCTCGTGAAACGGTATGCCAGTCAATTGAGCACGGAGAACCCACCATGGGGCGGTGCGCCAACGATATTCATCATTACGTGCGTGAGGATGCTGCACAGCCCCGGCAATGGCGCGGAGGTCCGTGGAGAACATCGCCACGCTATAAACAGCCCGGTTCAAGAACAGCTTCAACACCACGGACTTGATCAAGGCCAGAACGCTCGTCCACGACCGGAGGGAGAAGCACGCGGCGACGTCGATCGCCGTGCCCGCCGGATGGAAAAGGCAAGAGGTACGTGCTGAATCCCGAGCGATCCGCTGTCGATTACGGTTCCTCGTATCCGAGAACGTCCTTCAGCGGAATCTCGGAGACGATGTACGTCCCCTGTCCCGTCGCCACGAGTTTTCCACTGTCACTGTAGACATCCGCTCGCACCGTAATGAGGGTGCGGCCCTGATGTACCACCTCCGCGATCGCGTAAATCCCCTCGTATTGCACGGGACGCAGCAGCCGGATGAAGAAGTCGGCCGTCAGGACGCTATGTGTCTCTTCGACCGAATTCGCGGCAACGAAAGCAGCCGTATCCGCGGCCTCGAAGAGGATCGCGCCGTGAAGAAACCCGGCGTTCTGGGTCAGCTCGCCGTGGAAAGGGAACGACACCTTCGCGACGCCCGCCCTCTCGATCTCGATCCCGCTCTTCATGTAACGCGAGATCTTCGCTCCGAGGCACGAGCGGCGCAGTTTTTCGAAATGTTCTTCGTTCATGACGGCGCCGGCACTCCCGCTTGCTCGCGGAGAAGCTCCCGGCACCGCGAGCGCTGAATCTTTCCGCTCGGCGTCTTCGGAATCGATCCCTTCGGGGTCCAGTGCACGTGTACGCCGGAGAGCTGGAACGCGTCGCTCATCACGCCGCGCAAGCGCTCTTCCAGCAATTCCCGGTCCGGCGGTGGCACCTCGCGGCTCTCGACGAAAAGATGCAGCTCTTCGGTCGCCTGGGCGTCGTTCATCATCCCGACGGCGGCGACGCCATTGTGAATCCCGGTCGCCAGCGTTTCCTCCGCGGTTGCCTCAAGCTCGGCGGGGAGGAGGTTGCGGCCGTGAATGATGATGATGTCCTTCTTGCGTCCGGTGACGAACAGCCGGCCGTCCGCAATGTATCCGAGGTCGCCTGTACGCAGACCGTTGGTGGCGATGGACGTCTCGCAGCTCCGGTAGCTGTTGATCACGCTCGGCCCATGCACCTCGATCTCGCCGACATGACGCTCGGGCAAAGCACGGCCTTCCGCATCGACAATCTTCACGTCGTGTCCGCCGAGCGGCGGCCCGAGGCCGACGTGCACCGCGGCGCGATCGTTGGGAAGTGCCGGCATCGCGAGCTGTTCGCGCTCGAGCCGTTCCCGATCGACCGCGTCGAACACCGGCACAGTTCCTTGCTGCGGGATCGTCACCGCCAGCGTCGCCTCCGCGAGGCCGTACACCGGCAGGACAGTCGTGGGCGCGAGGCCATAAGGCGCGAAAGTGTCGCGAAACTCCTCGATCGTGCGCGCGTGCACCGGCTCCGCGCCGCAAAAACCTACGCGCCACCGCGATAGGTCGAGGTTCTCGAACTGGCGCCGCCGCGCGAGGCGCGAACAGATTTGATACGCCGACGTTGGCGCAGGCGACACCGTGCCGCCGTAGGTCGAGATCAGCGAGAGCCAGTAACGGATCGGGTGGCGAACGAAGTTGCCCGGATCGGTCAGCACCAGCGGCCGCTGCCAGTGCAGTACGCAGGAGATGCAGATCAGTCCCATGTCATGGTAGAGCGGTAGCCAGCTCACCACCCGATCTCCTTCACGCTCTTCGATCGCGTCGCCGATCGCGCGGACGTTCGCACTGACGTTCCGATTGCGAATCACCGCGATTTTCGGCAGCCCCGTCGATCCTGACGTGGCCTGTAGATGGGCGATGTCATCCGCGTGGATGCGCAGGTCGAGGCTCCCCTCGCCGCGCGCGAGCCCTTCGTGCGCATCCGCGAGCGTGAGGACGTGGCGCGCTCCCGCGGCGGCGGCGACCGATGCGGCATGCTCGGCCGCGCCGTCGTGGCTCGGCGCAATCAGTGGAATCACTCCCGTGCAGAGCGACGCGAGGTAATAGCCGAGGATCTCACGGCTGGTGGGCATCGCAAGAACCACCACGTCGCCGCGATCGATGCCTCGTGAGCTCAATCCCATGGCGGCGCGACGCGCCAGCGCGTACAGCGTTTCGTACGACAACTCCTCCGCTTCGCCGCCCGGTGCGACCAGCGTAACGGCGGTGGCACGCGGGTCGCGGTCGAGACTCGCCGCAAACTGGTCGATGACCGTCTTCATTGCGCAAAGGCCCGTGCGAACCCGGCATCGGCGCGCACGGTCTCCGCCAATCGTGCGCGCAACGCACCGTGCCGCACGTCGAAGTCAGCCTTCAGCAGTTCTTCCTTCAGAATCCCGCGTTCCGTGTAATACGGCGCCTCGATCCGCTCGAGGAACTGCGCGTGACGCTCCATTCCCGGAATCCCCAGCTGGACGCTCTTTGCGTACGACTTCAACCGCATGCGCCGGTGCGGGCGCGTCTCGATCACGAACGCGCGCTCGAAGAAGATGTCATAGCTGCGCATGATCGCGCGCTGCAGCGTGCTCGGACGCATGTGCCGCGGGAAGATGCCCACGAACGAGTAATGCTGATACGTCGGCACGCCGGTGATGATGCGATGGTCCTCGATGTCCTGCCGCGAGCCGTAAAGCAGTGTCTGGAAGGGATACTCGGCGAGGCATACAAATGTCGGATGCACGATGCGCGCGTCCGCGCACCAGCGCGCAGTACGCTCGATCGACCCGACGTCCTGCGACTCCAACCCGAAGATGATCGCGGAGTGGGTGTAGATGTCCTGCTCGGCGAATCGCAACAGACGCTCGGTCTGCTGCGACGCGTCGACTTTCTTGTTGAATGCTTTCAGCACGCCCGGGTCCTCGGATTCCACGCCGAGGCAGTACTCCTGGAAACCGGCGCGCTTGAGCTTGACGAGCATTGGAATGTCGTCCGCCGCGTCGACACGGGTCATGGCAATGAAGTGATAGCCGGCGTCCGCGATGCGATCGGCGACGGCATGACAGAAATTCGCACGCGTCGTGAAGTTGAGATCCGTTACGTAAAACCGCGAACATCCGGTCTGTTTATGAATCCCGTCGAGCTCTTCGGCGATCGTATCGATGCCCTTCGGTCGGAAGCGGCGCCCGAGGATGCGGATCGCGTAGCAGAACGAGCAGTCAAACGGACACCCGCGCGACATCGACACCGTCGCCCAGTGTAGCCGCGGTGCTCGGGAGAGCAACTGCGGATTGATCGCGTTGTCGATGCCTTTGTAGTGCGTGAATTTGTTCAGACGCAGACGGCCGTCGTCGTCGAAGTAGCACAGATTGTCGACGGTCGAGATGTCGTCGCCGTCGCGTAAGGCCGTCAGCAACTGCAGCGCGGGGATCTCGCCCTCGCCGAGAACGACGTAGTCAGCGAACTCGAGTGCTTCGTACGGCGCGAAGGTCGCGTGCGGACCGCCCACGATCACGCGGCAGCCGGCGCCCTTGCGGCGGCAGATCGTTTCCAGGGCTCCGCGGTTCGACCAGAAGTGCGTGGCCAGCGCCGAGACCAGGATGAAATCGTAGCTCTCGAGCGGAAAGTCGTCCGGGGTCTCGCCCCAGAACATCTGGCAGATGTCGACATCGGTGTCCATCTCTCGCTGCACGAACGAGGCGACGTAATAGATCCCGTCGTTATAGGTTGTTGCCAGAGTAGAGACGTCGGGATAGTCCTTGTGAAACCCGAGTTGCACGAACAGCAACTTCAGTCGGCTCATCAGACCCTCCGCTCAGTGAGTCGGCGACGCAGCGGCGGCGTCTGCGTTGCTCCCGTTCGTTTTGCGCAGAGCCATGTCGCGGCGCATCTTGCGCTTCATGTCCTCGCGGATTTTCACGGCCACGCGCGAGGGCTCATTCACCTTCTGCTGCGCCCACGCCAGCAGGTCTCGCATCTCTTCCCGGTGGATCTTCGGATGCTTCCAGACGAGGTGATAGAGATCGAACTTTGAGAGGTCCGTCTCGTCGATGATCGGCTCCATTTCTCGGAACAGTCGCGTCGCGTGATACGGCGTCAAGATCGTCAGCTGACAGGCGAAGAGACCCTCGTTCGCGAGCTGTTCGATGTCGAAACGGATCGTCTCCGCGTCGTCCTGTTCGAAGCCGATGATGAATGTGCCTAGGACGCGGCGGCCGTAGTCGTGCATTTCGCGGATGGTCGTGCGCACGTTGTAGACGTCGTCGCGCTTGTGGACGTCAGCGAGGTTGTAGTCGCGAAACGACTCTACGCCGATGATCGCGCCGTCCATCGCGCGGTCGGTGAGCTCGGCGATGCGGCCGCGGATGCGGTCCGCGCGTGTGAGGCAGATCCATTTCAGATTGCGCTCGGCCAGTGCATCGACGACGTACTCCGCGATCGCGTTCTCGAGGAAAAAGGTCTCGTCATAGATGATCACGTGCGCGACTTGGGCATCTCGATACTGATCGAGCGCATCGAAGAGGTCCCGCGCCGCGATCGGGTCCTCTTTCGGGTTGAAGACCGGCGTCGAACAGAATGTACAGCCGATGTTGCACCCGCGCTTCGAGTAGAGATAGCCGACGCCCGATTTCACGCCACGGAAGCTCGACTCACCGAGGATCGCAGGATGGTGCAGGCGCTGCAGCGGCTTGCCGTAGACGAATTCGTGCAGCGGATATTCTCCGGCGCCTTTCACCAGTCTGGTGAAATGGCGATCGAGGCCGGGACCCAGCACGCCGTAGTTGCCTCCCCATATCTCCTTCACACCCGCCAGCCGCGCGAGCTGCGCCATCTGGATCGCGACGGGCGTGGACCAGGTGTAGAAGCTGATGCCCACCATGTCCCACCGTTCGCTCTTCAAGGCGGCGAGGTACTCGTGCCAGCTCGGATACTCCAGCACCTCCACATCGGGCACGTTCGCTTTCATGAAGCGCAGTCCCGTCGGCGGGCACGTCACCGATAGACGGTCCTCCAGCGGTAGCGAGCAGGTCCAGGCCATGTAGGTATCGGACCTGTCGTACCAGTGGCCGCCCACTCCGTCGAAATCGATAAGGGCTTCTTTCGGGGCTGTGGTGAGGAGGACTTTTTTCACGTTCCGTCTCCGTATATGTGCTTTCAGCTTCGGATGCAGACCAGGCTTGCGTTGATCCCGCCGAAACCGAAGGAGTTGATGAGACAGCGGTCGACGCGCGAGGCGCGCCGCTGCGATACGAGATCCATCTGTTCGAAGCCCACGTCGGGCGTGTCTAAGTTGAGCGTGGGCGGGATCTCTTGGCGCTCGAATGCACCGAGTACCGCCGCGAGACTGAGCGGGCCGCTCGCGGCGAAGGTATGGCCGAGATGACCCTCCGGTGAGGTGATCGCCGGCCGTGTGCTGTTGAATACCGTACGAATCGCCGCCAGCTCGCGATCATCGTGCGACATGCCCGGCGCCTGCGCGAAGATGACGTCGAGATCCTCGGCACGCGCCCCCGCATCCTCGAGTGCTTCGGCCATGCAACGCCCGGCAGCTTCGCTAGAGCGCAACGTGATTCCACCGCCGCCGCTCGTGGTCGCGTAGCCGGTGACGCGGCCCAGCGGGACGGCCGCCCGCGCGGCGGCGTGTTCTGCGTCCTCAAGGACGAACATCGCCGCGCCCTCGCCCACGACCATTCCGTCGCGGCCGCAGTCGAACGGACGCGGCGTCACTGCGTCGTTGCGGCAACTGAGCGCGTGGATTGCCTGGAAGCCCGAATACGTGATGGGCGTAATCACCGCTTCCGTGCCGCCCGCAAGCGCCCACTTCCGCTGTCCACGACGGATCGAGTGGAACGCTTCGCCGAGGGCCTGCGTGCCGCTTGCGCAAGCGCTGGAGAACGTGTACTGGGCACCTTCGAATCCGAGGTCGAGGCTGATCATGGCCGCGGCCATGTTCGGGATGAGGGAGGGGATTAGATACGGCCGCGTCCTGCGCACTCCTTGCGATTCCTGGAGGAGGATCCCGTTCTCGATGTGCGGCAGTCCGCCCATCCCGACGCCGACGCAGACTACGCCTCCCGGCGGCGTGCCATGTCCGTTGCCGATGTCGCTCTCCGTACACGCGGCGCGTGATGCGATCACCGAGTAGCGGACGAAACGATCCATGCGCGCGATCTCGTGCCCGAAAGCGCCCGAAGCGGCGGCATCGAGACCAGCGGGGTCAGCCTCGCCGGCGAGCCGGCTGCGGAAGCGCGTGGCGTCGAAGCGCGTAATCTCACGGACCCCCGAACGTCCGGCGAAAAGGCGCTCAACAAACAGGGTGCGTGTGTTGCCAAGCGCCGACACGACTCCTGCACCGGTGATGACGACGTCGCGCATGGCCGCCTGTCATACAGCTTTCACGGCGGGCATCTGTCGCGCGACGTAGTCAACGAGTTCGCCGAGCGTCTCCATGTGCTCCATTACGGAGTCGTCGAACTCGACGCCTAAGCAGTCCTCAAGATAGAGCAGCATCTCGAAGAGTTTCAGGGAGTCGAGACCGGCGAGGGCCGTCGCTGGTCTCGAGGCGGGAGTGAGATGCGATACGTCCTGCTCGAGATACTCACCGATATGACGGACGACGCGTTCGAAAAGCGGCGAACCTTCCATACATCCCTCCGAGTGGAAACTAAAGATACACTTTATTCAGGAGTGATGGGAAGTGGGCGATCCCTACCTGTGGCAGAAATGGAATGATGGAGGACAGCAGTAGCACTACGCACGCCCCGCGAGCGTCTAAGCCGTTAGTAATGTTTCCGTGGCACATTCGCGCCGAGACGTGAAACATCAGGCGCTTCCGAAGCCTTTTCCGCACATCTTTTCTCATCCGAGATTCACGATCTTGCGAGTCAGCTTGCGATTTTGAATCGAGGATGAAGATGTGCAGGACGCTCGATTCCCGACGAGAGCCGCACCCAAGCGAGTGTGCGCGGTCGTCGAGAATGCCGCCAAGCGCGCCACGCGCACGTTGATCTCACGGATTTAATTGCTCACGGATGGCATTCATCCCATCCGCGATGGGATTCATCTGGAGGACAATGAATTCCATCCGCGATCGCATTCATCCCATCGCCAGGCTCACATGAAGTTCGGCGTGTGGAGATCGGAGATCTTTGCGGCCTGTTCGTCCGTGAAGCCTGCGCTTCGGAGGCGGCGGATGCGTCCTTCGTGCATGGTGACGAGCAGCTCGCGGAACGCGTCGTGTCCGCGTGCGACCCGCGTCGGGTCACTGCCGCCGGCGGCGTAGATCGTGAGTCCGTCCTGCACGGGTGCCGGCACGCCGCCGATTCCGGCGAGCGTCGCGGCGCGGCTCCTTACGGCCGCTTCGAGTCGCGGATAGAGCGTCTCGTCGTGGGAGAGGGCGTGCCGCACGTGCGCCAGTCCGAAGTGAACGTGACGTGCCTCGTCGATCCGCGCGCGTCGCGCCAGCTCGGCCGTTGCCTCGTCGGGGGCGAAGCGCTCGACGAACGCCAGGAGATCGAGAAACGTCCCCTCGCCCAACACGGACAGGAGAAACGACGACTCGGTGAAATCGTCGATCTGCAGCAGCGAATAGAGCGATTGCGACGTCGTGGCCGAGGAGATCGCGGGAGGGGAGCCGGTGGCGCGCGCGCGGCGGAGGAAGACGTCGATGTGGCGCGACTCGTCCTGCATCTGCGTGGCGAGGAACATGGCCACGGCGACGTAGCTCGGATGGATCCGGGAGATGAAGCGGGACGGCACGTACAAGGCCGAAAGCTCGTTCTCCGCGAGAAACGACATCACCTGGCTGACCGCGAGCTCCAGCGCTGGCTCGAGGCGCGGAACTTTGCTCCACGGAATGTCGCGCGCGGCGTTCCATTGCGCGGCGACGGCCTGCTCGTACAGCTCCGTCACTTCCGGGGGCAATACACGATCGCGCTCCACGAGGTCGAACGGATAGACCGGTCCGCCGGGCTCCACGACGGAGCCGAACGGCGCGAAGCCTGTCGCCGCGTCGGCGCGCTTCGGCAAGCCGGCATCAGCCGCGTCCTGCGTGCGACGAGCTCCGAACCGGCCGCGGCGCACGAGATAGCGGGTCGTTCCGTCGCCGGCCGCTTCCGCGCCGAGGAGCTCGTGGCGCTCGGCGCGGCACCAGGAGGCGAGATCGGCGTCGACCGACTTGCTGCGCGAAAGAATGGCGAGGACGCCGTCCGGCTCGAGCAGCGTCAGCGCGGGTCTGATCAGCGCGAGCAGGCCGCCGCCGAGCGGGAGATCGCCGCCATCGACGGCGATTGCGCCGGCGGCAGACGCTCGCTCCAGTTCAGGGTTCGCCGCCATCGGATTCAACCGGCCGTGGCAAGTGCGGCGATGAGGCTGTCGTAGCCTTCTTCGCGCGGCGCCATCCATTCGTGCAGCCCCTCGAGCTCGAGGAGGCGGCGATGCGTGGGGTTGTCCCAGGTCATCGCAAAGAGCGATCGGACGAAGCCTTCGCGCTTCGAGGCGGAGAGCGTCGGGAGCGCGTCGAACATGCAGTGATCGAAGCCGGGCGTCGTGTAGAGCACTTCGATGCGTGCGGAATCGACGTGCCCGGCCGCCTGCTGTTGCACCCACACGAGATCGCCGATGGTCCCGGCATCGGCAGTCCCGTCGCTGAGCGCGCGCAGGACGTCGAGCTCACTCGTGCCGGTATCGCCGTGCTTTCCGAGGTCGGTGTCGAAGGGAAGAATCTGAACGCGATCGAGGTCGACGCCCTCCTGCTTCAGAAAGTGCAGCGGAAGAATGCGCGCCTGCGTCGAATCGCGGCTGCCGACGGCCAGCCGTTTGCCGTGCAGGTCGTGCAGCGACGCGATGCCGGCGTCCTTCCGCACGATGACCTTCGCGTGGAAGTCGCGGTCGGAGTCGCGCATGCCGAGGGAGAGGCTCGCGCCTCCGGTGCGCTGACGGACGCGGACGTGGGCGAGCGGCGTGTTCCACGCGATGTCGACATGGCCGGCGAGGAGCTCCTCGACCTGCCGCTCGTAATTCGAGAAGAGGGCGAAGTCGAACGGCGTGCCCGACTCATTGAAGTAATCGCGGATGCCTTCCCAGATCGTCACGACCTTGGGATCGTAGGCCACCGCTCCGAGCAGAATCGTTTCCTTCATGGGGTCTCCTCAGAACAGCGGCAGTCCGGTGAGTGCGCGGCCGATGAAGTCGCGCAGATGATCGGCGGTCGGGGCCATGACCCAGCCGGCCCGCGCATCGCGGAAGAAGCGCTCGACGCCGACCTCCTTGGAGAACGCCGCGCCGCCGCACGCCTTCATCGCAAGGTCGGTCACGTCCACCGCCGCTTCGATGGAGGAGAGGCGCGCCTGCAGCACGAACAGCGGTGCTGCTTCCGATCCGCTGTCGATCACGTCGAGGGTGTAGCCGAGGAGAGCGCGTGATTGCGCGAGGCGCACGCTCATGTCGGCGAGACGCGCGCGGAGCGTCGGCAGGTCGCGCAGAGACGTTCCGGTGTGCGCGAAGCCGGTGGTCTGCATGTGCTGCGACGTCCGATCGACGGCCGCGCGGCAGATGCCGTTGGCCATGGCCGCTGTGCCGATCGAAAACCAGGGGAGCACGACCTGCAGCATCGTGTTTGCGCCTTCGCCCTGGGCGCTGACGAGCGCACCGGCGGGGACGTGGAGCTGTTCGAGCGCGACAGGGGAGGAGTCATTGCCGCGCAGTCCGAGCCCGTGGAAGTGACCCGTCGTGCGCACGCCAGCGTCGCCGCGGCGGATCAGGTAGACAGTCGATTCGAGCGGCGACTCGGCGCCGGGCCGCTGGGCGCTGGAGACGTAGGAGTCGGCGTGGTCGGCGGAGGTGACCCACGATTTCGACGCGGAAGTCGTGAAGCCGCCGTTGCCGTCCGACTCGAGTCGCGAGACAGGAGCCCAGAACTGGGAGCGCGAGCCGGCTTCGGAGAACGCGAGGGTGGTGAGGTGGCGGCCCGCGGCGATCTCGCGGAGGATGTCAGTGCGTCCCTCGAGCGTCGCCGACGCCGCGATCGCCTGCGCCGCGGTGACATGCATGACGTAGATCATCGCGGTCGAGGGACAGGCGGTGGCGAGCTCCTCGACGACGGCGGCGAAGCTTCGCATCGATTCGCCGGCGCCGCCGAATTCCGCCGGCACGCAGAGCCCCAGCAGCCCCGCCTTGGCAATCGCCTGCAGGCTCTCCGCGGGAAATTGTCCCGATTCATCGACCTTCGCCGCGTTCTCGGACACGACACCGGCAGCGAGCGTTGTGGCACTGTCGAGATGCGGATTCTGTTCGTCCTGGAGATATGGGTTCAGGTACATCCGCGGAAGTATAGCGAGCCGCGCGGCCGGGACGCCCGCGCTCCAATCGACTCATTGCTTCCATTTTTCACCACAGATAACATTCATTGCATGCGCCCCCTGCTCCCGGCTCTCCTCGTCCTCGCTCTCCTCACCACGCCGCTCGCCGCTCAGAACTGCAACCTCGGGATCACCGTCAACTGCGTTCCCGACGGCAGCGGCTCGACCTGCACCGCGGTCACGACCAATAACGGCGGCTCGAGCTGCACCGGCTTTTTCTACACGGGATTCGAAGCGCCCGGCACGCAGGCGAAGCTCAGCGGATACCAGTCCGGCCTCGCCGGCGCGCAGTGCTTCGACGACACGATCGTGCCCGGCATCGCTCTGCCGTTCGTGATCTGCTTCGGCGAATCGTCGCTCCACGCGGGCGCATCGATGACCGGGACGGTGCACGTCACCGGCACGGCATCACAGTCCGTGCTCGCGTTCACCGGGGTCGATGATTTCAACAATCCGTCCGCGGAGCCCTTCTTCGTCTTCGCGTACGCGGATGCGACGCAGTTGACCTGCACGCCGACCGCCGCGGCACCACCCATCGCACAGTCGGGCGGGAGCTACACCATTTCGTGGACCGCGACGACGAATCCGCAGACGCAGTACCAGATCGACGAATCGACTGCCGCCGATTTCTCGGCGAACGTCACCTCGCGGACGATCAGCGGAACAAACGCGACGTTCACGCACAGCGTCAACAGCAACACATCCTTTTATTACCGCGTTCGGGCGACGAACTGCGGCGGCGGGCCAGGAGCGTTCTCGCCCACGGTGAGCACCGTGGTGCAGGCGCCGGTGCAGGTGCCGGCCTCGGCGCGCAGCGCCGATCTCGTCGTGCCGTTCGGGTCCACGCAGCCGGTGACGATGCAGATCTTCCTCCCCGGACCGTCCGGGAAGGCCGGCTCGCTCGATACCGGCTACACCGCGACGACCGACAAGCCGTACCTCTCCGTCAGTCCGTCGAGCGGCACGATTCCGCCGAGCGGCACGACCGTCACCGTCACCGCGAATCCGGCCAGCCTCCCGCCCGGCGCGAGCACCGGAACCGTGACAGTCACCGCGGGCGGCACGACTGTGGCGAACGTCCCGCTGTCGGTCAGCCTCGTGACGCCGATCGCACCGGGCGGCAAATCGCTTCCGCCGAACAACGCGCTGATCATCCCGGTCGTCACGCATGTCAACGGCGCGACCAGCCCGTTCTTCTCCGACGTGCGCCTCACGAACGCGTCAACGGCGGCGATCAAGTACCAGATCAGTTTCACGCCGACGCGCACCGACGCCACGACCAGCAGCAAGGCGACGCAGATCACCGTCGACGGGCAGCAGACCATCGCGCTCAACGACATCGTCAAAGACTTCTTCGGCTACGGCGCGACCGGCGCGGCGAACGACACCGGCTTCGGCTCGCTCGAGATCCGGCCGCTGAACACCTCGAGCCTGCTGACGTTCGCGTCGAGCCGCACGTACGCCAGCACCACGGCGGGAACGTTCGGACAGTTCATCGCCGCGATTCCTTTCTCGAAATTCATCGGCACGGTGAGCTCCATCCCGCTGCCCGGCGGCACGCCGCCGGCGCGCGCGACGCTCCTCAGCCTGCAGCAGGTCGCGCAGTCGGCGAAGTTCCGCACGAATCTCGGGCTGGCCGAGGGGTCGGGCTCGCCGGCGAGCGGAACGATCAAGGTGTTCAACGATGCGGGCGCGCTGCTGAAGAGCGTTCCGTACAGCCTGATGCCGGGGGAGCATCAGCAGCTCAACGCGTTCCTGGCCACGAATGGACTCACGCTCGACGACGGCCGGATCGAAGTGACCGTCGACTCGCCGGCCGGCGCGGTCGCGGCGTACGCTTCGGTGCTCGACAACCTCACCAACGATCCGCTCGCGGTCATGCCGGCGATCGCGTCGCGGATCAGCGCCGCGCGCTACGTCATCCCCGGAATCGCAGACCTCAATAACGGCGCGGCGAACTTCCACTCCGACATGCGCGTCTACAACGGCGGCGCGACTGCCGTCACCGCGACGCTCACGTATCGTGCGCAGGGCAGTCCCGCGTCCGCGACCGTCGCCGCGCCGGTCACGATCGGACCGGGCGAGGTGAAGGCGTTCGACAACGTGCTCCCGTCGCTCTTCAACGTGACGAACAGCGGCGGCGCGGTGCTGCTCACGACCAGCGCGCCGTCGTCGCTCGTCGTCACCGGCCGCACGTATAGCATCGATGCGAACAACGGCACGTTCGGCCAGTTCATCCCCGGCGTCACGCCGTCCGAAGGCATCGGTCTCGGCGACCGTGCGCTCCAGGTGCTGCAGCTCGAGCAGTCGCAGAACTTTCGCTCCAACCTCGGACTGGCCGAGCTGACCGGCAATCCGGCGAAGGTGCGCGTGTCGCTCTTCCTGCCCGATTCGAAGGTCACGCCGTCGACCGAGGTCGATCTCGGGCCGAACGAATTCCGCCAGTTGAGCGGCGTGATCGCCGGCATGAATCCCGGCAACACGTACAACGCGCGCATCACGGTCGAGGTGATCAGCGGAACGGGACGGGTGACGGCGTATGGATCGGTCGTCGACAACGCCACGCAGGACCCGACGTACGTGCCGGCTCAGTAGGGCGTTCGCGCCGTCGCGGCGGGCGTGAAGAGCACGAACAGCGCCGCGACGACCGCGATCGCGGCGCCGGTCGAGAACGCGGCGGCGTGCGAGACGCGCTCGTAGAGCAGGCCGAAGATCAGTGTCCCCGCGAGTACGAAGGTCCCGGTCGCGAGGTAATAGAGGCCGAAGCTTTTTCCGCGCGCCTCGGGGGGGACCATGGTGCTGATCCACGCCCGCTCCGCCCCCTCGGTCAGCGTGAACGGGATCGCATAAAGAATGAAGAGGATGAAGAACGACCGCATCGAATGCGCGATCGGGAAGGCGAAGTAGATGGCGGCGTAGACGAGCCAGCCAATCACGAGCAGCGTGCGGCGGTCCATCCGATCTGAGAGCGCGCCGGCGCGGGTGGAGAAGAGCGCTTTGATGACGTGATGCGCGGCCCAGAGGAGCGGGAGCATGGCGGTCGAGACTCCGGCGGCGCTGGCCTGGAGCAATAGAAACGCGTCGCTGGAATTGGCGAGGGAGAAGAGGGAGATGGCGCCGAGGGCGGCCCAGAAGCGGGCGGGGAGGGGGAGGGCGGGGGCGGTGGTCGTCGACTCCTTCGGCGGCTTCGGATCCTCCTTTAATAATGTCAGGAGGAGGATCACGGCGATGAAGCCGGGGATGACGGCGATGTAGAAGACGGTCCGCATCTGGAGATGGAAGCCCTGCAGGAGGGCCATCGCCATCAGCGGTCCTACGATCGCTCCGGTGTGATCGAGGGCGCGATGAAAACCGTACGCTTTTCCGCGCTGTTCGGGCGGCGTGACGTCGGAGATCAACGCGTCGCGCGGGGCGGAGCGGATTCCTTTTCCCGTCCTGTCGATCAATCGCGCGGCGAGTACCCACGGCCAGGCGACGGCCGCGGCGATCAGCGCGCGCGAGCCGGCGGCGAGGGCGTAGCCGGTGCTGATGAGCGGGCGGCGTCGGGGGAGGCGGTCGGACCACGAGCCGGCGAAGTACTTGAGGATCGACGCGATCGCATCGGCCAGTCCTTCGATCATGCCGACGTCGAACGGAGTCGCGCCGAGGGTCATGGTCAGGAAGACGGGGAGGATCGGATAGATCATTTCGCTCGCTGAATCGTTCAGCAGCGACACCAATCCGAGAAGGATGACCTGAGGGCGCAGTTTGTTGTTTGACATAGAATCCCGCGCGATTTTCACGAAGGGAGTCACACATGGCAATCAGGAAAGTGGGCGTCCTCGGCTGCGGCCTGATGGGATCGGGGATCGCCCAGGTCGCGGCGCAGGCGGGATACGAGACCGTCGTGCGCGAAGTCGAGCAGAAGTTTCTCGACAAGGGACTCGGCGGAATTCAGAAATCTCTCGGCAAATTCGTCGAGAAGGGAAAGATGCAGCAGGCCGAAATGGACGCCTGCATCGGACGACTCAAAGGCACCACCAACCTGGAAGATCTCGCCGACTGCGACATCATTATCGAGGCGATCATCGAGAACGCGGAGCTGAAGAAAGAGACCTACGCGGCGCTCGACAAGATCGTGAAGAAGGAAGCGATCTTCTCGTCGAACACGTCGTCGCTCACCGTCACCGAGCTCTCGATGGCCACGGCGCGCCCGAAGCAGTTCGTCGGACTGCATTTCTTCAACCCGGTGCCGCTGATGAAGCTCGTCGAGGTCGTGCGGACGATCCTCACCAGCGATGAGTCCTTCGACACCGCGTTCGCATTCGCGAAGTCGCTCGGCAAGGACCCGGTGTCGTGCCGCGACAACTCGGGATTCATCGTCAATCGCCTGCTCGTGCCGTACATCCTCGACGCCATTCGCGCGTACGAGGAGGGCGTCGGCTCGATCGAGGACATCGACAAGGCGATGATGCTCGGCTGCAACTATCCGATGGGACCGTTCACGCTGCTCGATTACGTCGGACTGGACACGACGTACTACATCACGCACGTGATGTACGACGAGTATCGCGAGAAGCGCTTCGCGTCGCCGGCGCTGCTGCGCAAGATGGTGCTGGCCGGACGCTTCGGCCGCAAGACGGGCGCGGGCTTTTACGACTACTCCGGCGAGAAGCCGGTGCCGTTCGATCGGGTGAAATAGCGATGGAAAACGTACGAATCGAAACTTCCGATGGCGTGGCCATCATCACCGTCGATCGTCCGAAGGTCCTCAATGCGCTCAACGCGCAGACCGTCGGCGAGATCGGCGAAGCATTCGAGCAGGCACGCAATGATGACGCGGTCAAGGCGGTGATCCTCACCGGCGGCGGGGAGAAGGCGTTCGTCGCCGGCGCCGACATCGCGGAGCTGGCGAAGATGACGCCGATCACCGGCAAGGCGACGGCGGAGCGCGGGCAGTCGGTCTTCATGAAGATCGAGCGCTTTCCGAAGCCGGTCATCGCGGCGATCAACGGCTTCGCTCTCGGCGGCGGCTGCGAGCTCGCGCTGGCGTGTCACATCCGCATCGCCTCGGAGAAGGCGCAGATCGGCCTACCCGAGGTGACGCTCGGAATCATCCCCGGCTACGGCGGCACGCAGCGCATGGCGCGACTCCTCGGCAAAGGGAAGGCGCTCGAGCTGATCCTCACCGGCGACCGCATCAATGCGCAGGAAGCGGAACGCATCGGCCTGGTGAACAAAGTCGTCGCGCCCGAGGAGCTGATGAACAGCGCGATGGAGATGGCGAAGAAGATCGGCTCGCGCGGCCCGCTCGCCGTCCGCGCCGCGATCGAGGCGGTGATGAGCGGCAGCGAGATGCCGATCGAGGAAGGGTTCTTCCTCGAGGCGACACTCTTCGGCCTCCTCGCCTCGACCGACGACATGAAGGAAGGGATGGGCGCGTTCCTCGAGAAACGCGCCGCCAACTTCAAAGGCGCGTAGAGCTACAGTCCCGTCGCCAGCTTCGCCTCTCTGAAAAACACCTGCGCGTCGCCCACCGTTCGCACCGGCTGGGCGGCGGCACGGGCGGCTGCTTTCGGCGCGATTCCCTTCGTCTGAATCTTCTGCGCGAGGACGTGGCGCATTGCGTCCACGATGCTTCTCTGCAGATCGTTGAGCGGCTGCGCGGCGAGATCTTTTTCCTCGGCGATGCCGGCGAGTGCGAAGGCCTTCGGCGCCGCGATCGACAGCGGCTCCGTGTCGGTGCGTGCGGCCTCGGTGAGGATGGCGTCGAGATCGGGAGCCTTTGCGTCGCGCTTCGTGAGGTTCGCCATTCCGAAGCGGCGCGTGATCGTGGCGATGATCGACGTGTGATCGTAGGGCATCGCTCCTTCCGCCGCGTGGAACACCGAGCCCTTCTTCACGAACGGCGACACCACGACCGCCGGCACGCGCACGCCGAAGCGCTTGAAGTCGAAGCCGAATTCACCTTTGCGATTGTCGGGACGCGTCGCGGTGAGCGGCGGCGGGACGTGGTCGTAGCAGCCGCCATGCTCATCGAACGTGATGATGAGCAGCACCTCGCCCTTCGCCCATTGCGGTCCGGTGACGATGGCGTTGAAGACGCGGGCGATGAATTCGTCGCCCGGCGTGATGTCGGACGGCGGATGCATGTCGCTCTGCTTCTTCTTGGTCAGCGGGTTGTGGAAGAAGTTCGGCTCGACGAAGGCGTAGCGCGGAAGCTGCCCGGCGTTCGCGTCGTGGAGGAAATGCTCGAACCCGAGGATGTTCTTGGAGTAGCCCGGCTTGAGGAGCGGCGCGAACTGCAGGCGGGTGAACGACGTGTAGTTCTCGTCGTAGTAGATGCGCCACGTCATCCCGGCGATGGCCGCCATCTTCTGGAAGATCGTCGGCATCCGCCAGAGGAACGGGTCGTATGGGAAGTTGTCGACCATGCCCCAGGACGTCGCGGCGTGCGCGAACGCGCGATTGGTCCAGGTCTGCGACGGCACCGACGCGTGCCACGCATCGCACACCGCGTAGCGGCTGCAGATCGTGGCGAAGTTCGGAATCAGCGACGGGTCGTAGCAGGCCATGATTTCTTCCGGCTTACCCTTCTGGCCCTGGTAGTCGAGGACGAATCCCTTATTCGTCGCGACCGGCGGTGAGGGCGGCTTCCTCGCGCTGAAGAGCTGCATGTTGACGTTCTTGTACGGCTCGCCGGGATCGGGATCGGGAACGTCGGTGCGGGTTTTCTCCCGATGCACCTTGATGATCGTGCCGTCCTTGGCCGGATTCGTTTCCCTGCCGGTGAGGCCGTCGATCTTGTCGCCGTTCGGCGAGGTGTTGTTCTTGTAGAGATAGCCGAAGAGGTTGTCGAACGAACGGTTCTCCAGCATCAACGTGACGATGCTCTGCACTTTGTTCAGATTGCCCATGACTGCTCTCCCTGCGAAGGAGAGTGCGCAGCGGGGAGTTTCCCTACCGATGTTGTTAAACTTCGCACGCGATGGACGAAACCCTCGACAACCTCATCTACGACTGGAACGTGGCCGGCGAAAAACCGGCGCGTCCTTCGTCGCGGAAGGTCGACTTCGATGACGAGACGCTGCGCGACGGGCTGCAGTCGCCGTCCGTCACCGACCCGTCCATCGACGAGAAGATCCGCATCCTTCATTACATGCACGCCATCGGCATCGACAATGCCGACATCGGCCTCCCGGGCGCCGGCGCGCACGTGCAGAAGACGGTGGAGCGCCTGGCGCGGGAGATCGTCGACAACAAGCTGATGGTCTATCCGAGCGCGGCGGGACGGACACACGAAAACGACGTCAAGCCGATCATCGAGATCTCGCAGCGCGTCGGCATCGCCATCGAGGCCGATCTCTTCATCGGCTCGTCGCCGATCCGCCAGTTCGCGGAGGAGTGGGAGCTCGACTGGATCATCAAACAGTCGGCGCATGCGGTCCGCTTCGCCACGGAAAACGGCATCCCGGTCATGTACGTGACCGAGGACACGACGCGGGCGAAGCCGGAAGACATCGAGAAGCTCTACACCGCGGCCATCGACGCGGGGGCGAAACGCATCTGCGTCTCCGACACCGTCGGCCACGCGACGCCGTGGGGCGCGCGGAACGTGATCCGCTTCGTCGTCGCGCTGCGCGACCGGCTCAATCCCGAGGTGAAGGTCGACTGGCACGGACACAGCGATCGCGGACTCGGCGTCATCAACTCCATCGCGGCGCTCGAAGCGGGCGCCGATCGCGTGCACGGATCGGCGGCGGGGATCGGGGAGCGCGTCGGCAACACGCCGATCGACATCCTGATGGTCAACCTCAAGCTGATGGGATGGATTGACAACGATCTGACACAACTCGGCGACTACGTGAAGTTCGTCTCGCACGCCGTTCGCATCCCGCTGCCCGACCAGTACCCGGTGTTCGGACGCGATGCGTTCCGCACCGGGACCGGCGTCCACGCCGCCGCGATCATCAAGGCCAGGCAGAAAAAAGGAAGTGAATGGCTTGCCGATCGCGTTTACTCCGGCGTTCCGGCAGGTATGTTCGGCCTGCAACAGATCATTGAAGTCGGTCCGATGTGCGGCCTGTCCAACGTCATTTACTGGCTGGCCACGCATGGATATCCGCAGGAAGAGTCGCTGGCAAAGGAGCTCTTCCAGCTCGCCAAAAACACCAATCGAGTGCTCACCGACGAGGAGCTGCATGCCTGTGCCCGGCAATGGGCCGAAGTCGAAAAACAGCAGCAGCAGGTTGCCCGAGTGGCGGAACGGTAGACGCTGAGGTCTCAAAAACCTTTGACCGCAAGGTCGTGCCGGTTCGAGTCCGGCCTCGGGCACCACCAGCAGCAAGCGCTTCACAAAACGTCGACTCAGGGAGATCCGTAGAAATGGTCAGGATGCGTTCGCTCTATCTGCTGTTTGCAGCCATCGTTTCAGCCGCCGCTCTGGCCCAGGAACCGTCCGGCGCCGAGATCTTCTTCAATGAGCACGGACCGCGATTCGCAGGCGCGCGTCATTTCATCCTCGCGCCGCAGCATGTCCTGAGCGAGGCCGAGCGCGCCGCGCTGAAGGCTGACGGCATCTCCGTCGGCCGCCCCCTTTCGAACGGCAACTACATCGCCCGCGTCGCCGCCGACGCGCTCGTCGACGGACACGAGCTGATGATCCGCTCGCTCGAGCCGATCAGCGCCGAGCGGAAGCTCGCGCCGAGCGCCGTGCACGCCGCGGTCTCGGGCCGCACGTTTGCGCGCGTGAACATCGTCTTCAACGACGAGGTGACGATCGACGAAGCGCGCTCCGCGATCGTCGCCGCCGGCGGCCAGCTCGACAAGCCGTTCGCCACCGACTTCGATCTTCCGCGCAACCTGCGCGCGCGCATCCCGGCGACGGCGATGCAGACGCTCGCCGCCGACGAGCGCGTCTTCACGATTCATGGCGCGACTCCGCGCATGGCGAGCGACAACCTCGTCGCCGCGCAGACCGCGCGCGTCGATGTCGTGCAGGCCTCGCCGTACAACCTCAACGGCAACGGCATCGTGCTGTCGTACTTCGAGCTCTCGCCGGCCGACGCGACGCATCCCGAATTCCAGGGCCGGCTCACCACGCACTTCCCGTCGAACGCGAACACCAGCGATCGCCTCCATTCGACGCACACCGGCGGCACGATGATCGCCGCGGGCCTCAACCCGCAGGCGAAGGGGATGGCGCCGCAGGCGACGCTGCACGGCTACAGCGCCTGCGACGACTGCGACTGGCTCGGCGACAAGCGGACAGAGCTCCCGCTCGTCGGCTCCATCGCCGATAACAACTCGTGGGGCTACATCCTCGGCTGGTGCGACGAAGGAAAGGGCTGCAACGGTTTCGTCTGGACCGGCAACGACGAATACATCGGCGGATACGACTCCACCGACTCGGCGATCGACCGGATCGCGCGCACCGGCAGCACGCTGATGGTCCATTCCAACGGCAACGACGGCACGAACTTCGGACCGACGTCCGAGCCGTTCCAGCACAAGCACAATGATGATGAAGGGAACGTCATCTCCGGGGAGACGTTTTGCTACTCGACGAACGGCAGCGGCACAGACTGTCCCGCGCCGCCGGTCTGCTCCGCCGGACCGACGCACTGCGAGATCACGCGTCACCCGGTCCACGCCGCCATCGGTTCGGTCGGCCTGACCGCGAGCTCGAAGAACGTCGTCTCCGTCGGCGCGACCGACTCCGGACGCAACGTCGTCGGCTTCAGCTCGCGCGGTCCGACACGCGACGGTCGCGTCAAGCCCGACATCACGGCGAAGGGCTTCAACACGCTCTCCACCGCACCGAACAACACGTACGTGCGGGAGAACGGCACGTCGATGGCCGCACCGGTCGTGACCGGCGTCATCGCCCTGCTCACGCAGCAGTGGAAGCAGACGTTCAGCAACGCGATCCCCGGGCAGGCGCAGCTCAAGGCGCTGCTGATCGCGGGCGCCGTCGACAAGGAGAACGTCGGACCCGATTACAACAACGGCTTCGGCGCGCTCGACGCGAAGAGCTCCGTCGATCTGATCCTCGCGGACGGCGGCACCGGCAAGCGGATCGCGAACAGCTCCGTGGCCCAGGGCGGCCAGGTCGACATCCCGCTGACGCTTTCGTCGGCCGGCGATCTCCGCGTGGTCCTCGTCTGGACCGATCCCGAGGTCATCCTCCTCGGCGATGACCTCGCGGCCTCGGCGCTGGTGAACGATCTCGACCTCGCGGTGACCGATCCGTCCGCCGCGCAGAACCTGCCGTACGTCCTCGACAAGAACAACCCGACCGCGCCGGCGACGCGCGGCGTGAACAAGGTCGACAACGTGGAAGAGGTGGAGATCAAGGGCGCGGCGGCGGGGACGTATCACGTCGTCGTGAGCGGCTCGCGCATCCTCGCTAATTCACCGCAGCAGTTCGTGGTGATCTCCACCGCCGGCACGCTCGGCAGCGCTCCGCCGCCGTGCACCGATCCGACCGAACCGAACGAGACGGCGGCGCAGGCCTTCGGCCTCGGCTCGGGCCAGGGCGTCAGCGCGCGTTTCTGCTCGGCGACCGACGTCGACTTCTTCAAGGTGCATCTCGACAAGGCCGGCACGCTGACGTTCACGGTCAATTCGACCGACACGGCGGTGCGCACGGTGCTGACCGGCACCGGCATCGGCGCCATCACTACCGACCTCGCCTCGGGCGCTCCGGCGACGGTGGCGCAGGCGGTCGGAGCGGGCGACTACTTCCTGTCGGTGACGCCGAACGGCGCGCTCGGCGCGACCGGCAACTACACGGTCAGCGCGAGTTTCCCGGCGGTTTCGCTCGGACGCGGACGGGTCGCGCGGCACTAACAGACGTTCATGCGATCGCTGCTCCTGTCGATTGCCGCGGTGACGTTCGTCGCCGCGGCATTCGCGCAGGAGCCGGCGCCGGAGCGGAAGATCGCACCGAGCGCGCGGCACGCCGCCGCGTCGGGCCGCATGTACACGCGGGTGAACGTGGTGTTCCGCCGCGATGTCTCGCTCGATGACGCGCGCTCCGCATTGCTCGCCGCCGGCGGTCAGCTCGAGCGTCCGTTCGCCATCGCGTTCGATCTGCCGCGCAACCTTCGGGCGCGCATTCCGGCGACCGCGCTGATGCAGCTCGCCGCGGACGTGCGCGTCTTCACCATTCACGGACCGACGCCGCGCATCGCGAACGACAACGCCGTCGCGGCCGCGGTGGCGCATGTCGATCAGCTGCAGGCCGCGCCGTACAACCTCGACGGCCACGGCATCGTCCTCTCGTATTTCGAGCTCGCGCCGGGCGACGCCACGCATCCCGAATTCGGCGGGCGACTGATCACGCACTTTCCGGCCAACGCAGGCACGAGCGACAGCTACCACGCGACGCACACGGCCGGCACGATGATCGCCGCCGGCCTCAACGCGCAGGCGAGAGGCATGGCGCCCGCCGCGACGCTGCACGGCTATGACGCCTGCGACGATTGCGACTGGCTCAGCGACAAACGCACGCAGCTTCCGCTGGTCAACTCCGCCGCCGACAACAACTCGTGGGGCTACATCCTCGGCTGGTGCGAAGCGAGCAAAGGTTGCGCGGGCTGGGTCTGGACGGAGAACGATGAGTACATCGGCGCCTACGACTCGACCGACTCCGCCATCGACGAGATTGCGCGCACGAGCGGCGCACTGATGATCCATTCAGCCGGCAACGACGGCGACAACACCGGCCCGACGACGGCGCCGTTCGCGCACAAACACCAGGACGAATTCGGGCGCGTGATCACGAGCGAGACGTTCTGCTATTCGATCAACGGGAGCGGCAGCGACTGTCCGGCGCCGCCGGTCTGTTCCGCCGGCGCGAGCCATTGCGAGATCGTGCGTCATCCGGTGCGCACGACCGTCGGCTCCGTCGGGTTGACGGCATCGTCGAAGAACGTGCTCACCGTCGGCGCGTCCGATGCGGAGCGCGGCATCGCCTCGTTCAGTTCCCGAGGACCGGCGCGCGATGGGCGCATCAAGCCGGACGTCACGGCGAAAGGGGTCGGCACGATCTCGACCTACCCGAACAGTGGATACGGCGCGTTGAACGGCACGTCGATGGCGGCGCCGGTCGTCACCGGGATCGCCGCGCTGCTCGCGCACCAGTGGAAGACGACGTTCGGCGCCACGCCCGACCCGGTGGAGCTCAAGGCGCTGCTCATCGCCGGAGCGGTCGACGTCGGCAATGCCGGGCCCGATTACGCGAACGGCTTCGGCAGCGTCGACGCGAAGCGCTCACTCGACATGATTCTCGCGCGGCGGATCGTGAGCGATGCGGTCGCGCAGAACGCGCAGGTCGAGATTCCGCTGACGCTGTCGTCGTCCTCGGATCTGCGCGCCGTGATCGTCTGGAGCGATCCGCCAGCGATTCTCCTCGGCGATGAGCTCGACGCGCCCGCGCTGGTGAACGATCTCGATCTCGTGGTGCAGGACGCGAACGGCGTGCAGACGTTGCCGTACGTGCTCGATCGCGAGCATCCGTTCGCCGAGGCGACGCGAGGCGTCAACAAACGCGACAACGTGGAAGAGGTCGAGCTCAAAGCGGCGGCGGCGGGGAAGTACCGGCTGATCGTGCGCGGCTCGCGCATCGCCGAGAGCTCGCCGCAGACGTTCGCGCTCGCCGTCACAGCCGGCACGATCGGCGACTGCATCGACGCGACGGAGTCGAACGAGCCCTTCGTCCTCGGCTCGGGGCAGAGCGTCACGGCGCAGATCTGTCCGGTGTCCGACGTCGACTCCTTCAAATTTCACGTCGCCAGGCCGGGCACGCTGACCATCACGATCACCGCGGCCGAAACACCGTTGCACGCGGTGCTCACCGGCGGCGGCATCGGTGCGATCACGATGGAGATCGCCGCGGGCGCCTCCGTGCCGGTGACGCAGGCGGTCGGCGCGGGCGACTATCTGCTGCAGATCTCCGCCGCCGCGACCGGCAGCTACACGCTCAGCGCGACCTTCCCGGCAGTTTCGCTCGGGCGCGGACGGGTGGCGCGGCACTAAAATGCCGCGCGCATGACCTACAACACGCTATTACTCGATGAGAGCGACGGAATTCTCACCGTCACGCTCAATCGTCCTGACGTCCACAACGCCTTCAACGATGAGTTGATCAACGAGGCGATCGATCTCTTTCAGAACATCGGCTCGCGTGACGTGCGCGCGGTGGTACTGCGCGGAACGGGCCCGAACTTCTGCGCCGGCGCGGACCTGAACTGGATGTCGAAGATGGTCTCGTACACGCGTGACCAGAACATCCACGACTCGTCGCTGCTGGCGAAGATGTTCGCGCTGATGAACGAATGCCCGCTCCCGCTGATCGGCGCGATTCAGGGCGCGGCGATCGGAGGCGGCGTCGGACTGGTCGCGGTGTGCGACATCGTCATCGCCGCGCGCGACACGAAGTTCGGACTCTCCGAGGTGAAGCTCGGGATCCTGCCGGCGGTGATCTCGCCGTACGTGATCGCGAAGATCGGCACGACGCACGCGCGAGCGCTCTTCCTCACCGGCGAGCGCTTCGACGCGGAGCGCGCGCTGCGCATCGGACTCGTGCACCGGGTCGTCGACGACGTCGACGCGGCGGTCGCCGAGACGGTGAAGCAACTCAAGACCTCGGGCCCCGAGGCCGTGCGCGAGTGCAAGAAGCTGATCGCGTTCGTCGCGGGGAGCGAGCAGGCGGAGTCGATTCCGTACACGATCGAGGCAATCGCCACGCGGCGCGTGTCGGAAGAAGGGCAGCAGGGGATGCAGGCGTTCTTGAAGAAGGAGAAAGCGCCCTGGACAAAATAATCGTTCCTAATCGCGGCGAGATCGCGGTGCGCATCGCGCGCGCGTGCCGCGAGATGGGCATCACCTCCGTCCTCGCGTACTCCGAATCGGACGACGTCCGTTTCGTCCGCCGCTTCTTCGACGAAGCCGTTTCCCTCGGCAGCGGCGACGCGCGCGAGACGTACCTCGACGTCGCGAAGGTGATCGACGCCGCGCGCAGGAGCGGCGCGGATGCACTCCATCCCGGCTACGGCTTCCTCTCCGAGCGCGCGGAGCTCTCCGCGGCGTGCGACGACGCGGGGATCATCTTCGTCGGACCGAAGGCGGACTCGATCGCGGCGATGGGCTCGAAGGCCGAATCGCGTCATCTGATGCAGCGGCTCGGCGTGCCGGTCGTTCCTGGTTACGACGGCGAAGACCAATCGTTCGATACGTTGTGGCTCGAAGCGGCGCAAATCGGCTTCCCGCTGCTGGTGAAGGCGAGCGCGGGCGGGGGCGGGAAGGGGATGAAGATCGTCCGCTCCGCCGGCGAGTTGCAGGCTGCGGTCGAATCGGCGCAGCGTGAAGCGTCGAAGGCATTCGGCGACGCGCGGCTGCTGCTCGAGCGCTACATCGAAGAGCCGCGGCACGTCGAGTTTCAGGTCTTCGGCGACGGCCGCGCCAACGTGCTGCATCTCTTCGAGCGCGACTGCTCGATCCAGCGACGGCATCAGAAAGTGGTCGAGGAGTCGCCTGCACCGCGCTACTCCGAGGAGCTGCGGCAGCGGATGGCGCAGGCGGCGATCGCCGCGGCGCGCGGCGTCGACTACCGCAACGCCGGCACGGTCGAGTTCATCGTCACGCCCGACGGCGATTTTTACTTCCTCGAGATGAACACGCGCCTGCAGGTCGAGCATCCGGTGACGGAGCAGGTCCTCGGCATCGATCTGGTCCGCGCGCAGATCGAGGTGGCGTCGGGCGCGCCGCTGCCGTGGACGCAGGATCAGCTTCGGCAGCGCGGACACGCGATCGAAGTGCGCGTCTACGCCGAGGATCCGGACGATCGCTTCCTGCCGCAATCGGGGACGATCGCGTTCTACGCCGAGCCGGCGGGGCCGGGCGTGCGCGTCGACGGCGGCGTGATGCAGGGGAGCGAGATCGGCGTGAAGTTCGATCCGATGCTGGCGAAGCTGATCTGCTTCGCCGAGGATCGCGAGCACTGCATCGACCGCCTCGATCGCGCGCTGCGCGATTACGTGATCCTCGGCACGAAGACGAATGTGTCGTGGCTGCGCCGCGTGATCACGCATCCCGCATTTCGCGAAGGACTCGTGTCGACGCGATTCCTCGAGGAGCATCCATTGACGCATGCGATGCCGGACGTCGTGCCCGCGATTGCCGCGGCGCTGGCGTCGTCGAAGCACGAGACGGAGCGGGTGGTGGGCGGGGAAGCGCGGTTGCCAACGGTGTGGGATGCGCTGGGTGCGTGGGGGCGGTAAGGAGCGCGGGCGTCCCGCCCGCAGTCGCTGGCCGTCTCGGCCGGCGACCGCCTCGGCGATCGGGCGAGACGCCCGACCGCTTGCGGACGAGACGTCCGCGCTCCTCACCGCCGCCCCAGCGCTTCCGGCGCCCGCACCCGCCCCGCGATGCCGCAGAGGATCAGCAGCGTCACCACGTACGGCACGGCCAGCAGCAGGTGAAACGGTAATCCGATGTTCATCGCCTGCAGCGTGTACTGCAGCGCTGCGGCGACTCCGAACAGCGCGGTGCCGATGATCGCGCCGCGCACTTTCCAGCGTCCGAAAATCACGATCGACAGCGCGATGAAGCCGCGCCCCGCGGTCATGTTCTCCGCGAAGCCGCTGGAGAGGGCGAGCGACAGATACGCGCCGCCGGTGCCGGCGAGGAGTGCTTCGATGGCCAGTGCCGACCAGCGGTAGCGCTGCGCGTGACGAACGGCCTCGGGGTTCTCGCCTGATGCGCGGAGTCGCAGTCCGAAGCTCGTCATCCAGAGCAGCACCGCGAGGGCGATCGGCACGGCGATCCACGCGATGAGCACGACGGCGTACTGCGCCACCTCGCTCAGCGCCGACGTCCCGAAGAACCGATCGCTGACTGCTTTGTAGATGAAGCCTGTCAGGCCGAGGGCGAGGAGATTGATCGCGGTGCCGGTGACGATCTGATCGGCGCGGTAGCGAATGGCGAAGAGGCCGAAGAGCGCGGCGACGATCAGTGCACCCGCGATGCCGCCGGCGAATCCGGCGAGCACGCTGTGCGTCGATTGCTGCGCGAGGACCGCGGTCATCGCGGCCGTGAGCATCATCCCTTCGATGCCGAGGTTGATGATGCCGGAGCGTTGCACGACGAGCTCCCCCTCGACCGCCAGCAGCAGCGGCGTCGACGCGACGATCGCGATCGGCAGTGCGTGCACGATGACGTCAATCACGTGCGCGCCAGCTCCCGAAGAGAATGAGCACCAGGATCACCACCGCCTGGCCGAAGATCGCTACGTTCGACGAGATGTTCGCGGTCCGCTGCAGCTCGCCCGCGCCGGTGGAGAGTGCGCCGAAGAAGATCGACGAGGCGATCGTCGCCAGCGGATGGAGTTGCGCCAGCAGCGCGACGGCGATGCCGGAGTAGCCGTAGCCGACGGCGAAGCGCTCGAACAGGCGATGCGTGACGCCGAGGAGCTCGATGCCGCCGGCCAGTCCGGCGAGCGCGCCGCTCATCGCCATCGCGCGCACGAGCTGGCGGTCGACGTCGATGCCGGCCCACTTCGCGGCGCGCGCGTTGAAGCCGGTGGCGCGCAGGCGGAGGCCTTCCGCTGTTCGATAAAGGAGGAACCAGGCGGCGATGCTCGCGGCGATGGCGAGCAACAGGCCGGCGTGCACTTCGCCCAGTTGCGGCAGCGCGGCGGCGGCGATGTCGGTCTGCGGATACTGCGCGCCGCGCTCCTGCAGCGGGCCGTTCACGCACCACCCGAGGAGATGGATCGCCGTGAAGTTCAGCAGGATCGTCGTCAGGACCTCGGGGGCGTTGCGCCAGAGCCGCATCGCCGTCGCGATCGAGGCCCAGAGCGCGCCGGCGAGCATCGACGCGAGCAGCGCCGCGGCGAGGCCGAAACGCGACGTAATGATTGCGGCGATCGCGCCGACGATGAACTGTCCTTCGCCGCCGATGTTCCAGACGCCGGCGCGAAACGCCACCGCGACGCTGAGTCCCGTGAGCAGCAACGGGACCGATTTCAGGAGCGTCCCGTCGATCGCGAATCGCGAGCCGACGGAGCCGTTGATCAGGATGCCGAGCAGCTCGATCGGCGAGCGGCCGAAGACGAGCGCGGAAAGGGAGAGCAGGACGAGCGAAGCGATCGCGGCGCCGATCTGTCTCATCGCAAACCAGCCATCAATGCGCCGACGCGTTCGCGTGCGACCTCGGGCGTCATCGGCTCCGACAGCTCGCCGCGATACATGACCCGAATCGAAGACGCCAGCGTGAATGCTTCGTCGAGATCCGAGGTGATGAGGAGGATCTCGCAGCCCTCGTCGCCTGCTTCCCGCAACTGTTCGTGCACGAACGCGGTCGCTTCGATGTCCAATCCACGCGTCGGCTCCGCGGCGAGAATCAGACTCCGCCGGCCCCATAGCTCGCGCGCCAGGAGGACCTTCTGCTGGTTGCCGCCGGAGAGCGATCCCACTTTCTGATTCGGGCCGGTCGCTTTGATCGAGTAGATCCGGATGAGCTTTGCGGGGTCGTCTTTCGTGCGCAGGGCGAGATTCTCCGCGATCGACATCTCCGCGATGATTCCGTCACGCGAGCGATCCTCGGGAATGAGGCTCGCTTCGGGATGCTCGTCGCGAAACCTTTCGGCGAACTGCGACTGGCCGTTTCCCGCGACACCTACGATTGCTTCGATGTTGGGATGCGGCGAGTACGAAAGCACGACGGGCATGTCCACCATGGCCCCCGCCAATTCCTCCGCCGTCATCGACTTCGTCTCCAGCACCACCCGCCCGCGGCGCATGACGACGATGCGGTCGGCGATCTCGAGGACCTCGGGGAGCTTGTGGCTGATGAAGACGACCGCCGTGCCTTCGCTCGCGACGCGGCGCATCACGGCGAAGAGCTCCGCGGATTCGGTCGGCGTGAGGACCGAGGTCGGCTCGTCGAGGATCAGCACGCGCGGCTTCTTCGCGATCGCCTTGATCAGCTCGAGCTTCGACTTTTCGCCGACCGACAGCTCTTCCACGCGGCGCGAGGGGCCGTGCAGCTCGATGCCGGTCGCGGCGATGATCGCTTCCGCCTCGGCCTCGAGCGTGCGCAGCGACGCGAACGACCACGCGCGCTGCAGCGCGAGGTTCTCGGCGATGGTGAAATCGGAGACGAGGAGGAAGTGCTGATGGACGAAGCCGACTTCGCCGGCACGTTCGATCGTGCCGGCGTCGGGCGTGAGCTCGCCCGCGGCGATCCGCATCAGCGTCGTCTTCCCCGCGCCGTTCTCGCCGACGAGAGCGAGGATCTCGCCGCCGCGCAGCTCGAGCGTGACGTCATTAACCGCGAGGTTGTCGCCGAAGCGTTTCGTGATGCCGCGCAGCGTCAGCACATCAGAATCCGCGCGGCACTTTCACCGAACCGTCGCGGATGCCCTGCTCGATCTTCGCGACCTCGCTCACCGTCTCCGGCTTCATCGTTGGCTTGAGGGCGTCGTTCCAGACGAGCGAGACGATTCCCTCGTTCATGCCGAGGTACTGAATTTCCGGTTTGAACTGATGATCGCGAACCTTTTTCGCAATCGTCACAAACGCCGCCGGGACGTCGAGCACGGCGGACGCGACGATGACGTCGGGCGCGAGATCGTTCTGATTCTTGTTCGAGCCGAAGCAGCGGACCTTCCGCTCCTGACACGCCTGGAACACGCCACGGCCCGCTTCATTCGCCTGATGAAAGATGAAGTCGCAACCGGCATTGATGAGCGAGAGTGTGGCGAGCTTGGCCGCGCCGACGTCGTCGAAGTTGCCGGTGTAGATCTCCTTCACCTCGAACTTCGGATTCACCGACTGCGCGCCGGCCTTGAACGCGAGGAACGTCGACGCGATGGAGGGGAAGTTGATGCCGCCGACGAGTCCCGCTTTTCCGGTTTTCGATTCGCGCGCGGCGATCACGCCGAGGAGGTAGGTCGCCTGCTCGAGCTCGAAGACCATCGGCGCGACGTTCGGGGCGATGGTGGTGCCGGAGGTCGTGATGAAGACCGTGTTCGGATACTGCGCGCCCGCTTCCTTCGCCGGGCCCTGATATTCGAAGCCGTGGCCGAACGCGAGGTCGAAGCCCTTCGCGCCGTAGGCCTTGAAACCTTCCGTCATCTCAGGCGGAGTCTTCGTTTCCTGATTCGAGATCTCGGCGCCGAGCTCTTTGTGGATCAGCTGCACGCCGTCCCACGCCAGCGAGTTCCAGCCGTGGTCGTTGATGGAGCCGGGGGTAAGAAGTCCGACTTTCATCGTCTTCTTCAGCGATGTCCCGGTCTGCGTCTCCGTCTTCGTCTCCGGCTTTTGCGGACAGGCGAGAAGGAGGGTGGATAAGAGAGTCACGATGGTTCGCTTCATGGCGGGGGATTGTGGTACATCGTCGCCCCTGGAGGAAAGCGATGGACGACATCGAACGCAATGACGACGGGGCCGACGAGGAATACGACGAACAGATCGAGCAGATGATCATCGAGAACGGGATTCTCCTGCACAGCCTGGCCGCACTTCTGGTGCGAAAGGGAATTTTGAAGCAGGAAGAGATCGACGCGGAGATGGACAAGCTCTACGACGAAATGGAGAACTTCGAGCAGCAATAACGTAGCGCGGGTTCTCAACCCGCGACGGGTCGGAGGACCCGTCCTACATCGGAATAGGCAGTCCCGCAGCCTGTTTGAATTCGGGACAACTCATTCAGGAGATTGAAAAAAATGCGGAAATTCTTGATCGCGGTCGCCATCGCGACCGCAGCGGTGAGCGCGTTCGCGCAGCTCTCCCCGCAATTCTTGGAGTGGGGCAAGGGCCCCGTTCAGTTCATCATGACCCCGGCAGAACAGGCGCAGTGGAAGAGCATCAAGACCGACGCTGAAGCTTCGGCGTTCGTCGATCTTTTCTGGGCTCGTCGCGACCCGACGCCCGCCACTCCGCAGAACGAATACAAAGAGCGCTTCGACACCGCGGTGAAGTACGCGGACGAGCGTTTCACCGCGGGCCGCACCAAGGGCTCCATGAGCGATCGCGGCAAGGTGCTGATCCTCTTCGGCGCACCGACGCTTCCGATCTCGTCGAGTCGTGTCGGCCCCTCGGGCGGCATGACCGATGACCGTGGCTTCGGCATGAGCGAAGGAACCGCCTCGGCCTCCGGCAGCTCGGCCGCGGAGAAGATGGCGCGTCAGGCCTGGACCTGGGAAGGCGAGGCCGCGCAGAAGGCGTTCGGCGCACCGCGTCAGCAGCTCGATTTCGTCGACCAGTTCAACACCGGCGACTACCGCCTGCAGAAGGGGAAGATCGACCTGCCGGCCCGCCAGCAGGCGGTGATCGCGGCGTCGATCGTTCAGCCCAATCTCACCGCGGCCCCGAAGTTCGGCGCGGCGGCCGCTCCCGCGGCGGCTCCGGCTCCGGCTGCGCCGGCGGTGGTGGCAACCGTTCCGGTCGCTCCGGCGTATCCGACCACGTTCAAGACGCCGGCGTACCAGACGGCGGTGAGCGAGTTCGAAGCGGCGAAGACGAATCCGTACAAGAACCTCTACGTCGCCTGGGGCGAGTACGTGACGCCGCAGGGCGAGTACTACGTTCCGGTCGAGCTCTACGTGCCGAAGGCGGCGAACCTCGATCCGGCCGCCGACCTCACGTTCTTCGGCGTGGTCGAGAGCGAAGGCAAGCCGATTGCGGTCTTCGAAGAGCCGGCGAAGCTGACGGTCTCCAAGGACGATCTCTACTTCGACAAGACGCTCATGCTCCCCGCGGGCAAGCACAAAGGCGTCTTCGGCCTCGCCCTCAACGGCAAGCCGGTGTCGATGGCGACGACCGAGTTGAACCTCGCCGGCACGCTCGACAAGGATGCCTCCGCGGTCTCCGCGCTGATCCTCTCCAACAATGTTTATCCGCTGGCGGCAGCGCAGCGTCCGACCGATCCGTTCGCGTTCGGCGGCATCAAGGTCGTGCCGAAGGGCGACAAGACGTTCCACACGAGCGATGAGCTCTGGTACTTCTTCGAGCTCCGCAACCCGGGCCTCAACGAGCAGAACGTGCCGGGCGTCCAGGTGAAACTGGAGATGACCGGCAAGACGACCGGGGGAGAGCCGGTGCAGATGACCGCGCCTCCGCGCTCGGTCGAAGCGCAGGAGCTGAAGGGCGTGCCGGGTCACTACGGTGTCGGCAGCTCGATTCCTCTCTCCTCGTTCAAGCCGGGCAGCTACACGCTGAAGGTCAAGGTGACGGACACGGTGAAGAAGGTGTCGTACAACCTGAGCGACGACTTCAAAGTCGCGGCGGAAGGTAAGTAGCCGATGCGAACGCTCACGCGCGTCGTACTCGTTCTGTCGATCGCGGCTTTCGCCGCGACCGCCTCCGCAGGACTGTCCGCGAGCTTCTCCGACTGGGGGAAGGGAGCGGCGCAGTGGCTGATGACGAAGGAAGAGCAGGGGCAGTGGAAGAAGGTCAATGACGATGCGGCCGCGCAGGCCTTCGTCGATCTCTTCTGGGCCCGCCGCGATCCTTCACCGGGAACTCCGGTCAACGAGTTCAAGGACGACTTCGACGCGCGTGTAGCGGCCGCGGACAAGCAGTTTCCCCAGGGCCGCACCAAAGGCTCGATGACCGATCGCGGTCACGTCTTCATCCTCCTCGGGCGGCCGACGCGCATCGACCGCACGAATCCCGAACCGAAGAGCACGATTCTCACTCCTGACTCGGGCTCCACGGCCGGCACCGACAAGGCGGTCGAGTCGCTGCAGTCCTACAGCCCGAAGCAGCTCTGGACGTACGACGCCGGCAAGACGAAGCTCCCGGCCGGCGTGCCGCCGATCGCGGAGTTCGCGTTCGTCGATCAATACGGATCGAACGAGTGGAAGCTCGAGCGGACCGGAAAGACCGACGTCGCCGACGTCTTCAACAAGGCGATCGCCAACGCGATCGTGCAGCCCGCGCTGACGGAAGCGCCGAAGGCGGCAGCCGTCGCGGCCCCGGCACCTGTCGTGGCGGTCGCTGCGGCCACGACCGAGGCAGCGGCTCCGGCGCTCGCGTTCACGAACGAGGCGTTCCGCGCCGCGGTCGATGACCTCAAGGCCGGCAAGTCGTCGTACAAAGATCTCTACGTCACGTACGGCGAGTTCATCACGCCGCAGGGTGACTATTTCATTCCGGTTCAACTCTACGTCCCGAAAGTGGCCGGCCTCGCCGCCACGCAGGACCTGACGTTTTTCGGCCTGGTCGAGGACGAGGCGGGGAAGCCCGCCGCCGTCTTCGAAGAGCCGGCGAAGCTGACGGCGACGAAGAACGATTACTTCTTCGACAAGTCGATCAAGCTCGCCCCCGGGAAGTACAAGGCCACGTTCGGTCTCGCGGAGAACGGCAAGCCGCTCTCGATGGTTCGCCAGGATCTCGATCTCGCCGCGCTCGACAAGGATGCGCCGGCGGTATCGCGTCTCATCCTCTCCAACAACGTTTACACGCTCGCGGAAGCGCAGCGTCCGACCGACCCGTTCGCGTTCGGCGGCATGAAAGTCGTGCCGAAGTCCGACCATCTGTTCACCAACGCGGACGAGGTCTGGTACTTCTTCGAGGTCCGCAATCCGGGCGTCGACGCGACGACGAAGCAGCCGAAGCTTCAGTCGCGGGTGTCGCTCACCGGGACTTCGACCGAAGGGAAGAAGATCCGGATGGAGCTGCCGATGTCCGACGTCGAAGCGCTGGAGCTCAAGGGCATGCCCGGGCACTACGCGGTCGGCACCTCGATTCCGCTGGAAACGTTCAAGACAGGCGACTACACGCTCACCGTGAAGTTGGTCGACACCATCAGCAGCAAGACATTCGAGTTGAAAGAAGCGTTCAAAATTCGATCGGAGAAATAGCCCCATGCGCACTCTCGTCCGCGGTGCCGTCGTCGTACTCCTCTCTCTCTTTTCGCTCTCGATGTACGCAGCGCTGTCGAAGAAGTACGACGATTTCGGCAAGGGTCCGGCCAAGTGGCTGATGACCCGTGACGAACAGAAGAAGTGGAAAAACGTCTCGACGGACGAGCAGGCGCAGGAGTTCATCGACCTGTTCTGGGCGCGCCGCGATCCGACCCCCGGCACGTACGTGAATGAGTACAAGCAGGAGTTCGACGCGCGCGTGAAGTGGGCGTCAGAACACTTCGGACATCCCCAGGTCAAAGGGGAGATGAGCGATCAGGGTCACACCGTCATCCTCCTCGGTTTTCCGACGAACAACGGGAAGATTTTCAAGCAGCAGTCGACCATGACCGGCGGCGGCGGGGGCGCGGTTTCCGGCGGCGAGGCCCATGGTTCGATGATGGGTGAGCGCGAGACTTGGCTCTGGGAGAAGGACGACGCCCGGAAGTTCGACATGCCGAAAATCGAAGCGGTTTTCATCAAGGATCCGTTCAGCGGTCTGGTGCAGCGCGATACCCAGCGCTACGACGTCGGCCTCGCCTATGCGAACGCCATCGAGAAGGCGATCGTCAGCAAAGACATGACCGTCGCGCCTGAATGGGCGAAGCGTCCCCCGACGCAGGTGGAGTTCGTCGCGGCGAACAAGGATTCGGGCGGCAAGCCCGTGATGGCGACGCGTCACGCGGAGCCGGGTGTCCACACGCTCGTCCTCATCAAGGACGCCATGGCGCTTCCCGGCCCGCAGAGCGGCACCGATCCATTCGCCGGCGCGCAGGGCGTTTCATCGTTCACCACGAGCGACGACCTGGGCTACGCGTTCGAGTATTGCGGCGCCGCCGAGACTCTCAAGATGACCATCTCCATCAAGGGGACGGCGAACGGCCAGAAGGTCAACATGACCGCGCCGCTGGAAGATGTTCCGGTCGAAGCGATCAAGGTCGTGCCGGGCTGCAGCCTGGTGCGCGCGTCGATTCCGCTGGGCGACATGAAGGTCGCGCCGGGCAACTACGCGTTCAGCATCAAGCTCGATGACGGCTCGCAGAGCTACAACCTTTCGCAGGATTTCCAGGTTCAGTGATGATCCTGGCGGCGTTGCTCTTCGTGCTTTCACCCTTGCATCAGGATTGGGGCAAGGGACCGGTGCAGTGGATCATGACGGCCGACGAGCAGCATCAGTGGGGCCAGCTGACGAACGACGACGAAGCGGAGAAGTTCATCGCCCTCTTCTGGGCCCGCCGCGATCCGACGCTCAAAGCCGAGTTCGAGCAGCGCGTCAGCGCCGCCGATGAGCGCTTCGCCGATCACGACGCGCAGGGGAAGGTGATCACGCGCGGCGCGATGAGCGACCGCGGACGCGCGCTCGTGATCCTCGGGTTCCCGCAACAGATCAAGGCAAAACTGCACGAGCCCGGAAAGCCGCGGGCGCACGAGATCTGGGTGTGGGAGAAGGAAGTGGCGCAGCAGAAGTTCGACGCGCCGCGGATCGAGATCGCGTTCTACGAGGACGTCAAAGGCGTCTACCACAGCGATCGCGACTATCCCGACCTCACCGCCGCCGTCGCGGTGACGATGAAGAAGATGATCGTCAACCCCGACTTGAAAGAGGCTCCCGCCGCAGCGGCGGTCGCGCACTCCGAGCCGCGACCGATCGTCACGCGGAAAGGGGAGCCGGGCGCGCATCAACTCGTGGTGGTCAAAGATCCGAACACGCTGATGAACTCCGACACCGGCGATCCGTTCGCGAACATCACGTCGGACAAGGTCTTCACGAAACAGGACGAGCTCGCGTACGCATTCGAGTACTGCGGCGACAAGGATCCGCTGAAGCTCACTGTGGCGATCCGCGGAATGTCGAAAGGAAAGAAGCTCAACATCAGTGCGCCTCCCGAGGACGTGCATGCCGATCCGATGACCACCGTGCCCGGTTGCGGCATGGTGCGGGCGGAGATTCCGCTGTCGAATCTCCCGATCTCCGCGGGCACGTTCACATTTGCCATCAAGCTCGATGACGGCGTGCAGAGCTACAGTCTCTCGCAGGATTTCCAGGTTCAATGATGATCCTGGCGGCGTTGCTCTTCGTGCTTTCACCCTTGCATCAGGATTGGGGGAAGGGGCCGGCGCAGTGGATCATGACCGCCGAGGAACAGCGTCAGTGGAAGCAGATCACGACTGACGATGAGGCGGAGGCGTTCATCATGCTCTTCTGGGCGAGACGCGATCCGACTCCCGGCACGCCGCTGAACGAGTTCAAGGCCGACTTCGAAGAACGCGTCAAGGCCGCCGATGAGCAGTTCGCGGACCATAATTCGAGCGGTGCCGTGATCACCCGTGGCGCGATGAGCGACCGCGGCCGCGTGCTCCTCGTCCTCGGCTATCCCCAGACCGCAAACGACGTATTGCGGGGAAGAAGCAACATCGCCGTTGCCGCCGCCGCTGCGTCGAGACAGGGGCGGAACGAGGGCGCGCGAGTCATCTGGCTTTGGGAGAAGGAGTCCGCAAGGGACAAATTCGATCTCCCGCGCGTCGAAGTCGTCTTCGTCGAGGACGCAAAGGGCGTTTACCGTCGCGACACGCAGCGCCACGATTTTCTGAATGCCATGCCGGTGGCGATCAAAAAGCTGATCGTCAGTCCCGATCTGAAGGAAGTTCCCGACTGGGGCAAGGCGCAGGCAACTGCTGTCGCATCTCAGCCGGCCGCCTTGAGGAAGGCAGAGCCCGGAGCACATCACCTCCTGCTGCTGAAGAACCCGCACGCGATCGTCAACTCCGATGTCGCCGACCCGTTCGCGGATGTCGTCACCGCGTCGGTGTTCGCGAAAAAGGACGACCTCGGCTACGCGTTGGAGTACTGCGGCGACAAGGACCCGGTCAAAGTCTCGGTTGCCATCCGCGGAATGTCGGAAGGAAAACGGGTGAGCATCAACGGACTGCCAGTGAAGGCCCATCCCGATCCGATCGTTACGGTACCCGGTTGCGGACTGGTGCGAGCCACGATCTCACTGAACGATCTGCCGATCGCTGCCGGGACGTACAGCTTCGTCATCAAGCTCAATGATGGCGCCGCGAGCTACAATCTCTCGCAGGACTTCAAGATCGAGTAACCAGCCCATGCCTTTTGCCACCATCGAAGAAGCCGCGGAGCTCTACCGCAACGGGAAGTTCGTCATCATCGTCGATGACGAAGACCGCGAGAACGAGGGAGACCTCTGCATCGCGGCGGAGAAGGTCACGCCGGAGTCGATCAACTTCATGGCCCGGTACGGCCGCGGGCTGATCTGCCTGGCGCTGACCGAGGAGCGTTGTCACGATCTCGACCTGCCGCTGATGGTCGAGAACAACACGTCGCCTTACGGGACCGCGTTCACCGTGTCGATCGAAGCGCGCGGCCGCGTCACCACCGGCATCTCCGCCTTCGATCGCTCGGAGACGGTGCGCGTGGCGATCGACCCGAAGTCGCGTCCGACCGATCTCGTGCGTCCGGGTCATGTCTTTCCGCTCCGGGCCAAGAAGGGTGGAGTGCTCAAGCGCGCCGGACAGACCGAGGCCTCGATCGATCTCGCGGCCATCGCGGGGATGAATCCCGCCGCGGTGATCTGCGAAATCATGAACGAAGACGGCACCATGGCGCGGATGCCCGACCTCCGCATCTTCGCCCGCGAGCATGGGCTGAAGATCATCACCGTCGCCGAACTGATCAAGTACCGGATGCACAACGAGAAGCACGTGCGCTGCCTCGCGTCGCCCGTGTTGCCGACCGAGTACGGCGACTTCCGCGTGCATGCGTACAAGAGCGATATCACCGGTGAGGAGCACATCGCGCTGGTGATGGGTGAGATCGCGGAATCGGATGAAGTGCTCGTGCGCGTCCACTCCTCCTGCCTCACCGGCGACGTCTTCCACTCCAACCGCTGCGACTGCGGCGATCAGCTCGATCGCGCCTTCGCCATGGTGGCGAAGGAAGGGAAGGGCGTCATCCTCTATCTGCTGCAGGAAGGACGCGGGATCGGCCTGATCAACAAGCTGAAAGCGTACGAGCTGCAGGACCAGGGAGCGGACACGATCGAGGCGAACGCGAAGCTCGGCTTCGCCCCCGACATCCGCGACTACGGCACCGGCTCGCAGATCCTCCGCGACCTCGGCGTCCGCAAGATCCGCCTGCTGACTAACAACCCCGCCAAATACGTCGCCATCGAAGGCTTCGGCCTCGAGATCATCGAGCGCGTGCCGCTCGAGATCGCCCCCTCGCAGACCACTCGGAAGTACCTCGAAGCGAAGAAGAAGAAGCTGGGACACATCCTGGAGCTCGTTTGAGACAGCGGACAGCAGACAGCGGACAGCAGAACACCTGCTCTCCCGCTGTCTGCCGTCCGCTGTCCGCTGTCTAAACAATGTCTGCCCACACCGGACCCATCCTCGAAGGCCGCGGCAACAGCGACTACGAGCGCTACGTGCGCGTGCCGGAGCTGCTCGACCTGGTCAAGCCGGTCGATCTGCTGTCGAACCCGGAAGAGCGGCTCTTCCAGGTCATGCATCAGTCGGCCGAGCTCTGGCTGCACCACATCGACTACGAGATCGACCGCACGGTCGTGCTCATCGGCGAGGACAAACCGCAGCTCGCCGCCGACTTGCTGCACCGCTGCAGGCTGATCATTGACCTCCTGCGCGAGCAGATCATCATCCTGGAGACGATGGCGCCGGCCGACTACCACGTCATTCGGACGTCATCGCTGGGGCGGGGGAGCGGGCAGGAGTCGCCCGGATTCAACAAGCTCCTCGACGTGGGGAAGAGGATCTGGGCTCCGTTCAGCGAGCTGCTCGCGCGACGCGGCGTGGAGATCCTCGAGATCGAGCGGCATCCGCGAGAGCACTACGAGCTCTTCCGGCTGGTGCAGGCGATGATGGACTACGATGAAGCCTTCCTGAAGTGGCGCTTCACGCACATGAGGCTGGCGTTCAGGGTCATCGGGTCGAAAGTGATGTCGCTGAAGAACGTTCCGGCGGCGCAGCTCGAGGCCGGGACGAAGGAGCCGTTGTTTCCGGAGTTGTGGGAAGCGATCAGTTCGCTCACCGCGGAGTTCAAACCTACCTACTGAGCGGCGGTTTTCTTTTTCAAACATGATGTGTCGAACTGTTCGACACGCCCTTCCAGCAGCGGAAATTCCGCCATTGGTGGCCGTTCTCTTAGTCTTTTGGATCGTGCATTTTGGCCCGCTTCAACATTTCGGTTTCATGTGTAACCATCTGGCTTGACGGTGGAAAACCCGATCTGTATATTCGCTCACCATTGCTCGCTCGGGCCGGCCAACCGCCTGTCAGCTCGCTGCAACAACGCTCTGCGATCACTACCTAGGGAGTCCGAACTTACATGAGAAAGAAGTTGTGCCTTTTGCTGGCACTCGTGCTTCCCCTCACTTCCGTTGGCTGCGTCGAGAAAATCCGGGCCCGGATGGAGATCAAAGCGGCGAACCAAGCCTACGAGAAAGAAGATTACCGAACCGCGCTCGATCACTACAAAAAAGCGCGGGACATCGACTCCGAGTTCGCGGACCTCGATCGGATGATCGGATACTCGCAAATTGGTCTCTACATCCCCGACGACAAGACTCCCGCCAACGAAGCGCATGCCGACGCCGCCATTCAGGAGCTGAGCAAGTACCTGAAGAAGAAGCCGGACGATCGCATTGCGCGCGACGCGTTGATCAATATGTATCTCAACGCGAACCGGACCTCGCAGGCCATCGACTACTTCCGCGGCTACCTGGCGGATCACCCGGCCGACCTCGAGGCCGTGAAGTCGATCGCCACGCTCTACGCCAAGCAGGGTGACTTCAACGAGTCGCTCAACTGGTACGAGAAGATCACGCTGCTCGACTCGAAGAACCCCGAGTCGTTCTACATCTACGGCGTGGTCTGCTACGAGAAAGTGGCGAAGAACCCGCCGGCCGATCTGGTCGAGAAGATGTCGATCATCGAGAAGGGGAAGGGCGCGCTGCAGCATGCGATCGACATGAAGCCCGATTACTTCGAGTCGATGGCCTATCTCAATCTTCTCTGGCGCCAGCAGGCGCTGCTCGACGCGGCGACCGATCCGGTGAAGGCGCAGGCCGACGTCGCCCAGGCCGACGCCATCCGCAACCGGGCCGTCGAGATCATCCGGGCCAAGAAGGCCGCAGCCGGTAAGAAGAGCTAAACGGAAGGCACATGTTCGAAAGCACCGTCATCGAGTCCAAGAAGCAGAAGTTCGGAATCCAGAAGTATCTGACGCTGCCGGTGTCGATCGCGCTCCACGTCATCGTGGTCGCGGGTGTGGTCTTCGGCACCGTCTGGAACGTCTCCTTTCCGACGAACTCCCCGGCGCAGGTCGCGCAGTACTCCGTTGCTGCCGCTCCTCCGCCACCGCCGCCGCCGCCCCCTCCTCCACCGAAGGCCGCGACGGTCACCCAGGTCGTGAAGCCGGTCGACATTCCGAAGGACATCCAGGAAATGGCCCCGACCACCGTGCCTGAGAAAGTCACCCCGGTCGCCGCGTCGTCCGCCAGCGCCGGCGTCGAAGGCGGCGTCGAGGGTGGCGTCGAAGGCGGCGTAGTCGGTGGTGTCGTCGGCGGAGTCATGGGCGGTGTGATCACCGACACCGCGCCTCCTCCTCCTTCCGCACCGCTGCGCGTCGGCGGCGACGTCAAGGCGCCGGTCGTCATCAACCGCGTCGAGCCGGTGTATCCGGAAGTGGCCCGCAAGGCCCGCATCTCCGGCATCGTCATCGTCGAGTGCATCATCGACAAGAACGGCAACGTGACGAACGTGCAGGTGCTCAAGCCGTTGCCGTTCGGCCTCGACAACGCCGCGGTCGAAGCGGTCAGAAAGTGGAAGTTCAGACCCGGCACCCTCAACGGCCAGCCGGTCGACGTCATCTTCAATCTCACGGTCAATTTCAAACTGAACTAAATTTCATCGGCTCCGGCCGTTCATGGAGGGAACTGAATCATGGATATGAGTCCTGTCGCACTTTGGAATTCGATGGGTGGGCTGGCAAAAGGCGTGGTCATCCTGATGATCATCATGTCGGTCTACTCGATCTGGGTCATGGTCGAGCGTTTCATTACCTTTCAGCGCGCGAAGAACCAGTCGCTGAAGCTTCTCGGCGCGCTGTCGAACATCCTGACCCGCGGTGACTACCAGCAGGCCATCGACGTCACCAAGAAATTCAAGGAGAGCCACCTGGCCAAGGTCATCGGCGCCGGTCTCCTCGAGTTCGAAGCGGTCCGCCGCGACAAGCGCACCACCGATCCGGAAGTGCCCATCGAGGCCGCCCGCCAGGGTATGGATCGTACGGCCATGATCACGATCGCCGAGCTGAAAGAGAACCTCGGCGTTCTGGCCACCATCGGCGCCACCGCGCCGTTCGTCGGTCTCTTCGGAACGGTCGTCGGCATCATCAACGCGTTCTCCAAGATGGCCACCTCCGGCGGCGGTATCGCCTCGGTGTCGGCCGGTATCTCGGAAGCGCTCGTCACGACGGCGTTCGGTCTCTTCGTCGCCATCCCGGCGGTTTGGGCGTACAACTACTTCCAGAACCGCATCGATCGCTTCACGGTCGAGATGTCGAACTCGGGCTCGGAGATGTCGATCTACTTCCTGAAGGAAGCTGGAGCCAATGAAAAGTCACAAATGGCATAGCTCGGCGAACAAATTTACGAAGGCCGCGCTCAACGCCGACATCAACGTCACCCCGCTGGTCGACGTCTGTCTCGTGCTCCTGATCATCTTCATGGTCGTCACGCCCATGCTGCAGAAAGGCGTGCCGGTCAATCTTCCGGAGACGGAAGAACCGGAGAAGACACCCGACACCGACAAGCAGCTGCAGATCTCGGTCAAGTCGGACGGCACGGTCTACCTCGGCTCGGCCGTCGTTCGCAAGGAACAGGTGCAGTCGGAGCTCGAACAGATCCACCAGAAGACGCCTGACCGTGAGATCGCCGTCAAGGGCGACAAGCAGGTGAAGTACGGTGCCGTGCTCGACGTGCTGAAGTCCTGCCGCGAGGTCGGCTTCAACAACGTCGGTCTGATCGCACAACCGAAGAAATCACCGAATCAAGGAACGTAAATGCAAGTAGGTGGCGGCGGTTCACTCAGGTCCGATATCAACGTCACGCCCCTGGTCGACGTTGTGCTCGTGCTGTTGATCATCTTCATGGTCATCACGCCAGTCGTGCAGATGGGTTATCTGGTCAAGGTGCCGCCCAAGGCACCCCCGGGCCTCCCTCCGTCCGCGGTCAACGACCAGATCATCCTGCGCCTCATGCCGGACAACCGGATACTCATCAACAAGGACGACGTCCCGCCCGATCAGTTTGCGCAGCGCATTCGCGATCTGATGCACGGCAACACGTCGAAGATGATCTTCTTTGCCGGCTCGCGCGACGTCGATTACGAGTCGACCATGAAGTTCCTCGATGTCGCCCGCGCCAACGGCGCGAAGAACATCGGCATCATCGTCGAGGAGCCGGGGCAGTAGGAGAGATTCACATTCGTGCTCACTCAGCGGCGGCTTCGGCCGCCGCTTCTTTTTTCCTCTTCATCGCCACCTGGCTGGCAGTCTTCCTCGCGCTCAGCCCGTTGCCCTGGCATCAGTGGAAGGCGCTGCTCGCGGTCAGCGTCGCGACGTTCGTCACCGTCCGCATCCTCGAACGGGATGGCTGGCCGATCGGTCTCTTCGCCACTCCCGCAAATGCCGCGCGTGAGCTGATCCTCGGCGTGGCGTTCGCGGCGCTTCTCATCGGCACCTGCGACGTCGTGCTGATGCTCATCGCGCACGCTAATCACACGCGCCGCGACGGTCTGCCGTGGCTCGAGCTGGCCACGGTCTTCGTTCCCGCGGCGTTCCACGAAGAGCTGGCCTTCCGCGGCTATCTGTTTCAGAAACTGCGGAGCGTGAACCGCGGCGTGGCGTTCGCGTTCAGCTCCGTGCTCTTCGCGATGCTGCACCTCGGCAACCGGAGCATCACCCCGGTCGCCCTGGCGAACATCGCGCTCGCCGGCGTCATGCTGGCGCTGGCGTACGAGCGCTACGAGCGGCTCTGGTTCCCGATCGGCATTCACCTGAGCTGGAACATCCTCTCCGGCCCGGTCCTCGGATACTCGGTCAGCGGTTACGTCTCCCAGACAACCGTGTTCACCACCACCGCGCGCGGAGCGGATTGGATTACCGGCGGCGCATTCGGCATTGAAGGAAGTGTCTTCATCGCGGCCGTCGAGATCGCCGCGATTGCATGGCTCGGATATCATCCGCGCCGCATACCTTCGAAGGAGTCCACCACACCATGAAAGACATCGTGATCGTCGACGGCGCCCGGACGCCGATGGCGGAGTACAACGGCCAATTCGCCGACATCAGCGCGATCGACCTCGCGTCGTTCGCGGCCAAAGCGGCGCTCGAGCGCAGCGGCTTCTCTCCCGACGAAATGGACCACGTCATCGTCGGCAACGCCCTGCAGACCTCGGGCGATGCCATCTACGGCGCGCGCCACGTCGGACTGAAAGCGGGAGTCCCGAAGCATGTGCCGGCGCTGACCGTGAACCGCCTCTGCGGCTCAGGCATCCAGTCGGTGATCAACGCCGCCGAACAGATCGAGCTCGATGAAGCGAAGACGGTGCTCGCCGGCGGGATGGAGAACATGTCGCAGGCGCCGCACGTCGTGCGCGGCGCGCGCAAAGGGCTGAAGCTCGGCCAGGGCGCGCTGGAAGATTCGCTGATGGTCGCGCTGCTCGATACCTACTGCAATCTCTACATGGCCCAGACGGCGGAGAACCTCGCGCGCAAGTACGAGATCTCGCGTGAGGAGCAGGACCGTTTCGCGCTGCGCAGCCAGCAGTGCGCGGTCGAAGCGAAGTCGAAGCTGCTCGAAGAGATGGTGCCGGTGGTCGTCGGCCGGAAAGGGGAGACGTTCGCCGATGACGATCACGCGCGCCCCGATACGACGATGGAGGGTCTCGCGAAACTCCGACCCGCATTCGCGAAAGATGGCTTCGTCACCGCCGGCAACGCCAGCGGAATCGTCGACGGTGCGGCGATGCTCGTCATCACCACCGCTGACAACGCCGAGAAGCACGGCAAGAAGCCGCTCGGCCGCATCGTCTCCTGGGGCATCACCGGATGCGATCCCGAGGTCATGGGCATCGGTCCCGTGCCGGCGACGAAAGCGGCGCTGGCGAAGGCCGGCATGAAGCTCGACGACATCGACCTCATCGAGCTCAACGAAGCGTTCGCCGCGCAGGCGCTCGCCGTCGTGAAAGAGCTCGGCATCGACATGGCGAAGCTGAACGTGAACGGCGGAGCGATCGCGCTCGGTCATCCGCTGGCCGCGTCCGGCACGCGACTGTTGCTGACCCTGCTCTACGAGCTGCGCCGGCGCAATAAGCGGTACGGTCTGGCGACCGCGTGCATCGGCGGCGGCCAGGGAATCGCCATGATCGTGGAGAGCGCGGGAACGTAAGCCTTCCCGCGCCTGTTTCCGACCACCGTGAAAGTCGTCCTCCTCGCCGCAATCCTCGCGCTTGCGCCGCTCGTCGCGCGCGCGGAGGAGAAAGAGGCGACCGTCGATCTCGACGTGAAGGACGAAGACATCCGCGTGATCCTCAAATCGATGAAAGAGCAGTGCGGGATCAAGAACCTCCTCATCGACAAGGAGGTCGGCGGCAAGGCGATGTTCTACTTCCGCGACGTGCCCTGCTCCCAGGCCTTCGACATCGTCGCCCGGACCATGGGTCTGGCTTACTCCATCGAGCCCAACTCGGTCGTGGACGTGCGAACCCGACGATGACCTTCAACCGACGTAATGCCCTGAAGGCGGCGATCGTCCTCTTCATCGCCGCGGTGGTTGCCGCGCTCTACTTCACGCCGGCGCGCCAGTACATGACGCGCGAGCACATCGGCGAGGGCGTCTCGCTCATGCGCGGGCTCTGGTACGGGCCGGTGGTGATCATCCTGGCGTATGCGATCGGCTGCATCTTCGCCCTGCCGGCGAGTCTCTTCATCATCGCCGCGGGCGTGGTGTGGGGATGGAAGCTCGGCGGTCTGTATGCGATGACCGGCGGCATGCTCGGCGCCGTGATCTCCTACTTCATCGGCCGTTTCCTCGGCGAGGGTCTGCTGGAGAAATTCGGCAGCGCGGGACGGATGGTCGAGCGCCAGGTCTCTTCCGCGGGACTGAAGACGATGCTCATCGTCCGCCTGATCCCCGGCCCGCCGTTCGCGGTCTGGAACTACGGCGCGGGCGTCGCGCGGGTGAAGTTCAGTGACTACTTTCTGGGCACTCTTCTCGGGACGTTTCCGGCGCACATGATCTTCGCGTACTCCGCCGACGCGCTCTTCAACGGGACGATGACCCAGGGCGACGCGGTGCGCAGACTGCTGATCGTGGCCGCGCTGCTCATCGCGCTGACGCTGCTTCCCACTCTCATCAAGAGGTTCACCAAGCCCGCGCCGACCGCCTGACTGCACTGGAGCGTGTGCTATATTGATCGTTCCGCGCAGTCCGAGCGGGATCTTGTCATGATCGAGATCCAGATCCATCCAAGCGACATACGTCGTCGTGTCCGCTACCTCTTCTTTGACCGGCGGCGGGTACTGATTGGGATCATCGCTTCGACCTTCATCCTGGCGATCGTCGTCGGCTCCATGGCCGCCGCACCGACCGTCATCCGCCGCGTTTACAAAACGAACTTCGCCTTCTTCGTGCGGCAGGAGCGCGACGTCCAGCGCGAGCGCCTGCGCGAGAACGTGGCGCAGATGACGTCGCTGGAGCGCTCGCTGGAAGAGCATCGCGTGCGCGTCGAGAAGCTGATCACCGTCTATGGACTCGATCGCACGCTGGGGCAGGGTGGCTTCTCGCTGCCGCTGCACTCGCGCGGCGCGGCCGAGGACCAGCTCGAGGATGCGCATCGCCGCGAGGCATCACTGCGTGCGGCGATGAAGCGGCTGGAACTGCAGCTCGACCTGCTCGCGCAGTACGAGGCGGCGAACACCGACATGGTGCGGCACACGCCGTCGGTGCTGCCGTTGCCGCCCGATCAATTCGTCCTGACCTCGCCGTTCGGCATGCGCATCTCGCCGTTCACGCGCGCGTCCGACTACCACAAAGGGCTCGACCTCTCCGCACCGACCGGCACCTCCGTCTCGGCGACGGCCGACGGCGTAGTGAGCTTCGCCGGACGTTATCCGCTGTCGCAGAGCGTGAGCTGGTGGCGCTTCGGCAACGTCGTCGTCATCAACCATTCCGATCGCTTCATCACCATCTACGGCCACTGCGACACTGTGAAAGTGCGCGCGGGCCAGACGGTGAAGCAGGGCGAAGCGATCGCCACCGTCGGCTCGACCGGATGGAGCACGAACTCGCACCTGCACTACGAGATCCGCAGCGATCTCGAACAGCCGGGTGCGTACAAGCCGGTCGATCCGCGCATCTACATCCTGAATTACCAGTGGAGCAATGAAGCGCAGCTCCTCATGCGGGCGCGTACGGTCAACGAGTACAAAGACTTCGATCCGCTACCGCCGGCGTTCATCGGGAGAAGGAGGGTGTGATGAGTGCAGCCGCCGAACAAGCCAATTTCCCCACCATGATCATCCCGAAAGGGACGGAGATCCGCGTCAACGCCCAGGGACAACTCTCCATCAAGACCCCGGGAAATCTCGTCATCCAGAACTCGGGCAACTACTCCGAGCTGGAGTCGACCGCCGGCTCGATCCGCATCGAGGAGAACGTGACGGTCGAGGCGGTGAGCATCAAGGCCGCCCAGGCCTGCTTCATCCAGGGGACGGTGACGGCGTGGAAGGTTCACGCCAAGCGCATCGCTCTGGAAGACAAGGCGCGGGCCTTCATCATGCTGCAGGAGTCGGAGCAGCTCGAGCTCTCGCGCAACAGCCGTCTCGTCGGCAACTTCGCCAGCGAGAAGGAGCTGTTCCTGATGATGGGCAAGTTCACCGGCCAGCTGAAGGAGCTGCCGGGTGCGGTCGACGTGCATGCGCCGTCGCCGCTCACCGACCGGCCGATGCCGTCGATCGCCGCGCCGAGCAGCGATGAAACGGAGCATCTGCGCTCCGCCCAGGGTCTGCTCGAGCGCGAGCTGACGCGCACCGATCTCGCGCCGCAGGAAGCGGAAGCGCTGCGCGAAGTGCTCTACTCGTTGCGCGAGCGCAACCTGCAGCGCATCGGCAGTGTCTATCGCCAGGCGTTCGCGGAGCTGCGCAACCCGTCGTTGAACCTGCGCGAGGCGTACGAGCATCTCGAGCAGTTCTTCGCGTCGCGGACCTGACGCGTGCTCCTCGCGCTCACGCGCTCCGTCCCTCCAGCGATCGTCGATTGCGAGCTCACGCATCTCGCGCGTGAGCCGATCGACGTCGCCCGCGCGACGACACAGCACAAGGCCTACGAGAAGGCACTCGCGTCCCTCGGATACAAAGTTCGCCATCTCCCTGATGAGCCGGATCTGCCGGACTCGGTGTTCGTCGAAGACACCGCGGTGGTCGTCGACGAGCTCGCGGTGATCACCCGCCCCGGTGCGTCATCGCGTCGCGCCGAGACGTTTTCGGTTGCGCAGGCGCTGAGCGCGTATCGCAAGCTCGCCTTCGTCGAAGATCCCGCCACGCTCGATGGCGGCGACGTGCTGTGCATCGGCAAGGGGCTCTTCGCCGGCCGATCGGAGCGGACGAACGACGACGGCATCGCGCAGCTGCGCGCGCATCTCGCGCCGCACGGCTACAGCGTCGACGCGATGTCGATGCGCGACTGCCTGCATCTGAAGACCGCCGTCACCGCGGTCAGCGACTCGATCGTCCTCGTGAATCCCGCCTGGATCGACTTCCCCGGTTTCGATCGCATCGAGGTCGATCCCTCGGAACCGTTCGCCGCGAACGCGCTGCTCACGCCGAAGGGGGTGCTGATGCCGTCCGCGTTTCCGCGCACGATCGCCCGCGTACGGAAGCGCGGCATCAAAGTGAAAACCGTCGATGCGAGCGAGCTGGCGAAGGCGGAGGGCGGGGTGACCTGCTGCAGTCTGCTGCTGCGCGTTCAGTAGTACTGCGGCGGCGGCAGGCGCCGGCGTCGCGTCCCGCCGAACACGAAGATCAGGATCATCCCGCAGATGAAACCGCCGATGTGCGCGAAGTAGGCGACGCCTCCCGCGTTCTGCGCCGCGCCGAGCGAGCCGACGCCGGAGAAGAACTGCAGGACGAACCAGAAGCCGAGCAGGAAGACCGCCGGCAGCTCGCGGATGGTGATGAAGAAGATGATCGGTATGAGCGTCGTGACGCGGGCCTTGGGGAAGAGGATCAGGTACGCGCCGAGGACTCCGGCAATCGCGCCCGAGGCGCCGATCGACGGCACGCGCGACGCGGGATTGAAGAACGCGTGCGCCAGCGTCGCGACGAAGCCGCACGCGAGGTAGAAGACGAGATAGGGAAAGTGTCCGAGGCGGTCCTCGATGTTGTCGCCGAAGATCCAGAGGTAGAGCATGTTGCCGCCGATGTGCAGCAGGCCGCCGTGCAGGAACATCGACACGAAGATGCGGATCATCTCCGGCACGATCATCCCGCCCCAGAACCGCGCCGGGATGAACGCCACGTCGAAGAGCGTCGGCTCGAAGGAGCGGCCGAGCGACACCTCCCAGAAAAACATCACGATGTTGACGGCGATCAGCAGGTAGTTGACCACCGGCGTGGTGCGCGACGGGTTGTGGTCCTTCAGCGGGAGCATGTCTGCTCCGGATCGACGATGTTGATGAACGTGCCGGTGGCGAGCTCGAAGCCGGCGATGGTGGTAAGGCGTGGTATCGCCTGCACGTACCAGTGAGCTCTGACCGAGAAGTTCATGAACAGCCAATTGTAGGACGTGGTGATCCGCTCGATCGATCCCGCGAGATCCCGCAGGCAGAGTCCGAGGTCGTTCGTCACGCGGTCATTCATTGCGGTGAAGTTCGGCGCATGGTGCCGCGGCACGATCCATTGTTCGTGTGCGAACGACGATCCATAAGGCGCGATGAGCCGGAAATGTTCGCTGACGTTGACGACGCGCGCCTCGGGCTCGCAGAGCGGACATCGCCTCGCGAACGCCGCCTGTTCTCGCTCGACGCGCGGCGGAATGAACGGCAGGCCGGCGATCTGGGAGTGGATGTGCTCCAGCGACGCGCCGCCCATTGGTCCGTGATTCTTGAAAAGCGTGACGTGCTTCGCCCCGGCCGTTGAATGCGCGCGGTAGCGCTCGACATACATCGCCACGATCTCCGCCGGCTTCTCGATCGCGGCGAAGGTCGCGTCGTGATGCGGCGACTCGACGATCACCTCGTGTTGCGGCGTGGTCGGAAACTTGTTTGCGAAGACGCGCACGCGCCACGGATCACCGATCCGCGCGAGCTCCGGCGGCGTCTCGTCCTCGTGTCCCGGGCAGAACGGACAGGCGTCGCTCTCGTGCGCGAACGCGTTCGGTCGCGACGCGCGCTCCGGCGCGAAGATCACCGGCTCGCCGGTGATGAGATTGCGGCGGATCTCCGTCACAGGCGCTTCGCTTTCCCGAAACGCTGCGCGATGCCGAGGATGGCGAAGAGCGCCATCGCCACCGCCATCCATTCCGTGATCGAGAGTCCGGCGCCGCGAATGCCGCGCCAGCCGTTCGCCGCGAGGATGTGCGACACGAGCGGATAGACGATCAGCGCGAGGACGAACTCGCCGCGGCCGATGCTGTCGTACTCCCGCACCTTCCACGTCGCTTCGATCTGCGTCCCGATGTAGCCGTTCAGCATGACCGCGATCAGGACGGCCAGCGCGATCTCCGCGCGCACGCCGCTCCCGAGCATCCAGGCCGCGGCGAGCGCGAGGTCCGCCACGCGATCGGCGAAGTGATCGAGGAAATCGCCGAAGCGGCTCTCCTTCTGCTGCACGCGCGCGACGATTCCGTCGAAGGCATCGGCCAGTCCGCCGATGATCACGAACGGAATGGCGAGGAGGAACGCGCCGCGGTAGAGGCAGGCCGCCGCGACGAGTTGAAGGATGAGGGCGAGGAGCGTGACCGCGTTCGGCGACAGCGGACAGCCGCGCGCGATCGGGGAGAACCAGCGTTGCAGTCGATCGCGCCAGACGTTCATCGGCGCCGACTGTATCTCAGTAAATGATCACCTCGTCCCCGACGTTCGCGATCTGATACAGCCGCTCGATGTCCGCATCACCCAGTCGCACGCAACCGTGGGATACCGATCGCCCGAGCTGTTGCGGCTGGTCGGTGCCGTGAATGCCGTAGCCGTCGCCGAGCTCGAGGCGGTATTTGCCGAGGACTCCGGCGTAGCGCCGCTGCGCGGTGTCGACCGGCGGGACGACGATCGTGTTGCCGGCCACGATCAGCTTGCCCGGCGGGAGCTCGCGCGTCGATCCGCCTGCTTCTTCGACCACAGTGTTTCCCTGCACGCGCAGCGTGCGTTTGCTGCCGCCGAACCACGACCAGATCCCTTCGCTCCGCCCGCTCACCGGGTCGCCGGTGTCGGCATCGACCGCCCCGCCGCGATTCAGATGGACGACGCGCATCCCGCTCTTGCGTGCCTCTTCCACGAAATGCCAGTCGGGCGGCACCCAGACCGGATCGACTTCCTTCGACTTGATGTGCAGCTTGCCGATCGGCGTGTCGAAGACGAGCGTCTTGCCGTCGACCGCGAGCGTCGTTCCCTTGCCGGTCGAGCAGACGGCGTCGAAGACCGGCTGGCCGTTGCGGCGGACGTAGAGCCGGTTCTCGCTCGTCGAGACGATGATCGACTGGCCGGTGTCGGGAACATCGTCCGTTTCGCGCGAGACGTTGTTGACCTTCTGCTGCATCTGATTGAGATCCGCGGCGCGGCTCTTGGCGACCCCGCGGAGCTTCTCCGCCTTCGTGCCGCTCCGCTCCGCGATCATCTTGTCGATGATCTCGACGCGGTCGAGGCGCCGCGAATCGCGGAGGTTGATCCATTCGCCGGCGGCGGCGATCGCCGCGAGTCCGAGTGCGAGAACGAAAATTGCCCAGGAGCCGAGAAATCCAATCCAGCGTCGCATAGTCAGAAGATGTAGACCCGTGTGGTGTTCGTGATGCGAGGCCAGATGGCCGCGAGATCGGCCTCCGGCACCATGATCGATCCCGGTTTCGGCTGCCCGTGCAGCGGCGAAGTGTCGGGGGGAGTGGAGTGAATGACGTAGTTGTCCGGCAGCACGACGATGTAGCGCCCTAGGCCGTTCTTGATCGACGGACGCTGCGCGGGGATCGGCTGCTGGTTCATGGCGTAGAGCCACTCCGGAACCGTCCAGTCGTAGTCGCTGCTTTTCGACACGACGGTGAAGCCGCCCTTGAGCGGGACGAATGTCCACGTTCGGCCGCTGCCGGTGATCGTCTTCGCCTCGCCGATCTCGATGTTCGCCTCGCGCGCGACATCCTTGCCGATGCGGAGCGAGAGCTTGCGGCGCGCGGTATCGACGGCGATGTAGAACTCCTCGCTCTGCAGCGTACGGAGGTAGTCGAGTCTCGCATCGAGCTCGCGGGCGAGTTGCGCCTGGCTGAGATCCATGTCCGCCAGTTGTTCTCGTACGCGGTTCAGCTCGTCATTCGCCCTCGGCGCAGGCTGAAAGAGACGCGCCGATTTTTCGCGGATGACTTCTCGCTGATGGTGTGCGGCGATGAACATTCCGGCGGCAAGGAAGAGGAGAAGGAAGTTGAGCCAGAGAGGCGGCCGGGGCCACTTCCTCCGCTCAGTCTGTTGGGATCGAGACGACATCAGCAGTTCCCAGAGCCAACGCTGTGCCATGTGCAGACAGCGGGGGCTGGAGCCTGTAAACTCGTTCCAGGTCCGGTCAGCATTGCCGAAGTCAGAACGCCGCCGTTTTCAGCGCATCGTGCCGCCGAATCCGATTCGTGCGCGCGCGGGACAGACGCGTGTCTTCGTCCTCGACGCGTCGATGAACGGCTTCCGTGTCGCGCACCAGGAGCCGATCCATTCGCCCTGCACGCTGCGCATCGACTGGGAGGGCGGACCGATCCTCGCGGAGTGCGTGGTCGTGAGGCAGGGGACGCATCGTCCCGCGAAGAGCGCGTTCGAGAAGCCGACGTATCACTCCGGCCTGCACATCGAGCGGATCCTGCCGGCGTACGAATCGGCGCTGCGCGGGATGATTGCGTACTACGTCGAGCGCGCGCTCGACGAGCAGCGCGCCAACGCGCGCGGCATCCCCGCGACCGCGGCCGCGTCATTTCAGACCGGCAAGGGGACCAGCTTCCTCCGCTGCGACTTCATCTCCGGACGCTGGCTGCGCACGCCGACGACGCGCGGCGATCAGCCGCCCGAGGGCTTCACCATTTCGGCCGATGAACATCCGGAGCAGATCGAGCGCCTCTGCAGCGCGTACGAGCGCGCCGACATGCCGGGCCGGAAGCTGATCCGCACGTTCGCCGCGCTCAGCATCAGCAAGACCGAAGGCATACCGACTCGGCGTTACACTCCCTAACTCGAAGGAGAGTTTCGGATGCGCGTTTGTTGTGCTCTGTTCGTCGTCGCTCTGTTTGCCGGCTGTGCCACCACCTCGTCGTCTCACGCTCCCGATCTCGCGACGGCCGAAGTCGTCGATCTCACTTACGCGTTCGACGAGCACACGCTCTACTGGCCGAACTCGCCGATCAGTTTCGAGCTCAAGCAGCAGGCGTACGGCATGACACCGGGCGGCTACTTCTACGCCTCGAATACGTTCTGCGCGCCGGAGCATGGCGGCACGCATCTCGATGCGCCGATCCACTTTTCCGCGCAGGGTCGGACGATCGATCAGATTCCGCCGCGGCAGCTCATCGGACCGGCGGTGGTGATCGACGTGACGAAGCAGAGTGCGTCCGATCACGACTATCGCCTGACCGTCGACGACGTGAAGGCGTGGGAAGCGGCGCACGGGACGATCCCGAACGGCGCGATCGCCGTCCTCCGCACCGGCTGGGGCCAGTACTACGGCAATCGCAAGGCGTACTTCGGCGACGACAAGCCGGGCGCCACCGACAATCTGCACTTCCCGTCGTTCAGCGCGGAGGCGGCGCGGCTGCTCGTCGAGCAGCGGCACGTCGGCGCGATCGGGCTCGACACGCCGAGCATCGATTACGGTCCGTCGAAAGACTTCATCGTCCATCAGATCGCGATGACGGCGCAGGTGCCGGGCTTCGAGAATCTCGCCAATTTGGAGAGACTTCCCGCAACCGGCGCGTGGATCATCGCGCTGCCGATGAAGATCGGCGCGGGATCGGGCGGGCCGTTGCGCGCGGTCGCGCTGCTGCCGAGGTGACGCGATGTCGATGATCGATCTCTCGAAGCTCTATCAGGTCGACGACGCGGGCGCGCTCTACATCTCGCCGGTGATCAGGGACTGGTCAATCCTCGAGTCGTACGGCATCGACACGGTGATCGATCTCGAGGGCGGCCTCGACGAGTGCATCCCGACGGTGCCGGGCCGCTGCCTTTACGTCTACTTCCCGATCTTCGACGAAGACCTTCCCGACCTTCGCAAGCTCGAAGCGGTCACTGCCCTCGGCGCGCATCTCGTCGAGGGCGGACATCGCGTCCTGTCGCATTGCGGGATGGGCTTCAACCGCTCCGCGCTCATCGCCGGCCGCATCCTCAACCGCCTCGGGATGCCGGGCGCCGACGTCGTGCAGCGCCTGCGCGAACGCCGCGCAGGCGCGCTGTTCAACGACGTCTTCGCGTCGCATCTCCTCGAGCTGCCCTGATCAAAGCAACGATCACGCGAGCTTCGGCCGCACCATCGACCACATCACCGCCATCAGCGCCAGCGCGATGCCGAACGTGCAGACGATCGTCGCGCCGGTCGGCAGATCGAGCTTGAACGACAGCAGGACGCCGAGGCCGCTCACCAGTGCGCCCATCGTCCAGCCGATCGCCAGCCGCTTGCCGATCGTCCGCGCGAAGAGCATCGCGGCGACCGACGGCACGATGAGGTACGAGAAGACGAGCAGCACGCCGGCGATGGCGACGGACGACGTCACGACGAAGCCGAACGACGTGTAGAAGAGGAAGTCCCAGAGCTTCAGGTTCGGGATCTCTTCACCCATCGACACCGCGAGGAACTTCTTCCGGAAGATGAAGTGGAAGACGCCGACCGCGGCGTACAGCAGCGCGGTGGTGGCCACGGTCTTCCCCGACACCGACAGGATGTTGCCGACGAGCATGTCCTTGAGGTGCTCGGTCTCGCCGGTCGCCTTGCTCATCGCCAGGATCGCCGCGGCCGCGGAGACGGCGTAGACGATGCCGATGATCGCCTCCTGCGGGATGCGCGTCTCGCGATGCACGCGCGTCGTGGCGAAGATCGCCGCGCCGAGGATGGTGAAGCCGAGCGACCACCAGTAGGTCACCGGCGCGTGCGGATCGTAGCCGCGCAGCACGGCCGCGGTCGTGCCGAGGGCCGCGATCTGCGCGAGCGAGAGGTCGACAAAGATGACCCCTCGCTCCACGACGTGCACGCCGAGGTAGGCGTGAATGCCGGTCAGGATCAGACCGGCGAGGAACGGCAGATAGAGGAATTGCAGAATGTCCATCATTTACTTCAGTGCCTTCACGAGATTCGCGATGTTCAGATCGAAGAGTTGGAAGTAGTCGTCGGTGCCGCTCTTCGCGCCGCCGACGGAGGGATAGAGGACAAGGACCTGCGCGCCGGTTTTCGCCGCGATGAACTGCGGGTCCTTCTGATCGAAGTACGGCTCCATGGCGATCACCTTCACGCCCTGCGCCTTCATCATGTTGACCAGCTCGAAGCTGTGCGACGGCGACGGCGGCACGCCCGGCTTCGGCTCGACGTAGCCGACGACGTTCAGTCCGAAGTGCCGCGCGAAGTTCGGCCAGGAGTTGTGATACGTGACGATCTTGGCGTTCCTGTACGGCGCCATCGCCGCCATCCAGCGCTTGTTCGCGTCGTTCAGCTTCACGATGAACGTGTTGAGGCGCTGGTCGAAGTACGCCTGGTCTTGCGGGCGGAGCTCGACGAGCTTGTTGCGGATCTGCCGCGCGATGCGCACGCCGTTCGCCGGATCGAGCCAGTAGTGCGGATTGCCGAGCGGATGGACGTCGCCCATCGCGCGCGTGACGGTGCCGGTCGGACGATCGAGGATCTCGACTCCCTGCGAGGCGTCGAGGTAGCCCTTCTGTCCGGGACGGATGTTGTTGTTGCGGCTCTGGTCGAGCAGCGGCGGCAGCCAGCCGATCTCCAGCTCCAGTCCGACCACTTCGAGGAGGTCGGTGTTGCGCAGCAGCATGAGGAAGCTCGGCTTCGGTTCGACGAAATGCGGGTCCTGATAGCCGCGTGCGATGGCGGTGACTTCGACTCTGTCGCCGCCGACTTCCTTCGTGATGGAGCCGAGGTCGGCGATGGTGGTGGTGACGCGGAGCTTCTGCTGCGCGCCGGCGGTGAGTGTCAGGGCGAGCATTGCGAGTGCGAAAAGGATTCGTTTCATCGGTTCTCCTAGAACGTGTGGGCGCCGTGCGCGCCGATCGAAAACTGCATGCCGAAGAGGAGCTCGGTGACGCTCTTCGCTCCGCCGTACGACGTGCGGCGAAGCTGCGTGCGGAACTGGCTGAACTCGGACGGCCAGAAGGTGAGGGTGGCGGAGACGCCCTTGTCGGTGACGTCGCCGCGGTCGGCGCGATCGAGACGGATGCCGGTGAACCAGCGCTGTCCGAGCTGATAGTCGCCCGAGGCGTAGAAGCCCTTGAGTCGCCGATCGACGTCGCCTCGGTCATCGACGATTCCTTCGAAGCGCCCGATGAATCCGCGGTACAGCCCCTGCTCCAGCGGCTTCCAGCGATACGTGACGTCGATCCCGCCGAAGTTGTCGGCGGTGTGCGCGAAGCTCGTTCCGACCTCGACGTTACTGTTCTCCGAGAGATCTTTGAACAGCTTCAGGTGCCCGTTGTACTGGTTGTCCTTGAACGCCTCCGCCGTCGCCTCGACGAACGCGAAGTCGTTCGGAAATGCCTTGCTGACCGACACGCCGCTGTCGTTGAAGCCTTCATCGCCGAAGAAATTGTGGATGACGAGCGGCTGGTCGACCCACGGGCGGACGTGCGTGTGCCACGTGTTGTCCTTGCCGAAGGTCGCCTTCATCTTGCCGATCTTCGCCGTGAGGTCGTGCGGCAGCGCGATGAGGTTCGCGTAGCCTTCCTCGACGTCGACCCCTTCCGGCGTGAAGGAGAGGAAGAACTTCCCCTTCATGTACGGATCGACGAACGCTTCGAACGCGACCTCCGCCTCGTCGAGCTGCATCGACGAGCGAGGATCGAACGGATTGCGCTGGCCGGCGTGACCGATGAAGCTGCCGATGACCGAGGTGTCGGGGTTGAACACCTTCGAGGCGCCGGCGTTCGCTGGGTTGTTGATCGTCTGAACGTCGGTGAGTTGTGGCACAGACACTCCTGTCTGTGCCGGCGGCGTCACCTCGGTGACCTTGGTGAGATCCTCGGCTTCCGGTGCAGTCACACCTTTCAGCGCATCGATCTCCTGCCGCAGCTCGGTCGTCTGCCGGATCAGCTCATCGAGCTTCTGTTCCAGTTGTTTGAGTTTGTCGTCCTGACTCTGCGCAAAGAGCGGTTGCGCGATCAGCAAAATGATCAGAAAAAACGGGAAATGACCGCGACGGGTCATGGTCTCCTCCTGACGCGAATACGTGTTGCTGGAAGCTGCGCGTCAGGCCGCGGGAGGGGCGCGGGAGGGGAGGGAGAGCTCGAGCGTGCGCGCGTGCAGCGTGATGTCGCGGGTCTCGAGCGAATAGACGACGAAGTTCGGAGCGGTGACGGCTGGCGCGCTCAGCGTTACGCGATCGGCGCCGGAGGCACAAACCGCGCAAAGGCTTTGTAGTGCGGTGCTGCCGTCGGGAATGAGCGGATGGTTATGGTAGACGGGCTCGGTCGCCAGCAGCGCCGCGAAGGCGAGGAGGATTCCGAGCTTCAAACGCATCATTCGACGCACGAGCATACATCGTAAGAAAGTGAGTCACGGTTGTATTCCGGTGACGAACTGGACTGGAATAAGGGGGAAGTCCCTCCGAATTTGAGGGGCATTAGGAGATCGCAATGGCAGATTCAAACGGAGCAGTACAACACGTCGGCGACAACGACTTCGACTCGAAGGTGCTCGGCGCGGGCAAGCCCGCCCTCGTCGACTTCTGGGCCCCGTGGTGCGGACCCTGCCGCATCATCGGCCCGATCATCGAAGAGCTGGCGCCGAGCTACGACGGCAAGGCGGTCATCGCCAAGCTGAACGTCGACGACAACCCGAACGTCTCGCAGCGCTACGGCATCACGTCCATCCCCACGATCCTGATGTTCAAGGACGGCAAGATCGTCGACCGCGTGGTCGGCGCGATGCCGAAAGGGGAGTTGCAGAAGTTCATTGATAGGAACCTGTAGGAACGCGGTTGTTCGGTTGTTGGGTTGTTGAGTTGTTCAACGCCCAACAACCGAACAACTCAACAACCTAACAACCCATCCCGTACCCGCCCCCACACAACGACTCCACCCCACCCTCCCTCACCACAAACGTATCCTCGATCCTCACGCCGATCTCGCGATCGGGGAAGTAAAGGCCGGGCTCGATGGTGACGATGTCGCCGGCTTCGATGAGGTCGGTGTTCGACGGCGCGAGCGCGAACGACGGCTTCTCGTGGATCTCCAGGCCGACGCCGTGTCCGAGGCCGTGGACGTAGCCGCTGAGCGTGCGCGGATTGGCGCGCGTCGTTTCGTAGCCTTTCGCTTCGAAGAAGTCGCAGACCATCGCCTGGTACGCCGAGGCGCGCGTGCCGGGACGCATCGCGTCGCGTGCGAGATCGAACGCGGCCAGCACATCGGCGTGGATCGTCCGCAGCTCGTCCGGAATCGGGCCGATGCAGAACGTACGCGTCATGTCGAAGAAGTAGCCGCTGGTGCGATCGGCGGGGAAGATGTCGAGGACGATCGGCACCGACTGCACGACGCGCGCGCTCGCGTTGCCGCGTGAATGCGGGACGCCGGCGTCGCGGCCCTGCGAGAGGATCGTCTCGTGATCCTCGATCATGCCGAGGCGCGTGATGCCGGTCGTGACGATCTGCTTCAGGTCGCCGAGGGTCATCGATGCGCTCCATTCGCGCAGCGCGGCGCGGACCATCTCCACGACTTCGACGGTGCGCTGTCCGACCGACGCGATCGCCTCGATCTCCCACGGATCTTTCCGCTTGCGCGCGAGCTGCAGCAGGTCGTCGCCGCCGCGATGCACGACCCAGCCGCGCGAGGCGAGGCCGTCGGCGATGCCGAGATAAAGATGAACCGGCAGGTTGCCGTAGAACGCGACCGTGGTCTGCGCGCTGTGATCGCGCAGCACCGCGTCGAAGAATTCGGCGTAGGCCTCAGACGCCGAGGCGGCGCGCTTGAAGATGCCGTCGTAGTCGTAATCGTGAATGGAGCGCACCGGCAGTCCGCTCGCGGCCGCTTCGTCGCGCTCCATGTCGTAGCAGACGAGCACCGGATCGCGTCCCGTGATCTTGATCGCGTAGCCGCGCGTCACCTTCGCGCCGCGCGTCAGCCAGCGAAAGCCGGGGTGCATGAATTCGTGGAGAGGGACGACGATGGCGTCGAGCGAGCGCTCGTGCTGCAGCTGATCGAGGTCGGTGAGCATCGCGCGACACGGCGTCGCCCGTCACGCGGAACGGGCATGGGCGTAAGGTCTTACGTTCGGGCGAGAGTCCCGGTGGAAGGCGACGCCGTCGATCGAGAATAACAGATCGCTCCGGGGCCAGCGTCGGTCTATGATCCGCGCCGATGATTCATTTCCATAACGGCGATGTCACCGCCGCGCTCGCTCGCCGCACAGGTGTTCCGGGACGTCATGTGCCGTATCGCGAGTCGCTGATCGGCGGGCCGGTGCGCCGCGATCTGGCGCCGCTCGACTGGGTGGAGGAACGCGCCCGTTATCTCTCCGAGGAGCATGGCGAGAACCTGCTGCGCGTCCGCAACGACCTGCTGGAGCAGGAGAAGGCGATCGACACAGCGCGCACGGAGGAGGAGATCGTCCTCTGGTTCGAGCACGATCTCTTCTGCCTGATCCATCTTCTTTACCTCACAAAGCGCTTTGCGAACTGCCGCGTTTCGCTGATCTGGAACCCCACTCCCCTCGGTCTGCTCGAGGCCGACGCGGTGCTCGCGCTCTATCGCTCGCGCACGCCGATGACGCCGGTGATGCTGCGCGCCGGCGACGCCGCGTGGCAGGCGTACACGTCGGACGATCCGCTCGCGCTCAATCGCTTCCTCCGCCAGGACATCCCCGATTTCCCGTTCCTCGTCGACGGCCTCCGCCTGCACGCCGGACGCTTTCCCTCCACGAAAAACGGCCTCGGCGAACCGGAACGCAAGATGCTCGAGCTGATCGATGCAGGCGCCGCCGACTTCGGCGCGCTGTTCGCCCGCTTCACTCCCGACGCCCCGCGCTACGGCTTCGGCGACGGCGAGGTGTTGCGCCAACTCCGCCGCCTCGCGTGGTGCGCCGTGCCGATGATCCTGATGAGCGAAGTCCCGGGCGAGCCGGAGCCGAAGGCATCGCTCGCCGTGACGCCCGCCGGCCGCAACGTGCTCGAAGGAAGCGTCGACTTCATCGACGTGAACGGCGCCGATGTGTGGCTCGGCGGCGCGCACCTGACGCGCGAGCGGCTCTGGCGTTGGGATGCGGAACGCGGCTTGCTCGGGTAGGAGAGCGACCAGGGCGCCTCCGGCGGGCCGGCACGGCCGGCAGCGCTTATGTTTGCGCTCGACCTCAAACGCTGCCGGCCGTGCCGGCCCGCCGGAGGCGCTCTCGTCGTCCCCTCATGCGAGTAGTCACGTACAACATCCAGGGCCACGCTGCCGAGCGGCAGCAGGATCACATCGTCAAGATCGCCGAGACCGTGGCCGCGGCGCAGCCTGATGTCGTCGCGCTGCAGGAGGTCTACTGCCGGCCTACCGGCGACCAGGCGGCGCAGGTCGCGCATCTCGCCGGACTGAAGCTCGCGTTCGGAAAGAGCTGTTCGATCAACGGCGGCGATTACGGCAACGCGATCCTCACGCGCGGCACGATCGAATCGTCGCGCGTCCATCCGCTGCCCGGGGCGGGCGAGCCGCGATCGGTGCTCGAGGCATGCATCGACGTCGACGGCGCGCGTTTCACGTTGTTCGCCACGCATCTTGCGGCGTGGGGACGTCTTCTTCGTGCGGCGCGGCTGGAGCAGATCGCGAAGCTCGGCGACATCACCGCCCGCGCCGGCTCGCCGCATCTCCTGGCCGGCGACTTCAACGTCACGCCGCGCGCCGAGGAGCTGCGCGCGCTCCTCGCGCACGGACACCTGCGCTACTGCGGCGACATGCGTGAGGCGACCTTCCCGTCGACGCGTCAGCGACTCGACTACATCTTCTGCGACGCGGCGTGGGAGGTGGTGGAGACGAGAGTCATCCGGCGCGGACCGTCGGATCACTGGCCCGTGGTAGCGGACCTCGTGCTTACGCCATCAACGCCCGGAACGACTCCATGAACCGCTGCATGTCCTCCGGCGTCCCGATCGAGAGCCGCAGGTAATTCGTCATCGGCGGGAACGGCCGGCCGACGTGGATGCCCCGCTCGCGCATCGATGCGATGAACGGCCGCACCTCGCGCCTGAGGTTGATCATCACGAAGTTCGCATCCGAGGGGAGCATGTCGTAGCCGAGCTTCGCCAGCTCGTTCGTCAGCCACTTCTTCGCCTCGCGATTGCGCTTCTGCCCGTTCGCGACATGCACCGCGTCGCCGAGCGATGCGCGCGCGGCCTCGGCTGCAAGCACGTTCACCGAATCCCACTGACCGTGATTCTGCATCCGCTCGATCACCGCCGGCTGCGCGATCGCGTAGCCGCAGCGCAGCCCCGCCATGCCGTAGATCTTCGAGAACGTCCGCGTCACGACCAAGTTCGCGTGCGACTTCACCAGCGGGATCACGCTCTCGTAGTCGGGCGACTCCGCGTAATGGTGGTACGCCTCATCGACGAGGATCGTGACTGATGTCGGCGCATTGGTCAGCAGCGCGCGCACCATCGCCTTCGGCGTGATCGTCGCCGTCGGATTGTTCGGATTGCAGACGTAGATCAACCCTTCGCCCTTCGCCGCCTCGAGCATCCGCGGAAGGTCGTGCGCGTGATCGGCGGTGAGCGCCACTTTGATGATCTCCGCCCCTTCCGACTTTGCGCAGAAGCCGATCGCCTCGAACGTCGGATCGGCAGTCACGAGTCGCTTCCTCGCGAACGTCGTCGCCGCGACCTTCAACGCCTCGCTCGACCCGTCGGTGGCCAGGATCGAGTCGTTCGAGAGTCCGTGGTACTTCGCAATGTCCGCGATCAACGCCTCGATCGCCTCATCGGGATAGCGATTCGCGCGCGGCAGCGCGTCGTTGATCGCGCGCAGCGCGGCAGGCGAGGGGCCGTACGGATTTTCGTTCGCGTTGAGCCGCGCGATCCCTTTCGGTTTCGGCGCCTGCGCGAGCGTGAGGCGAGGCATCGCGGCGGTTACGGCGGTCGCACCGAGGACGTGGGCGAAGTGTCTTCTCGTAAGCATGTTGTAAGTATGATCCCGTCGTGCCGATCCCCGAACCGCCGAACATTTCGTATTGGGACGCCTCGCCGATCCTCCGCGACATCTGCAAGCGCAAGCTCGATCCATCGCTCGAACCGCGATTGATCGAGATGGGCGAGCGCGCCGCCTTCGAGGTCGCGCCGCTGGCGCAGATCGCGGACCGCGAGTCGCCGCGGCTCGTCACGCATGACGCGCGCGGCAATCGGATCAATCGCGTCGACTATCACCCGTCGTATCGCGAGATGGAGCGGATCGCGTATGGGTCCGGGATGATCACGGTCAACTACGTCGATCCTCAACCCACCTCCCGCACGTTCGGCTTCGCCCTCGGGTACCTCTTCGCGATGGCGGAGATGGGGCTTTACTGTCCGCTCTGCATGACCGACGGCGTGGCGCGTGTGCTGACGCGGCACGGCACGGAGGAGCAGATCGCGCGCGTCGTGCCGCATCTCGCGTCGTCCGATCGCGACACGCTCTGGACCGGCGGCATGTTCCTCACCGAGCGCGCCGGCGGGTCGGACGTCGGCGCGAACGAGACGATCGAGCGCGATGGGCGGCTCACCGGCCAAAAGTGGTTCTGCTCGAATGTCGACGCCGACGCGGTGCTCGTCACCGCACGGCCGGAAGGCGCGCCCGAGGGAACGCGCGGACTGCGCACGTATCTGCTGCTGCAGCGCGACAACCCTGGGATCACCATCGAACGCTTAAAGGAGAAGCTCGGCGTCCGCTCGATGCCGACCGGCGAGGTGACGCTGCGCGATGCGCCGGCCGAGGAGGTCGGCGGCTTCAATGCGATCGCCGACATGCTGAACATGTCGCGGCTCTACAACGCCGTCGCATCGGTCGCGGTGATCGGCCACGCGATCCACGAGGCGCGCTGGTACATCGAGCGGAGGCAGGCGTTCGGACGTCCGGTGATCGAGTTCCCGCTGGCGCTGGAAACGATGATGGATCTCGAGGCGGAGCACGCCGGCGCGATGCTGCTGACGTTCGAGACGATCGATGCGCTGCAGCGCGGCGACGACCGGCTGCTGCGCATCCTCACGCCGATCGCGAAGGCGGTCACCGGCAAGCTCGCCGTGCCGTGCGTCTCCGAGGCGATGGAGCTGATCGGCGGCAACGGGTACATCGAGGAGAGTCCGATGCCGCGGCTTCTGCGCGATGCGCAGGTGCTGCCGATCTGGGAAGGGACGACGAACATCCTCATGCTCGATGCGCTGCGCACCGCGAACAAAGAAGCGGGACATGAGTTGCTGCTCGAGCGGATCCGTGTGCGCTTCCCGCGCGAGGCGGAGGCGCTGGTCGCGTCGTATGCGAGTCTCGACGAGCGCGACACGCGCGGCTGGGTCGACCGGCTGGCGCGGATGTTCGAGCTGACGCTGCTCGCGGAAAACGGCTACGGCGAGCACGTCGACCGGTTGATCGATCGGCCGCTCGGCCTGATCCCCGGCGCTCAGAACAAGTTCACGCCGCGCGCCTGAGCGGCCGCCAGCAGATCGAGGAACTTCGAGCGCGCGATCTCGCGCGCGCCGAGCGCTTCCATGTGCGGCGTCATCACCTGGCAGTCGATCCATTTGCAGCCGCGCGCTTTCAGGTGATCGATCAGAAAGAGGAGCGCGAGCTTCGACGCGTCGGAGATGCGATGGAACATGCTCTCGCCGGTGAAGACGCCGCCGGAGTCGATGCCGTACAGGCCGCCGACGAGCGTTTCTTCCTGCCAGACTTCGACGCTGTGCGCGTCGCCGCTGGCGTGGAAACGGAGATAAGCGTCGATGATCTCGGCGCTGATCCACGTGCCATCCTGTCCGGGACGCGGCACATGGGAGCAGGCGCGGATCACCGCCTCGAAATCGCGATCGATCGTGTAGGTGAGATCGGCGTGTTTCATCGCTTTGCGCAGCGTGCGGCCGACGTGCAGCTCGTCGAAGAGGATCACCGAGCGGCGTTTCGGCGAGAACCACGGCAGCACCGCCAGCTCCTCGTGCGGCCAGGGGAAGATGCCGTGCCGGTAGGCGTCGCGCAGTGTCTCGACGCGCAGGTCGTTGCCGACCGCCACGACGTCGGCGCGCGCGTAGCGGGGATCGGGGAAGCGCGACATCTGCTGAGAATAGCGAAGGGGCGCCGGGATGTCCCGACGCCCCTTGTCGCGACCGCGTGTTCGAGCTCTCAGTTGAAGACCACGTAACGGAAGCACGTCGCCGGCTTGCCCGAGATCGTCAGCCATCCTTCGCCCTGCGCCAGGACGGAGATGATGTTGCCGAGCGACCGTCCGGTCACCGTGACCATCACGGCGCTGTTGACGTGCACGTTGGCGTTCTGCAGCGTGATCGAGTTCTCGCCCTGCGCGAGGCAGTTCATCGAGGAGACGTACGGGCCACCCGCAGGACCGATCGGACCCTGGATGCCCTGCGGTCCCTGCGGACCTTCCGGACCCATCGGACCGATCGAGCCCTGATCGCCCTTGTCGCCTTTCGCTCCCTGCGCACCGTCGGCGCCGTTATCGCCCTTGTCACCCTTGTCGCCCTTGAGACCCTGCGCGCCGTCGTCGCCCTTATCGCCCTTCTCACCCTTGGCTCCCTGCGCGCCGTCGGCACCGTTGTCGCCCTTGTCACCCTTCGGACCCTGGGCACCGACGTCGCCGCGATCGCCTTTGTCGCCTTTCAGTCCCTGCGCACCGTCGGCACCGCGCTCACCCTTCTCACCCTGAATGCCCTGCGCGCCGTTGTCGCCCTTGAGTCCCTGCGCGCCGTCGTTGCCCTTGTCGCCCTTCGGTCCGATCGCGCCGTCGGCACCGCGCTCGCCCTTCTCACCCTGGATGCCCTGCGCGCCCTGCGCACCCGCATCACCCTTCGGTCCCTGCGGACCCATCGCGCCGGCGGCCCCCTTGTCGCCTTTGTCGCCCTTCTCGCCGCGGCCCCACGGGTCGGGGAGGAAGTAACCGATGATGTCGACCACGATGTCGGCGCTGCCGAGCTGCGAGGTCACGGTGAACATGTGATTGCGCAGCACGAACGTCGCCTCGGCTGCAGACCGCTCGCCTTCGCGCAGCACGACTTTCGACAGGCTGTCCGGCATGCCGCTCGTGCCGGGCGTGACCCAGACGACCGTCGCGTCAGACGCCGGTCCGATGGCCCACACGCGTGCCGCAACGGCCAGCGCATTGACCGGGATCTGCTGCGAGCACGGGTTGACGAACGTGCCGTCGATCAGTTCGCCGGTGGAGCGATACGAGCGGCTCTCGTTCGGTGCGAACGAAGGCCGGCCCCACTGCGGCGAGTAATGGTCCGCCTCGAGCGTGCTGATGAGACGGCAGGGGATGATTTCCTGGAACACGGCCGGTCCCACGGTGACGGCCGACGCGCCGTCGGATGCGTCGGCGATCAGCGCGGCGCGGAGCTGCACGCCGAGGACGGTGTATGGATTGTGGATTGCGGGTTCTTCGGCCACTGCAAACGTCGCGGCCAGCGTCAGCGCCAGCGCGATCAGAATGGATGTGATGTTCAGGTTTTTCATGGCTTCCTCCAGCTCCCTTTGCGGCTCCATGCCGCTTTGATGTGCCCAATGTCGGTGCGGGGAGGACATGGGCAAAGGACGGCTGGACGGAGCGGCCGTGCAGGTGGGACAAGGTCGTGTGACGTACGTCACAAACCGGGGCTCAGAGGAGGATCAGATCCTCGAGCTCATGCCGGCGATGGACCGTCATCGACGAGCGTCTGACGGTGATGATCTTCTTCTCTTTAAAGGACTTGAGGATGCGGGAGACGGTCTCGCGCGAGGTGCCGATGGTCTGCGATATCTCCTCGTGGGTCATCGACACGGAAACGCGCAATCCGCTCGCCGACGGCACGCCGGACTGATCGCACCACGACAAAAGCAGGTAGGCGAGGCGCTCCGCGGCGGAGTTGGCCAGCCCGAGGGCGCGGATCTGGTTCGCGTCCGACTCGCACTCTTCGATCAGTTGCCGGGCGATGTTGAACGAGACGTCGCGGTATTCGCCGATGAAGCGGAGGAAGTCGTCGCGCTTGATGAATTTCAACTGCGACGGCGACGACGTTTCGGCCGTGGCCTTGTAGGCGTTGCCGGACAGTACACTGGTCAGGCCGAGCGCGTCGCCGGGCGAGACGCGGCGGGTGATCAGCTTCTTTCCGCCGCCGGACGAGATGGTCAGCTTGGCCGACCCGTAGCAGAGGATGAAGAACCCACGCGGCGCTTCCCCTTCGGCAAACAAGAGCGCTCCCTCGGGGTAGACGTTTACAAAAGTGATGTCATCAAACGCCTGCAACGTTTTCGGATCGAGCTGGCAGAAGAAGCTGTCGTTCCGCCAGGTGCAGTCGTGACACCGGTCACAAATCTCAACGCCATATCTGGGGGCATTCCGCATGGAATTAATGATAACGCTGGATTAGCTCTTAGCTGTCAGCTCTTAGCTCTTAGAGTGGCGCGATCGTCGACCTGCCGCACATATCGCGTGTCATCGCGACGTTTTGAGGTCTCGCGGGTTGTTTCGGGGATCTCGAATGTTGTTTCGAGGATCTCGAATGTTGTTTCGGGGATCTCGCGTGTTGCTTCAAGGATGTCGCTCGTTGCCTCGGGGATGTCGCGCGTTGCTTCGGGGATGTCGAATGTTGTTTCGGGGATCTCGCGTGTTGCTTCGATCATGACGATCGATGACTGGCGAATGAACTTTTTGATCAGCATAAGTGCCGCATTTACCCCTCGCCCCGCGGCAGCGGGGAGAGGGTGGCCGAAGGCCGGGTGAGGGGCGGCCCCCAACGCAGAAGTTCCTTAGGAACCGGCGCAAGATTGGACGCTCTTCGGTTCTCCTAACAGCTAAGAGCTGACAGCTAAGAGCTAAAATCAACCATGCGCTCCAGGATCGCGGTTTCCCTCCTCCTGATGCTGGGGTTCTATCTCCTCGCGCTCTCGATGGCGCTGGCGCTGTTGTTCGTGCCGTACTACCAGCTCACGCACGATGGCGTGCAGGGCATCACGGTCATCTGCGTCATCAGCGGTCTCGCGATCCTCTGGTCGATCCTGCCGCGCTTCGATCGCTTCAAGGCGCCCGGTCCGCGGCTCACCGAGCATGCGCAGCCGGAGCTGTTCCAGCTCGTGCGGCGTGTGTCGGAGGCGACGGGGCAGGCGATGCCCGCGGATATTTTTCTCCTCCCCGAGGTCAACGCGTGGGTGTCGAATCGCGGCGGGATCATGGGGCTCGGCAGCAGGCGTGTGATGGGCATCGGACTCACGCTGCTGCAGAGCGTCTCGATCGGGCAGTTGCGCGCGATCGTCGCGCACGAGTTCGGACACTACGCCGGCGGCGACCTGCGGCTCGGCGTCTGGCTCTACAAAACGCGTGAGGCGATGCGGCGGACGATCGAGAACCTCGCGCAGACCGGCAACGGATTTCACAAGCCGTTCCTCTGGTACGCGAACGTCTTCATGCGCATCAGCCAGTCGGTCTCGCGCGCGCAGGAGCTCGCGGCCGACCGCATCGCCGCGCGGATCGGCGGCGTCGGCAACGCGATGGACGCGCTCATCGCCGTGCACGGCGCGGCGCTCGCGTACAACGCGTACTGGCAGCAGGAGCTGATCCCGGTGCTGACCAACGGCTACCGTCCGCCGATCGCCGCCGGCTTCTCGCACTTTCTCGGCGCGCAGCCGGTCGCCGACGCGGTGTCGAAGCAGATCAAGTCGGAGCTGAGCAGGGGAGTCGCCGATCCGTACGACAGTCATCCGCCGCTGAACGAACGGATCGCCGCACTGAGAGCGAGCGATCGCACGAAGACTCCGCCGGTCGATGCGCGCGCCGTCTCGCTGCTGCGCGACGTGCAGCGGCTGGAGTGGGAGCTGCTGCAGACGCTCTTCACCGATCCGCAGAAGGCGAAGGAGCTGCAGTCGGTGGAGTGGGAAGAGACCGCGCCGCGCGTGTTTCTGCCGGTGTGGCGCGACGAGAGCGCGAAGCACGTCGAGCCGTTCCGCGCGCTGCGCGTCGCCGACGTCCCGCGCTTCTACGCCTCGGGCGACACGCTGCAGCGCCTGCGCCTCACGCATCTGTTGCCCGACGATCGCGAGCGCGCCGTGCGCAATGCGATCGGCTGCGGCATCGCCGCCCGCCTCTACGACGACGGCTGGAAGTGCGAAGCGCGTCCCGGACTGCCGGTGATGTTCGCGAAGGAAGACCGCACGTTCGAGCCCTTCGCGCTCGCGCACCAGCTCGGGACCGTCGGCTTCACCGACGAGGAGTGGAGCGGCGCGTGCGAGCGGGCGGGGATCAGCGAGATGACTCTCGCGTGACGCGGAACGCCGCGTAGCCGAGCGCGAGAGTGATGCCGTAGATCGCGGTCACGCCGAACGTGCGCGGATGCTCCAGCGGATGCAGCGCCGAGGCGGTGAGATAGCTCGCCTTCGCCACCGGCTCGGTGATCAGCTCCCAGCTGTTCCAGCGGAGGAAGCGGCCGAGGTAGATGCCGAAGCCGCAGAGGACGAGCACCGCGAGGGAGAAGCTCCAGGCGACGCCGTTGCCCCAGCGCTCGGAGACCACGCCCTGCACGTCGGCGAGCGACGTGAAGGCGAGGAAGATGCCGGTCGCCGCGCACGAGAGCAGCAGCGCGATGTCGAACCAGAGCGGGATGCCGGGGCGCGGGCGGAGGTGAATGAAGTCGGTGGCGATGTACGGCGCGTTCGGCAGGAACGCGAGCCAGATCACGAACGACGTGATCCGCGCGAACGTCGAGCGCGCGCGGACGAAGAGCGCCGCGGCGACGGCGGGGACGACCGCGAGAAAGAGATTCCAGACGAGGAAGACGTACGTCACGCGTCCCGAGTAGCCGACGCGCACGGCGATGAGCGCGCCGCACCAGAGCAGCAACGCGGTGAACAGCAGCAATCGTGCGCGCATGATCAGTAGCTCAGTTTCAATTCGTCGCCCGACGCGTCGACGACCACATTTCCACCCTCGGCCAGCGATCCGAAGAGAATCGCGTCGACCAGCGGCTCCTTGATCTTCGTCGTGATCAGTCGGCCCATCGGACGCGCGCCGAACGACTGGTCGTAGCCATGCTTCGCCAGCCACGCGCGCCCCGCCTCGCGCAGCTCGAGCGTGACGTTCTTCGGTGTGAGCTGCGCGCGCAGCTCGGCGATGAACTTGTCGACGACCTTCTCCGTCGTTTCGAAACCGAGCGGATCGAAGGCGATCCAGGCGTCGAGACGATTGCGGAACTCGGGGGCGAACGTCCGCTCGATCGCGCCGCGACCGCGGCCGCTGCCCGGGTTGTTGCGGAAGCCCATCCCGCCCTCGGTCATCTCGCGGCCGCCGGCATTGGTGGTCATGATCATGATCACGTTGCGGAAGTCGGCCTTCTTGCCGTTGTTGTCGGTCAGCGTGGCGTGATCCATCACCTGCAGCAGGATGGAGAAGAGATTCGGATGCGCCTTCTCGATCTCGTCGAGCACGAGCACCGCGTACGGCGTCTTCTGGATCGCGTCGGTGAGCAGACCACCCTGATCGAAGCCGACATAGCCCGGCGGCGCGCCGATGAGGCGCGAGACGGTGTGCGGCTCCATGTACTCGCTCATGTCGAAGCGGATGAACTCGACGCCGAGCGAGGCCGCGAGCTGCTTCGCCAGCTCCGTCTTGCCGACGCCGGTCGGTCCGCTGAAGAGGAACGAGCCGATCGGCCGCTCCGCGTTGCCGAGTCCCGAGCGCGAGAGCTTGATGGCGTTGACGATCTGCTGGATGGCGTGGTCCTGGCCGTAGATCACCGCGCGCAGATCGCGATCGAGCGTCTGCAGGCGATCTTTTTCCGAGACGGCGATGGTGCGCGGCGGGATCTTCGCGATGCGCGCCACGACCTGCTCGATCTCGTCGATGCCGATGATCGTCCCGGTCGTCCCCAGCATCCGCGCCCGCGCGCCCGCTTCATCGAGCACGTCGATCGCCTTGTCAGGGAGATGGCGATCGTGGATGTATTTCGCCGAGAGCTCGGCCGCGAGCTGCAGCGCCTCGTCGCTGAACGCGACCTTGTGATGCTCCTCGTAGTAGTTCTTCAATCCCTTGAGGATCTCGATCGTCTCGTCGACCGATGGCTCGCCGATCTCGATTTTCTGGAAGCGGCGCGCCAGCGCCCGGTCGCGCTCGAACGACGCCTTGTACTCGGCGTAGGTCGTCGAGCCGATGCAGCGGAGTTTCCCCGAGGCGATGGCCGGCTTGAGGATGTTGGAGGCGTCCATCGTCCCGCCGCTCACCGCGCCGGCGCCGACGATGGTGTGGATCTCGTCGATGAAGAGGATCGCTTCCTTTTTCTCCAGCAGCGCGGAGATGAGCGCCTTCAGCCGCTGCTCGAACTCGCCGCGATACTTCGTCCCGGCGAGCACCGAGCCCATGTCGAGCGACCACACCTCGGCGCCCTTCAGCACGTCCGGCGTCTCGCCTTTGTGGATCTTCAGCGCCAGTCCCTCGGCGATCGCGGTCTTGCCGACGCCCGGCTCGCCGACCAGCAGCGGATTGTTCTTGCGGCGGCGGCAGAGGATCTGGATCGTCCGCTCCAGCTCCGGGCCGCGTCCGATCAGCGGATCGATCTCGCCCTTCGCCGCGCGCTCGTTCAGATTCACCGCGAAATTCTTCAGCGGATCGCCCGACGGCGCCTGCTCTTCGTCCGGCGAGACGAACGCCGGCTCATGCCGCGGCTGTGAGTCTTTGCTGATGCCGTGCGAGAGGTAGTTGAGGACGTCGAGCTTGGTGATCCCCTGGCTGCGGAGGAGATAGACCGCCTGCGAGCGCTCGGCCTGGAAGAGCGCGGCGAGCATCTGGCCGGTGTCGACCTCTTTGCGTCCCGAGCTCTGGGCGTGGAGCTGCGCGTACTGCACGACGCGCTGGAGCATCGTGGTGAGCACAGGCTGCACGGTCGTCTCGTCGGGGAGCGACTCGAACGTCTTCCCCATGAAATCGTCGAGCTGTTTCTTCAGCTCCTCGACGTCGCCGCCGCACGCGCGGACGACGTCGACGGCGTCGCGGTCGTGCATCAGGGCGAAGAGGAGGTGCTCGAGGGTGACGTACTCATGCCGTCTCGTCAGCGCCTCGTTGACGGCAAATTCGAAGGTGGCCTGGAGTTGTTTCGCGATCATGTCGGCAATCAGAGAACGCGGGCCAGCAGCCGAATCTGCCCGGCGTGATAGACATCATGCATGGCCACGCCATAAATCGTTCGCGAGTTGCTTGCCAGCGCCCGGGCGGGGAGGGTTTCGACCGCGTCCCGGAAGGCGTGATGCGACTCGTCGAGCAGCGCGAGGTCGTCCTCCCACACGCCCACGGCAGGAAAGAAATTCTTCCCCACCCGAGGGAACCGGGCGCCGCGCGAGCCGCTGATCCGCCGCCAGGCGACGAACTTCCAGTAGGCGCAGTGGAGGACGAGCTCCCAGATGTTGTGCCGTTCCGGCGCGGGGCGCAGCGATGCCCGCTCCGCGTCGATCCCGCGCAGCACCCCGCGCAGATTCGGCCCGTGCCAGGCCTTCCGGTCGTAGGCCTCGCCGACGATGCGGAGGAGGAGGGAGCGGTCGGCGTTCACACCTTCTCCATCGTGCAGAGCAGCGGATATTCGTTCTCCTGCGCCATGGCGGTCGTCTTCTCCACCTTCATCTGCGCGACCTCGAACGTGTAGATGCCGGCGACGCCGACGCCCTGCACGTGCACGTTGAGCATCACGCGCACCGCATCGTCCTCGGTCATGTTGAAGACCGACTGGAGGACCCAGACGACGAACTCCATCGTCGTGTAGTCGTCGTTGTGCAGGAGCACCTTGAAGAGGGAAGGCTCTTCGACCTTCTCGTGGCTCTCCGCGACCGGGGCCTCGCCGTACTGGGACTGGGGGGGCAGCATTCCGCGCCGATTATCGCGCGCTCGCCGCCACTTCCCGCACCACATCGGGCAGCGTGCCGAGGTCGAACGGCTTGCGCAGCACCATCCCGACGGCCGTCGGATCGATGAACTGCAGCGACGCATCGCCCGCCGCGGTCATGATCACGGTCGCCTTCAGCAGCTCCGGCCTGCGCATCATCAAATGACGCACGACGTCGAAGCCGCTCAGCCGCGGCAGCATCAGGTCGAGCAGGATGCAGTCGTAACTACCGCTCCAGAGTTTCTCGATCGCCGACTCGCCATCCTCGGCCAGCGTGACGGTCGACATCGACGCGATGGCCGCCTCGATCCGCGCGGCGATCAGCGCCTCGTCCTCGATCAGCAGCACGGTCGGCGTCTCCGGTGCGACGCGCTCCGGCTGCTTCGCCGTCTCCTCCGACGCCTCCTGCTGCTCCATCGGCATGAAGCGCGTGACGGCGGCGATCAGCTTGTCGCGCGTCAGCGGCTTGCAGATCCAGCCATCGGCATCCGACGACGAGAAGAGACGCTTGAGCCGTTCCTCGGAATGTCCCGACACGAGCACGATCGGGATGCGGTAGCGCGCGCGGATGAACGTGCCGAGGCGATGGCCGGGGATGCTCGGCATCTCGATGTCCATCAGCACGAGATCGGGGACGCGGCTGGCGAGGATCTGATTGAGCTCGGTCCACGAGCGAGCCGTCATCGTCTCGAAGCCTTCGCGCTGGCAAAGCTTCGAAGCCTCCGACAGGAACATCGGATTGTCGTCGACGATCAGGATGGTGGACATGGGGTGGAGTGCTCGGAGTCTATCAGTTAGAGGAGGAGCGCGTTCCCCGGCTCCACTTCGTACGGATTTTTCCCCTTCACGAATATCCGCGACGGCGCCGTTCCGATCAGTCGCACATCCGAGTCATCGACGCGCAGCAGTGATCCTTCGCGCAGCCCGACGACCGTCGCGTCATTGTCGTCGTGAAAGTCGCGGATCCGTTCCTCGCGCGTCTCGCCCTGATGTTTCGACGCCGGATCGGGATCGAGATAGTGCGGATTGATCTGGAACGGCACGAAGCCGAGCGCGTCGAGCGACGGCGGCCAGACCACCGGCATGTCGTTCGTCGTCTTGATCGTCGGCGCCGTGATGTTCGTCCCCGCGCTGGAGCCGATGTACGGCATCCCGCCGCGCACGCGCTCCCGGATCGGCTCGAGCAGCGCGCGGTCGTACAGCCCCTTCAGCAGGCGGAAGGTGTTGCCGCCGCCGACGAACAGCGCGTCGGCGCGAGCGAGATCATCGACCACGTCGACCTCCATCCGCGCGAAGCGCTCGCGCACCGTGTTGATGTACGTCGCGTGATCGCTCGCGGCGAAGGGGATGAACGCGATGCGGCGAAGGTCGCCGAGGAAGTCGCGGATGAACGGCTCGGCATGATCGAGGTAGCCGTAGCCGTAGACGTTGGACGAGGAGATGAGCAGGAGTTTCATCGGCGGGGATTATTGCAGGGCACGCTGCGATGCGCATCGTGTTTGCGGGAAGCCGCGAATCGGGCCAACATGAGGCATGCGACACACCATCTGCGCTCTCCTCCTCGCCGCCGCCCTTCCCGTTCTCGCCGAAGACCTCACCATCCTTTCGAAGACCACGCACGACGGCGGCCCGCCGCAGACCTCGGCGAGCTACATCTCGAGCGACCACGTGAGGATGTCTCACGGCGACGGCAAGGAAATGATCCTCGACCTCAAGACGGGCGACATGACGTCGCTCGACACGGTGAAGAAGACGTACTACGTCATCACGCGCCAGGACCTCGAGGCGATGAACGCGAAGATGCAGGAACAGATGAACAGCCCGGAGATGAAGAAAGCCCAGGAGCAGATGAAGAACCTTCCTCCCGAGCAGCAGGCGAGGATGGAGGCGATGATGGGAGGAATGTTCGCCGTGACCGTCGAGAAGAGCGGCACGTCGCGAAAGATCGCCGGCCTGGACTGCGAGAACTGGACGATCGCCATCGGTCAATTCTCGAAGTCCGAGGAGTGCGTGACGACCCAGCTGAAATACCCGCCGGCGGCGTGGGATGCGTACAAAGGGTTCGCCGACAGCATGAAAACCATGATGGCCGCGATGGGCCCGATGGCGAAGGGCGCGGCGAAAATGCAGGAGCAGTTCAAGAAGATGAAGGGCTTCCCGCTGGCAACCACGACGAGGTCGGACGTCATGGAGCACAGGTCCGTGACCGTCACCGAGGTCACCGCTGTGAAGTACGGACCGATTCCCGCCTCGGCGTTCGCGATCCCCGCCGGCTACACGAAAGTCGACAATCCGATGACGAAAGCGATGGGAAAACGGAGATAGCGGATCGCGCTCTAGGCCGGCAGGCGCAGACCGCCGGCGCCGAATCGACGATCCAGTTCGCGCGCGAAGAGCGTCGCATTGACCATGTACATGTTGACGGACGTTCGCTTGCCGGAGGCGGTGACCAGGCGGAATTCGTCGTCTGTGAGCTCGATCTTGACGATCTGATCCCACGGCAGCGATGTTCTGCCGAACGCATTCCTGAATTCGATAGTGTCGTGAGAGACGGAAATCACGCGGCTGAAGTAGTTGGCCGAGCCGGCAGCGACCAGCAGAAACACACCGCTGATCACCCACACGCCCGGGCCCGGCTCTTTCCACTCGACATAGCGGATCAGCAGCGGAAATGAAATTCCGAGCACGAGACAGAGCGGAGCGAAGAGCTTCCATGGCCAGGAGTAGTGCATTGTGAAGTCGATGCGCGAAGCATGGCTGGAAGCGGGCACCATGGCACCTATCATACGGTGCGAGCTGGATCATGACTGACCTCGAGGCCGCGCGAAGGTTCTGGGATGCTGAAACCGAGCACCGCTCGGGCGCACCTTCTCCCGGGGCCTCAGCATCGGTTGCGGCGCCGGCGCCTTCGAACGCGACATCGCGAACCACAAGCTATGCAGCCGGATATTCGCATTCGACGCGTCTTACGCCTCACTCCGTGCCGCGCAACGCGATGCACCCGGAGGCATTCACTACTTTGCCGCGGACTTTAACAACATCAAATTGCCGCGCGCAGCATTCGATGTGGTGTTCTTTCATCAGTCTCTACATCACGTCGTTTCGCTCGAGGCACTCTTCGCCGAGGTGATGCTGAGCCTGCGACCGGGCGGGCTGCTTTATCTCGACGAATACATCGGCCCGTCCCGTTTCGACTGGAACGACGAGAGACTGGCGCCCCACCGGGCGGTATACGCCGGGTTGCCCGCCGAGGTTCGCGCGACAGAGCGTCTGCAATTACCGATTCAGCAGGACGACCCGTCCGAGGCGGTACGTTCGAGCGAGATTCTGCCGCTGCTGAAAGTCGGATTCGAAATCGAGGAGTATCGCCCGTATGGCGGAAACATCCTGTCCGTGCTCTATCCGGAATTGAACAAAGAGCATTTGACCGCGACAGTGACAGACGCTTTGATCGCCGCCGATCGAGACCTCGTGCTGCGGACCGGCGAATCGTATTACGCGGTCATCGTTGCACGCCCGAAGCGAACGTTTGCCGGCTGGCGGGCCCGGCGCCGTTATATGCAGCTGGCTCAATAGACGAACGGCACAAACCGCTTCCGCGTCTTCATGTAGAGCACGTATGGCTCGCCCACGGTCTGCAAGAGCGCGGCTTCCTCGACCTTGACCCGATATGAATAAGCGATGATCGATGTGAGCACGAGGATCGCCAGGCTCGCGCAATTCGCCAGCGCCACTCCGATGCCGGTGAACATCAACATGGCGCCGGAATACGAAGGATGTCGCACCCAGCGGTATGCGCCGCTGGTGATCACCGGTTGATCGGCGCGCGCCTGCACATCACCTGTGAAGTGCTCGCCCAGCTTGTTCCAGCAGTGACGGCGGAGCAGACTGCCGGCGACGAGAAGCGCCGTTCCTGTGACGAACATCGGAAAAAGCGAGGCTGTTGAAAAGCTGGTGGACCTGATGAAGGCGAGGGGAAACGAAAGCAACAATGCCGCCGAGGTCGCTCGCAGAATGAGCTGAAGCGAGCCCGCGTCTTTTGATTTGTTCTCAGCGACCGTTCGGCGAGCGCGCGACACAATCGCAAACTCCGGGACGAAAGCCCAGACATAGATCGCCCAGAAGACGATCGCATACGGCCAGGTGAAGACCAGCGGACGCATTTCCGGAATGCTACGCCGCGACTCGCGTGGCGACAACTCCTCTCCATCAGGCAGTAACATGAGACATGCGAATAACGCTGGTCATCTCCACGCTCGAGGGCGGTGGCGCGGAGCGTGTCGCTGTAAACATGGCCAATTACTGGGCTGCGAAGGGCTGGGAAATTACCATCCTGACCACCGACTTCGGCGGTCAGGCTTCTGGTTACAGTCTGCATCCGCGTGTCAGGCATCTCGATGTGGGAAATCCGCGGTTCAATGATCTGCCGCTGAGCTCGCAGGCAGCAGCGCCGCTCATCGGCTTGATCAACGGCTGCTCTCCATCCGAGCGCGCTGTGTTGATCCCGCTGACGACTGACATCCTGAAGCTGCGAGACGCGATTTTGAGCACGGCGCCGGAAGTGGTGATTTCGTATATCGACCGGACGAACGTCTGCGTGCTTGCGGCCACTCGCGGCCTGGGCTTGCCGGTGATCGTAAGCGAGCACTGTGACCCGAACGAGAATTTCATCGGCGCGGAATGGGAGCTCCTTCGCCGCCGCCTTTACCCCGAAGCGAGTCATGTCACAGTGCTGACCGAAGAAGCGCTCGACCGTTTTTCATCGGTCGTGGGCATTCGAGGTCGAGTCATTCCGAATGCCGTGACGCCGTCTGTCATTTCAAGTTCTGATGAAATGGCGCCGCAGAAGAATGGCAGGTTGCTGCTGGCCATGGGCCGGCTGGCCCATGAAAAAGGCTTCGATCTGCTTCTGCGTGCGTTCGCGCTGATCGCGGAAAAGCATCCTGACTGGACGCTGGAGATTCTGGGGGAAGGCCCGGTTCGTCCTTTCCTTGAATCATCCGTTCAGAGGTATGGACTTGCAGAGCGGGTGCGCTTGCCGGGCTTCACACGCCGGCCCTTTGATGCCATGCGCCGCGCCGATCTGTTTGTCCTGTCGTCGCTGGACGAAGGCTTTCCCAATGTGCTGCTCGAAGCGATGGCCTGTGGGATTGCGGTCGTGAGCTTCGATTGTCCGAGCGGGCCACGTCACATCATTCGCCACGGCGTTGACGGAATCCTCGTGCCGCCGCGCGACGCCCGGGCGCTGGCGGCGGCTTTGGATCGCCTGATGGGAGACGAAGCCGAGCGCAAGCGACTCGCCGCAAGAGCGCCGGAGGTAGCCGAGCGTTTCGGCGTGGAAAAAGTCATGAGCATGTGGGAAGAGCTGGTCTTCGTCAGCCGACGTGTTCGATCAGTTGGAGCAGAGGCTGATAGATCACTTCCGTGACCACGGCGGAAAGACATGCGGTGATCATGAAAACGGAGACTGACAGCAGAAGACGGGTGAGCGGAGACTCGAACACAATCTCTTTGACCAGGACAAAGAGGACCGCTACGACTACGAAGGGCCATATTACGGTGGGCGTGCAGACCCGAAGCACGACGCGGGTCGCCAATGGAACGTCGGCGCCCAGAGATTCAAAGAACGTGGAAAGCAAGGGAACGCGGCGAGAAAACACGTACCCGTTCCAGACCACGTACCAGGCTGTCAGCAACGCAACAAGCCATGCAAGACGCTTGTGGCCGGAATCGTTCATCAGACGCGATCACTCCTGCGGTTTCACGCCCAGGTAGCCGCCGGCGATCATCGCGGTGTTCCACACTTCGCCCGACTCGATCGCGTACGAGCGGTCGAAGAGCTCTTCGGCTTTCGCGCGATCGCCCTTGAGCATGTAGTAGGCACCGAGCTCCGCGAGTCCCTTGTCGTCCTTCGAATTCATGGCCAGAGACTTCTCGAACGTGGCGCGCGCCTTGTCCCACTCTCCCGCTTCCCAGTAGACGCGGCCGATGCGCCACCAATCGGTCGACTCCGGCTTGTGCGCCGTCACTTCGTCGAAGATCGCCTGCCCCTCGGGCTTCATGCCGGCGAGGTAATAGACCCGGCCGATGCCGATGCGCTCCCAAGTTCCTTTGCCCGCTTGTTTGCGGCCGAGCTCGAGCAGCACACGCCCCGCCTCTTTCGGTTGCTTGCCGTGATAAACCCCCGTGTCGAATCCGCGCGCCATTGCGGCGCCGACCGCGATCCCGAGCGTGAAAACAAGCAGGAGAGCAATGATCGATTGTTTCTTCATCCCGCTATCGTAGCCCGGGTTGAGCTCTCGCGTCGCTCGTCTTGTAAACAGACGAACGATCGGGCTGTCTGATCGCATATGAGGACGGCTTTGACCATCATGGCGGCGGCATTCGCGGTCGCGGCGCACGCAACGACTCTCACGTGGATCCCAGGTTCGACGACGAAAGTGGAACAGATGATCGGCGACTGCGATTACACGGCCCAGGCGCAGACGGGACAATGCGTCCCAACCACCAGCCAGACGGGCATCCGCGCCAGAGTCCTCGGCACCGACCTTGGCGCGTCGTTCGAATCTGCCGGCCGGGTCATTTTTTTATTCGGCGACACCATCAGTCCGTCACCCTCCGAGAACTACCTCGCCAGCGACACAGTGGCTTCGAGCGTCAGCACCGATCCGTCCAAACGATTGTTACTCGACTTCTTCACGAACAATGACGGCTCGCCGTACTTCGTGCGCATCCCCGGCGTGAGAATGGGTGCCGGCGAGGTGCCCCACGCCGGGATCCGGCTCAACGGATCGACGTATGTCGCAGTGAATACCGGCATGGACATCAATCTCCCCGACCCGAACGTCAATGAGTATTCGGTACTGACCCGGTTCGATGAGACCGCCCGTCGCTTTACGGTCCTGCGGACGATTTCTTCGCGGCCGAATGGAAAATTCGTCACGACCGCGCTGCGCCAGTCCGGAAACGACGTCTACATCTTCGGTCTGGGCGTCTATCGGGGCAGCGATGTTTACCTTTCCGTCGTCGCAGCGGCTGATTTCGAGAGCGGACGGGGAACGCGTTATTTCACGGGACTGGTGCAGGGGCAGCCGACATGGAGCACATCCGAAGCGGATGCCGTGCCGGTCGTACAGGACAATCCGCTGAACATACCGAATTACACGCCGGGCATCGGCAACGTGTCGGTGATCTACTCGAACGAGCTCCACCTCTGGCTGATGACGTACGACAGTTTCCGCAGCTCACCGGAGACCCAGGGGTTCTACTTCACGTATGCCAGTGAACCGTGGGGACCGTGGCAGCGACCGCAGCTCATGTTCAATGCCACTCGCGACGGTGCGGCCGGAACGTTCATTCACGACCCGCGCATCTCACCGAGCGACCGCCTGACCGGACCGACGATCGGCCCCAATGATCCGGTCACCACGCCGGGCGGTCCATATGCGCCGTACATGATCGAGCGCTTCACGCGTGTCGCGGGCGGCACACTGTCGATCTATTACACGCTGTCGACGTGGAACCCGTACACGATCGTCATGATGCGATCGGATTTCTCGGTCGCGGAGGGATCATCGCGACGGCGGAGCGCGCGGCATTAGCCGTCGCGGATGGCCGCCGCGGCGATCACGTGACGCGCCGCCTTCGGTGGCGACGCTGTGAGTTGCGCGTTACCCCGAGTTAGGCGGCGAATCGTTCCTAATCGGCGCTCTGTGCTCGTATTAGCAGGTCACGTCTAGCACGGACTCGTGACGTTCTCGTTCTCCTTCAGCGTGCGCGGCGCTTCCTGCGTCACACGCCAGCGAGCCGTCGAGCTGCACGCGCAGCGCCACGTTACAACATTTGCGATAGCATCGAAGCTTCAATGAATCAGCAGCGATCATGGCTCGAGGATCTTGCGCGTTCTCTCAGTCGACGAACTGAACGCATCGACCCGCCGGGTTAGCCATCGAGGCCAGCGCTGATCGATTGACAGGCGCAGCACTCCAGCCCGAATTGATTTCGTCATGGCGTGCTGGCGAACAAATAACACACCCTTTGTCCATCGGTCTCTTCCACTTCGGAAAGAGAGTTGACCTGGTACTCATTCTTCTTGCCTTCGATGGGAAGAATTCCGCCGACCATCAGCCCTAGCGAGAAGTCTTCTCGCCGCTGAAAATGCAATCGGAGTTGTTCGATGCAGCCAAGATAGTTCCGGCGCGAAATGAAATCAGGCGTGTGCGGAAAGAATGCCCACCAAGAATGACGAAGATGCAGCACTGCTCTCGTTGTGAGACCGTTGTTTTGCGGCCAGTCGATTACGATGCGATAGCGTTCATTACCCTCACTCTCGAACACGTGGATTCGTGTATGAAAGGAACTGCCACCGGCGAAGGCGGTTACGGAAACGAGTAGGCTTAGAGCGAGGAGCGTTGCAATTCGCACGGGACCTGATTCTACCTCCTGATCAAGGCGGGTCGACATTTTGTCGGAGACGAATTCGTGTTCGGCGGTTGTTGCGATGGTTCCGCACGGCCGGCCAGCGTTTTCACGACCGTCTCGCAAAGCGGCCGAACGACGCTCGCTAAGCCAAGCGGGTCAGCGCTAGAGCAACCGCTTTGCGGTCAATCACGAAATGCTCATTGCTCGCTGCGCTGCCACCGAAGCTAGCCTGCGCCGAGCAAAATTGATGCCGCGAATGCGGCCACCTTTTTCTCGTCCGCCTAACTAACACTTACATGGCGTCAATATCTATCCGCCCTAGTGCCCGCGCCGCCGGTAACGTCGACCGGCCATCCCGCGCTGGTCACTCCGTCCCAATGACCCACTTCTCATACAGATCGCCCGGCAATTCGCGCACGAAGCGCGACGGCTCCATCAAAATGTCCATTCCGCCGCGATCGCGGGCCATTACGGGGAAGACGAGATAGAGCTCTTGTTGGGCGCGGGTGACGGCGACATAGAACAGTCGCCGCTCTTCTTCTTCGCCGGGGATTACCAGTTCGCGGGTGCCTTGCTCGTCGACGACCGGCGCGTCGGAGATCGTCCCTTCCAGCAGCGGCAGCGCTTCGTGCACGCGGGTCGGGTCGACGCGGATGATGCCGCCCGGCACGCGTAATGCGCGTTGCGACGGGAAGCGGCCGTCGGCGAGCCAGATGACGAAGACGATGCGCCACTCCAGTCCCTTGGCCTGATGCACGGACGACAAGACGATCTTTTCATCCTCGGGGCCGACGACCGCGACGTCCTCGCCGGCGATCGGATTGGCCAGCGCGACCTCGTCGAGGAATTGCTCGACGTCTTCGTAGCGCAGCGCGTACTGCGAGAGCTGTTCGAGATCATCGAGCCTTGCCGAGGCGTTTGGGAACTTCGAGCGCGCGTAGTCGGCGTAGCCGCGCTCGACGATCAGGCGGATCGTTTCCGAGGGGTTGTGGCGCATTGATTCGGAGGCGATTAGGCGCAGGACGCTGCGCAGTGATTCGAGTGAGCCGGCGAGGGCGCGCCCCTCACCCCCGGCCCCTCTCCCCGCGGAGCGGGGCGAGGGGAGTGTGTTGAGGAAGACATCCAACGGATTCGGCGCGCTGCCGATCCGGCCCCACACTTCGCTCGCCGTTTTCTCGCCCACCTTCGGGTAGAGCTTCAGCATCCGCTTCCACGACAGCTCGTCGCGGCTGTTCGTGACGACCTTGAGGTACGCGAGCACGTCCTTGATGTGCGCCTGCTCGAAGAAGCGGACGCCGCTGCGGATCTCGTACGGGATCAGGCGGCGCGACAGCTCCATCTGCAGTTCGAGTGACTGGTAGTGCGAGCGATAGAGCACCGCGATGTCGGAGAGGTGCTCGCCTTCGTCGCGCAATTCGAGAATGCGCTGGGCGACGAACGACGCCTGTTCGAACACATCGTCGGTGCCGACGACCGCCGGGTCGGGCCCGTCGCCGCGCACCGCCTGCAACTCCTTCTGAAACTGGAAGCGATTCGCGGCGATGGAGGCGTTGGCGAGGTTGAGGATCTGGCGCGTGGAGCGGTAGTTGGTCTCCAGCTTATAGATCTTCGAATCGGGGAAACGGAGCGGGAAGGTGAGGATGTTTTCGAACGACGCGCCGCGGAACGAATAGATCGACTGCGCGTCGTCACCGACGACCATCACGTTGCGGCGAACCGAGGACATCCCGTCGATGACGTCCGCCTGCAGCTTGTTCGTGTCCTGGTACTCGTCGACCAGGATGTAGCGGTACCTCCGCTTCAGCGGCTCGGCGATCTCCGGCTTCTCCTCGAGCAGCAGCTTCCAGTTGAGGAGCAGGTCGTCGAAGTCCATCGCGTTCGCCTCGCGCTTGCGCTCGCGATAGCGGCGGAAGACGTTCACGATCTCGTCGCGATACATCGCGAAGTGCGGGTAGTTCTGCTCGAGGTGGATCTCCAGCGGCGTGCGCGTGTTGATCAGGAACGAGTAGATGTCGATGAGGACGTCGCCCTTCGGAAAGCGCTTCTCCAGCGTCTTGATGCCGAGGGAGGAGACGGCGGATTCCATCATCTCCTTCGCGTCTTCCGAATCCATGATCGAGAAGTTCGAGCGATAGCCGATGGCGTCGGCGTGCAGGCGGAGGAGGCGGTTGCCGATGGAGTGGAACGTGCCGCCCCAGATGCGCCGCGTGTCGATGGTGACGAGCTGCTCGACGCGGCTGAGCATCTCGCGCGCCGCCTTGTTGGTGAACGTGACGAGGAGGATGTCTGACGGATCGACGCCGTCCTCGATGAGGCGCGAGACGCGGTAGGTGAGGGCGCGCGTCTTCCCCGAGCCGGCGCCGGCGATGACGAGCATCGGCCCTTCGCCGGCCATGACCACTTCGAGCTGCTCGGAGTTCAGGTCTTCTTCGTAGCGGACGCGATACTGCTTCTGCGGTTTCGCCGGCTGCTTGAGCGTGTAACGGCGGATCTTTTCGGTCACGGGAGAAGAATAGCTGTTGAGCGATTGAGCAGCTCTAGATCCACTTCTTGATCTTCGGCCACAGCTCGGTCATCGACACCTTCGGCTTGCGGCAGATGTGGATCGTCCAGTGCTCGTACGGCATCGAGTACGGGTGCGCGACTTCGCCGGCGGGGCGGACATCCTCGAAGAGCCGCTCGAGAACCTCGCGATCGTCGTCGAGGACGATCAGCACGTCGCCGGTCGCGCCGCGCGGGCCCCAGAGGAAGTAGCTCTGATGTCCGCTGATGGCATTCGGCAGTCCGTACGTGGGACCGAAGTGATCGATGGCGCCGGCCTGGCCGTAGTTCTGCGCGAAGATCGCGCACTTCGCTTTTTCCTCCGGCGTGAGCGTGTCGTACGCGCGGGCGACGGCGGCGGCCATCTCCGGCCAGCCGAACATGTCGGCGTACTGCTGCGGCAGCGGTCCCATGCGATGGTTCTCCGTCGCCGGCGGCTCGAGATGCATCGCCTGCCGATAGCGGATGAACGTTTCGGGCGGGAGGATCGGGATGGCGTATGGCGCGAGGAGCACGCCGCCGATGACGAGCACGATCGTCGTGGGAATCAGCGCTCGCCGAGGTAGTGCGATCGCGCCCGCGGCGAAGAGCATCGGATACGCCGGCGCGAGGTAGTAGATCTTTCCCTTCATCACCACGAACTCGATGAAGAGCGCGATGAACGCGAAGCCGAGGGCGCGATAGCGCCGCTCGCGGATCAGCCAGACGATGCCGAGGATCCAGATCGGCAGCGTGAAGGGATGCATCAGCAGGAGCTGCCCGAGGAAGAACGACAGCGGCGTGACCGGCGCGTTCTTGTGGCTGTGCGCGATGTTGTTCAGCAGCTCGTACGTCGCGAAGTCGTGCTGCACTTCCCAGATCAGGTTCGGCAGGAAGATGAGCAACGCGAGCACGCCGCCGAGCCAGATCCAGGGCCGCGCGAAGTGCCGGCGCTGCGACGTCAGCAGCATGCCGATGACGAACGCCGAGCCGAAGAAGAGCGTCGAGTGCTTGTTCTCCAGTCCGAGGCCGGCGAGCGCGCCGAAGAGGAGCCAGAGCTTCTCGCTGCCGCCGTCGAAGATGACGATCGCGACGTATGCCATCGACATCCAGATCAGCGGCTCGAAGACGTTCATCGATAGAAAGTGTCCGGCCGAGAGGTACATCGGCGCGACGATCGAGCAGAGCGCCGCGAGGTTCTGCGCGAAACGCGACGCGCCGAGGCGGCGGGCGAGCATGCCGGTGAGAAAGACGATCGCGGAGCCGGCGACCGCGGCGACGATGCGGATGCCCCACAGCGTTTCGCCGAAGAGATGCCGCGCGATCCACGCCACGAGCGCGATCATCGGCGGCTGATCGACGTAGCCCCACGCCAGGTGATGGCTGCACGCGACGTAATAGAGCTCGTCGCGGAACCACCCGTACTGCGTGAGGCAGGTGAGGTGGATGAGGAGCGTGGCCGCGGCGAGGAGCCAGAGGTCGCGTTTGGATTGCATGTCGTCGTTATACGAGGTTGCCGGTTGCCGGTTGCCAGTTGCCGGGTTCGCGATGCTGGCAACCGGCAACTGGTAACTGGCAACATAGCGCCATGCGTCCCCGCCTCGGTGCTCTCATCGCGGTCATCTTCTGGGGCATGTCGTTCGTCGCGACGAAAGCCGCACTGCGCGAGGTGTCGCCGGTCACGATCATCACCGTCCGCTTCGTCATCGGCGCGGTGATGCTCCTGGCGATCGTCCGCAAGCTCCCGCCGCGCGCCGCGTGGCCGCAGCTCGCGTTGATGGGCTTCATCGGCATCTTCGTCCATCAGATGCTGCAGTCGTACGCGCTGACGCTGACCACCGCGGTGCACACCGGCTGGCTGATCGGGATCACGCAGATCTGGTCGGCGATCCTCGCGGCGATCGTCCTGCGCGAGCGCTTCGGCCTCATCAAGATCCTCGGCCTGATCGGCGGCTTCGCCGGCGCGCTGCTGGTGATCACGCGCGGCGAGCTGAGCGCCGGCGTGCTCGCGCTGCCGTCGACGCGCGGCGATCTGCTGATCCTCGTCAGCACGATCAACTGGGCGATCTATTCGACGATGGGACACAAGACGATCCGCGCGCTCGGTCCGCGCCTCGCGACCTCGGGAGCGATGCTCTTCGGCGCGTTGATGCTCCTCCCGTTCTTCGTCGCGCAGGCGGGCTGGCGCGAGCTGCCGCATCTGACGCCGATCGGCTGGACGTCCGTCCTCTTCCTCTCCATCGGCTGCTCGGGCCTCGGCTACCTCTTCTGGTACGGCGCGCTGGAGAAGGTCGAGACGTCGCGCGTCGCGGCGCTGCTCTACCTCGAGCCGCTGATCACGTTCGCCACCGCGATCTCGTTTCTGCACGAGCCCGTCAGCCTCGCGGCGGTGGCAGGGGGCGTGCTCGTGCTGGCAAGCGTGGTTGCCACGCAGTACGCGCCGGCCGTTCAGCGAAACGCACCCGCGGCCGTAATGGAGTAGTCATGAAACGCTTTCTGATCCTGCTCGCGCTCGTCGTCACGGCGTGCGCCGATTCGAATGACAACAAGCCCGCGCCGATGCCGAAACAGACGCCGGGACGCTATCGCTCCGAGGGCGGGGAGTTTCCGGTCGGGGCGATTCCGAACGGCTCGCTGCACGACGCGCAGCGCAACAAAGACCTCGACCTGGTCATCGAATATCCGTCGCAGGGGCAGGGGCCGTTCCCGGTCATCGTCTTCTCGCACGGCTACGGCGCGGCGAACAGGAACTACGTCGGACTGACCGAATATTGGGCAGGTCACGGCTACGTCTGCATCAAGCCGTCGCATGCCGATGCGGGCAAATTGCGCGAGCTGCTGCGCGAGCGGCGGCAGTCGGGGAAGACGCTCGGCGAGGAGATCTGGGAATCGCAGAGCGTCGCCGACTGGCGCGATCGCGTGCGCGACGTGACGTTCATCCTCGATTCGTTCGACGCGCTGGAGGAGCGCTATCCCGAGCTGAAGGGAAAGATGGATCGCAATCGGATCGCCGTCGGCGGGCATTCGTACGGCGCGTTCGTGGCGATGCTCCTCGCGGGGGTCGAGCCGGTGCGCGACGGCAAGCCGCTGCAGCTGCGCGACGATCGGGTGAAGGCGATCATCGCCATGTCGCCGCAGGGCGTGAGCGCGACGCGCGGCCTCAGCGCCGAGTCGTTCCGCAACGTGAAGATCCCGGCGATGTTCATGACCGGCAGCGAGGATCGCGGCGCGCTGGAGTCGGAGACGCCGGAGTGGCGGCGGACCGCGTTCGACAATTCGCCTGCGGGGGACAAGTTCTTCGTGCTGATCAACAGCGCGAATCACTTCTCGTTCGGCGGCGGCTACACGCTGCCGAATCCGACGGACGAGTGGTTCGACCGGATGGACGAGATGAACGCGCAGCGTAATCCGGAGCGCGCCGGTCCGCGCACGCGGTCGGAGAACCGCTTCATCCTGCAGCGCGGCATCTTCGACTCGATCAAGATCGGCGCGACCGCGTTCTGGGACACGTATCTCAAGAGCGCGCCGGAAGCGCGGGAGTATCTCGATACGAAGCTCGGGAGCCGGGCGGGGGTGACGGTGGTGAAGAAGTAGCGGCGTCCGTCGCCGCTGACGGCGTTGTAGGTCCTGGAACCGGCCATGAATCGGCGCCCGGCAGATCGCGTGATGCCTTCACCGGTAGGGGTTTGTGCGTGAGACGACTCTCCTTGGTAACGGCATGCCTTTCAGGAACGTCCAGATCGTCGTCTCCATCCTCTCCGTGGCCAGCGGTCTGGCGTCGATCATCACGCTGGTCGCCGAGTTGATCCGGAAGCGTGTGCACGATTCCTCGCGTCCGACTCGAGTCGCAATCGCTGTCACAGTGCTGGTGGTTTCGGTCGCGGCAGGGATCATGTCTTTGCCGGCCGAACCTTTGCCGGCCGAACCTTTGCTGACGGCGCTACATGTCGACAAGCCGATGACGGAGCCACAGGCACCGATTGCCGCGTCAAAGCCTCGCGAAACTGAAATGCCCGTTCCAATTCCGAAACCGGCGGCGGCGCCCGCGAAACCTGTGCCGCTCAGCGAGATCAGGGTTGGAGAACGGGAGCGGACTATGCCCGAAGTCGTGGCGGCTGCCGACGACGCTCTCGCGATCCTTCAATCGCATTTCCCTACGGTGAGAGGAAGCCTTCGCGGCACGCAGAGCGAGCCCGATGTGGCGTTGCAGGGTCTGATCACGACCGACCTCACGCTCGATGTAAAGCTCATCGACATGAAAGGTGTCGTTCGGCAAGCGTTTACGATCACCAGCCGCGGCGGGGGTTTCACCGCCGACGCTTCGGGCCTGCAGGCGCGCGAACGTCTTCGGGATGCAATTCGGCAACGCATCGGAAAGGAACAACCGTGAAGCGAATCATTCTGGCGATGCTCATCCTGTGGAGTCCGTCGTTGCGCGCGCAAAAAACTCTCGACCAGGGGATCACCGAACTGGCAACGCAGATCACGACGAGCGCGAAGCAAGAAGAGAAACAGAGAATCGCTGTGCTCCCGTTTCATGAACTGGACGGCCAGCCGACGATCCTCGGCACGTATCTCGCCGAAGAGCTCGTGACGAAGCTCTTTCAGCTCGGCAATTTCAAAATCGTCGAGCGCCAACTCCTGGACAAAGTGATGGGCGAACTTCGAATTCAGCGCTCCGGCGCCATTGACCCGGCGACGGCCAAGGAAATCGGCCGCATCGCCGCGGTCGGCGCGATCGTTACCGGAAGCATCACGGAGCTCGGAACACACGTGGCGGTGAATTGCCGGCTGATCGACACGACTACGGGAGAAGTTTTCGGCGCCGCGCAGACGAAGATCGCGAAAGACGAAGACGTCATCAAGATCATCAACTTGACGGTGTCAGCGGCAGGCACGACCAACGGCCAGGTCACGAATGCGACGAGCAAGGCAATAGCGACAAAAGACATCGCATCTCTTCGCGTCACGCTCAAATCAGTGCTGCGAGTCACGACAGCGAACCAGATTCGGTGGACGTTCGTGTTTGAAAACCGCGAGTCGCGGCGGCCGATTGTGGTCGCCTTGAACGCTCAGAGGGAGGAAGAGACAGGGGGCGGTGGAGTCCGGTTTGTATCAAGCTCGCCTTCGATCCAGCTGAGGACGAGCGTCGTCGATGACCATGGTGCCAAGTGGGCGATTTCATCGAACGGGCTCGGAGGTATCAGCTTCGTGCGAGCAGGATTCCACGGGCGTGACGGTAGTGAGGCATACAGCCCGATGGAGGTTCCACGCCTTCTTCGCCTGCGGGATCAACTTGGACGCGATACCGATGATCCCGCCGACGGCATCACGGCTCAGGCCACTTCAATGGGCGAAGGGGGATCGAACATCACCTTCGGGGGCGGGCGCAATACGTCGCCCGTGCAATTCTTTCCGTACCGAGGCAATCGATTCGTGTCAGGTGCTACGACGTTGATCGAGCCAGGACAGAGCACGACCGTCACACTCGATTTTCACGGCGATCAGGGCGGGTCGTTGTCGGCAGCAGCACCTGTCGTTTTCCAGTTCAACAGCGAGATCGTGGTCGGAGTTGGGGACGAAGGGTCGCCGAAATCCTACTCACTCCATAACCTGACATTCGATCGCGTCAGCTTACCGGGACTGTAGGTCTGAACCTCGTCGGAGCGGCAGGTTCCTTACGTTCACTGAAACTCCCGTGCTCCCGCGCCGTAACACCGTGCGGGAGCAGGCCAATGACAGACAACATCGCACTTCAGTCGATCCGCAGTTTCTTCAATGTGGTGACCCGCGGCCGCACCTACGGCAACGTCGCGTACGTCTGGCTGGCGTTCCCGCTCGGCCTCGCGTACTTCATCTTCCTGGTCACGGGATCGGCGCTGTCGCTCGGCCTGTCGCTGCTCTGGATCGGACTGCTGCTGGCCGTCGCCTTCGTCGCCATCATCTGGTCCCTCGGCCAGTTCGAGCGGCTGCTGTCGAAGTGGCTCCTCGGTGAACCGCTGCAGACCGCCAAGAGCCCGTCGCGCAAAGTCGTCGGCTGGGTGAAGGGCGTGCTGAAGGATTCGTCGACGTGGAAGGGCGCGATGTTCCTCTTCCTCAAGTTTCCCGTCGGCCTGGCGTGCTGGGTCGCGTCGGTCGTCGCGTTCAGCGTCTCCGCCGCGTTCATCTCCGCGCCGTTCAGCACGTATCGCGGTGAAGTCGACTTCGGCTTCGGCATCCTCGAAGACCCGACCGGCGGCTGGCTGCTGACGCTCGCCGGCGTGCTGATGCTGTTCGTCACGCTCCACCTGCACAACGCGATGGGACTGCTGTGGCGGTTCATGGCGCGGCACCTGCTAGGTGTGCGGGAGGAGGCGCCGGCTCCGATGATCCCCGATGCTACGATTGCTGCGTGACGAAGCTTTCCAGTCTCGACAAACAGAACGATGATGTCCGGACCGCATGGGCGAAGGAGATCTCTCGACGGGCGGGCGAGGTAGAGACCGACGAAGACGAAGAGGACTGGCGGTCTGCCTTGAATGACATTCGCCGGGAAGTTCTGTCGCGGTGAAGATCGCGACGCATGATCTGCGCGACTGCGGTGGCAAGCCACCGCAATCCTAGGGCGGCAGCGAGCTGCCGCACTCCACATACACCCCCTCCACCCACGGCGCCGCCACAGTCGTCTCTCCCAACATCGTGAACGCCGCGGCAATCTCGCGCACGCTCTCGTTGATCGCATTCGCTTCCTGACGCGCCCAGGTCGACATGCGTGTGCGGCTCGGCGGGATCAACGTGTCGCCGTGGTGGGTCATCGGCTCGAAGTTGTGGGCGCGCAGCAATTCATCGAGTGAATGCGTGCCGAAGCCGTAGCGGTGGGGGAAGCCGAGGAGATTGTTGTAGCCGAGGGCGAGGTCCTGGTTGAGGATCGACGCGGCGAGGTAGAAGAGGGCGTTCGGGATGCGAATCACCACGATGCCTTGCGGGACGAGCACGCGGTGCACCTCGGCGAGTAGCGAGCGTAGATCTTCGATCTGCTCGAACGTGTTCCAGATGAAGACGCCGTCGAACGATGCGTCGTCGAACGCGCACTCCTCGAGTGACGCGCGGCGCGTCGGGTAGCTGCGCGAGGCGGAGAAGCGGGCGGTGTCTTCGCCGATGTCGATGCCGAGGGGCGACCAGCCCCATTCGGTCGCGACGTGCAGGAAGCCGCCGACGTAGCTGCCGATCTCCAGCACGCGCGCGCCATTTCGGAGCAGCGGACGGTAGTGCGGCTCCTTGTGACGGAACGCGTCGATCTGCACGCGCAGCATCTGCTCCATCACGTAGTCGGCGTACGGATCACATTCGAACGACGGCGCGTGATCGACGCGCACGAGGATTCCGCACGGCCGGCAGATGCGGATCTCGCCCGGCGTCGCGAGGACGACGTCGGTCCGGTCCTTCATCTCCGCCGCGTCGATGTGGCCGTCGATCCGCTGCTCCCAGAACTTCGCGCGCAGCTCGAGCTCCGCGGCGATCCGCTCGCGCGGGATGAGGAGGTCGAGGTCGCGTGCGTCGCAGTGAGGACAGGTCGTCATGCCGGCTGTCGAGCCGACGACGGCGATCCGCCGAGCACGCGCGTCCAGACGCGGCGGAACTGCCGCGCGGAGTCGAAGCCGCACTTCGTCGCGATCGCTTCCATCGTCAACGTCGGATCGTGCAGCAGCGTTCGCGCCAGCTCGAGGCGGATGCGGGTCGCGTAGTCGTGGACGGAGATGCCGGTGGTCTGGCGGAAGAGTCGCGTGAGGTGGCGCGGGCTCATGCCGGCGAGCGACGCGAGCGCGGTGAGCGACTCCCGTTTCGACGGCTGCTGGATCAGCCGGTCCTGCACGCGATGGATGCCGGGGTGGAGGTGCGCGCGGTAGTCGAGATAGACGCTCTGCTGCGCGTCCGACCCGTCGCGCCTGATGTAGACGACCATCTCCCGCGCGACCTCGGCCGCGGCCATCGGTCCGTACGCGCGCTCGATCAGCGCGAGCGCCATGTCGATCCCCGACGCGATCCCCGCGCTCGTGGTGATCTCGCCGTCGGTGACGAAGAGGCGATTGGTCAACAGCTTCGCGCGCGGGAAGCGCCGTTGCAGCTCGTTCGTGCGCGACCAGTGCGTCGTGCAGCGGCGATCGTCGAGCAGGCCCGCTTCGCCGAGGACGAAGGCGCCAGTGCAGATGGACGCGATGTGTGCGCCGGCGGCATGGGACAGTTTGAGCCATCGCACCGCGGCACGTTCCAGCTGCTCCGTCGCGCGATACGGCATCCCCGGCACGACGACCAGATCGTCTGCGCTGACATCCGGGAGCGGCTCGAGATCGGAGAGCCAGAGTCCCTGGTCGGTGCAGATCTTCTCGCGCGTCGAGCAGAGGCGAACGTCGTAGCGACGATGCATTCGATTCGCCTCGTGGAACGCCTGCAACGGCCCCGCGAGATCAAGCACCTCGACCTCGGGGAGCAGAAGGAAGATGATGTTCACGCTCTTAAGCCTTCTCCCCCGCGCCGGGGGAGAAGGTGCCGCAGGCGGATGAGGGGGTCGCTTGTTGCTCGCAACTCGGCCCCTCACCCGCCTGCGGCACCCTCTCCCCGCATGGCGGGGAGAGGGATATTTTGGCACGCGCATGGACATCGCAAACGCAAAGGCTCTCGTCACCGGCGGCTCCTCGGGCATCGGACTGGAGACCGCGCGCCAGCTCGCGCAGCGCGGCGCGCGCGTCGCCATCTGCGGCCGCGACGCCGCGAAACTGCGCCGCGCGGCGGATGACATCGGCGCGTTCGCCATCGAGGCGGACGTCGCGCGCGAGGACCACATCGTGCGCATGGTCGGCGACGTCATCGAGGCATTCGGCGGCTTCAACGTCCTGATCAACAACGCCGGCTTCGGACATTTCGCGCCATTGCTGGAGACGTCGCTCGCCGACATGCAGCGCGTCTACGCGACGAACGTCTTCGGCGCGATGGTCGTGGCGCGCGAGTCGGCGAAGCACTTCGTCGCGGCGGGGAAGGGCGGGAACATCGTCAACATCGCGTCGACCGCCGGGCAGCGGGGCTTCGCCAACGGGACGGCGTACGCGTCGAGCAAGTTCGCGCTGTCGGGAATGACCGAATGCTGGCGGGCGGAGCTGCGCAAGCACAATGTCCGCGTGATGCAGATCAACCCGAGCGAAGTGCAGACGGAGTTCTTCCGCGGACGCGCGTTCAGCGAGCGGAAGTTGCGTGCCGAGGAGATCGCGCACGCCATCGTGTCGATGCTGGCGATGGACGACCGCGGCTTCACGACCGAGATGTCCGTCTGGGCGACGAACCCGGAGTAGACTTTCAGTTTCTTCATGTCCAACGACATCCCCGACGCATCCTGGTTTCACACGTCGTGGACCACGACGGTGGAGTCGAACGACCCGGTCCAGCGTGAGCTGCTCGAGCAGCGGTACCAGACCGAACAGCTGCGACTCCTCGGCACGGCTGTGCATGTCACGGGACAGGGGATCGCGATCCTGACGCCGGCGGTCGAGGCGCTCGGTCCGCGCATCGCATTCGTGAACGACGGCTTCTGCACGATCTACGGGCGATCGCGCGACGAAGTGATCGGGCAGACGCCGGTGATCTTCGGCATCGTCGAGTCGCAGCAGGCGATCGCCGACGCGTTGCTGCATCACGTCTTCGAGCATCGCCCGTTCGAGGCGGACGTCACGGCGCGGAAGAAGGACGGCAGCGAGATCGAGATCGATCTGCAGCTCATCCCGGTCGACGACGCGGGCGAGATCACGCACTGGGTCGCGTTCATCCGCGACGTCACCGCGGTGAAGAACCAGGTCGTCGCGCTGCGGCATCAGGCGATGCACGACGCGCTGACCGGACTGCCGAACCGGACGATGCTCTTCGATCGACTCGACCGAGCGATCGACGAAGCGCGGCGCGCGCGCGGCTCGATGGCGCTCCTGCTGATGGACCTCGATCGCTTCAAGGAAGTGAACGACACGTTCGGCCATCACTTCGGCGACGTGCTGTTGAAGGCGGTGGCGTTCCGGCTGACGAATCAGCTGACCACCGCCGACATGGTGGCGCGCCTCGGCGGCGACGAATTCGCCATGGTGCTCGCCGACGCGGTCGATGCGCGCAGCGTGGCGATGGCGGCGCGACGCATCCTCAACACGCTGCAGCAGCCGTTCGTCGTCGACGGGCAGGTGCTCGAAGTCGGCGCGAGCATCGGCATCGCGCTCTTTCCGACGCACGGCACCGACGCGCGCACGCTGCTGCGCCGCGCCGACGTGGCGATGTACACGGCCAAGCAGTCGCAGGTCGGCTACACGTTCCATCGCGACGATCACGAGCCGCGCAGCGCGGAGCAGCTGTCGCTGGTCGTCGAGATGCGGCACGCGCTGGAGCGCAACGAGTTCGAGCTCTACTACCAGCCGAAGCTGCACCTGCGCAGCGGCCTCGTGACGCGCGCCGAGGTGCTGCTGCGGTGGAATCATCCGACGCGCGGGACGCTGCAGCCGGGAGTGTTCATCCCGATCGCGGAGCGGACGGGTCTCATCCGCACCATCAGCGACTGGCTGCTCGATCGCGCGCTGCAGCAGTGCCGCGAGTGGCAGGACAACGGCGCGCCGATCCACCTCGCGGTGAATCTCTCGGCGAAGAGCCTGCAGGAGCAGACGCTGCCGTCGAAGATCAACGAGGTGCTGAAGAAGTGGGGGATCGATCCGCGCTTCCTGAAGATCGAGATCACGGAGAGCTCGATCATGGCCGATCCGGCGCACGCGCTGGCGATCATGTCGATGCTGCAGTCGATCGGCGTGCGGCTGTCGATCGACGACTTCGGCACCGGCTATTCGTCTCTGACGCATCTGCGCGAGCTGCCGATCGACGAGATCAAGATCGACAAGTCGTTCGTGACGGGGATGAACAGCTCCGACGCCGACGCGGCGATCGTCCGCACGGTGATCGACCTCGCGCACAACCTCGGCAAGCAGGTGTGCGCCGAGGGGGTTGAGGATGAGGCGACGTGGCGGCGGTTGTGCGAGATGGGATGCGATCTCGCGCAGGGCTACTGGATCTCGCGCCCGCTGAACGCCGCGGATCTGCGGCAGTGGCTGACGGATACGGGGTGGGGATTGACGGTGCGCCGATAGGCCGCGCTACTGCGCCGTAATCCTCGCAATCCTTCGTACCTCCCGCCGCATATCCGAATCATGATCGGGGATCGGCGGCGCGCCCGGGATCTCCGTGTGATTCAGGGAGAGCGCGTCGGGCCAGACTTTCGTCGTGGCCGCGACTGAGCCGTGCAGCGGCGCGAAGATCGGCAGGTAGGCGATGCGCCAGTCCATGCCGAAGGCGCGGAACTCGACGGCACCGAACGGAAAGCGGACGTTGCGCGGAGGCTCGGGACGCTCCTCCGTGGTGAAGATCTGGCGGAGGTGATCGGAGGAGTAATCGGGAGTCGCGGGCTCGGCCTGCTGCGCGTACGCGGAGCCGGCGAGGATGGTGAGGGCGATCGCAATGATGACTTTTCTCATGGTGACCTCATCCGTTGAGACGCATCTCTACGGTTGAACGTTCGGCGCCGGTCCGATGATAACGGTCCACGGAAAGGGCGAACATCCATTACCCATCATCTGCGCGTCGTATGCCACCGAGTAGCGTCCTTCGGCCGACATCACAGTCGTAACCCATGCGGGATTCGTGAGGTTGAGGTAGATCCAGCCGCCGACGTCGCCCGAGCTCGACAGCGGCGGAAACATGCTCGCGGAGGTCGGCGTGCTCGAGGCGGCCGACAGCGTGTAATACACGGTCTGGTAGGCCGCGATACGGACCTCACCGCCCATCGTCGTCGGGGTTTCATGCTCGTCGAAGCGCACCTTGTCCCTGATGGGAAGCGCGGTGCCGAAGTTCTGTGCATACGACGCGCAGTCCGTCCCGCCGACGAGTCCCTCGCGCCAGATCTGCAGGTTCGTATTGAACGCTCCCGTGCCCCCTTGCAGGAAGCGCGCGGCGAATGCCGACGGCAGCGGCTGCCGGCGATCGATGTGCGGCGATTCGCGCGGCGTGTAGCGGTCGTAGAACGTGCGCGGAAGATTCGGTGTGACTTTCGCGCCCGCGAGTCCGCCCTCAGGAATTGCGCGGATGTGGACCAATGGACTGGCACTGGCGTAATTGCCGATCGTCGGATCGGGATTGATGTGCTCGTAATCGCCGATCAGCACGTTGTCGTAAAGCAGCTCGTCGTAATACGCCTTGTCGTTCGGGAACGTGGCATTGCACGAATTGACGACGTCGATCGTGGCGTAGCCGATCGCCGCCTGATGCACTAATCCGAGCTGACCGGCCAGGCTGCACGACGGCCCGCGTCCCGTGGTCAGAATCGAGCGCACGTCGGCGAGCAGTGCCTCGGACAACTCGGTCGGTTGACACGGTATCGACGCGTGATTCGGATTCATGTCATTCGGCAGCGAGCGCTCGCCCGCTCCAGTGAGGAACCCGGAGGTCGCTCCAGAGCGCAGCAGCCAGTAGAGATTCACCGGCTGCACGTCATAGCCGGTCAGGAAGAGATTGAAGTTCATGACCGGATAGGCGAGGTCGGTCCAGAGCGTGACGCGGGCGATCTGCGGATATTGCGACGTATTGACGACGGTGAAGATCGTCGTTCGTGCGCCCGTCAGCGGCTTGTCCAACTCGACCTCGAAATACGGGAGCAGCAGCGTCGCCGCGGGAGCCACGCCGATGTCGCAACTATCGTCGTTGTTCGTAGTCGCCGCATTGGCAGCAACGGCGATCAGACACGCGAGTGCGACGGCCGCGCGTCTCATGGCTGAGCGTTCGGCGCCGGTCCGATGACCGCTTTCGCTGCCAGAACGGGCGAACACCCATTGCCTAACATCTGCGCGTCGGACGCCCCCGAGTAGCGTCCTTCGGCCTGCATGATGGCGGTGACCCAACTCGGTTTCGTGAGGTTCAGGTAGAGCCAGCCTCCTACGTCCGCACCCGAAAAGAGCCACAGCGGCGGAAAAATGTACGAGGAGGTTGGTGTAACCGAGGTCGCGGGCAGAGTCACGGTTATGTACTGATAGGCCGCGATTCGAATCTCCGGGTTCAGCTCCGTCGGGTTTTCATGCTCGTCGAAGCGCACTTCCTCTGTGACGGGGGTCTTGAAGTGTCCGAAGTACCGGTTACAACCAGTTCCGCCGGTGATCCCCTCATGCCAGATCTGCAGATTCGTATTGAACGCTCCCTGGCCTCCTTGCACGAAGTGCACGGCGAATACAGACGGCAGCGGTTGCCGGCGATCGATGTGCGGCGATGCGGGTGGCGTGTAGCGGTCGTAAAACGTGCGCGGAAAGTTCGGCGTGACTTTCGCGCCGGCGAGCCCGCCCTCGGGGATCGCGCGGATGTGGACCAATGGACTGGCGCCGGCGTAATTGCCGAACGTCGGATCGGGATTGACGTGCTGGTAGTCGCCGATCAGCACGTTGTCATACAGCAGCTCGTCGTAATACGCCGTGTCGTCCGGGAAGGTGACGTCGCATGAATTGACGACGTCGATCGTCGCGTAGCCGGTCGTCCGCGAGTGCATCGTTCCAACCTGACCGGCGCCGCACGACGGCATGCGTCCCGTGGTCAGAATCGAGCGCACGTCGGCGAGCAAAGCCTGCGGCAACACTTCGCGCGGACACGGCGTCGATGCATGGTTCGGATTGAGATCGTTCGCGAGCGACCGCTGGCCCGGTCCGGTGAGGAAACCGCCGGTGGCTCCGGTCGTCAGGACGTCGTACAGATTCACCGCCTGCACGTCATAGCCGGTCAGGAAGAGATTGAAGTTCACCACCGGATAGGCGAGGTCGCTCCAGAGCGTGACGCGTGCGATCTGCGGGTATTGCGACGTGTTGACGATGGTGAAGATCGTCGTCCGTGCGCGCCCCGGAGGCCTGTCGAGATCGACCTCGAAGTACGGGAGGAGCAGCGTCGCCGCCGGTGCCACGCCGATGTCGCAACTGTCGTCGTTGTGCGTCGTCGCCGCATCGGCAGCGACGACGCACAACAGCGCGAGTGCCACGGCGGCGCGTCTCACGGCACTGTGTTCGGACCCGGCCCGATCGTCGCGCCGCTGGCCGTCGCGGGCGTGCAGCCGTTGGCCAGCGCCGTCGCGTCGACCGCGGTCGAAAACCGCCCTTCGGCGAACATCGACACGGTGACCCAGTTCTGACTCGCGCGCGTCCTGCTGTACGCGGCCGATCCGCCGTTGTTGAGATTGAGGTACATCCAGCCGCCGACGTCGGCGCCGGCCGGGGGTGGATAGTTGCTCGAAAACGACGCTGTACCGGATGTTACGGGCAGCAGGGGCACGAAAAGCTGGCAGAGGATCGGGAGGCAGGGTGCGAGCCCGGTGGGATTTTCGTGCTCATCGAAGCGAACCACGTCGGTGACGAACATCGCGCTGCCGCCGTTCTTCGGGTAATCGGCGCACGTCGCACCAGCGCCGGTCACGCCCTCGCGCCAGATCTGGAAGTTCGTGCTGAACCCGCCCGAGCCGCCCTGGATGAAACGCGCGGTGAAGGTCGACGGCAACGGCTGGCGGCGATCCATCTTCGGCGTCGCGCGCGGCGTGAAGCGGTCATAGAAGGTGTAGGGGAGATTCGTCACCGGCGTCGGCGCGCCCGCCGCGCCGCCTTCCGGAACGGCGCGGATGTGCACCAGCGGACTCCCGCCCGCGTAGTTGCCGGTCGCCGAATTCGGATTGATCGACTGGTAATCGCCGGTCAGGACGTTGTCGTACAGCAGGTCGTTGTAGAACGCCGCGCTGTCGGGGAACGAGAGGCCGCAGGTCTTCACCACGTCGATGGTGACGTAGCCGATCGCATTGGCGTGCGTGAGGCCGATCTGATTGGTTCCGCAACCGGAGATGCGGCCGATGGTCAGCGCGTTGCGGATGTCGTTCATGATCGCGGCCGGAACGGGGCCGGGATTGATCGAGCAAGCGGCGATGGCGTTCGACGCGAAATTCGGATTGGCATCATTGAGAAGCGAGCGCGCGCCTTCGTCGGTCGACGAACTGGTACCACCCGGCGGCGCGATCACCGCACGCACCAGCACGTCGTAGAGATTGATCGACTGCACGTCGTAGCCGGTGAGAAACAGATTGAAGTTGAGCGCGGGAAAGCCGAGGTCGCTCCAGACCGTGATGCGGGCGATCTGCGGCACCTGCGACGTGTTCACGACGGTGAAGAGCGTCGTACGCGCGACCGACTGCGGGGCGTTGACGTCGACCTCGAAAAACGGCAGCAGCAGCGTCGCGGCAGGGAGGAGCGCGATGTCACAGCTGTCGTCGTTGTTCGTCGTCGACGGCGAGCCGGAGGGGAACGTCCCGGCATTGAGCGCAACAGCGATGAACAGCGAGAAAGCGAGGACGATCGTTTTCATGGTCTCTCCTTACGGTGTCGTGTTCGGTCCCGGCCCGATCGGTTGCTCGTTCGATGCCGCGCGCGTGCAGCCGTTGGCGAGCATCGTCGCGTCGAATGCGGCCTGGAACCGTCCCTCGGCCGACATCGACGTGACGACCCAGTTCTGACTCGGCCGCGCCTTGCTGTAGGCGGTCGAGCCCTGGTTGTTCAGATTCAGGTAGAGCCAGCCGCCGAGGTCACCCGAGGTCGAGTGCGGCGGTAATCCGGCCGATGCCGTGGAGATGCTCGAGGCGGGTGGAAGGATGATCAGCCCGGGCGGCAACGGCGGGTCGATGATGATGTTCCCGAGCGCGGTCGGATTCTCGTGCTCGTCGAAACGAATGGTCTGTGTGACCGCCATCGCCGTTCCGAGGTTTGCGTTGTAGGTCGCGCACGAGGCGGTCGGCGCGACGACACCTTCACGCCAGATACGCAGGTCGGTGTTGAGCGTGCCCGTTCCGCCCTCGATGAATCGCGTCGTGAACACACTCGGCAGCGGCTGGCGGCGATCCATCGCCCGCGCGTCGGACGGCGTGTAGCGGTCGTAGAACGTGTAAGGGAGGTTCGTCGGCACCACCGCGCCCGGCAATCCACCTTCCGGCACTGCGCGGATGTGGACCAGCGGAATGCCTCCCGCGAGGTTGCCGGTGATCGGACTCGGATTCACCCAGAGGTAGTCACCGGTGAGGACGTTGTCGTAGAGGAGGTCGTTCATGTACGCCGGATCGGTGGGGAGGGCGAGGCCGCAATCGGCGGCGAGGTCGATCGTGACGTAGCCCTGCGCGGTCGTGTGCGTCGAGCCGACGCGTCCGCTGCAGTTGCGGATGATGCCGACGGTGAGCGCGGTGCGGACGTCGGCGAGGATGCTGTCGGGGATCGGAAAGGGCGGGCCGGTGGAGCAGGAGATCGACGCGCCCGGTTTGAAGTTCGGGTTCGCGTCATTCGGGAGCGAGCGCGAGCCGGCGGGGTCGTGATTCGTCGTGCCGGGGAGCACGCCGCGCGCGATGACGTCGTAGAGATTGACCCCCTGCACGTCGTAGCCGGTGAGGAAGAGATTGAAATTCATCACCGGGTACGCGAGATCGGTCCAGAGCGTCACACGCGCGATCTGCGGCCGCTGCGAGGTGTTGACGACCGTGAAGAGCGTCGTATTCGCGAGCCCGAGCGGCGCGTTGATGTCGACGTCGAACCATGGAAGGAGCAGCGTCGCCGCCGGGAGGACCGCGATGTCGCAACTGTCGTCGTTGTTGCGGGTGGTGGCGGATGCGGTGGTGAAGACGAACAGCGAGAAGAGCGCGGCCAGGAACCGGTTACGCGTCGTCATATGCCCTCAAGTACGGAACCGCTTTCAGTTTCGTCACAACCAACGCCCTCATCGCCCGTTTAGCCTTGCGGACCAATCACGCGAAAGGGAACGAAATGTTCAGGACGTTCATGGCATCGATAGCAATCACCGCGATGGCGGCAACGGCAGTGGCGCAGCAAGAGGAGCGCGACAAGGTCCCGGTCAAGTACACGTGGGACCTGTCGCAGATCTACGCAACCGACGAAGCGTGGCGCGCGGCGAAGGAGCAGTTCGCGACGAAGATGCCGAAGGCGGCGGAGTTCAAGGGCACGCTCGCGCAGTCGCCGCAGCAGCTCGCCACCGCGCTCGACACGGTCTTCAATCTGAGCAAGGAGCTCTCCCGCCTCTACGTCTACGCCGCGATGAAGTCCGACCAGGACACGCGGGTGTCGAAATACCAGGCGATGCAGCAGGAGATGTCGAAGATGGCCACCGACTTCGGCGGCACGACGTCGTACATCGAGCCGGAGATCCTGCGCATCGACCGGGCGAAGATCGAGGCCTGGGTGAAGCAGGAGCCGAAGCTCGGCGTCTACGCGCACTACCTCGACGACATCGTCCGCCGCCAGCCGCACACCGGCAGCGAGGCGGAGGAGAAGCTGATCGCCGACGCCGGCCTGATGTCCGAGACCGCGGGCGACGTCTTCGGCATCTTCGCCGACGCCGACTTCCCGTATCCGAGCGTGACGCTGGCCGACGGCAAGACGGTGCGCATCGACAAGGCGTCGTTCAATCAGTACCGCGCGGTGAAGAATCGCGAGGACCGGGCGAAGGTGATGGACGCGTTCTTCAACGCGATCGGCAAGTACCGCGCGACGTTCGGCTCGACGTACAGCGGAAAGGTCAACAGAGACCTCTTCTACATGCGCGCCCGCCACTACGACTCCACGCTCGCCTCCGCGCTCGATCAGAGCAACATCCCGACCTCGGTCTACACGTCGCTGATCTCAGGCGTGCACGACAACCTCGGGACGTTCCATCGCTATCTCAATCTGCGCAAGCGGATCATGGGCGTCGAGCAGCTGCACTACTACGATCTCTACGCGCCGCTCGTGTCGAACGTGAAGCTCGACTATCCGGTCGAGGAAGCGGAGAAGCACGTCCTCGCCGCGGTCGCGCCGCTGGGCAAGGACTACGTCGCCGTCATGCAGAAGGCGATGAACGACCGGTGGATCGACCTCTATCCGAATCCCGGCAAGCGCGCCGGCGCGTATTCGCAGGGAGGTGCGTACGACGTCCACCCGTACATGCTGATCAACTACAACGGCCAGTACAACGACATGTCGACGCTGGCCCACGAGCTCGGGCACACGATGCAGAGCTACCTCTCGAACAAGACGCAGCCGTATCCGACGGCGGACTACCCGACGTTCGTCGCCGAGGTCGCGTCGACGTTCAATGAAGCGCTGTTGATCGACTACATGCTCAAGCAGATCAAGGACGACGACGCCCGTCTCTCACTCCTCGGCAATTACCTCGAGGGGATCAAGGGGACGGTGTTCCGCCAGTCGCAGTTCGCGGAGTTCGAGCTGCGCGCGCATCAGATGGCGGAGAAGGGCGAGCCGATCACCGGCGAGGCGCTCGACAAGCTCTACATGGACATCACGAAGCAGTACTACGGCCACGACAAAGGGGTCTGCGTCGTCGACGATTACGTGACGCACGAGTGGGCCACGGTGCCGCACTTCTATCGCAACTATTACGTCTTCCAGTACGCGACGTCGTTCACCGCCTCGGCGGCGTTATCGGAGAAAGTGCTCGCCGGCGACAAGGCGGCGACGCAGCGCTACCTCACGTTCCTCTCCGCCGGCGGCTCGAAGTATCCGATCGAGTTGCTCAAGGACGCGGGCGTCGACATGACGACCGGCGAGCCGCTGCAATTGACCGTCAGGAAGATGAACCGGATCATGGACGAGATGGAGAAGATCCTCGACAAGCGCAAAGGTTGATCGGCAGTGAATAAGGACCAGCTGGTTTTCGCCGGCGCGTCGATGGTGATCATCATGCTGATCGCCCTCGCCGCGCAGTTCCACTGGCTGCCGGGCGGCAAGGCGAAAACCGTCGTGGTCTTCATCGCCGGCTCGTCGGCGATCGTCGCCCTGTGGCTCGCCGGCATCCCGCCGTCCTGGTTCTCCGGCTCGAAGACCGGGTTCGGCATGACGTTGTTCTTCCTCGCCAGCGCCATCATCGGCAAGACGGAGGAAGAGACGTCGTTCCGGATGCCGCTCATGCTGGGGGTGGGGTTGACGATGCTGGTGGCGAATGTGGTGGGGTTCGTGAGGGAGCACTGGTGAGGGGAGCGTGAGGCCGAGTGTCGAAGTTCGAGATCATCAGCCCCATCCGCGATATTGAAACGATCGCCTCCGGTCACGGCATCCACGATCTTCAGATCCTAACAAAGCGCTTCGGTGCCGGTAACTGGCGAAAACTGAAGGGTTTCGCCGTTGTTCGCTTCGCAAATGGCACGGTCGCTGAAGCGGAGCTACACTGGTATGAAGCGCATGGCATTGGCAAGCGGTGGATCAAGGTAAAGCGCGTCATTCGAAGGCGATGAACAACGAAAAGCATTACGCCGTCTGCGTCCGAAACGACGAGTACGAGGGAACGTTGGAGCTTCGCAAAATCTACGAAGTCCTCGACGATCCCGATGCGGAGCCGCACGACATGGTCCGCGTGATCGACGAATCGGGCGAGGACTACCTCTATCCGCGCCAATGGTTTCTTCCGATCGAGCTGCCGCGGAACATCGAAGACGCGATCGCTGAAATCGCGCAGCGATAGGAAGATGTGACATCCCCCGTCGCCCGCCTCCTCGCCATCGCCACGCTCTGCCACGAGCCGAACGATCGCTACACCGCCTGTGTGCGTTATGCCGACAGCGGTGAGGTCACGCAGATCGTGGTGAAGCCGAAGCGCATTGACCTCGAGACGCTGACCGTCTCCGAATGAGCAAATGCTGCGGGCGAGGTTCGAAAAACTTCGCTCCCTCGGCGCCGCGCAAGCAAGCTTGCGCAATCCACGGCGGCAGCGAGCTGCCGCACTCCTTCAATTCAGGTGGATCTGGAGAGTGAAGTTGTAGATCACGTCGACCGGTACTCCATTCAGCGTTCCCGGTTTGAACTTCCACTCTCTGGTCGCGGCGACGAACGCGCGCTCGACGCAGGCGTCGATCGGTTTGAGCGAGCGCACCGCCTGCACGTCGCCGTTCCGATCGATGACCGCTTCGAAGATCAACAGGCTTCCCGTCCGCCCAGCTCCGCAGGCGGAGTAATCGGGATCGACTTTCCTGATGAGGACCGGCGCCTTCACGTCGCCGCCGACACGAAGCGGTTGATCGAAGGATGGGACGGGAAACGGCGGATAACTGCGCACGACCGGCTTCCGCACTGGCGGTGCTCCCGTCGGAGCTTCGCCGCACGCGTAGAGCGCGACGATCATCATCATCAGAACGACGTGCTTCATTTCTCGATCAGGTACAGATCGGACAGCATCCGCGTGTACGAATAGACCACCGTCTGCCCATCCGGCGTCACCAGCACCGGCCCCACGTTGATCAACCCCGCGCGATCGGACGGCACGACCTCGCGCCACTTTTCGCGCAGACCGGTGACGAGATCGATCTTCGTGACGATGGCGGGGATACGGCCGAAGGTCGCGACATACAAGAACCGGCCGTCCGCGCTGAAGCGGATCGGGACGTCGGAGCCCTGCATCGGCGCGACGAGCTGCGGCGCTCCGCCGTCCACCGGATAGAAGTAGTAGTGGCGATCGGCCGCGCGCCCGAGGACTCGCGTGCTGTCTGGCGTGATCATCGTGCCGATCACGCCGTCGGGCGCGACGCGCGCGGGCGGGCCGCCGGCGATCGACTGCACCCAGAGATGCGGCGGCTTGCCCGGCTCGTTGCCGGAGAAGAGGATCCGCTTGCCGTCGGGGAACCAGCGCGCGACGCGATGATTGATGGCGTCGCGCGTGACGGCGCGCGGCTGACCAATGCCGGTCGGCAGCATCATGATCTGCGCCGGCATCCGGTTGCGCGGGATGGAGAGCACCGATTGCCCGTCGGGCGAAAGCGACTCCGTGGTGCCGTCGCCGATGCGGATGGCCGGGGAGCCGTCGGTGCGGCGGTAGTAGACGCCGTAGATCGAGCCGCCCCCTTCGCCCGACTCCGACAGGATGATCGTCGAGCCATCGGCGGAGAGATCGCGCGCGATCGAGTAGTCGAGCCACGAGAGATCGCTCTCCTCGTTGCGCGTGGGGAGCGAGGCGTGGACGTTGCTGCGGATGTTCTGCTGCGCCGCGAGGATGCGGCCGTCGCGCGAGATGTCGAGCAGCCAGATCCAGCCGGCGCTGGTGTTGACGATGCGATCGTCGCCCTTGAGATCGACTGCCGCGATGGCGCGACCCCACGGCTGTTCCTCGGCGAACCAGATTTCTTTTCCATCGGGACGCCACGCCAGGCCTTCGATGCTCTGCAGCTCCGGAGTCAGCGCGCGCGCCTTCGAGGTGGCGAGATCGATGACGGAGACGAGTCCGCGATCATCGTTCGTGAAGGGATGATCGATGAACGCGATGAAATCGCCCTTCGGCGAGAAGCGCGGCGTGGTGATCCAGCCGACGGTCTGGTAGAGCACCTTGCCGATCGGATACTCGAGGCGGCAGTGGCCATCCATCGTGCGCACGATCGCCAGCGCGCGTCCGTCGGGAGACCAGTCGGCGGCCTCGACGTCGTTCAGCAACTCACGCGGCGCGCCGCCGTTGATCGGCACCTGCGCCAGCGTGCCGCTCTCGCGGAGGTAGCCGGTCGGATGGCGATGAAGGGAGATGGCGAGCTGGCCGGTGGAGGAGACCGAGAGGATGTCGGCGTCGCCGAAGCCGAGGTCGCGCGATTCGGGGGAATCGGCGCGCGCGGTGTAGACGGCGATCGGATTCCCGGCCCAGCGAGCGCCGTAGAAAATCGTCTGACCGTCGGGGGAGAAGCGCGCGTTGAAGATCGTGCCGCTGCGGAACGTCACGCGGCGATATTTCGGCGGCGGCATGCGGCCGTGGCGCGTGCCGGCGAAGTAGATCGCGGCGAATGCGACCGCGATGGCGGCGGCGAGCAGCAACGGCTTGACCATCGCGCGCGGACGGAGGCGCGGGAAGCGGCGGTACGAGATCGCCTGGCTGGTCAGTCCGGAGAGCGCGCCGATGTCGAACGCGAGATCGCGCGCCGACTGGAAGCGCTCGTCGGGATTCTTTTCGAGGCAATGGCGGACGGTGCGCTCGAGCGCGCCGGGGACGCGGATGTCGAGCTCGATGAAGTCGGGCGGCTCGTCTTTGAGGATCGAGTTGAGCGTCTCGATGGGGGAGTCGCCGCGGAACGCGGGCCGTCCCGTCAGCATCTCGTAGAGCATCGCGCCGAAGGCGAAGATGTCGGAGCGATGATCGCCGGAGCCGCCGCGGATCTGCTCGGGCGACATGTAGCCGACGGTGCCGAGGAGTCGGCCCGGCTCGGTCGGCGTCGACGGAAGCGTCGGCGCGTGGTCGTCGTACGGATGCGCGGCCGCCTCGGCGGCGACGCCGGGGACGCGCGGACCGATCAGCTTCACGAGGCCGAAGTCGAGGATCTTCACCTGGCCGTCGCGGGTGATGAAGATGTTCTCCGGCTTCAGGTCGCGATGGATGATCCCTTTGTCGTGCGCCGCGCCGAGGCCGCGCGCGATCTGCACGGCGTAATCGGTCGCCTTGCGCGGCGAGAGCGGTCCCTGCCGCAGTCGGACGCGCAGCGATTCGCCTTCGAGCAGCTCGCTGACGATGAAGTGCTGATCGTTGTCGGCGCCGACGTCGAAGACCGCGACGATGTTCGGATGATTGAGCATCCCCGCGGCGCGCGCTTCCTGCTCGAACCGGCGCAGCGCTTCGCCGTCGTTGGAGAGATTGCGTGAGAGGACTTTGAGCGCGACGTCGCGACCGAGTCGCGTGTCGACGGCGCGATACACCTCGCCCATCCCCCCCGCGCCAACCTGCGCGGCAATGCGGTACGGACCGAGCTGCGTGCCGGGAACGAGCATCGCCTGCGGAAAGATAGCAGTGCCCGAGCTACTTTCCGCTCATCTCTTTCAACAGCTCCGGCGACTGCTGCACGTTCTTCAGCATGAACATCAGATACCGGATATCGACGTTCACGTTGCGCCCTACCGTCGGGTTGTAGCCGAAGTCGTTCGCCACGTTCTCCCACACGCGATCGAAGTTCACGCCGACCAGCTCTCCGCGGCCGTTGACCGTCGGGCTGCCTGAGTTGCCGCCGGTGGTGTCGGCATCGGCGAGAAAGTCGACCGGCACCTTCGGATTTTTCTTCGCCAGCGCGAGCAAGGCCTTCGGTGCGTTGAACGGCTCCTCGCCGGTGTCCTTCTCCAGCACGCCCTCGAGCGTCGTCTGCGGTTCGTGCCAGACGCCGTCGCGCGGCGCGTAGCCCTTCACGTGCGCGAAGCTGACGCGCAGCGTGGAGTTCGCGTCGAACGCGACCGGCTTGCCGGCGTGCGCCATCACCGCGCGGCGCCATTCGGGACGGAGGCGCGAGATCGTGCCTTCCCAGCGCGACTTCCGCTCGTCGAGATCGCGGATGTCGCGGTCGAGCGTGAAGGCGAGGTCGAGCAGCGGATCGTGCCGCGCGTGCAACTGCTCCGGCGTTTCGTTCAGCATCTTCGTCCGCTCGGCGGGATCGAAGACTTTCGTCTGCGCGTAGAGGTCGTCGACGTTGATCGACTTCAGCGCTTCATAGCGCGTGGCAACGGACGCGAAGATCCGCTTGTCCGACGGCGCGAAGAAATTCTTCTGCTCGCGCGCGAGGCGATCGGCGAGGCGCGGCAGGTTGCGCTGCATGTAGAGCGCGTCGCGCTCGGCGTCGGGCTTCTGCCGCTCGATCGCGGAGCGGACGATCGACGTCGAGAGAAAAAGCGACTTCGGTCCGAGCGGCACGTTCGACGCGTTCGTGCCGTAGAGCTGCGTGAGGATGAAGTCGCGCTCCCACGTCTTGCGCTGCTCGGCGATCATCTCCGCCAGTCCGCGGTACGCGTCGACCGCATTCCTGAACTCGGGCCGCGACGACGCCCACTTCAGCACGACGTCGTCCTCCGCCATCTGCTTCTCGACGATCGCGCCGCGCTTGAATCCGGCGAGCTGGCCCTCGGCGTTCTTGAAGCGATTGCCGAGGGTCTTGAGGTTGTCGGCGACGAGGATCTGCGCCTCGGCGTTTCCTTTCGTCGTCTCCTCGAGGATGCGGATCCATTCGCCGTACACGTCGCGGCGGCGCGTGAAGAAGAGGTCGCGGCGCTCGAGCATCTCCGCCGCGGTGAGCGAGCGGTAGGTGATGCCGGGATAGCCCATCACCATCACGAAGTCGCCGGTTTTGATGCCTTGCTTCGCGATGGGGAAGAAGAACTCGGTGTGGTACGGCTTGCCGTCGACGTAGGCGCGGCCGATGGCGAAGTCGCCGGTGTGGCGCGGCCACATCCAGTTGTCGATCTCGCCGCCGTACTCGCCGACGGAGCGCGGCGGCGCGTAGGCGAGGCGGACGTCGGAGAGCTCGAGCTGGTCGGCGAGGATGTACTGCACGCCGCCGTCGAACGACGCGACGCGGCAGCGCGTGGATGGACGCTTCTCACATTCGGCGACGAGCTCGTTCGAACGGCGCTCGATGGCGCGATGACGGTCAGAGTCCGAGGAGTTTGGCGGGATCGCCGCGAGGATCTCTTTCGTCACGTCGGTGAAGCTGCGCGGGATCGTCAGGCGGAGCGCCTTGCCCGGGAGCTCGTCGTTGCGCGACTTCGCCACGAAGCCGTTCGTGATGATGTCGTTCTGCGGCGTGGCGTGCTCCTGGAGGATGGAGAAGAGGCAGTGGTGGTTGGTGATGAACAGGCCGTCGGGCGAGATGAAGCCGCCGGAGCAGCCGCCGACGTTCACCGTCGCGGCGAGCAGGCCGGTGCCGCGCTTCGGATCCCACAATCTCGACGGCGCGATCTGCAGCCCTTCCTTTTTCAACGTGGCCGGATCGATCTGCAGCACCTGCTGCGGAGTCCACTTTCCTTCGAGGGCGAAGGCATTTGCGGCGAAGAGGAGCAGGAGGAGGGCGGGCAGGAGGCGTTTCATGCGGCCGACATTTTTGCACGCAAATCCGGATGTGCGACCGGACCGTAATGTCGGCATGCGAGTCAGAGAAATCGTTGCCGCTTTGTGTCTCGTGGCGATGCCGGCGTTCGCCGCATCGAACCTCGTGGTGAATGGTGATTTCGAGCTGAACGGCGGGCCGGGGACGAACAAGCTCACCGCGTGGGTGATCGCCGACCAGGCCGGGAGCTCGGGCAGCTGGTACGCGCAGACGGGCGCGTTTCCGATGCCGCCGACGGAGCGCTGCTCGAACGAGTCGGTGGCCGCGCCGCCGTCGGGCTTCGCCGCGATGTCGAATCAGAGCTTCAAGGGCTCGCACGTCATGTATCAGGACATCGCGCTGCCGGCGCTGGCCACGAAGATCACGCTGACGTACGACCTCTTCATCTACACGCACGGCGGGTTCGCCAATCAGCCGACACTCGACTTCAACATCCTGCCGAACACGCAGTTCCGCGCCGACGTCGTCGATCCCGCCGCACCCGTCGCGGACATGGGAAGCGGCGTGTTGATGAACGTCTATCAATCGAAGCCGGGCGATCTGCGCTACGCGCCGTACGCGATGCAGACGGCCGACCTCACGCAGTTCGCCGGACGGACGATCCGCCTTCGCTTCGCCCAGGTCGACAACGTCGACTGCTTCAACGCGGGCCTCGACAACGTGTCGATCACCGTCGAGGCGTGTCCCGCCGCCGCGCCGTCGCAGCTCGCGATCGCCCATCAATGCAATCTCGGATGCGAGTCGGGTGTGCCGATCTCGTTCTTCGCGACGTCGCAGAGCTACGTGCCGCAGGCATGCGATTCGTTCGCCTGGGATTTCGGCGATGGCAGCAGCTCGGCATCGGCGAATCCGGCGCACACGTTCGCCCATCCCGGCACCTACGCTGTGAATCTCACGGTCACGAACGCCCTCGGATCGACGAGCGCGCAGACGAATTTGACGATCGCGTCACCGCCGCCGAGGCAGCGCACGATCCGGCATTGAGTCAGTGCAGGAACATCGGCATCCCCATCACATCCGCCACCTTCGGGCGGTAGTTCTCGGGATCGTAGAAGCGGTCGATGTCGACGCGCTTCTTGGCGATGCCGCCGACCTCGATGTCGACCGCGTTGTAGCGGCCGTCGACGACCGCGACCATCTTTCCCGTCTCGCCGCGATACATCAGGTCGGCCGCGAGACTGCCGAAGTTGTTCGCCACGAGCTGGTCGAGTGAATCGGGCGCGCCCGAGCGCATCAGGTAGGCGAGGCGCTGGTAGATCACCTTGTCGCGCGTCCGCGTCTCGAAGTAGTCACTGATCACATTGCCGATGCCGCCGAGCTTGCGATTGCCGAAGGCGTCGGCCTCGCCCGATTCGATCATGTTGCCGCCGACGACGGTCGCGCCCTCGGAGATCGTCACCACCGCGTAGTTGCTCGGGTTGTCGCGCTTGTCCTGCGCCAGCATCTCGTACAGGCGCTCGCAGTCGAACGGCACCTCCGCGATGATCGCGCGATCGGCGCCCGCGAGGTACGAGCTGAGAAGGCACGTCTCGCCGGAGTAGCGGCCGAACAGCTCGACGACGAGGAAGCGCTCATGCGAGCCGGCGCCGGTGCGGAGGTCGTTGATGAAGTTCACGGCGCGCGTGACGGCGGTCGAGAAGCCGAGGCAGTAGTCGGTGCCGTAGACGTCGTTGTCCATCGTCTTCGGGATGGCGATGAGCGGGACGCCGTGGTCGTCGAGCTCGCGGGCGAAGGTGAGCGTGCCGTCGCCGCCGAGGGCGACGAGTCCGTCGAGGTCGAGGAACCTGATCACGTCGAGCGCGAAACGGGTCAGGTTGTAGCGGCCACGCTCATCGGGCTCGCCCTTCAACGTCTCGAGATGCGGCGGCACCTGCTCCGCTTTGACGATCAGCGGATTGACGCGCGTCGTATGCAGGACCGTGCCGCCGCTGCGGTCGATGGTGCGCGTGTTGGCGCGCGTGAGCGGCATGATCCAGTCCGAGTTGTCGGCCGCTTTGTCGGGGACGATGTTCAGCAGCGACGCCCAGCCGCGGCGGAGGCCGATGATCTCGCAGTCGCACGAGTCGAGCAGACGCCAGACGAACGATTTGATCGCCGCGTTGAGGCCCGGGACGTCGCCGCCGCCGGTGAGGATGGCGATGCGCTTGCGCATGCGTCTTCGGTTTATACCATTCGTGATCCGCCTCACGCGCGCGGCGACGGCCGCGGCCGATATTGATGCGGATGATTCACACTCTCGTCGTCGCCGCCATCCTCGCCGTCACGCCGACCGGCATGGCGCCGCTGCCTCCGCAGTATCTGCAGAAAACGGAGAAGGGCTCAGCGCGGTATCGCTTCTGGTACGTGACCGGCTGGGAGCACAAGGTGTTTCTCTACGCTGACTCGCCGACGCCGACAGAGCCGAAGTGGCTGACTCAGATGGCGCAGTCGTTTCGCTGGCTCAAGGTGCCGTGAGCCGCGCGTTCGCCTTCGCCTCCCCCTCGGGGAAGAAGACGACCTTCAGCGCTTCGTGACGATCGAACCGGCCGACGCCGTCGTGGAAGTCGTTCAGCGAGTCGTACGTCGCCTGCACCACCCACTCGACGTCGAGTCCCGACCGCAGGAGCGCGAGCATGCGCTGCCACGTCGAATACATCCGCCGTCCGATCACGCCTTGCAGCGTCACACCTTTGAAGATGACGTTGCGCGTGTAGTCCTCGATCGTCACGGCGTGGCCGGCGGGTAATCCGAGGAGCGAGAGGAAGCCGCCCATGCGCACGGCGTCGAGAGCGAAGTTGATCGCGGCGGGGGAGCCCGACATCTCGAGCACGACGTCGACGCCGACTCCTTCGGTCAGCGCTTCGATGGCGCGCTTGACGTCTTTCGGATCGGACGTGCGCACGTTGAATGCGTGCAGGTTGGCGAAGTTGCGGCCCGCCGCCCAGCGGCGCGCCGTCTCCAGCGCGTGATCGCTGACGTCAGTGACCACGACCGTGCTCGCGCCGCTGTGCTCACAGATCGCCGCGGCCATCGCGCCGATCGGGCCGAAGCCGGTGATCGCGACCGATTTTCCGGCGAGGTCGATGACCTGCGTGCAGTGCACGGCGTTGCCCAGCGCATCGAGGAATGCGCCGACGCGCGGCGGCACGTACGACGGGAGCTTGATGACATTCGACGCCGGCACTTTCACGAATTCGGCGAACGCGCCGTCCTCGTGCAGGCCGTAGATCTTCGTCCGGGTGCAGATGTGCCCGTTGCCGGTGCGGCACTGCGGACATTCGCCGCAGACGACGTGCATCTCCGCGGAGACGTAGTCGCCGGCGTGCAGCTCGCCTTCGAACGCGCGCTGGGCGTTCGACCCGATTTCCTCTACGAATCCGCAGAATTCGTGGCCGTAAATGCGCGGCGGCTGCACGGAGTCGCGGATCGACGGATCCCAGTGGTAGATGTGCTTGTCGGTTCCGCAGATGGCGGTGGCGGCGACGCGGATCAGGACTTCATCGGCGCCCGGCTTCGGCTTCGGACATTCGCGGACCTCGGTACCTTCCGGTCCATCGAGAGGCTTCGATTTGACGACGGCGATCATCGGCCGCGAATGTATCACTAGGCCGTCGTCGCGCGCCGTAACTGTCGGCGCACGTAACGGAATGCGGCGTCGATCCACTGATCGACGGCCGAAGGAGTCGGCGTATCGACGTGATGCACGTGCACCGGCAAGTCGGACGCGAACTGGTTGACGGCCCAGATCAGCTTGTCGGGATCGCGCACGTAGCAGTTTTTGTGCAGTCCGCCGTCGACGAGATAGAGGCGCTTGTTCGATGCACAGGCTTCGTACAGCTGGTGCGCCATCCAGACCGGCACCGATTCATCGGCGCTGCCGTGAATGATCATCAGCGGGACGTTGAGATGCTTGAGCACGGTCTTCGTGTCGAAGAAGTTGCCGGCGACGAGATGGAGCGGGATGCGGGGCCAGGTGGCGCGCGCCATGTCGGGCAGATTCGTAAATGTGGACTGCAGGATCAATCCGTCGAATGGATGATGACGGATGGCCTGCGCCGCGATGGCGCCGCCGAGGGAGTAGCCGTAGAGGATGGAGGGGAGATGCTTCGGCCGGATCGTGTCGTGGAAGCGCCCGGCGGTGATGGCGTCGGCGACGACGCCGGCGTATGTCGGCGTCCCTGTGCTCTTGCCGAAGCCGCGATAGTCGAAGAGCATGGCGTTGATGCCGGAGTCCTGCAGCGGCCGGACGATGGACGCCATGTTGGTGAGGTTGCCGGTATTTCCGTGACAGAGGACCGCTGATGCGATCGGCTTCTCGGCGCGGCAGTACCAGCCGTGCAGCATCTCGCCGTCGTCGGTCTCGAACCAGAGCTCCTCGACGAGCTCGCGATTGTTGCCGGTGTGGATGCCGTAGTCGGCGGGGTTCCACGACTTGTCGGGCTCGCGGCTGGGACAGAAGAGCTGAGTGTGGCGAAAGATGCGCCGGGCGAGGTCGAGGGCGAGGAAGGTGAGCCCTCCGGCGATCAGCGGCGTGGCCGCCGCTTCTGCGAAGCCGCGATATTTGTTCGCTCGCCTCACTTGCATCATTTTCCTCCGGCTGAGTTCATTGAGCAAGCGCGATGCCGGTGATTGTTGCGCGAGGTGTAACGTTGCACGGTATGTACGTCGAAAGCCGGACACGCGTCCGTTACAAGGAAACAGATCAGATGGGTATCGCCCATCACTCGAATTACATCGTCTGGTTCGAGATCGGCCGCACGGACCTCTGTCGAGCAACCGGGATCACTTACAGAGAGATCGAGGAGCGCGGCCGCCTGCTGGTAGTCGTGGAGATCGGCTGCCGCTATCGCACGCCATTCCGCTATGACGACGAGGTGATCATTCACACGTCGGTTGCCGAAGCCGCGAGCCGCTCGATGAAGTTCGCCTACGAGTTGCGCGATGCCGAAGGCGGTGCTGTCCGCGCTACAGGATTCAGTGTCCACTTCTGGTTGGACAAGGAGACCCGCCGCCCCGTAACCGCCGACCCCGACGTGATGCGCGCATTCGCGGCGTATCTGCCGCGGGGGTGAGAACGACCGGGAGCGCCTCCGGCGGGCCGGCACGGCCGGCAGCGTAAGTCTTTAGGGCTTGGCCAACAGACGCTGCCGGCCGTGCCGGCCCGCCGGAGGCGCCCTCGTCGTCCCTCGTGCCCGTCAAAGATGCGCGAATGGGCCCTTCAGGTACTGCTCAGGGCTGGACACGAAGAGGTGTTTGTTGGCCTCGGAGGTGAAGTAGAAGATGTGGTTCTTGTACTCCACTGTCGGCGTCGTCGCGCGGATCGAGACCTTCTGGCCGTCGACTGGATCGAGGCCGATGGCGGGGGCGAAGGGGAGTTGTGCGCGGACGTGCTCGTCCTGGGAGGAGAGCACTGGGACTTCCTGGTTGGGGGAGAGGTTCAGTGGTTTTGGCGACGGCGCTTCGTCCGGGAGGACGGGCGGGGGCTGCATCGGGCCGGGGCGGGGATCGGTCGAATCGATCGTCTGGATCTCCGCTTTCACCACTTGCGACGACTTCGGTTTGGACACCCGCTGCGGGGAGCGGGAGCAGGCGGCGAGGAGGATCAGTAGAAGAGCGGCGCGCTTCATCAGCCTGCCAGTGTGCGAACCATGTTCCAAAAGGGGAAGGGGGTTGGTGCGAAAGGGGGGACTCGAACCCCCACGGCTGTTAACCACTGGCTCCTGAAACCAGCGCGTCTACCAGTTCCGCCACTTTCGCACTCGGGAACGTTTGAGGGATGGCGATTCTAAAGGCAACGTGAGGAATGTCAATCGCCTGATTGATATTCCAATGATGAATGCTTCCAGCGTCTCCGCAAAGCGGCTATTCTGACCCGGCGATTGTGCTCGAGTCCGCGCCTGCCTCACGCCCCAATTATTCGAACGAGATCTGGAACGTTCCCAACGCTCTCACCCTTTTCCGCATCTTCCTCGTTCCCTTCCTCGTCGTCGTTCTGCTGACGAAATTCTCCGGCAGCGAATACGCCGGATTGACCATCTTTCTCGTCGCCGCGATCACCGACTTCTTCGACGGCTACGTCGCGCGCCGCTACAACAAGATGACCAAGCTCGGCGCGCTGCTCGACCCGATGGCCGACAAGCTGCTGATGTCTGCCGCGTTCATCTCCCTCGTCGAGCTCGGGCTGGCGCGTGCATGGATGATCGTCATCATCATCGGCCGCGAGTTCGCCGTCGACAGCCTGCGCGCCATCGCCGCGCAGCAGGGGGTCACCATCGCGGCGTCGCCGCTCGGCAAGACGAAGACTGTCTCGCAGGTCGTCGCGGTCTCGCTGCTGATCCTCAGCTACGAGTTGGGCGAGTACAAATTCATCGCCGAGCTATCGCTGTGGGTGGTGATGCTCTTCGCGCTCGTCTCCGCGGTCGACTACTTCATCAAGTTCTCGCGGGCGATCTTCTTCGATCACTCGAGCAATAGCTTGTAGACGTCGTTCTTCCGCAGGCCGAACTTCTCCGCCACCGCCTTCACCGCGTCATTCCGACGCATCCCGCTGTCGCGCAGTCGTTCGAACTCCGCGACGATCTCCTCATGCGTCGCCTCGCGCTCGCGCTTCATCGCCGCGCCGAAAACGAGCGTGATCTCGCCGTAGATCCGGTCGCGGGCCTTCAACGTCTCCAGCACTTCGGCGATCGTTCCGCTGATGAACTCCTCGTGCATCTTCGTCATCTCGCGCGCGACGGTGACCTCGATGTCGCCGAGGACTTCGAGCGCGTCTTCGAGGGAAACGATCACGCGCTCCGGCGATTCGTAGACGATCGTCGTGTGCGCGAGCCCCGCGGCGCGGCGGTAAAAATCGCGGCGGCCGTCCTGGCGATGCGGAGGAAATCCGAGGAATGTGAAGGGGAGGGGAGCGATCCCGCTGGCGACGAGTGCGAGCACGCCCGCGAACGGTCCGGGGATGGGCTCGATCGTCAGGCCGCGCTCGCGCGCGATGCGCACGAGGCGATAGCCCGGATCGGAGACGAGCGGCATGCCGGCGTCGCTGACCATGGCGATGATCTCGCCCCGCGCGATCCGGTCCGCAAACTCCGCCGCTTTCGCATCCTCGGTGTGCTCGTCGAAGCGTTCCGCGGCGGTGTCGATGCCGAAGTGTGTGAGCAGCTTGCGCGTGTGGCGCGTGTCTTCGCAGAGGATCACGTTCGCCGATTTCAACGCATCGACGGCGCGCGGCGTCATGTCGGAGAGATTGCCGAGCGGCGTGCCGACGACGAGAAGCTTGCCGGTCATCGACGTGCCTCGAAACTGCGCGACAAAAGAATCGCCGCACTCGCCGCGACATTGAGCGACTCGACGCGTCCCGAAGTCCGAATGGCGAGTGACTTTGCGCGCCGCGCGATCTCCGCCGACACGCCCTGCCCTTCGCTCCCGAACACGATGATCGCGCCGCGTGCGGGAGGATCGTCGGGCGAGCCGTCGGCGGCGGTGACGAACAGCGGCCACTTCAGATCATCGATCGTCACGTTCGCCACCGGCACGTTGAGGATCGCGCCGGCCGAGGCGCGGATCGCTTTCGGCGAGAACGGATCGGCGCAGCCGGGAAGGAGGGCGATGCCGCCGGCGTCGAAGGCGGCGGCGAGACGCACGATCGTGCCGACATTTCCCGGGTCCTGCACGCCGTCGAGCGCGACGACGATCGTGTCGGGTCGCGCGAAGAGATCAGCGTTCGCAGGACGCTCGAACAGCGCGATCACATCCTGCGGCGATTTCGTTTCCGCCAGCGCGTCGAAGAGTGCGGAGGAGAGGTCGACGTCGCGTCGCAGAACGACGAGCGGCTTCCATCCGCCGGCGATCGCATCGTCGACGGTTTTTGACCCCTCGATCACGATTTCCGCCGCATGTTCACGAATCGCATCGCGCACGCGTTTGAACAACGGATTGTGGCGGCTGGTGATCGTCTGCATCGATTAGACTCGGCCGGCCGATGATACTGAAACTGATCAAGACCACCGCCGCAGCCGCATCGACCGCATGGACGGCGCTCTGGACCTTTCCGAGCATTCTCCTCTCCGCGTTCATCATCGCGTGGGGCGCCGAGGCCGCGCAGTTCCTCATCTCGCAGGGACTGGCGCTGGCGATCCTCGCGTGGCTGCAGACGTTGCCGGAGTTCGCGGTCGAAGCAGTGATCGCGTGGGAAGCGGGAAAAGATCCGACCAAGACGCATCTCGCCATCGCGAACTTCACCGGCAGTCTGCGTCTGCTCGTGGGACTCGGCTGGCCGATGATCTACTTCGTCGCCGCCGCATTCGGATGGAAGCGCAACAAGCAGTTCGTGAAGATCGAGCTGCATGACGAGCACGCGGTCGAAGTGTGGGCGCTGCTCATCCCGATCTCCTACTTCATGATCATCTGGTGGAAAGGGACGCTCACGATCTGGGATGCGATCCCGCTGTCGCTGTCCTATTTCCTCTATCTATGGGTGCTCTGGAAGATCCCGCCCGTAACCGAGGATGAAGAGACGATCGAAGACCTCGGCTACGTGCCGAAGAAGATCCTGCAACTCCAGGGGCGCAACCGCGGGCTCGCCATCACCGCGTTGTTTCTCATCGGCGGGGCGCTGCTCTACTTCTCTGCGCATCCGTTCCTCGAGTCGATGCTGGCCATCGCCACATCGCTCGGCGTCTCGACCTTCGTCTTCGTGCAGTGGGTCGCGCCGTTCCTCTCCGAGTTCCCCGAAAAACTGAGCGCGTTCTACTGGGCGCGCAAGGTGAGCTCGGCGAACGTCGCGCTGATGAACATGGTGTCGTCGAACATCAATCAGTGGAGCATCCTCTCGGCGATGATCCCGATCGTCTTCGTGATCAGCGCGGGGAAGCTCCAGCCGCTGGTGTTCGACGCCTTCCAGCGCCACGAGATCCTGCTCACCATCCTGCAGAGCTTTCTCGGATTTCTGCTGCTGCTGAACATGCAGCTGAAGTTTCACGAGGCGCTGATCCTCTTCGTCTTCTGGCTCACACAGTTCGTGATGCCGGACTGGCGCGAAGCGATGATCTGGGTCTACGCCGGATGGTGCGCGCTGGAGATCGGGCGGATGCTCCTCATGCGCGAGAAGCCGGCGGCCTGGACAGCCCTGCGGAACGTGCTCGCGCGGCGCTTTGCCTGATGGTACGCTGCGTTTTTGCCGACGATGACCACCACTCCGCTCGCTCGCTCCATCCGCCTTACGCGCCGCGTCAATGAGATCGAAGTCTCGGGGACGCTGGCCGTCCTCAACAAGACGAATGAGCTGATCGCGCAGGGCCACGACGTCGTCGACTTCGGACCGGGCGAGCCCGATTTTCCGACGCCCCCCTCGGTGGCCGCGGCGGGGAAATCGGCGATCGATCGCGGCTTCACGAAGTACACGAGCGCGCTCGGCACGAAGGCGCTGCGCGATGCGATTGCCAATCGCTACAACCGCCGCTACGGCACGTCGATCCGCACCGAACACGTGATCGCCGGAACCGGCGGCAAGCAGGAGCTCTTCAACCTGACGCTGGCGCTGGTGGAAGAAGGGGACGAGATCATCATCCCGCGGCCCTACTGGGTCAGCTTCCCCGACCAGGTGCAGTTCGCCGGCGGCAAGCCGGTGTTCGCCGACACCGATCCGGCGAATCGTTTCCGTCCGACGCTCGCGTCGATCGAATCTGTTGCCACGGACCGGACGCGCGGCGTGATCGTGAACTCGCCGTGCAATCCGACCGGCGCGGTGATCGAAGAGTCGGAGCTGCGCAAGATCATCGAGTGGTGCGCATCGCGCGGCCTCTTCCTGATCTTCGATGAGACGTACGAGTTCTTCGTCTACGACGGCGCGAAGCATGCGTCGGCGATCCGCTGGTTCGCGGAATATCCGGAGACGGTGATCGTGGTGAACTCGCTGTCGAAGACGTTTGCCATGACCGGCTGGCGCCTCGGCTATGCGGTCGCGCATCCGGAGCTGATCGATGCGGCGGCGAAGATCCAGAGTCATTCGACCTCGAACCCGAGCACGATCGCGCAGGCCGCGGCGGTCGAGGCGCTCAACGGCGGCGAGGACGAAGTGCGCAAAATGTACGACGCCTACGTCGAGCGCCGCGCGTACCTCGTGCCCGCGCTGAACGCGATCGACGGCATCCGCTGCGCCGAGCCCGACGGCGCGTTCTACGTTTTCCCCGACATCCGCGCGCTCCTCGGCAGGGGAGGCATCCACGACTCGCAGGCGTTCGCGAACTTCCTGCTCGACGAAGCGCGCGTCGCGGTCGTCCCCGGCCTGGCGTTCGGCGCCGACGGATTCATCCGCATCAGCTACGCGACGTCGATGGAACGGATCAAGGAAGGCGTCGAAAGGTTGAGCCGGGCTGCCGCGCGGCTTAGAAATTCTTAATTCCTCCCCTCCGTTTTCCCCATTACTTACAACCCGCCGTTCAAGGAGAATTTGTGAAGAAAACCAGCATCACATTCATGGCTCTTGCTCTGTCCGCCGTCGTCGGACTGGCGCAGGACAAGCCGGCGGCCGCGCCGGCGGCACCGGCCGGCGATGATCCGGTGATCATCTCCGCCGAAGGCGTGCAGGTGCACAAGTCGGAGTTCGAGGCGGCGCTCAAGTCGCTGCCGGCCGAATACCAGCAGTTCGCTCAGGGCCCGGGCAAGCGTCAGTTTGCCGACGACTACATCCGCATGAAGCTCCTCGCGGCGGAAGGCGTGAAGGCCGGACTGGACAAGGATCCGGAAGTGCAGTCACAGCTCGCGCTGCTGAAGGAAAACCTCATCGCGCAGGCCGAGCTGAAGAAGATGGACAACGCGCTCTCGGTGTCCGACGCCGAGCTCCAGAAGTACTACGACGCGCACAAGGCGGAGTACGAGGAAGTGAAGGCGCGCCACATCCTCATCGCGTTCAAGGGCAGCCCGGCCGCGCAGGCGGGAAAGAAAGAGCTGACCGAGGACGAGGCAAAGGCGAAGGCGGAAGACATCCGCAAGCAGATCACCGCCGGCGGCGATTTCGCGGCGCTGGCGAAGAAGGAGTCGGATGACGTCGGCTCCGGCGCGCAGGGCGGCGACCTCGGATCGTTCGGTCGCGGCCAGATGGTTCCGGAGTTCGAGAAGGCCGCGTTCGAGGCGAAGGCCGGTGAGGTGACGCCGGTGGTTCGCACCCAGTACGGCTACCACGTCATCCAGGTGCTCGAGCACGGCGCCACGCCGTTCGAGCAGATGAAGCCGACGCTCGCGAAGAACCAGCGCCAGGCGAAGATGCAGGCCGCGCTCGACGAGCTGAAGTCGAAGGCGGTGTACAGCGAGACGTACTTCCCGAAGCCGGCTCCGCCGCCGGCCGCTCCGGATGCAGCGGCTCCGAAGGCTGATGCTGCCAAGACCGATGCAGCGAAGCCGGCGCCGAAGGCCGAGGCTTCCAAGCCCGCCCCGAAGAAGCCGTAATTTTCGACAGACATCGATTGATGTGATGGCGAGCGCAACCGCGCTCGCCATTTTTGTTTTCGTCGTGTATCTTCGCCGCCATGGAGATTCCGGCGAAGGTTTCGATCTTCAATCGCACGCTCGAGATCAAGGGGAAGCCCGGGACTCTCGTGGCCATCAACAGCGAGGGCTTCTTCGAAGTCGTCCTCGAGGTGCAGACGCGGAATCACACCGTGCTGTTTCCGATCGCGGAGACCGTGGTGATCTTCAACGAGGCGATGCCGTCGATCTCAGCGGACTTCGAGGTCGAGCGCTGACGCGCGCCGCCGCACGAACCGTTTCAGAAACCATCCCGCCACCGCGCCGAACCGCGACTCGTACTCGAGCGTGTCGCGCATCAGCGTTCCACCATCCACGTCGAAGAACTCGTGCACGTGACGCAGCCGCTGGAACATGCGGTGCGTCGCTTCATCGACATAGCGCGACGGGCGCTGCATCTCCGTGACGCGCACGATGAACGTCGTGCGGATGCCGAGCACGCGACCTTCGTGAATGCGATCGAGCTCCTTCGTGCGCGCATCGAACACGCGCTCGCGCGGAGCGTGGATCAGCGTCTCGACGACGATCCGTCTCACGTGTCGTGCTTTTTGCCGAAGAGGAACGCGACGCCGATGCCGACGAAGTAGAGGACGATCATCGGCACGGCCAGCGCGCTCTGCGTGACCATGTCGGGCGTCGGCGTGACGATCGCGGCGATCACGAACGACAGCACCACCGCGTACTTCGCTTTCTGCAGCAGGAACGCCGGCGTGACGATGCCGAGGCGTGCCAGGAAGAAGATCAGGATCGGCGTTTCGAAGACCACTCCCGCGGCGAGGATGATCGTGCTGGCGAACGAGAAGTAATCGTCGATCGTCACCACCTGCTTGAACTGCTTGCCGGTCTCGACGAAGAACTTGCACGTGCCGGGCAGGATGTAGCGATAGCCGAAGTAGCCGCCGGCGACAAAGAAGAGCGTGGCGAAGATGATGAACGGCGCGGCGTAACGGCGCTCGCGTTTGTAGAGGCCGGGGGAGATGAAGAGCCAGACCTGGAAGAGGATGAACGGCGACGCCACGAAGATACCGGCGAAGAACGCCACCTTCATGTAGAGGAAGAACGGAGCGGTGAGCCGCGTGTAGGCCAGCTGGTTGTTTCCCGCCGGCAGGTATTGCGTCAGCGGCTGCTGAATCCATCCGTAGATCTGCTCCGCTTTTGCCCAGCAGAGCAGGAAGCCGGCCGTGATCGCCAGGATCGAATAGAGCAGACGCTTGCGAAGCTCCTCGAGGTGCTCGAGGAACGACATCTTCGGCAGCGTGCTCTCGGGATCGTTCGGTTCGGGGGACTCGATGCTGTCGGGTGTCGCGGTCGATTCCATCGGTTATCCGGCAGGCGTGGGATCGGACGGGGCGTTCGGCGCCGTTTCGACCGGGACAGGAGTCGCTTCGACCGTCACCGCTTGAACGGGGGCTGGCTCACTCCTTGATACGGTCTCGAACGGAGTGAACTTCGGAAGCGTGGTCAGTTCCTTGAGCTCTTCGGCGCGAACCTCGCGCTCGATGGTGTTTTTCAGCTCGTCCGATGCCTTCTTGAACTCGCCGAGCGCCTTGCCGATGGTGCGTCCGATCTCAGGCAGACGCTTCGGTCCGAACACGATCAAGGCGACGATGAAGATCAGGATGAGCTCTGGAAAACCAAGGGGACCCATGTGCGATGACGCCTTTCTCAGTAACTTGTGCGTGAACACCCGCGGGCTGGCGAATAGTCCACTCTATAATTGAGGTTACCCCTTGAGAACTCTCGACAAATCAAAGCCATGACAAAGCTGAATACAAAAGAGAAGTGGACCTTTTCGCTGACGTTGCTCGTGGCGATCATCGGCGCAACGCTGGTCGGTGGATTGTACGGCAATCGGTTGTTCGGTTCGCCGATGCAGAGCGATCTGCAGAAACGAATTCACGAATACACCGACCTCCTTTCCGCGGTCACGGCGAACTCGGCCGAGGACATCGGCTCCGACAAGTTCGTCTATTCGTCGATCGACGGCATGCTGCGGACTCTCGATCCGCACACCTCGTTCCTCGAGCCGAAGGAGTACGCCGACATGCAGGATCGCCAGAAGGGGTCGTTCTACGGCCTCGGCATCCTGGTGACGAAGCGCAACGATCAGGTCACCGTGATCACGCCGCTCGAGGGCACGCCCGCCGCGCGCCTCGGCATTCGCGCCGGTGACGTCATCTCCGAGGTCGAGGGCGTCTCCACCGACGACCTTCCGCTCGACGACGTCGTCAAGCGCCTCAAGGGGCCGAAAGACACGACCGTCCACATCAAGATTCTTCGCGTCGGAATCAAGGAGCCGATTCCGCTGACCATCGTCCGCGCGGCCATTCCGACGAACTCCATCAGCAACGTGCTGATGATCCGTCCCGGCGTCGGCTACATCCGCATCAAGGACTTCACCGCCACCACCGTGCGCGAGCTCGATGAGGCGGTCGACAAGCTGAAAGAGCAGGGGATGCAGCGCCTCGTCCTCGACCTCCGCCAGAATCCGGGCGGACTCCTCGACGCGGCCGTCGGCGTCTCCGATCACTTCCTCGACAAGGGGCAGATGGTCGTCTACACGAAGGGCCGCACGCCCGACTCGGCGCAGGACTACACCGCTCCGGGCAAGCACGATCATCTCGACCTGCCGCTCGTGGTTCTCGTGAACCGCGGCAGCGCGTCAGCGTCGGAGATCGTCGCCGGCTCGATCCAGGATCACGATCGCGGCCTTGTCGTCGGCGAGACGAGCTGGGGCAAGGGACTGGTGCAGAGCGTCTACACGCTGCAGTACGGCGCGGGCCTCGCGCTGACGACGTCGAAGTACTACACGCCGTCGGGCCGCAACATCCAGCGCGACTACACCTCGTTCTACGACTACTACGTCGCCGATGAGAGCGACGGCGAGTCGAGCGAGACGCCGCTCAAGGATCGCAAGCAGTTCAAGACCGACACCGGACGCGTGGTCTACGGCGGCGGCGGCATCACGCCCGACGTCTTCGTCAAACCGCCCGCGCTGTCGCGCGCGACGCAGCTGCTCGAAGTGCGCAGCGCGCTCTTCAACTACGGCGTCGAATACGCCGCGGCGCATCCGAACCTGAAAGAGGATCTCGAGATCACGCCGGCGATGCTCGACGACTTCACGAAGTACGCGGCGGGCAAGGACGTGGCGTCGGTCGACGACATTCGCGCCGCGCTCAAGAAGACCGACGACCGCAAGTACATCGAGCGCGCATTGAAGGCGGAGATCATCGCCGCGAAGTTCGGCTACGACGCTTCGTATCCGTATCGCCTGCAGGGTGATTCGCAGGTGGAGAAGGCGCTCGAGGTCTTCCCCGAGGCGCAGAAGCTGGCCACGCTGGCCGCCGATCTGCGCGCGAAGTCGCCCAATGGATCGGGAAGTGAAGCAGGAACGCGCGCGGCCGCGAATGTGCCGCATGGAAAATAGTTAGACAGATCGCAATCGCGGATTGCAGTGAGCGGCGCATTCTTGCGCCGCTCTTTTTTTGCTGCTAAGGTGGCGCCGCTTTCGACCTGGGGAGAGTCTTCACGAATGCCGGAGCTGGGAAAAAAATACAACTGCTATAGCTGCCACACGAAGTTCTATGACCTCGGAAAACCGCAGCCGATCTGCCCGAAGTGCGGCGCCGATCAGCGCGAGGCGGAAGAGGCTCCTGTCATTACTTCGCATCGCGGCCGCCGCGTCGTGGAGGAAGTGCCGGACGAGCCGGAGTTCCCGGATGCCGAGACGCCCGCCGCGACGGAGGAAGAAGACGAGGAAATCGTCACCGACGATCGCGAGGAAGAAGCGGACGACGAGGACGAGGAAGAGTACTAGCTGCGCCTGACGGCCGGGCACGCTCTTCGCGTGCATCCGGCTGTGAGTGGAGGGTTTGACCCATGAGTCGTGGCCTGCTCGGTTGTATCGTCGTCGGTGTCATCGTCGTTTTTCTCGCCGTCATCATCGGCGTCTGGTTCGTCGGCGTCCGCAATCACATCGTGGAGCTCGATCAGGCGGTCGACGCACAGTGGGCGCAGGTGCAGAACGATTACCAGCGCCGCTACGACCTCATCCCCAACCTCGTGCAGACCGTGCAGGGGGCCGCGAACTTCGAGAAGTCGACCATCGTCGAAGTCACGCAGGCCCGCGCGCGCGTCGGACAGGTCACCATGCCGGGCGGCGCGCCCGGAGCCGCCGCGAATATCCCGAACGATCCGGCGGCGATGGCGCAGTTCGAACAGGCGCAGGCGGGACTCTCCAGCGCGCTGTCGCGACTGCTCGTCGTCGTCGAGCGCTATCCCGAGCTGAAGTCGAACGAGAACTTCCTGCAGCTGCAGTCGCAGCTCGAAGGAACCGAGAACCGGATCTCCGTCGAGCGCCGGCGCTTCAACGAAGCGGCGCAGGCGTTCAACACGTACATCCTGAAGTTCCCCGCCAGCCTCGTCGCCGGCAGCCGGTTCCCGAAGAAGAACTACTTCCAGGGAGTGCAGGGGAACGAGCAACCGCCGAAGGTTCAGTTCGACTTCAACCCGAGCGCCCCTGCGACATCCGGAAAGTAGGCGGTAACACGTGAGCCGCGCGCTCCGCGTTGCCGCCGTCGTTTTCCTCTTCGCTGTCGCGTCGAGCGCGCTCGCGCTCGATGTGCCTCCGCAGCCGACGAACTGGTTCACCGACGCCGCCGGTGTCGTGAACGGCAGCGACACCGCGGCGCTCAACACGAAGCTCGAATCGTTCGAGAAGCAGTCGGGCGTTCGCTTCATGGTCTATGTCTTCCCGACGCTCGGCGATGAAGAGCCGGCCGCCTACACGATCCGCTGCGCCGAACAGTGGAAGGTCTGGCGCGCGAAGGAAGACAAGGGACTGATCCTCGCGGTCTTCGTGAAAGAGCACAAGATCCGCATCGAGGTGTCGTACGACCTCGAGCCGACGATCACCGACGCCGTCTCCTCCGACATCATTCGCAACACCATCGCTCCGCACTTCCGCCAGGACGACTATGCGGGAGGACTGAACGCCGGACTCGACGCACTCGGCGCGAAGCTCGGCGTGAAAGGCGTTCAGGCCGCGGAGCCACGCCCCGTTCGGGAACCCGCCTCGCGCAGCGGCTTTGACCCCCAGTGGCTGATCGCTCTCGTCTTCCTCTTTTTCTTCTTCATCCTTCCGCTCTTTACCCGGCGGCGCAGCGGATGCGGCGGTTGCTTCTGGCCGATGATGTTCCTCGGCGGCGGCGGTCCCGGCATCACGTTCGGCGGCGGGCGTGGCGGCGGTGGTGGATTCAGCGGCGGCGGATTCGGTGGGGGCGGCAGTTTCGGTGGCGGCGGCGCGACCGGAGGCTGGTGATGGAGCAGAAAGAATTTCTGGCGCGACTCGATCAACCCCGCATCGTCGAAGCGATCGGCGCCGCGGAGAGCCGCACGTCGGGCGAGATCCGCGTGCACATCCAGCCGAAGGCGGGCGGCGACATCCGCAACGTCGCGGAAAAAACATTCGAGCGTCTCGGAATGACGAAGACCAATCTCCGCAACGGCGTGTTGCTCTTCATCGCCTCCGAGGAGAATCAGTTCGTGATCCTCGGCGACAAAGGGATCGACGACCGCGTGCCCGCCGGCTTCTGGGACGCCATCGCCGCCGCGCTGACCATCCGCTTCAAGGCGGGTGAGTTCACCGAGGGGATCGTCGACGCCATCAGCGCGGCAGGCGAGCAGTTGCGTACCTACTTCCCGCACGAGTCGGACGACGTCGACGAGCTCTCGAACGACATCAATGTCTCCGACTAGCGTCGTCGTCGCCCTCGGCTCGAACCTCGGCGATCGCGCGCTCAACCTCCGCCGCGCGGTTCACGAACTGCGGAGCGTGATGTCGGTCGTGCGGGTCAGCCGAATGATCGAGACGAAGCCGGTCGATGCGCCCCCTCCTGACTATCTCAACATGGCCGTCAGCGGATGGACGCATCTCCCGCCGCTCGAGTTTCTCCGCGCGTTGATGACCATCGAGCAACGCCTCGGGCGCGTGCGACGCGGACGCAACGCTCCGCGCACGATCGATCTCGATCTCATCTTGCACGACGCGCATCGCATGCGGACGCGCGAGCTCACGCTCCCGCACCCGCGCGCGCACGAGCGCGAGTTCGTGCTGATGCCGTTGCGCGACATCGGAGTGCCGTTACACTCCCTCGCATGATGAAGCGACTCGCAATCGTTCTTCTCCTCGCAGTCAGCACGCAAGCTCAACTCACCGCGATCAAAGCCCGCCGCATGTTCGACGGCCGCTCCGACACGCTGCGCGAGAACGTGGTCGTCGCCGTCCAGAACGGCCGCATCGTCAGCGTCGGCAACTCCGTTCCGCCGAACGCGAAAGTCATCGACCTCGGCGATCGCACGCTGCTGCCCGGCCTCATCGACTGCCACACGCACATCGCGCTGCATTCGGGCGATTACGACGCGCAGATGCTGCGCGAGACGCCGGAGCTCCGCACGATCATCGCCACGATCAACGGCCGCAAGACGCTCGACGCAGGCGTCACGACGATTCGCGATCTCGGCAACGAAGGCGCCGGCTTCGCCGACATCGCGCTGCGCGATGCGGTGGCGAAGGGACTGATCGACGCGCCGCGCGTCGTCGCCGCGATTCGTCCTGTCACCAGCACCGGCGGGTATCGGATGACCGGCTACTCGCCGTACAACACGATGCCGCCGCTGTCGTCGGCCGCCGATGGCGTGACCGAGGTGCGGCGCGAGGTGCGCAAGCTGATCGCCGACGGCGCCGACGTCATCAAGATCTACATGGAGTCGTACGAGAAGAAGCAGCCGCACAGCGACATGCTGAGCGGCGCGGAGAACTACTCGCAGGAAGAGCTCAACGCGCTGGTCGAGGAAGCGCATCGCGGCGGCGTGAAGGTCGCGGCGCACACGTACACCGACTCATCGGCGCGCATGGCCATCACCGCAGGCGTCGATTCGATCGAGCACGGGCTCTACCTGCAGGAAGAGACGTTCCGGGCGATGGCGCAGAAGGGGATCGTCTACGTCCCGACGCTGATGGTGTACGAGCTATGGCGCGACGGCGAGTTGTTCGGCGGTGCGACCGGCGAGATGAAGGCGAAGCTCGTGCGCACGTGCGAGGCGCACGCCGCGTCGTTCAGGCGCGCGCTGGCCACGCCGGTGAAGATCGCGTTCGGCAGCGACACGTTCGAGAAGCCGGGGACGAATCCGATCGAGCTCGAGTACATGGCGAAGTACGGGATGCGCAACGCCGACGTCCTGCGCGCCGCGACCGCCACCGCCGCGGAGCTGCTCGGCGTCGACGCCGGCACGATCGAAAGGGGCAAGCTCGCCGACCTGATCGCCGTCGACGGCAATCCGCTGACCGACATGAAGTCGATCGAGAAGGTGACGTTCGTGATGCGGGAGGGGAAAGTCGTCCGCGGTCAGTGAGTGCCGAACCCGCCGCCCAGCTCGACGTGCACGTGCGCGTTCTTCGCCGGGACCGCGCGCGTCAGGAGCGGGTAGGGGTTCACCATCTCGTCGTTCTCATTGACCGCGAAGTGGAGGTGGGGCGGCGTGGTGACGGCGTTGCCGGTGTTGCCGACGTAGCCGAGAAGATCGCCGACCTGCACTTCCATCCCTTCGTAAATGCCGGCCGCCCAGTGATCGAGATGGGCGTAGTAGAACGATTTGCCGTTCTCGGTCGTGAGCCAGAGGCAATGGCCGCCCTTCGGCTGATCGCCGATGTAGCTGATGATCCCGTCCGTCACGGCCACGACCTCGGTGCCGCGGCGCGCGAAGATGTCGATGCCTTTGTGCACGCGCGTCCCGCCGTCGCGCGGCGCGTGCCACGAATCGTCGAGGTCGCGGGAGGTAATGCCGACGACCGGCATCAGCAGACCGGCCTGCGACAGCGGCGCGAAGAGCGCGCGGGCGCGGTCCGAGAACTCGCGATCGCGTCCTTTCGCCGTCTGCGTCGACGGCGTCATGGTCGGCTTGCGGGCGATCTCGCGCGACGTGTGACGGTTGAGATCGGCACGCATCTGGGCGATCAACTGGCTGAAATCGTCATCTTCCGAATGGACGATCGGCGCGGGTGCGGGAGTCGAGCTGGTGAGCGGGAGCGGCGGGAGGGAGGCGCAACCTGTTGCAAACAGACACGCGCAGACGACGGCGAGGAGCTCGTTCCTGCCATCCCACCACTTGCGAGCGAATTGGGTCGCCATAGCGTCCGGATCGCCGCAAAGTTTAAATAACCAGTCTCAGCTTGTAAAGAAGAGCGTATCGGCGAACTCTTCAATACGCCGCACCGGGATGACCTCGATGTCGGTCCGGATCTCCGCCGCGTTCGATTGCGGGACGATGATCCGCCGGAATCCGAGGGCTGCGGCTTCGCGCGCGCGCAGGTCGGCCTGCGACACGCTGCGGATCTCGCCGAGGAGTCCGACTTCGCCGAAAAGCGCGACGTCGAACGGCAGCGCGACATTGCGCTGCGACGAGATCACGGCGGCGATGATGCCGAGGTCGAGGGCCGGCTCGTCGATGGAGAGACCGCCGGCGATGTTGACGTAGATGTCGTGCTGGGCGAAGTTGCCGCCCCCTTTGCGCTCGAGCACCGCGAGGAGCAGCGTGACGCGATTGGAGTCGATGCCCATCGCCATTCGTCGCGGCGACGGAAAGTGCGTCGGCGAGACGAGCGCCTGCAGTTCGACGAGCAGCGGACGTGTCCCCTCGAGCGCGGCGAGGATCGCCGATCCGGGTGCGGTGCTCCGCTGCGAGATCAGCGCGGCGGATGGATTGGGCACTTCTTCCAGACCGTCGTCATGCATCTCGAAGATCGCCACCTCGTTCACCGGACCGAAGCGGTTCTTGTAAGCGCGGACGACGCGGTAGTTCTGAAACTTCTCGCCCTCGAAATAGAGGACCGTGTCGACGATGTGCTCGAGCGATTTCGGTCCGGCGATCGTCCCTTCCTTCGTGATGTGGCCGATGAGGAAGATCGGAATCGACAGCCGTTTGGCCGCGATCATCAACGCGCCGGCGGAGTCGCGCACCTGCCCGACGCTACCGGGTGTGGAGTCGTTCGAGGCGGTGTGGACCGTCTGAATCGAGTCGATGATCGCCGCGGCGGGACGCAGTTTTTCGATCTCCGCGACGATCCGCTCGACCGACGTCTCGGTGAAGATGCGGATTTCGTCGGAGGTTGTGCCGAGGCGTCTCGCGCGCAACGCGATCTGTCGCGGCGACTCTTCGCCCGAGACGTAGAGCACCGGTCCGTGTTGCGCGAGCCGCTGCGCGGCCTGCAGGAGGAGCGTCGATTTCCCGACTCCCGGCTCGCCTCCCACGAGAGTGACGGCCCCGATCACGAGCCCTCCGCCGAGGACGCGATCGAGGCTGGCCAGATCGGTGGAGATGCGCGGCGCGACGTCGGAGTCGATCTCGCTGATCGGCTTCGAGCCGCCGCTCACGCTCATCGTGTTCGCGCGCGGCGGCGCGTCCTCCTCGGCGAAGGAGTTCCAGGCGTTGCAGTCGGGACAGCGCCCGATCCACTTCGGAGACTGCGCGCCGCATTCGTTGCAGGAGAAGACCGCGGTTTTTCTGGCCACCGTGAAGGATTGTAGCGGGCGGGGGAGACTCTACGGATTGTGGAGGCTCTTGACCCGTGAAGCCACCGCGTCGATGTCTTCGTCTTTCGGATTGAAGACACTCACGTCGTACTCCGGCTCGTGCCGGAATCGCCGCCGCGCCTCGCTGCTGATGTAATCCGCGAAACCTTCCTGCAGCCAGAGCGCCTTGTCGCAGTTCCACCAGGCGACGATGTGCGTGAGCTCGTGCCGATACGGCACTTCGCGCGCGTTGACCCGCTCCGGCGTTACGAAGAAGTACGGCTCGAGGCCCATGTAGGCGTGCGACATCCCGGCGTCGGCGTGGACGAAGCATTCGATCTTCGCGCGCTGGTACTTCGTCCCGAGGACCGTCTCGATCTCTCCGACGCGAAGTCGTTCGGCGAATTCGTTCGCGGTACCTGCCGTCATCTCGGCAGCGCGAAGGCTATGAGAACGGCGATGAGCGCGCGCTGCACGTCACTTCGGACTGCACCACCGATGCCCACACGACATGCACTTCATCTTCGGCTCGATGGCGAAGAAGAACGGCCAGACGAGCAGGAGGACCGGCATCAGCATCGTCGCTGCCTTGAGCCGCCGCTTCCACGGCGACTCGGTGATCTCCGGCGAGCCGCATTTCGGACAGAGATCGAGCTGCTGCTCCTGCTCGATCTCGCCCTTCTCCTCCAGCAGCGCCCGCGCCGCCTCGGCATCCGCCTCGTCGACCTGCAGCCGGATGCCCTGCAGCGCGGTCGCCCAGCGCCAGTCGATGCCGGCGATGTGCTCTTCCGGAATCGTCGCCGCGATTCCTTCCGCTTCGAGCAGCGATTGCGCCAGCTCGGCGTCCGCCAGGGTCGGGTAGTTACCGATCGTCTCCATTCGAAGCCACCAGTACCTTCCAGTTCTGCAACTTCGTTCCGTTGAGTTTCAGATTCGTCGTGATGAACTTCAACCGCTTCGTGCCGTCGCCGCTCGCGCCGGTGAAGCGGTCGCGAAGGTAGTAGGGCGGGATCGACTGCGACCAGAGCGTCGCCGCGATCTTCACCGTCGACGGATCGACGCCGGCCGGCAGCGCGATGCGATATGTCAGCGTGTCGATGCCTTTGCCGTTGTTGTAGTCGGGATCTTTCTCCGCGTCACCTTTCGGATGCGTGGCGTCGAGGAAGAACTTCGGCAGCACTCCCGGCTGCGGCCCATCCGATTTCCAGCCGAGCGGCAGGAGGCGGTTGTCCTTCAGCTCGTGATCGCGGCGGACGAAGCTGGTGGTGAATTTGTTGTTCGCATCGAGCGTCAGCTCCTCGTAGATCTGCACTTCATCCTCGGAGCTGATCTTCTGATGATGATGCTGGTACTTGCCGCCTTCGAAGAACTCGGTCGGCAACGGCTTGCCGGTCGCGCGATTGATGATCACGCCGTCGGAGTTCGTGAGCCCCGACGCCCAGATGATGCTGCCGTTGCTCGTCGCGGTGAGCTCGATGAAGAGCCGGCGGAAGCCGACGCCGCTCGGGAAGCGATGGCCGGCGAAGTTCTTGACCGTGACGTCGGCGACGATCGCGTTGCCCTCTACTTTTTTCGCCACGTGAATCGTCGCCGACGCGCCGTTCGTCGCCTGGCGCAGCAGGTTCTCCTGCACGACCTGCAGCGAGTCGCTGTTGCCGGTCATGTAGTCGCCGAGGCGGACACCGAGGAGCTGGTTGAACTGCCGGAACATCTCGAGCACGAAGGCGTTCATGCCGAGGAACTCGTGCCGCGCGTAATCCTTCGTGCGGAAGCGGACGTGGATGTCGGGCGTCGGCGCGCGATGATCGGCGGCGGGATACGAGTCGTCCTCCACGATCGCGATGCGCGTCTGGATCGGATCGACTTTGATCTTCGCCTCGGGGTTCACGTACTTGCCCGGCATGTGGCACTGCTGGCAGCTCTGCGCGGCCGATGACGGCGTCCCGAATTCGTCCTGGTACGTGCTGTTCAGCCATTCGAGATACGTCGCCTGCTCGATCGAGTGGCCGGTCCCGTCCATCACCGGCAGGTTGATCGTGTGGCAGCTGCCGCACATGCGCGAGCTCTTGATGTACGGGTCGTGCTTCGGCGTGATGCCGAGCGCGTTCTTCATCGGCAGCGTGACGATCTCGTCATCCTTGAACGGTCCGCTCAATTCGTCGGGCTTGCCGGTCTCGAACAGACCGGTGATCGAATGCTCGAGGAAGTACTTCAGCGGATCGTGACCCGGCGGCGTCTTCGTCTCGACCATGTGATGACAGGCGAGGCAGCTGATGCCGTCGCGTGAAAGCGCGCCGTACTTCGCGTCGGGACCGGACGTGATCATCGGGATGTCGAGCCGGTAGTCGCGATCGGGATGATCGATCTGCATCTGCCGGCGTCCCATCACGCCGTGGCAGCGGAAGCAGGTGTTGAGGATCGTGCGCCGTTTTTCCTTCGCATCGGGCTGCGTGTCGGCGAACGCGAGCTCGCTCTCGAGCTGCGCGTAGAAGATCGGATCGCGTCCGGCGAGTCCCATCGGTGACCAGCGCCATTCGGTGTACTCGGAGAAGTTGATGCCGGTGACGGGACTCGACGTGAGCGGCGAGGTCGGCCGGAACATCGTCGGGCCGAACGGAGAGGTCGCGGCGCTATGGCAGCCCTGACATTGATTCGAGGTCAGGAACATCTCAGGACCGTGCGCCGCGGCGACGACGTCGTCATACGTTTCCGCCGGCATGCTCACCGCTTCGTTCGCGGGCGGCGCGGCCACTTCCTCCGGCTCTTCCTCGACCGGCGCGTGGATGTTGAAGGTCTTCTTGCGCGCCGATTTCAACGCCGGCGGCGGCGTACGCCACGTGTCGTCGACGCGGAACGTGAGCGGAAAGCCGGGAAAGCCGGCGAGGTTGTTGAGCGCGGAAAACGTGTGCTCTTTCTCCGCCGATGCATGGCAGCGCGTGCAGTAGATGCCGAAGCCGGCGTTCGGATACTGCAGGTTGCCGGGCGTGTCGAGCGGCATGTCTTTCCACAGCTCAGCCCAGAACCAGCCGTCGACCGCGCCCTTCGCATCCTTGATCATGATGGTCCAGTCGGTGACCGCCGGCAGCGCGTCGTTCTCGTAGCGCGCGGCCGGGCCGTTCCACTGTTCCTTGATGATCATCGAGCCGTCGGGGATCGCTCCGTTGCGTCCGCCGGTGAGCCAGCGCATCACGCCGGGGGAGTAGTAGATGCGCACGGCCTTGTGCGTGCCGAAGTAGGTGCCGTTGATCCACGGCCCGGTGTCGCGGACCCCTTTGTCGACGCACCAGCCGAGCTTCGCGTACTCGTTCCCCTGCAGCCACGCGAGGATCGTCGATTCGTAATTCGCGAGCTGATCGCGGCCGATGGTGTGCGGCGGTTTGAACGGCGCTTCCTGCGTTGCGCCGGTGCACTGCGGCTCAGCGAAGAGGCGGACGGTGATGGAAAGACAGACGACGGTCAAGCGGGAAAGACGTCGCATTCCTGCATTGTACTCATGAGTCCGCTGTCAGCTCACCGCACAAATCGCGTTGCATCTCGTTCTTCGCCTTCGCGGGCGAGTCGCCGCGGCTGAAGAGGTAGTAGAGCTTCGCCAGCGCGGCCTCGGCGCTCATGTCGAAGCCGCTGATCACTCCCGCGCGCGCCAGCGCGGAGCCGGCGGCGTACTCGGCGAGATCGACTTTGCCTTCGAGGCATTGCGTGCAATCGACGATGACGACGCCGCGCTTGGTCGCCTCGGACAACGCGTCGATGAACGCTCCATCCTGATCGGGTCCGTTGCCGACGCCGTACGCCTCGAGCACGAGTCCCTGCAGCGGCCGACGCAGCACGTTGCGCACGAGCTCCGGCGAGATGCCGGGGAAGAGCCGCAGCGCGCTGACGACCGGCGCTCCGAGCTCCTGCACGCGCAGCTTCTTCGTCCGCTTCGGTTTGCGCACGAGCTCCCAGTTGATGTCGATGTCGATGCCGACGGTGCCGAGCGGAGGGAAGTTCGGCGAGTCGAAGGCGGCGAAGCCGGAGGCGCTCACTTTCACCGCGCGGCATCCGCGCAGCAGCTTCCCGCCGAAGTAGAGGCAGACCTCGGGGATCGCGTAATCGGCGGCGATCATCAGCGACGTGATGAGGTTCTCGCGCCCGTCGTTGCGCACCTCGCAGAGCGGGATCTGCGAGCCGGTGATCACCACCGGCTTGCCGAGTCCGTGCAGCATGAACGGTAGCGCCGACGCGGTGTAGGCCATCGTGTCGGTGCCGTGGACGACGATGAAGCCGTCGTAGCGGTCGTAGTTCGCTGCGAGGTCGCGCGCGATCTCCACCCACTGCGTCGGCGTCATGTTCGACGAGTCGAGCAGCGGGTCGTATTCGTGGATGGCGTACGCCGGCATGCTGGGGTGATGCAGCTCCGGAATCGCGTCCATCAACTCCTGCAGATAGCCGGAGCTCGGGCCGTAGCCGTTGCGCGTCCGCTTCATGCCGATCGTGCCGCCGGTGTAGGCGACGTAAACGCGTTTCCGCATCACTCTCTGGTCCAGCACCACTCCTCGCCCTTGCCGTCTTTCCCCTCGACGCGCGCGCAGAGGCGCTCGCCGTCACGCCAGTAGATGATGCGCTGCGGGAAGTCGTGCGCCGGATTTTCGAACACGACGCGCGAGCCGGTGAGCGATTTTAGCGGGAACGGCGTGGCGGGCTTCGCGAACGGCATGGCGAGGTAGGTGAGCTTGCCGTCGCGCGGCTCGATGCGGAGGAACTCGTATTCGGCGTTCCCTTTCTTCGGGACGCTGCGCCCCATGCCGAGCATCAGGCCGCCGTCGGCGGTCGTCCAGTGCTCTTCGACGACCGAGCCGTTGGGCAACGTCATCCGCCAGTTCCCGGTCATGAAGGTGGGGAAGTCGGCGGCGTGTGCGGAGAGGGCGGTGAACAGCAGGAGCGACAGCATTCGCATGCAGAAAAGAATAGGGCCGGCGATTTGCCGGCCCTACGGTTTTCTACGCGTTGCGATCGGGTGGTGTGGACGCGGGCGGTTGTGCGACCGGGGTCGGCACGTCGGTCGACGGGCCCGATCCCGGGGCGATGGTCATCTTCTCGCCGGGGCTCGCTTCCTCCGGGTCGTACTCCTTCGCCTTCATGTAGTCGATGCCGGTCTCCTCGCGGAGGATCTCGTTCACTTCCCAACCCTCGAGCGTTTCGCGCTCCAGGAGCTTGCGCGCGATCTTGTCGAGCGCGGCCTTGTTGTTGGTGATGATCTCGTGCGAGGTCTTGTACGCCTTCTCCAGGATGCGCTTCACTTCGCGGTCGATCTCGACGGCCGTGGCCTCGGAGAAATCCTGGTGCTGCGCGAACTCGCGACCGAGGAAGATCGGATCTTCCTTCTTGCCGAACGTCACGGGACCGAGCTCCGACATGCCCCACTCGCAGACCATGCGCCGGGCCATGCCGCTGGCGCGCTCGATGTCGTTGCCGGCACCGGTGGTGATCTCGTTGAGGAACACTTCCTCGGCGATCCGGCCGCCCATCAGCACGGCGAGCATCGCCTCGAGGTAGCGCCTCGAGTACGAGTACTTGTCCTCGGTCGGCAGCTGCTGCGTCAGGCCGAGGGCGCGGCCGCGCGGGATGATCGTGACCTTGTGCAGCGGATCGGCGGCGGGGAGGACCGCGGCGACGATCGTGTGACCCGACTCGTGATACGCGGTGTTCCGCTTCTCGCGATCGCTCATCACCATCGACTTCCGCTCGACGCCCATCAGGACCTTGTCCTTGGCGAACTCGAAGTCGACCTGCTGCACTTTCTTCTTGTCGTAACGGGCGGCGTTCAGCGCAGCCTCGTTGACGAGGTTCGCCAGATCGGCGCCGCTGAAGCCGGGTGTACCGCGCGCCAGCACGCTCGCGTCGACGTCATCCGACAGCGGGATGTTGCGCGTGTGCACGCGGAGGATGCCCTCGCGGCCCTTGAGGTCGGGGAGATCGACGACGACGCGGCGATCGAAACGGCCGGGGCGGAGGAGGGCGGGATCGAGGACGTCGGGACGGTTCGTCGCGGCGACGAGGATCACGCCGTCATTCGACTCGAAGCCGTCCATCTCGACGAGTAGCTGGTTGAGTGTCTGCTCGCGCTCGTCGTGTCCGCCGCCGAGGCCTGCGCCGCGGTGACGTCCGACGGCGTCGATCTCATCGATGAAGATGATGCAGGGGGCGTTCTTTTTCCCCTGTTCGAAGAGGTCGCGCACGCGTGACGCGCCGACGCCGACGAACATCTCGACGAAGTCGGAGCCGGAGATCGAGAAGAACGGCGCGTTCGCTTCGCCGGCGATGGCGCGGGCGAGCAGGGTCTTGCCGGTTCCCGGCGGGCCCATCAGCAACACGCCTTTCGGGATCTTGCCGCCGAGCTTCGTGAACTTCTGCGGCTCTTTCAGGAACTCGATGATCTCGTGCAGCTCGAGCTTCGCCTCATCGACGCCGGCCACGTCCTTGAACGTGACCTTCTTTGCCGATCCGGAGAGCAGCTTCGCCTTCGATTTGCCGAACGACAGCGCCTTGTTGCCGCCCGCCTGCATCTGCCGCATGAAGAAGATCCAGAGACCGATGAGGAAGAGGATCGGCGCCCAGCTGATCAACGCGGTGACGAACGGCGCATCGTGCTGGGGCTCGAACTCCATGGCCACGTTCTTCTGCTTGAGAACGTCGTACATGGAGGGGTAGTTCTGCGGAAGATTGACATTAAATTCGCGCTTGCCGCCCGGCGCGGTCGCCTTGGTCTCACCGTGAGCTTCATCGCCGCGGAGGATGACTTTCTCCACCTGTCCGGCGTTCACGCGATCCATGAACACGGTGAAGTTGACTTTCTCACTGGCGCCCTTGGTCTGCTGGAAGAGGTTCCACAGGAGGAACACCAGCACGATGATGACCAGCCAGAGGAGCGCAGTCTTGACTGTGGAATTCAACGATTGGCCTCCAAAACAGCACGACGATGCTTCCGCCGTGCCACTCGTACAGTATCGCAACCGGATCAGTCCCGGCCGTAATCCGTGAGCATGGATACGTCGCTGAGACGCTACTGTTTCGGCTCTGCCGGTTCCTGCCTGCGGCGGAGGGCGCGCATGAAGTACATCCACAGTCCGATGAGGAAGAGGATGGGCGCCCAGGAGATCAGCGCGGTGATCAAAGGCTTGTCGTTCGCAGGCTCGATCTCGATGCTCACGCCGTGCGTCCGGAGGGCGTCAAAGGTGTAGGGATAGTTCGGCGGAATTGTGACCTGGAAGTCATAACGTCCGCCGGGCGCCGTCGGCTTGGTCGTCCCGCGAACCTCGGAGCCGCGAACGTAAACCCGTTCCACCGCTCCGGCGTCGACCTTTTCGAGAAACGTCGTGTAGTTGATCAGCTCGGCCGTTCCTTTCGAGGTCTGGAAGAGGTTCCAGAGAAGGAAAACGCCCACGACGACGACGAACCAGAGGATGGCGGTCTTGACCGTCGCGTTCACGAGAGCCGTCCGATGTACGGCAGGTTCCCGAACCGCCCGCCCTGCTCAAGGCCGTAGCCGACGAACGAGCCTTCGCCGACTTTGAACATGTGGTAGTCGGTCTCGAGCGCGACGGTGCGCAGATCGGGGCGGTCGAGCAGCGCGACGAGATGGACGGCGGCGGGCTGATGCTGGCGGAGTTGCGTCAGCAGGTAGTTCTCGATGACACCGGTGGAGACGACGTCCTTCAACACGTAGACGTCGCGATTGGCGATCTCGGTGTGGCTGACGAAGTCGATCTCGAGCGCGGCGGCGGTGTCGGTATCGGCAATGTCGCGGATGACGTCGATGTAGCCGTACGCGACTTCGCCGGGGATGGCGCGCATCATGTCGGCGAGAAAGCAGGTCGCGCCTTTGAGGAGGCCGAGGAGAAAGACTTCGCCGGAGCCGGCATCGGCGCGGATCGCTTCGCCGAGGGCGTCGATCCGTTTGGCGATCTGTTTAGCGGTATAGACTCGCTTGACCTTCGGCTGCTTCGACTGACGCACCGGCACCTTCCAACCACACTTCGTACTGCTCGCCCGCGGGGTCCGTCACCTTGAAAGCGTCCGAGATCTCGACTCCCCCGACCCAGACGATCTGATCGTTCCAGAGGAGGAGAGGAAGCAAATCGCGGACCTCGACGGCGATTTTACGATCAATGAGGAATTCCTTCAGCTTTTTATCATGGGACATGCCGAGGGGGCGGAAGCGGTCGCCGGGTCTGCGATTGCGTACTTTGAATGTGCCTGTGGCTTTGTTCGGGAGTTGGAAGCGTTGCCGGTTGCCGGTTGCCGGTTGCCGCAGCACGATGGTCGTGTCGATCTCCGGGATGTATTGCGATTCGCCCGGCGCGATCTCGATCTCCCATGGTGGAGCGACAGGCGCCCTCGCCTGTCGTCGTCTGAGCACGTTGCCGACCAGCTCGACGTTTTTCGTCGATGTGGTCCGGCGGGTCAGCCGCGCATGCGGATCGAGTCTGTGCATGTGGCGATGCAGCAGCGCCTGTTTCAGCCACGCATCCTCCGGCCAGCGCACGAAGCGCGTCTCGCTCTCGCATTCCTCGACTTCGTATTCGTCGAGCAGTTTCTCGACGACCGTCCATTGCTCGCGCGCCTGCGTCGCGACCGCCGCGAGGTTGCGCGTGACCGATTCCGGCAGTTCGCGCAGCATGGCCCGCACGCGATTGCGTAGAAAGCGCGGATCGGCGTTCGAGCTGTCGCTGCGCGCGACGATGTTCCGCTCGCGGAGGAACTCCTCGACCTCCGCGCGCGTGACCTCGAGCAGGGGACGGACGACGCCGTCGCCGCGCACCGGATGAATGCCGCGCAATCCGGCGAGACCGCTGCCGGTCATCAAGCGCATCAGCACCGTTTCGGCCTGATCGTCGAGTTGATGCGCCGTGGCGATCCAGCGCATGCCTGCCGCTTCGCGGATCTCGTGCAACCGCACATGCCGCACCTCGCGCGCCGCCGCTTCGATGCCGCGGTGGCGGATCGCATCGGGATCGAGCGTGCCGTCGGCGACGTGCAACGTGACGTTCAGTCGCGCGCAGAGCTCGCGTACGAAGCGCTCGTCGCCGTCTGATTCCTCGCCGCGAAGGTGGTGATTGACGTGCGCCGCGACGACATCGACTGGCAACCCTGTAAGGGCGACGAGCAGCGCGGTCGAATCGGGGCCGCCGGAGATCGCGACGACGACACGATCGATCGCGTGCGAAGCGAGGAACTGCGAGACGACGTCGGTGAGCGTCATTGGCAGAGAATAACGCGCGTATCCGCGTGCACGCTGGCGGGCAGCTACATCTTTGCCTGACGGTGCTGATACTCGATGATCGCGCTGCGAACCGTACACGCCATGCGCTGAAATGGACGGTCGATCTTTTTTCCTCTTGTTAACTTCGACGCCCGCGCCATTCGATCGAGCTGAAACTGCCAATACAACTCGCCCATCAGGAGGTTCATGTCATCTTCAGGCTTGAAACGTAGGAGCGAGCCGGTCGACCGTTCGAGCTTCGTTGCATAAGGTTTTCGCTCCCGTGCCGCGACCGTTTTCTTTTTGGGCGCGACAGTAATCTGATCAAAAACATGCAAGAGCGGTTTTGCGTACCGGCTCAACTTGTCAATAAGGTTCCGGTAGATTTCGTACGTTCTCGTCTTCGACAGGTCGCGCGGCAGATCGGGGAAAAATTCGAGGGAGGCGGCATGCAGGCGTTTGATGAACATCACGGCGTCGTCTTTTCGATTTCCGCTCGCGAAGGCGTCGATCTCCCCGGGCGTCCCATCGCCAACGATCTGCGCGAATGCGAGCCGGTTGAGCAGGGTGTCGTAATTGTCGCGGTAAACGCTGGGGGAAAGCGTCTGGCGGTCGTAGGAGTCGAGCCATGCACGAGTAAGCGAGAACGCAAAACGGGACCAATCGCCAAACCCATGGCGCATGACGACGAGATCGCCATACAGATCGCCCAGCTCTCCGAGCTCCCCGTCGGATAGCAGCTGGCCGCGGCGCTGGAACACCTCGATGCGAGCGTGCTTGTAGAACCAGTACACGGCGACCTCGTGCCAAAGGTCGGGCACGACAAAGGGAAGCGTGAATACGTGGCGAGGCGGGATGCGGACGAGACCCATCCCCTGAACGCTCAAGATGTGAGGGACCGAATCCCCGATCGCTGAAAACCGCGGCGTGAGCCCCGGCCACTTGCAGATGCGGCCGAGGAAATCGTTCATCAAGGCATCGGCGAGAAAAAGAAATTTCTGGACGCTGCCGCGATAGACGATGCTCCGGTCACTCTGCAGCAGCAAGGCGTCGAATGTGGCGACCGTCCGCTGCCGGAGTACGCGCTCCGCCAGCAGATGCCAGACTTCGAGCTGGTGAACTTTTGCCTCAATCTCGTCCTGAATGAGTTTGCAGGCTTCACGCGCCTCCCGATGCCCGCTGGGATTCGTGTTTTCGTCCGTTGCGTCCACCACGGCGTCGCGCGCTTCACGTGTGAGGTGCAGCATATCGATGTTTTCACTGAGCCGTCTCAATGCGATCCGGGCACTCTGGATGGCCTGGATGACGTCACAGCAGCTCATCTGATCGTCGAGTGTGGAGTGACTAAGCAGGAGGAGATTGTCGATCGACTGTTTGAGCGATTCAGGTAGTTTCGGCGAAACGTATTTGCCTGGCAGTTTCAAACGCCGGCAAGGGCACCGTAGAGGCATCGGCGCGCTCGTCTTTCCGACCGTGGTATGACGGGTGCGGGCGCGTTCCGACTCCTCCTCCGGTTGTGAGAAAACGAGGTGGGTTTCGAGCTTCTGAATGCGGTGCAGGGCCTTCGTTCCAGACTCATCGCCGATCGACGAAGACAGTCCGAGATTATTTCGGAGAAATGCGTCGACCGGTTGTTTCACGATCGCCACGAAATCAGATTTCCCGTCGATCAGCCGAATGTCAGTGTTCTTTGTGCCGAACCGCTTGATGGCATCGTTCAGGTACCCGGGCTCCGACCGTACGAAGACCGCGGGTGTGGCGTCGATGAGAGCGGGAACGTGTAAGTCCCTGATTTTTTTCGGCCAGGGCAACCCGAGGATTGTCATCGTGCGTTGAAAGACGGCGTGGCGTTCATCCGCGGACCCGACGATGCTCCCTTCATGTACTTCCGCCAGGAACTTTGCGAACTTCTTCATCTTCCCGGGATCGAATACGCCATCGATGATCAGATCGGCCCAGCCGAGTGCTACATGGACTGTCGCCGCGCAATCCGCCGCCTTCAGGCGTTTGCACAAGTAACCGACGATCCCCAATTCACTGGCAACCGGCTCGTCCTCCGTGTATATCGCGCGACGCACGCGCAAGTGCATCGTGAACCGCATGGACTTGCTCGGGTCCGCGATATTGCCGTGCACGTGGCACGGAACGGACAAAATGAAATTCAGGACATGCGCGTCCGAATCTTCGGGATATGAGAAACGCAGCATCGAGCGAAGATCATTGACGGCAAACCGAGCAAGCAGGTCGGCATGCCCGAAGGCGTAAATGACTTCGTCTAGCGCGATGTTGGGAGATTTATTCTCGTCCAGTCGCTTCTTGTCATGCGCCTTGACGGCTTCGCGAAGGCGGTCGACTTCTTTAAGGAAGGTGCCTAGCGGAAGAACGACATAAGCGCTCGCGACTCCACCGTCGCCAAGAGTGATCTCTTGTGTAGAGTCTGGCAGCACCGCCCAGCTCCTCCTTACCGATTTTTTGGAATCTTAGCCACCCAGATGGAAGGGAGTCACTGTAGCATGAAACTACAGCGCCGGATGCGGGGGCTGGCTACCAGGCGTGCTCAGTGACGGTCGAACTGAAGGAGACCGTCGATCTTCGCCTCGAACTCGGGATCGATGGTGCCGTCGACGTCTTCTTCCTGGTCGACGGAGCCGCTCGTGTTCTGTCGCGGCACGTCGTAGGAACCGAAGCGCCCGTGCATCGTGGACGCGTCCTTCGAGAAGAAGGTGAGTGGATCTCTCATCTCGTCGCGTTTGCCGTCGATGATCAGGTTCCCATTCTCGTCCAATTCAATCACGTATGCACCTCTGGGCCTTTGTGGCCGCTCGTGGAGACACTAGTCTTTTTGCTTGGGGAGTGATTGAAGTTACTGAAATATGGCACTTCAGTCAAGCGCCCGCGGCTCCGGTGCTGCGAAGACAATGCCTCATCGCACCGGTCACATCGCTTCGGCGGAAGGATCTCCGGGCGTCCGAAATTCCGGCGTGGCTCGATCAACCGAGTCAAGATAGCGCCGAAGTCACAGAAAAGCCAGCATTTGTCGGTCATGGCCACACAGCGCTCATGGGTAAAGCTAATCTTTCCTGTCGGAAACGGCTCGTGAGTTTCATCACATATTGGCGTGCGGACGCCGGAATGTTCGCCACCCGTCACGAAAGCATCTATCGCCAGCCGAGGATTACGTGAAACAGCGAATCGTCCGCGCCGTGCGAGCCTTCGACGAAGAGAAACGACTGGCCGTCGGGAGCGACGTCGAAGCGTAGCGTGTCTGCCGGGGCGCGAAACAACTCGGTGGTTTTCGCGTTGCCCCACTCGTCTGCCGATTGCGGAACGACGCTCATGATTGCGATCTGGCCCGACATGTAGAACAGCTCCCCGCTGTCGCGACGCCAGCGTGGATTCTCGCCGCCATTCGTGGAGATGCGCACGCGCGGCTGATCGGCGCGCTCCAGGCTCTGAAGGTAGACCTCGAACGTACCGCTCGCGTTCGAGCTGAAGGCGAGCCACTTTCCGTCGGCAGAGAGCTGGGGATCGCGTTCGGACGCCGACGAGGCGAGCACCGCGGTCTCCTTCAGTGTTCGCATGTCGAGGCTGAAGAGATCGCTCCGCGTCTTCGGGTCTTCACGCCCGAAATACAACGTCGATCCATCGGGGGAGAAACTGCCGGCGAATTGAAATCTTCCGGGCTGCGTGAGCGGCTCCGATGCCGAGGACGTCAGACCGCGTCGCATGAGGTGAGGAAGCGCGCCGGCCGCGGCGGCGGAGTAGACGATCGCACGGCCGTCTTTCGTCCAGATCGGCATGAGCGCGAGACCAGGCTCATTGGTGAAGCGGTCGCGGCCTCCGCGCACGAGATCGTAGATCCAGATGTCGCCGAGTCCTGTGCCGCGATCGAGCACGGTCACCCCGGCCTGGTTGCCGTCCGCCGAAATGCTCAGGCTCAGATCGTCGAAAAGAGTCCGGTCGTCGATGATCTGCCGCTTGCCCGACCGATCGGTCCGCACGAGGCGGCCGGTGCTGGTGTCGGTGCGATAGATGACGACGCCGTTCGCGGCATCGAAGTCGGCACGCCCTGACGGATAAAAATACGAGACGTCGTCGGCGACGAGTGACGGCTCACCGGTGAGCTTTCCTTTGCTGACGTCGAGATGCTGCGAGAGAAGCTTGCCGTCGCGGACGAAGACCAACTCGTCATCGGTGACGAAGGTCGCCTGGGAGATGTTCCTGGTCAGCACGGAAGAATCGGCGGTGTCGAGCGAGGCGAGGACGAGCCGCCGCTCGAGCGAATTGTTGGCCGACGCCTGATAGAGATAGTGGCGTCCGTCGGAGAGCAGGCGGGGCCACGCGTGACGCCACTCGTCCTTCTTCATGACCGTAAGGCGGGCCGGCGTCCCGCCGCTCGCGGAGATGCGATAGATCTCCGAGCGTCCGCCGGCGCGGTCGGCGAAGAGGATCGTGTCACCGACCCACGAGGCGATCACTCCGGTTCCGAGCACGTCGCACAATGCTTCGGGCACCGTGCCGCTTCCGGGCTTGGTCTTCCACAACTTTCCGTGCGCGCTGAAGCCGAGCCATTGGCCGTCCGCGGACCAGAACGGACTGTTGCCATCATCGGAACCGTCGACCTTGCGCACCTCGAACGAATCGAGACGCCGCAGGTACACGGCCGGCGCGCCGTTTTTCTTCCCCGAGTACGCGAGCGTGCGGCCATCGGGCGAAAGCGCGAAGTTCGGCGTTTCGGGTTCGGGAGTGGGACGAATGTCATCGGGCGGCGCGAGGTGCAGACGGACTCCGGACGTGGCCCCGGGCGGCGTGGCGATCCGCATCACGCCCCACACGAGCAATCCGCCGAGCGCCGCTGCTACGGGGAAGGCGAGAAGCCTGAGCCGCGATGACTTCGGCGCGGCGATGGCGCGTGTCTCAACCGACATCGATCCGGATGGCTCACTCAACCATCGCAACTGACGCGCGACGTCGTGCGCGGTCTGCCAGCGATCGTCGGGATTTTTCTCCAGCGCGGTCAGGATGATCCGTTCGAGCGCGGCGGGACACGCCGGCTGCAGCGAGCGCGGTTGCGCCGGATCGGCGGAGATGATCGACGCGATGACGCTGAGCTGTGAGCTTCCCGCGAAGGGACGCTGCCCGGTGACCATCTCGTACAGGATCACGCCGAGGGCGAAGATGTCAGTGCGGGCATCGACGGCGCGGCCTTCGAGCTGCTCCGGCGCCATGTACATGACGGTGCCGACGATCGTTCCCTCGGCGGTGATCGGATTGACGACGGTCGACGGCGCGGAGTCGACGGAAAAGACGCGGTTCTGCGTCTCGAGTTTGGCCAGGCCGAAGTCGAGGAGCTTCACGCCCGACGCGGTGAGCATGACGTTGCCCGGCTTCAGGTCGCGATGCGTGATGCCGGCGCGGTGCGCGTCGCGCAACGCCTCCGCGATCTCGGTGCCGAAGCGAAGGATCTGGCTGAGCGGCAGCGGACCGCGCGCGATGCGCTCGGCGAGCGTCTCGCCCTCCAGGTACTCCATGACGATGTACTCGATGTCGTCCGCGCGTCCGACGTCGAAGACGGCGCAGATGTGCGGACTGGAGAGCGCGGAGATCGCGCGAGCCTCGCGCTCGAATCGCGCGCGGCGCTCGTCACCGGCGGTGAGGTTGGGGAGAAGAACTTTGATCGCGACCGTGCGCTCGAGCCGCGAATCACGCGCGCGATAAACCTCGCCCATCCCGCCGGCGCCGAGGAGTACGTCGACGACGTACGGCCCGAGGAGCGTCCCCTTTTTCAGAGTCACGTGTGGGGCATGATAGCGGACGACTCACTCAGGTCGGCTGCTGCGTCGTCGCCGCGGACGACGCTGATTTCGAGTAGGCCAGCACCGGCGGAATCTGGCTGTCAGTCAGGCTGTGCACGTACGCGCGGAAGGCGCGCGAGATGTTCGCCGGCGCGTACGACTTGTCGCCGCGAAGCCGGCGCAGCGTCGATTCGTGCAGGAGCTCTCCGTCTTTGATCTCGCGGCTGCTGAACAGATTGACCCGGATGCGCCAGGGCCGCGGCATCTTCGGGAAGAATTCGCAGATCCACCAGAGAGGGTTCAGCAGCTCGTTGTGCTTCTTCTCCAGCCAGGGCTCGGCCACCGGCGGCGAGGTCATGATCTGAGCGAAGCGCTGGTCATCGACCGGCAGGCCGGCGGCTTTGGCCTCCTTGACGATCCAGGCGAACGGCTCGCGCCAGAGGAACGAATCGGAGTATCCGCCGCCGATGTCGGAATGCACTCCGGGGAACCAGAGCTGCTGCACGCGCGGGCGAGGCGGATTGCCGACGGCGGTGGAGTCTTCCTGGAAGAAATTGTGCCGGTAGAACGCGCGGCGCTCGTCGATGGAGACGGCGTGGCGGAACATCCGCACGCCGGGATTCTGGCGGCTGAACGCATAGCGCGCCGGAGTCCAGACCCAACCGACCGAAGCAACCGTGTCCCAGACGCCGACGAAGTGCACCGGCACCCGGCGCTCGGGATCGCCGGTCGGCCGCGAGAAAGTCCGGCGGAACTGATCGCCGGTCTCCAGCTTCGCCGACATGAGGAGGAGCCGCAACGCGTATGGCACGAGGTTGTCCAGCCCGCGCGGGAGCAGCCCGCAGTGATGGAGCGCTCCGGCGATGACGCGTGCCGTATACGCGCCGCGGCTGAAGCCGAACAGATAGATCTCGTCGCCCGGCTTCCAGTTGTTCATCAGCCAGATGTAGGCATCGCCGACGTTGTCGTTGAAGCCAGTGCCGAAGGCGAGGTCGATGGCGCGATAGATGAACTTGCCGATCGCGGTGATCGGACCGGGGGCGGCCATCGTGCCGACGCCCGGATCGTAGAAGACGAGATGGTCGTCGCCGTCGCGGACGAGCGACTGCAGAATGCGCACGACGTTGGTGTTCTTGACGCCGAACTCGTTGTTGGTGCCGTCGCAAAAGACGATCAGTTTTCGTGACACGATTCCTCCCACGGTGTGCCGTAATTATGCGCGCGCTTTCGTATGGTGAGACGGACGGCCCGAAGAAATTCACGACGTGACGGACGATACGATGCTCTGTGACGGGACGCCGTCGTTGCTATCCGCTACCTGCTATATGTTTTGGGAGAGAGGGAGGCCGGGTTGGTGGCGGTGACTGGACCCGAACTAATGCGACACGCGGACCTTCGGCCGCGATCGCTCGCACTGCTGCAGCCGACGCTTCGCGCGGCTGAGCACCGCGGGCGCAGCGGCCTTCGGCCGACTGCCACCTTGATTGCTATCTGCTATCCGCTATCTGTTTTGGGAGGGGAGGAAGGGCCGGGTTGGTGGCGGTGACTGGAGTCGAACCAGTGACCTAGCGCTTATGAGACGCCCGCTCTAACCATCTGAGCTACACCGCCATGCTGAGTGCGGCAGGGACTATACTCAACATCAAGCGCGCCGAGAAATTTCTCTTCATGTCCTCCACGTACGAGAGATGTTGCGTCGGCTGTGGCTCCTCAGACGAAGTCGCCCGGCTCGACCGCTGCCCTATCTGTTCTCGCTACTTCTGCGCTGACTGCGCCTACCGCGCCAGTGGCCGCCGCTTCTGCTCGGACAACTGCGCGCGCACTTACAACTACGGAGATCCCGAAGATGACGACAAGGACCTTGACTACGACGACTGACGCGGTCTCCAGCGTCTCCACCACTCGCGCGAATCTGACGCGCCGCCCGCGCCGCCTCCGCCGCACCGAAAGCATTCGCGCCAGCGTGCGCGAGACCGTCGTGCGTCCGGAAGACCTCATCTATCCGCTCTTCGTCGTGCCGAACAGCCGGCCGCGCGTCGAGATCGGATCGATGCCCGGCGTCTGGCAGCTGCGCGTGCGCGAAGCGGTCGATGAGGCGCGCCGTGCGTTCGAGCATGGCGTCCGCTCAGTGCTCCTCTTTGGACTGCCGGAGTACAAGGACGCCATCGGCTCGTCGTCGTGGGATCCATCCGGACCGGTGCAGGCGGCGATCGAGGCAATCAAACGCGCCGTGCCGGAGATGACGATCATGGCCGACGTCTGCCTCTGCGAATACACCGACCACGGCCACTGCGGCGTCATCGTCGATCACAACGGGACAAAGGAAGTCGACAACGATCAGACGTTGCCGCTGTTGATGAAGCAGGCCATCTCCTTCGCCGCCGCGGGCGCCGACTTCGTCGCGCCATCGGACATGATGGACGGGCGTATCGGTGCAATTCGCAGTGCGCTCGACGAGCGTGGCATGACCGACGTCGGCGTGATGGCGTACTCCGCGAAATTCGCCTCGGCGTTCTACGGACCATTCCGTGAAGCGGCGGAATCAGCGCCGCAGTTCGGCGATCGCCGCAGCTATCAGATGGATCCGGCGAACGCGCGCGAAGCGCTGCGCGAGATTGAGCTCGACGTGCAGGAGGGAGCCGACATCATCATGGTCAAGCCCGCGCTGTCGTACCTCGACGTCATCCGCCAGGCGCGCGATCACTTCAATCTGCCGGTCGCGGCGTACAACGTCAGCGGCGAGTATTCGATGGTCAAGGCGGCGGCGGAGCGGGGATGGGTGGACGGTCCGCGCATCACGAACGAGATTCTCACGTCGATCAAGCGGGCGGGTGCTGATCTGATCATCACGTATCACGCACTGGAATTCGCCACTGCTTATCGTCCTTAACATATGTGACGATTCCCGAGGAATCCTCCTCACCTCAGGTCTTCCGAACTAAGTCGGCCGGTCTGGACCCACCTTCCTTAGCCACATCCTTCTTCGAAGGCGAGGAGACACATTGAAACTACACATTGGAAATATCTCCAAGGACGTCAGCGACACGGAGTTGACCGAACTTGTCAATCCGTTCGGCGTCACCACCTCGGTCGAGATCGTTCGCAATCCCGAAGGCCTCTCCAAGGGCTTCGGCTTCGTCGAGTACGGCGATGAGTCGCATGCACGCGCCGCGATCACCGGCCTCGATGGCAAAGACCTTCGCGGTCAGGCACTGAAGGTCAGCGAAGCGAAGCCGCGCAAGGGCGACAAGCCGGCCGCCACGCCGACCGTGGAGGCTCAGTGAAAACCGCGGCCGTGAAGATTCCGGTCGCGCGCAAGTCCGTAGCGAAGATCACCGTATCGGAAGGAAACATCACCAAGGCGGCGATGCGCCTTCTGTCGCAGCGTCTCGTCTCTTCCGAGATTCATTACGTGCAGCGGGTGCTCGGCACGACCGCCACGCAGGAAGACATCGACACGAACGTGCTCGCGGTGCGCAAGCTGCCGTGGAAGAGCATCGTCATCGCCGACTAATCCTGATCAAAGGAATTCCACCATCAGGGCACCGGTTGCCCAGTACATCAAGTAGCCAGCACTTCGAGGACGCAAACGTGGATTTGATTCTCCGAAGGCAGCACAGAAAGGAGATACATCCATGAGAACGTCAGGTACCGTCAAGTGGTTCAACGACGCGAAGGGCTTCGGATTCATCACGAGCGAGACTGGTGACGATCTGTTCGTCCACTTCTCCGCCATCCAGGGCAACGGCTTCAAGTCGCTGCCGGAAGGCGCCGCAGTCGAGTTCGACGTGGTCAAGGGGCCGAAAGGTCTCCAGGCCTCCAACGTCACGACGATGTAAGCACTCGCCACGAGCGAGTCACGAAAGGGCAGGAGCGATCCTGCCCTTTTGCTTTTTCAGTCGCCCGCCACCAGCGCTTCGAGCTTCCACTCGCCGGTCCGATTACTGAAGCCGGCGCGATAGCCGATCGGACTGTAGACATCCGCGACGGCGACCCGGAGGTTTTTCACGACGGTCGCAACCTGCGCTGTGTCGCGCGATGGCGAAGCGTGAAGCACGACACCCGCGCGTAGTGCGACGACATGCTCGAAGAGATCGATCGCTTCGGGCCAGTTCGCGTGGTCGTACGGCGCTGAGAACGATTTCACGAGACCCGCGTCGATGAAGTTTCCGCCGCCGCCGAAGCTCGTCCGCACGTCGAGCACGATCCGCTTCAGGAGCTCCGCTTCGTTCTTCTGCTCGATCGCCGCGCGGAGCTCCTTGCGGAACTGCTCGACGAGGGATCACTCGTGCTGCTGCGGCTGCCGCGGCTCACCGCAGGAGCAGAAGAGCGCCAGGCAAGCCAGCCGCCGACTTATCCGCACCAGACCGCGCTGACCGCGTCGGGATGATCGATGGTGAAGCCCCCCTCCGCATCGTCGTACGTGATGACCGCGCCGTCGAGGCGCGAGTACGACATGTCGTCGAGCGCGATCGAAACGTCGCCGATCTTCACGACCTGATCGCCTTCATTCGGCTCCCACGCGAAGTGCAGACGGTAGCCGCTGCCGCCGCAACCGGTGGTGAAGGCGATGCGGAGATAGCGGCCGTCGAGCTCGAAGTGGAGCTGATCGGCCGCAGCGGGGGAGAGGGAGATGTTCATTCGTTGCCGCGGGGCCCGTGGATGATGCGCCACTCCGCGTCTTCGCGCTTGAACCAGTCGCCGTCGAGCTTCAGCAGCTCGAGTTCGCGCTCCAGCTCGACGATGTGCGCCCGCTTCGTCGCGGCGATGTAGATGAGGATGTAGCGGTCGACCGGCGACGCGCCGCCGACCATCGCCCGCAGCCGTTTCTCCATCGACCGCTCGCGTCCGATCAACGCCTCGGTCGACTCGCGATACGACATCTCGCCCTCCAGGATGTCCTGGAAGCGGAGGTCGCCGGCGAGCGTGATGCGCACGCGCGTGTTGCCGTTGGCCATGATCTTTCCGTCGAGCAGATCGCGCGTCTCGCGCTCGTCGACGGCGAACGCCTTGAACATCTGCGCCGTCATCGGATTCGGCAGATTCTCCGCGAGCTTCTCGAACGTCTTGTACGCCTCGACCGTGTACTGGATCAGCACGCCGAGATCTTTTTCGTCGAGGACCTTGGTTTCGGTTGCAACGGTCATTTGAGCCTCATTCGATCTTTGCCACTTTCACGATCACGTCGCCTCCCAGCTTCGCCTGGCAGCTCAGCCGGTACGGCGGCTCGATCTCTTTGTACGTTTCGTCGGGGGTGGGCGGTGTCAGGTTCTCCCAGCCGTCGATCACTTCGATGCGGCAGGTGCCGCATGCGCCGTCGCCGCCGCAGACATGGCTGACGCGAACGTCCATCTCGCCGGCGCAGGAGAGGAGCGTCTTGCCCGCGGGGAATTCAGCGCTCTTCCCCTCATCGACGAAGATCACGCGCGGCATCCTGAGCGGGGGATTGTACGGCACGATGAGCCATGTAGGAACTGCGCACCAGCGGCGCCGACTCGACGTGACGGAAACCCATGTCCAGCGCGCGCTTGCCGAGCTCCGCGAACTCCTCCGGCGTGTAGTAGCGGCGCACCGGATGATTGTGCTCGGTCGGCGCGAGGTACTGCCCCATGGTGAAGATGTCGACGCCGGCGTCGCGCAGGTCGCGCGCCACCGCGAGCACTTCGTCCTCGTTCTCGCCGAGGCCGAGCATCAGCGAGGACTTCGTCACCATCCCCGCGTCGTGCGACCAGCGCAGCACGTCCAGAGACTGCTGATACTTCGCCACGGGACGCACCTGTGGATAGAGCCGCGGAATCGTCTCGACGTTGTGCGCCAGGACGTCCGGCTTCGCATCGACGATGACCTGCAGCGCGTCGCGATTTCCTTCGAGATCGGAGATCAACACCTCGACCGCCGCCCCGGTCTGCTCCCGCACCGCCGCGATCGTGAGCGCGACATGCTCCGCGCCCCCGTCTGCCATGTCGTCGCGATTGACCATCGTGATGACGCAGTGCTTCGCGCCCATCTTCTCCACCGCTTCGGCCACGCGCCGCGGCTCATCGGGATCGGCGACGAGCGGCTTGCCGCGTCCGACCGCACAGAACGTGCAGCGCCGCGTGCAGATCTCGCCGAGGATCATGAAGGTCGCCGTGCCGGCACTCCAGCACTCGAAGATGTTCGGGCAGCGCGCTTCCTGGCAGACCGTGTTGAGCGCGAGGTCGTTCATGAGGCGCGCGACGGGGAGCTGATCGAGGCCGCCGGGGACGCGGATCTTGAGCCAATCAGGGCGATGTCCGGCTCGTTTGTTGATGGGGTTCGCGCTCATCCTAAGACCCGCTCGAGTTGCTCGAGCGCCTCGCGATCGTCACTCCATTTGATCCTTTCATACGCCTCCGCGAATGTAAACCAACCGAACTCGTCGTGCTCTTCGGCGTCCATGCGGATCGGAAGCCGCGAGTCGAGACGCGCGGTGAAGGCCACTTCGCTGGCGATGATCGGGAGCGGATAGCGTGCCGCGAGGAACTGCGACTCGATCATGAAGGACTGCGTCAGGTTCATCGATTCGGGCACCGCGCCGTTTCCGGTCTCTTCGTGCAGCTCGCGTTGCGCGGCATCGAACGGCAGCTCGTCTTTTTCGATCGAGCCGGTGATCGGCTGCCAGAAATTGCCGCGCTCGGGACGTCGGTGCAGGAGCAGGACGCGCTTGTCGTCGTGCACGAGCACCTTGATCAGCCGGATCGTCTCCGCGCGCGGCACGATCTCGCGCTTGAAGACTTCGGCGAAGTGCCGCGCCACGACGTCGCGCACTTCATCGAGCGGCACGTGGCGTCCGGTGAGCTTCTCGATCGACGTCACGCCGGTACCGTGCAGGCCGCACGGCGTGATCAGCCGGAAGTGCTCGAGGTTGGTCGTGACGTTGAGCGCGAAGCCGTGCGACGTGACCCAGCGCGCGATCCGCACGCCGATCGCGGCGATCTTCTCGTTGCCGACCCAGATGCCGCGCCTCCCTTCGATGCGCTCCGCGGTGATGCCGTAGTCGGCGACGGTGCGGATCAGCACTTCCTCGAGGCTGAACACGTAGCGGCGGACGTCGCGGTTTCCTTCGCCGAGGTGGAGGATCGGGTAGCCGACGAGCTGGCCGGGGCCGTGATAGGTGATGTCGCCGCCGCGCGTCGTCTCGAAGAAGCGGACGCGCTGTTGCGTGAGCGCCGCGGGTGTCGCCAGCAGATTGGCCGCGTCGCCGCCGCGCCCGAGGGTGATGACCGGCGGATGTTCGAGCAGGAGGAACTGGTCGTCGATGTCGTCGCGCTGACGCATGTCGACCAGCTTCTGCTGAAGCTTCAGGGCGTTTTCGTAGGTGATGAGGTGAAGTCGGTGAAGCTCACAGCGGCGCACGCTTCGCCACAACGCGTTTCACCGGCGAAGTAGTTCCTGCCTCAATTCCTTCGCGTCCTCGATCACTTCCTTGTCGGTGGCGACGACCAGCAACGCGTCGATCCGCTGCAGCGCCGCCTTCCGGTCGCCGTGCTTCAGCTCCTCGATCGCCTTGTTGTACTCGCCGATCTGCCGGTTGAGCTCGATCGTCTTCTCCAGCTGCGCGGCCTGCTTCTCGATCTCGTGCCGCGCCGCTTCGTCGGGAGTGAGCGTCGCGATCTCGTAGACGATCGGCACGGCCTCGGCGAGGTTCTGCTCCGCGATGAGCGCGTCCGCCTTCGTCGTCAGCTCGCGCAGCAGGACGCTCTTCGCGGCGAAGATGACCTGTCCTTCGCGCGACTGCTGAAACTCGCTCGTGAAGAGCGCGTTCGCCTTGTCGCGTTGATCGCTACGGAGATAGATCGCGTACAGATTGAGCGCGAGGTCGCGGCGGCGTGGAGCGAGGAGACGCGCCGCTTCGAGCGCCTCGATCGCTTGCGCGTGATCGTGTTCGATCGTCCAGCTGATGGCGATGTCGCTGCGCGCGCGCGCTTCGTCGGCGCCATGGTCGAGCGCGTTTTGCGCGAGCTCGCGCGCCGCGCGGAAGCGGATCACCGCGTCGTCGTCCGCCGGCAACGAGCCCGCCGCCGGGCCGATGGCATCGCCGAGCAAGGCCTCGGCGTACGCCAGGAGCACCGCGGGGTCGTCGGGCGAGATCGACACGGCCTGCTCGAAGAACGGGGTCGCGCCACGGAGATCGCGCGATTTCGCGGCGATGGTCCCGAGACCCGCAAGAGAGCGTGCGTGACGCGGATCGGCCTCCAGTGCCGCGCGGAAGTGGCGTTCAGCGTCGGCGCGCGTCGCATCGAACTCGCTGAGGAACGAGCCGAGCTCGAACAGCACCTCGGCATGCGGCAGACGCTCCACCGTCACCACCGTCTCTACGCGCGTCGTGTCGACGATGAACGGCGAGTTGCGTCCCGCACCGGCCAGTCCCTGCTCCCAGCGCTCGAACGAAACGTTGTAATGCTTGCGAAGGGCGGTCTCGACGTCCACGCCGTTTTCGATATCCGCTTCGAATGCGTCGAAGGCCGAGCGATCGGTATGCAGCAGCCAGTCGACCGCCCCCCAGGCCTCCGCGTAGAAGCGATTCTCCAGGGGCGTGCCGCGTTTGACGTCGAGGATCTGGCGCATCGGCACGATGCCGCGCTTGCGCATCCAGGCGACGTGGCGCCACGGCGCGCCGACGCGCATCTTCGAGCCGCGCAGGTCGGCGTAGCTGTAGTACTCGGCCCATCCTTCTTCGAGCCAGAGCGGCGGCCGCACCCGTCCCGCCATCAGGTTGTGCACCATCTCGTGGTACGGCGTGCGGTCGGGCTTGCGCATCGCCGACAGCACCATCGTCCCGCCCCAGTCGCCGTTCACGAACGCGCCGGGGGCGCGCGTGCCGCGCGCGATCAGCAGGTCGAAGTACGGCTGCGCCTCGCTGCGGCGCTGGAACAGCAGCACGCGCGAACGGGTGAGGGGGACTTCGCGGAAGCGCGGATGCAGCCGCTGGAGCGTCGCGGCGAGCGTTTCGAGATCGCTCGCCATCTCCCGCGTCTCGCGCTCACCGGCGCTGCTGACGATGGTGAAGTGCGTCGAGGTGGCGCGGACCCATTTCTCTTTCGGAGCGGGCGGCGGGATCTCGATCGCGTTCAACGTCGCGGCGAGGAAGCACGCTGTGATGAGCACCACACAAGAATAAACATTCCATCCTAAAATCGGGGTCAATCGGTCGTGACCATTGGGTGAACGTAGGCCGCTGCAATCTCGCGATGCGCGATGGGCGAAGGCTACGGCCTCGTTCCTGGCAGCGCGACGCGTCCCGCCGAACGCGATCTCGATCGGCAGCGTGTTCTTCGCCGCGATCGCCGGCGCCGCCTTCGTGTGTGGCACGGACACTCCTGTCCGTGTCCCGCTCCTCATCATCGCCGCGATCGCGATTCAGCTGCGCCTCATCTGCAATCTGCTCGACGGCATGGTCGCGGTCGAAGGGAAGCTCGGCTCGAAATCGGGCGAGATCTACAACGATCTGCCCGACCGCATCGCCGATCCGCTGATCCTCGTCGCCGCCGGCTACGCAACGCCGTACCCGTTCCTCGGCTGGTGCGCGGGCTTGCTCGCGGTCTTCACCGCGTACACCCGCCTGCTCGGCGCCGCGACCGGTGCGGGACAGGATTTCCGCGGCCCGATGGCGAAGCCGCAGCGGATGGCGGTCATGACGATCGCGGCGCTCGCGCAGATCTTCACGCCGTACGCGCTGTCCGCGGCGCTCGCGCTGATCATCCTCGGTTGCGTCATCACCATCGCCCGCCGCACCGCGAACATCAAACGCATCCTGGAGTCGAAGTGAAGCACGTCGTCGGCGGCGCGATCGCTCGCGTCGCGCAGTTTCTCGCCGGCGCGACGATCCACGGCGAGCGTCCGTCCGACACGCGCCAGCGGATCTACTTCGCCAATCACACCAGCCATCTCGACTTCGTCGTGATCTGGGCCGCCCTGCCGCCGCACGTGCGCGCCTGCACGCGACCGGTCGCGGCGAAGGACTACTGGGACAAGCGGGGACTGCGCGGCTACCTCGCGCGCGAAGTGTTCAACGCGGTGCTGATCGAGCGCGACCGCGCCGTGGCTCACGCAGATCCGATCGAAACACTCGTCGACGGCCTCGGCGACTCCCACTCGCTGATCGTCTTTCCGGAAGGGACACGGGGCAGCGGCACCGATCCGGGGCCGTTCAAGAGCGGCATCTATCGCGTGGCCACACGCCGTCCCGACGTCGAGCTCGTGCCTGTCCTCATCGACAACCTCAATCGCATTCTTCCGAAAGGGGAGTTCACGCCCGTTCCGCTCCTCAGCCATATCGCGTTCGGTCAGCCGATGCGCGTCGGCGACGGAGAGACGAAAGCGGACTTCCTGGAGCGGGCGCGCAAGGCGGTACTGGAGCTGCGGGAATGGTGAATTTTCTGAAGGACCGTCAGATGCTGATGCTGTTCGGCGGCGTGGTCGCGCTGCTGATCGTGGCCACGATCATCGGCCGCCTGCTGCGGATGCGCGCCAAGAGCGACTCCGCGCGCAGCACGATCGACAACCTCAACGCGCGCATCAACGCGTGGTGGGTGATGTCGTTCGTCTTCACGCTGTCGCTCCTCACCGGCGGGCTCGGATCGGTGATCCTCTTCGGCTTCCTGTCGTTCTCCGCGCTGCGTGAGTTCATCACGCTCACGCCGACGCGTCCCGCCGATCATCGCGCGCTGTTCTGGGTCTTCTTCGTCATCGTCCCGCTGCAGTACTACCTCGTGGCGACGCACTGGTACGGCCTGTTCAGCATCCTGATCCCGGTCTACGCGTTCCTCTTCATCCCGTCGCGCATCGCGCTGTCGGGCGATCCGGAGCGCTTTCTGGAGCGGAGCGCGAAGATCCAGTGGGGACTGATGATCTGCGTCTACTGCCTGAGCCACGTCCCGGCGCTGCTGATGGTGAAGGTGCTGAACTTCGAAGGGAAACAGGCGCGCCTGCTCTTTTTCCTCGTGGTCGTGGTGCAGATGAGCGACGTGCTGCAGTACGTCTGGGGCAAGCTCGCCGGCAAGACGAAGATCGCGCCGGTGATCAGTCCGAGCAAAACCTGGGCAGGCTTCCTCGGCGGCATCCTCACCGCGACGGCACTCGGCGCCTGCCTCTGGTGGATCACGCCGTTCAATCCCTGGCAGGCCGCGGTGATGGCGTTCGTCATCACCATCCTCGGCTTCCTCGGCGGCCTCACCATGTCCGCGATCAAACGCGACCGCGGTGTGAAGGACTACGGCGCCAGCATCGCCGGCCACGGCGGAGTGCTCGATCGGATCGATTCACTCTGCTTCGCCGGGCCGGTGTTTTTTCATCTGGTGCGGTACTACTTCTAGGCAGCCGTCATCCGCGCTGGACGATCGCCTCGTTCATCGCGTTGACGATTCGCGAGATGTGGTCGTAATCGTGTGAGCTCAACGCGTTCGTTTCGCCGGACGCGCTGCCGATTCGGACCCAGTAGACGGTCTTCTGGCTCGAGGCGTATGCGACTCCGATCGCGAGCAGCACGAATCCGAAGAAGAACGCACAGCCGCGCACATCACTGCTCGGCAGGCCGATGAGCACGATCAGTCCACCGAAAATTGCGAGGAGAATCCCGGGCCCCTTGCTGGCGGATTGCGTGAAGACCGCGACGGACGTGACGTTCGCCATCGCGTACGTCTTGCCCGGCAGCATGGCGCGGAGATTCGTGACCTGAATTTGCGCGTCCCGGTAGATCGATACTTCTTCTGCCATCGCCGAATGCCTCCCGTTCTTGTCACTGACACGGGGGCGCGCGGTTTGTGGCGGGGCGGGTTGGAGAACCCGCCCTACATCGTGAACTGCCCGCTCTCGATCAACTGCCGCACGCGCGCCATGAACTGATCCGCGACCGCGCCGTCGATGAGACGGTGATCGAACGTCAGCGCGAGGTAGCACATCGAGCGGATGGCGATGACGTCGCCTTCCTTCGTCTCCACCACGACCGGCCGCTTCTTCACGCCGCCGACGCCGAGGATGGCGACCTGCGGCTGATTGATGATCGGTGTGCCGAAGAGGCCGCCGTAGATGCCGGGGTTGGTGATGGTGAACGTGCCGCCCTGCACTTCGTCGGGGGAGAGCTTCTTCGTCCGCGCGCGCTCGCCGAGGTCGTTGATGGCGCGGGCCAGTCCGAGGGTGTTCTTC